>Ga0335069_10006814_pt1 | contig 16550 bp, 20 predicted proteins | sample Lox_Sample_11_FD_206714 | JGI IMG/M metagenome (GOLD analysis project Ga0335069, IMG submission 206714) | Soil microbial communities from Loxahatchee National Wildlife Refuge, Florida, United States - Lox_Sample_1.1 | ecosystem: Environmental > Terrestrial > Soil > Wetlands | place: USA...
TGCGTGTCTGCCTGAACCGCACGCGGTAGGCCGGCGTGGCCCTCGCGGAGCCCGCGCGGGCGAGGAAACGCTCCTCGAAGACGACCTCGGCCACCGGAGGCTTGCCGCGGACGTACTGCGTCGCGATAACGGCGGCCTGCTCCGCGCTGAGGGGGGACAGCGTCTCGCCGGTGACGGCGTCCATCAGGAAAGGCTGGGCGTCCTCCCCGCGGACCTGGACCTCCCAGAGAAGGCGGCCGAAGTCGGACCTGAGCGTCGCCAACTGGACCTGGCCGCGTCGGCCCGCCTGCCGCGCGGCAGCCATGGCGTCCCGCGCGGTCACGACGGCCTCGGTGAGCGCCGGTCCCGCTATCGGCGCCTTCTTTCGCATGTAGCCTTCGTCCAGGTAGAGGTATGACGAGTAGGCCCACAGCAGGCCGGAGGTGGCGCTCGAGACGATCACGACGGCCGACAGGATGGCGATGACGCGGTGGACGCGGCGCGAGGCGGGAAGGCCCATGAAGACGCGGTCCCGGCGCCTAGTGGTGCGTGAGCTCGAAGCGGATCGGCAACGTCACCCACACCGCCACGGCTTCGCGGCCGCGGCGCGCCGGCTCGAAGCGCCAGCGCTGGACCGCGGTCACCGCGGCGCGATCCAGGTCCTCGTGACCGGCGGACCTCTCCACGGTCACCTTGTCGACCCTTCCCTGCGTGTTGATCTCGAAGCGCAGGAGGCTCGTGCCCTCGATCCCCGCGCGTCGGGCGGACTCCGGATACACGGGCTTCATCTGGTAGCCGCCCTTGGGAATGGCGAAGCTGGTGAGCGTGCCCGTGCCCTCCGCGCCCAGGGCCGAGGTGCTCGGGCCCACCGCGGCGAGGTTCTGTCCCCCCTTGGCGCCGGTGCTGCCGCCGCGGCCGAGGTCGAGATCGCCGCCCGCGAAGGTTTCGGTTCCCGCGGTGGGCGTCGTGCTCGGCGACCCGGACTTGGCTGGTGGTGCCGGCGGCGCGACCGGGGGCTCGGTCTTCGCGACAGGAGGCGGAGTCGGATCCGGCGCGGCCGCCGGCATCGGCACGACCTTGGGGCTGCGGTGTGGAACCAGCGCGTGCTTGACGGCGGCGAGGCCCCGCTGCACGGGCCTGGGCGGCGTTGCGGGTGGCGGGGGCTCCGCCGTCACCACCTCCACGGTCACCAGCTTCGGCGGCGCGAGGACGGCCGTGGTCACCGGCCCGAGCGCGGCCACGCCCGCCAGCGCGAGCAGGTGTAGGGCCACGGACCCGGCGAGAGGCGACGCGACGAGGCCGCTCCGCTCTGGCATCAGCGCTGGTTCGCCGGCTGGACGGCTATCGCCAGCTTGACGATGCCGGCCGTCCGCGCCGCATCCATGGCGTCGACCACCCGGCGATGAGCGACGTCTCCGTCGGCGCTGACGACCACGACGATGTCCGGATCCAGCTCGCGCAGCGCGCGCAGCCGCCCGGCGAGGTCGCCCGGCTCGACCTGGTCTCGGTTCAGGTATATCACCCCGTCGCGGGTCACGGAGATCGAGACGCGGTCCTGGCGCGGCTCGCCGCTCGACGCCCTGGGCAGGCTCAGGGTCATGCCGCGGTACACCGTCATGGAGAGGCTCGCCATCATGAAGAAGACGAGCAGGAAGAAGACCGTGTCGATCATGGGGACGATCTCGATGCGGGCCTTCTTCGGCGGTCGCGGTGCGAGCTTCACGGAATCCGGTGCTCGGCGAGCACCTGCTCGATGCGCGAGCCGAATCGCTCCATCGTCTCCGCGGCGCGCTCGACCCTGGCGGAGAAGTAGTTGTAGGGGACGAGCGTGGCGATGGCGATGCCCAGACCCACCGCCGTCGCGATGAGCGCCTCGGCCACGCCGCCGGTGATCGCCGTGGGCTGGTTCATGCCGCTCGCGGAGAGCACGCCGAAGGCCGCGATCATGCCCGTCACCGTGCCGAGAAGCCCGAGGAGCGGCGACAGCGTGATGATGGTGTCGAGCACGGGCAGATAGCGCCGCGCCAGGCCCAGCTCTTCTTGCGCCGCCAGCTCCATGGCCTTGGTGGCGCCGCCGTCGCGATGCATGAGCCCGGCCGTGATCACCCGCGCGCCGGGGGCGCGCGAGACGCCGGCGATCTCTGCCGCTTCCTCGAACTTGCCGTAGACGGCGAGGCGGAGCGCGCGCTCCGCGGACCCTGCGTCGCGCCGGCGCCACCAGAAGCTCCACCGGTCGATGACGACGGACACGGCCAGGACCGAACAGATCAGCAGGGGAACCATGACGAGCCCGCCCTTGGCGAGCGAGGCGATCAGTGAGCCGAGGTGGAACACGAGCCCCTCACGACCGGTCGGGTCTTGCAACCCCCGGTGCTTGTCGGCTCGCTGCCTAGAGCGGGAAGGCCTTCGGTGGCTGGCTTGGGAACGGCTATTTGGTCAGGATCAGCTTGTCCGCCTTCGTGATGTGCAAGCGGTACTCGGTGCCGCGGTGGACGATGACGATCTCGCGCCGGCCGTGGAAGAGCTCGGTGCTCACGATGCGGGCCGGGGAGAGCACGTGTGCCTTGTCCGGCGCGACCTCCGTGCCGTCGCTCACTTGCGGTCTCCCGGCGCGCCCACGGGCAGCAGCGCATCCTCGACGAGCGCGGTGACCAGCTGGCAGCAGGCGCCGCAGTCCGTGCCGGCGCCGCAGGCGCGGGCGATGTCGCCGGCCGTCTTGGCCCCGGCCGCCACGATGCCCTGGATGTGTCGCTCGGAGACGCCGCGGCAGAGGCAGACGATCATGAGCGCGTCGGGCTCGGGACGGCGACGCCGCCCGGCGTGCGCCGGACGAAGAGGAGCACGCCGACCACCACCACGTAGGCGAGGTAGGCGATCACCTCGGGGAGGGTCGGCTCGGACCGGTAGCCCACGAGCCCGGAGAGGAAGCTGCCGATCACGCTCTGGTCGCTCAGGAGCCAGGAGGTGTCCCAGAGCGGCTCGCTCACCGGCAGGATGCCCATGCCGCCCAGGCGCGCCACGCCGGTGCTGAAGAGGCCCGCGGCCAGCAGCATGATGAAGATCGTGGTCACGGAAAAGAAGGCGGAGAGACTGAGACGCTGGCCGCCGCGGAAGATGATCCAGCCGATGCCGGCGGCGCATCCGACCCCCGCAACCCCGCCCACCACGCTGCCCCAGCCGCCGCCTCCGGCCTGCGCCACGATGCCCCACAGGAAGAGCACGGTCTCCGCGCCTTCGCGAAAGACGGCGGTGAAGGCGATGAGCCCCACGACCCAGAGGCGATTGGCGGCCCGCGCCTCATCGATGCGGTGCTGCATCTGCCCCTTGATGAGCCGTGCGTGCTGCTGCATCCACCAGGCATGCCACGAGAGGAGGCCCACGGCGGCGAAGATGACGACGACGGTGACGAGGTCCGGCCCCATGTCCAGGAGCGGCCCCGAGAGGTAGCCGACGCCGATCCCCATGCCCACGCTCGCCAGCAGGCCGAGCGCGCCGCCGCGCGTGACGTAGCGGAAGCCGTCGCGGGCGTCGATCTTCTCGAGGTAGCTGTAGACGATCCCCAGGATCAGGGCGGCCTCGAAGGCCTCGCGCAGCGTGACGATGAAGGTGGCGCCCATGGGCTACTCCGCGACGAGGGTCGCCTTCGCGGTGTCGGCGTGGTACTCGCCCACGAACGGGTACTTGCCGGGCTTGAGGGCCGGAATCCTTACGCGCACCGTCTTGCCGGCCGGGATGACCTTCTCGATGCGCGGGTTCTGCATGTCGAACTCTTCCGGGCCCTTGTCCTTGTTGGTGATCACGAGGACGAACGGGGCGCCCGCCTTCACGTTGATGACCTCGGCGTCGAAGCGGTTCTTCTCGATCACCAGCTTGTGCTCGGGGTCGGCGGCCCGGGCGGGGCCCGCGAGCCCGGCCATCATGACGAGAACGGCCACCAGCGTCAGGCACTGCGTCGTTACCGCACGCTTCATCGACGTCTCCTTGAGGGTGACTGGGTTGCCGGCCAAGCGAGAATTAGACTAGCCTAAGTTAAAATATTTCGTCAACCGTAAAAATGGCGGCTGGAACGGCTCAGCAGGCTGGGAGGGCGCCGCTCGGGGCGCGAGCGCGGCAGGCCGGGCCCGCTCAGGCGGGCCCGGCCCCTTCGTGCTTTCTCGAGAGATCGAGGTCTAACCGGGAAGGATCGTTAGCCGTTTTCCTTGATCTGCTGCGCGAGGTAGTTGGCCTCCCCGGCCTGGCGGATGAGCTCGAGCTGGGCTTCGATCCAGTCGATGTGCTCTTCCTCGGAGATGAGAATGCCCTCGAGCAGCTCGCGGCTGCCGTTGTCGCCGAGACCCCGGCAGCGCTCGATGCCGTTGTTGAGCGCGATGACGGCGGCGCGCTCGAGCTCGAGGTCCAGGCGGAGCTGCTCGGGGACCGACTGGCCCACGTTGACCTTGCCGAGCCGCTGCACGTTGGGGACGCCGTCGAGATAGAGGATGCGGGCGATGAGGCGGTCGGCGTGGCGCATCTCGCCGATCGACTCCTCGCGGAGCTTCTTCCACAGCCGCTCGTAGCCCCAGTTCTCGCACATGCGCGCGTGGATGAAGTACTGGTTGATGGCGGTGAGCTCGGCCGTGAGGACGTCGTTCAGGGTCGTGATGACATCGTCGTGTCCCTTCATGTGCGCTCTCCTGATGTGCGGCGGGGTCAGAGAACGTGGAGCAGGGGGCGGGCAGTCAGGGTGCCGGGCTTCCAGAGGGAGCTGGCCTCGAGCTCGGCCAGGGCCGTGGCGGGGTCGGGCGAGCGCATGAGCGCCCACGTGTCGCCGCCGGGGAAGAAGCCGCCGAACGCCATTCGCCCCGCCCCGCGCGCCTCGATCAGGGCGAAGGACGCCATCTCCGGGTCCGGGGTGAAGCCTTCGACGATGGTGACGGCGCGCGAGCCGTCGAGCACGACGGGCGGCATCTCCCACGGCTCGATGAACTGCGAGAAATCCCGCGGTGCCCACGCCTTCCATACGCCGCCGGTCCAGTACGGATCCTCCTCGACGAGGCGCTGGATGGCCCCGGGCCCGGGCACGCGGTACACGAGGTCCGCGGTCTTGCCGTCGGGAGCGGGGCCGCCGCCCAGCACGAAGCCGCGCTGGCGCAGCTCGACGATGCGCTCGATGTGCGCGGCCCGGTGCGCGCCGCGCCGCTCGAGGTAGTCGTCGGCGGCCGTGATGGCCACGCGGCAGACGATCACGGCGTTACCCAGCCGCCCGCGAACGGCACCACCTGGCCCACGAAGAAGTCGGCGTCCTCGGACGCGAGGTACACGACGAGGCGGGCCGATTCCTCGCTGCGGGCGAGGCGGCCGGCGGGAATGTTCTTGACCATGCGCGCGAGCTTCTCCGGGTCCCCCGTGAGCGAGGGCGGGAAGTAGGTGGGATTCTCCACGTAGTTCTGGGCGACCGCGTTGACCTGGATGCCGTCGCGCGCCACCTCGCGGCCCACCGCCCGGGTGAGCCCGTTCACGCCGGCCCGCGCCGCCGAGTACGCGGCGTAGTTCGCCAGGCCGGGGAACGCCGCGGCCGACGACATGTTGATGATCTTCCCGCGCCGGGCCGGCCGCATCACGCGGAGCGCCGCCCGCAGGCAGTAGAACGGCTCGTCGAGGAGCCGGGCCGTCATCTCTCGCCACTCTGCATCGGTGACGCGCTCCGTGGGGCTGCCCGTGGGAGGATTGGCGCTGTTGTTCACGAGGATGTCGAGGTGGCCGAAGCGCGCGACGGTCATCTCCACCACGCGATCGGCCTCGGACGATCGCGTGAGGTCGCCGCCCAGCGTGAGGGTGTCGCGGCCCATGGCGGCGGCCATGGCGCCGATCTTCCTGGCCGCCGCCTCGTCGCGATCGTGCAGGGCCAGCGTGGCGCCTTCGCGCGCGAACTCCTCCGTGATGGCGGGGCCCATGAACTCGCTGACGTTGGTGACGAGCGCGACCTTTCCCGTGAGCTTCATCGGGCGGCGACTTTCATGGCGTAGAGCCTAAGCGGGATTTCCCGTCGCTGCAAGACCGTGCTACTGTGAGCCTGCGGCGAGGGAGGCCGAGAGTGACCGAGGAGCTGCTGCAGTCCTTCAAGGCCCGGTACCCCTTCCCCCTGGACCCCTTCCAGCTGGACGCCATTCGCGCCATCATCGAGGACAAGTCCGTCATCGTGTCCGCGCCTACGGGCTCGGGCAAGACCCTCGTGGCGGAGTTCGCCATCCACGCGGCCCTCGCGCGCCAGCGCCGGATCGCTTACACCACGCCGCTCAAGGCGCTGTCCAACCAGAAGTACGCGGACTTCTGCCGGCAGTTCGGCGCCGAGCACGTGGGCATCCTCACCGGCGACGTCAAGGTCAACGCGCGCGCGCCCGTCATCGTCATGACCACCGAGATCCTGCGCAACATGTTCTACACGGGCGGGCTCGCCGGTCTCGAGTTCGTCGTGCTCGACGAGTGCCACTACATGGGCGACGAAGGGCGCGGCACGGTGTGGGAGGAGATCATCGTCAATGCGCCGAAGGACGTGGCGCTGGTGGGGCTGTCCGCCACTGTCCGGAACATCGCCGAGATCGCCGACTGGATCAGCATCGTCCACCGCCCGATCGTGCCGGTCACGCATCCGCACCGGAGCGTGCCGCTGCAGTACCTCGTGGCGGACCTCTCGGGCGAGATCCACACCTACGACGCCGTCCGCCGCGGCAAGGTCCGGCTCCTGGGCCAGGAGCGCGAGGGCGGCTACACGGACAAGGGCCGCTGGTACACGCGCCGCGTGGTCGACCCCACCGTGATGCTGGACGAGCTCGAGACGCGGGGATGGCTCCCGGCCATCTATTTCATCTTCAGCCGCGCCGGCTGCGAGCGCGCCATGGAGACGGTGCTCGCGGAGGGCAAGCCGCTCCTGAGCAAGGGCGAGCAGCAGCAGGTGGACGAGGCGATCCGCGAGGCGGCGGGCGACAACCCGACCATCGCGGAGTCTCCGCTGAACCAGACCATCTTCCAGGCCCTCGGCATGGGCGTGGGGCTGCACCACGCGGGGGTCCTGCCGTCGGTGAAGCGGCTCATCGAGCTCCTCTTCGAGCGCGGGCTCTGCAAGGTGGTCTTCGCCACCGAGACGATGTCGCTGGGCATCCACATGCCGGCCAAGAGCGTGGCGCTCCAGTCCCTGACCAAGCGGACGGATCGCGGGTTCCGCTCCCTCACGCACAACGAGCTGACCCAGATGGCCGGACGGGCGGGGCGCCGGGGCATCGATCCCGAAGGCAAGTGCGTGATGGCGCTCGACGTACGCGATGGGCTCGAGGACATGATGCGCGTGGTCGACGGCCCGCCCGAGCCCATCCTGAGCCAGTTCAAGCTGGGCTACGGATCCGTGGCGCTCCTGCTGGCCACGGGCCAGGACATGGCGACCATCCGCCGCACCGTGGAGTCGTCCTTCGGCCAGTACCAGAATCTCCGGAAGATTCGCGGGCTCGAAGCCGAGGTCGCGAGCCTCGACACGGCCGTGGCGGACGCCCGGCGCTTCGACGCGCCCTGCGGCGACTTCTCGCGCATCGGCCGATACCGCTCGGCGCGCGCCAAGCTCGAGCAGCATCGCATGGCGCGCGGGAAGAGCGGGCGCGCCGGCCGGTCTGCCGCCGACGCCGAGCCTGGGCGCCTGGTGCTCGTGCGGCGCAAGAGCGGCGCCTCCCTGGGCCTCGTGTGCGGGCTCGACCGCCGGCGCCATCGTCTGCTCGTGACCGTCCTCCTCCCGCACGGCGTGAGCGTCCAGATGAAGGAAGGCAACATCAAGCGCATCTTCTGGCAGACGCCGCCGCTTCACCTGCCGCGCGACTGGGAGCGGCGCACCCGGAGCCTTTCCGAGCAGCTCGAGCGGCTGTCCATCCCTGAGCTCATCGAGCGGGAGCGCAGCCAGGGGCCGGAGGCCGAGCTGGCCGCCATCGAATGCCACCGGTGCCCATGGGGCAGCCAGACCCGGTGCGACCAGGCTTTCCGGGGCATCGAGGCGCTCGAGGGCCGGCTCGGCCAGAAGCGGGAGATGCTGGACGCCTTCCGCAACGCGTACTGGCAGGAGTTCTGCCGCGTCGTGGCCGTGCTCGAGCGCTTCGACGCCGTCCAGGACGGCAAGCTCCTCGCGAAGGGGCAGCTGATCGCCGGGTTCCGCCACGACAACGAGCTGCTCGTGGCCGAGATGGTGGACCGGGGCATCCTCGAGGACACGACGCTCGCCGAGGCGGCCGCGCTCTGCTCCTGCCTGATCGAGGAATCGCGCTCGGGCGACTCCACGGTGGCGCGCCTGTTCCTCCGCAAGCGTCCCAAGCTCAAGCGCAAGCTCCAGGACCTGGAGGCAGTGGCCCACACCGTGCTGGAGGTCCAGCGCCATCACCACCTGCCCATGCCCGTCGGCGTGTCCACCGGCTTCATGCCGTCGGTCTTTCGCTGGGCTTCCGGCGAAGATGACTGGGCTGGTATCGTAGAGGAGTCGTTCGGCGGCCACGAGGGCGATCTCATCCGGGCGCTCAGGCGGCTCATCGATCTCCTGAGACAGCTCGCCGAGGCGCCCGAGGTGCCCGCCGTGCTGGCCTCCCTGCTGGGTCGGGCGGCCAGGGTCGTGGATCGCGGCATCGTGCTCGAATCGGCGCTGATCTAATCTCCGTCGTTGGTCGCCCAGGGAGGATGGGGGATGGCGCAGAGACTGTGGACCGGAGCCATGGTGGTGGCCGCGGTGCTCGTGGGTGGCTGCGCGTCGTCGCCGCCCGTGTTCGAGAACACGACCCGCGGGCCCATGTCGGCCGAGATGCAAATCGTGCGGTCCTTCGTCGCCAACGGCCGGGAGCCGGGCTGGGACGAGAAGCGGCAGTACAACGACCAGCTCGACGAGAAGGTCTTCAAGTATCTCCGCGAGCACCCCGAGATCGAGCAGGACAACCGGTACATGAGCTTCCGCTTCTGGCGCCAGGTGTCCATCGGCAGCACCAAGGAAGAGGTCATCATCCTCCTCGAGGAGCCGGACTCGAGGACCATCGATCCGGCGCTCATGGCGGCGCTGTCACGCCGGCACTGGCAGCAGGTGCAGGGAAAGGCCAAGGAGGCCTGGGTCTACCCGCTCGGCTGGGTGCTGTACTTGGACGACAAGGCCGTGGTCAGCATGATCCGAGAGCGAGGGGCCTGGGACAAGCACGACGACCAGTAGCCGGGCCCGCGTTCTCGTCCCGACCGACGGCGGTGTGTGGAGCCGCCGGCCCCATCCATTCCCGCTCGCCGAAGGAGGCCCCATGATCCGCTCCATGACGGTGACCACGAAGCGCACGCCGGTGGCCACTCGCGGCATGGTGGTGGCCGAGCATCCGCTGGGCGCCGAGGTCGGCGCCGGCATCCTCAAGCGGGGCGGCAATGCCATCGACGCGGCCGTGGCCACGGCCTTCGCCATGCCGGTGGTCGAGCCCTTCATGTCGAGCCTGGGCGGCGGCGGGACCATGCTCGTGCACATGGCCAGGCGCGGCGAGACCGTCTGCGTGGACTTCAACGTGGAGGCGCCGGCCTCGGCGCACGAGACCTCCTACGAGCTCGCCGAGGGCGTGTCTGGCGCGATCTTCCCGTGGCGGCGCGTGGTCGGCGACGCCAACGTCTTCGGCCCGCGCTCCGTGGCGGTGCCCGGCACGGTGGCCGGTCTCACGCTGGCGCTCGAGCGCTGGGGGACGATGGACCTGCGGGACGTGCTGGCGCCCGCCATTCGGCTGGCGGAGGAAGGCTTCGTGCCGGACTGGTACGTGGCGCTCAACACGGCGGTGCTCTGCCAGGAGCTGGCGGCGTTCCCCGAGACCGCGCGCACCTATCTGCGCGACGGCCACTACATCTACCGGACGCCTTCGATGGAAGGTGGCGACGTGCTGCGACAGCCCGATCTCGGCCGGAGCCTCAGGCTGATCGCGAAGGAGGGGCCGAGCGCCTTCTACCGCGGCGCGATCGCCCACGCCATTCACGAGGAGATGTGGATGAAGGGCGGCCTGCTCACCAAGGAGGATCTCGCGGGCTATGCTCCGCGCGTCCTGCCCGCCCTGCACGGGGAGTACCGGGGCCTCGAGCTCGCGTTCTCGCCGGGCGCGACGGGCGGCACCACCGCGCTCGAGATGCTGGGCATCCTCGCGCAGTTTCCCAAGGCCCGGACCACCTGGAAGACGGCGGGCGGGCTTCACGTGCGCGCCGAGGCGGTGCGCCGCGCGTTCCTCGACCGGTTCGAGCACCTGGGGGATGCCGAGCGCGTCAAGAGCCCGTGGGGACCGCTCGTCTCGCGTGAATACGCGGCCGCCGTCGCGAAGACGCTCAAGCCGAACGGCCCGCGAAACGGCCGCGCGGTTCCCGATCCCTGGCGCTACGACCCGGGAGGCCAGGTCGACTGCACCACGCATCTGTGCACGGTGGATCGCCAGCGCAACATGGTGTCACTCACGAACACGGCGGTGTCCCTCTGGGGCTCGCGGATGGTCGCGCCGGGCACCGGCATCCTCCTCCAGAACGGGATGGTCTGGTTCGATCCGGAGCCGGGGCGCGCGAACTCGGTGGGGCCCGGCAAGCGGCCGCTCGTGAACATGGTGCCGGTGCTGGGCTTCCGGAAAGGCGAGCCCTATCTCACGGTGGGCGCGCCCGGTGGGCGCAAGATCGTCTCGGCCATTCCGCAGGTCATCGCGAACATGGTGGATCTGGGCGACGGGCCGCAGGCCGCCATCGAGGCGCCGCGGCTGCATACGGAGGGCGGCGACCTCTGGGTCGACGATCGCGTCGGCGAGGCGTCCCTCAAGGCGCTCGGGAAGATGGGACATCCTGTCGTGCCGAAGCGGGCGGAGCCGGGCACGCTCTACTTCTCCCGCCCCGTGGCCATCCGCGTGACGAAGCGCGGGCTGGAGGCAGGGCTCGAGCCGCTGCACGACGCGGCGGCGGCCGGCATCTAGAGGAGAGAGGCATGGCGGATATTCGCCTGACCACGGGATTCTCCACCGTCATGGGACCGGACCAGGAGGCCATCACGCGGCTTCTCACCGAGACCATCGAGCAGATCGCCCAGGACGACCAGAGCTTCACGCGGGCCAAGATCGTCTTCACCGAATCGGATGAGCGATGCGGCCTCACGGCCGAGCTGGACGGGATCAAGAAAGAAGGCGTGCCGCTCCAGCTCGATCTGGAGCAGCTCGAGGACGCCCAGACGCAGCCGGGCGCGCGCGCCCAGCTCAAGGAAGCGCTTCGGCTCTACTTCCGGAAGGTGAAGGGCACGGCGTGAGCCCTGCGGCGAAGGTGCTCATCGTCAACGCCGACGACTTCGGGCTCACCCCCGGCGTGAGCCGCGGCATTCTCGAGGCGCATGCCCGGGGCATCGTGACCAGCACGACCCTCCTCGTGAACCGGGAGATTCCGCCCACGCAGATCGAGGCGCTCCACGCCTCCGGCCTGGGCGTCGGCGTGCACCTGAACCTGACGCTGGGCGTCCCCGTCTCGAATCCGCGCCGCGTGTCCTCGCTGCTCGACACCGAGGGCCGCTTCATCCGGGACGCGCGCGAAGCGGTCTCGCGCGCCCGGACCGACGAGGCGCGCATCGAGCTGGGGAGCCAGATCGACGCGTTCCGGAAGATCATGGGGCGCTTCCCCACGCATCTCGACACGCATCACCACGTCGGCCGGCACGATCCCATCCTCGATCTCGTGCTGGACTTCGCGCGGGCCCTCAAGGTGCCGGTGCGGAGCCAGGACGCGACCGTGCGCGCGGCCGCGCGCCGGCTGGGACTGCGCACGCCCGACCACTTCATGGGCGAGTCCGGCCCCGAGCCCTACTGGTCGCGCGAGCGCACGCTCGAGCACCTGGCCGCGCTGCCGGGGGGTCTCTCGGAGTTCATGACGCATCCCGGCTACTTCGACGACGACCTGGCGTACAGCCGCTACGGACGCCAGCGCGAGATGGAGCTGGCCGGCCTCACGGACGCGGAGTGCCGGCGCGCGGTGGAGCAGCACGGGATAAAGCTCGTCCACTTCGGCACCTGCTGATCTCCGCGGCGGGCCGGCCGGCGTGCGTCAGAGCTTGACCGGCGTGAACTCCAGCGTGTAGCTGTCCTGGAGCGGCACGCGCGTCTTGAGCACGCCCACCTCCAAGAGCGTGTCCTGCATGAACCTGAAGGCGTCGAGGTCCATGCGCCCGTCCGTGGAGAGGAGCGGGCGGAGCAGCTCGTAGGCGCGCCGCGTGGCCGGCTCGGGCCAGCCGATGGTCTTGGAGGCGATCTTGATGCTCTCGTCGGCGTTGTCCCGGCAAAACCGTGCCCCCTGGAAGATGCCCTTGAGCGTCCGCTGAAGCACGTCTTTCTTGGTCTTGATGATCTCGTCGGTCGAGTAGGCGACGAGGCTGATCCACTTCGGCGTCAGCTCGTCGAGGCGCATGAGGATGTGGCCCGCGCCTTCGGCCTCGAGGACCACGCCCGCGTCGCCGAAGATGCTGCCCTGGACCTCGCCGCGCTTGAGGGCGGCCATCTGGGCATCGAGCCCGCCCACGCCGATGATGCGCACGTCCTTCTCCGGATCCCAGCTCATCTTCTTGGCGAGCATGCGGGCGAAGACCCACGTGGTGGAGCCGACCACCGTGACGCCGATGGTGCCGCCCTTCAGGTCCTCGAGCCGCTTGACCTTGGGCACGACGGTGAGGGTGAAGTGATTCTTCTCGACGATGGTGGCGAGGGCACGGATCGGCGTCCCGCGCTCGCGGAACACGAGCGGATCGGTGGCGCCGGTGATGCCGATATCTGCGGAGCCCGAGAGCACGCCCTTGAGCAGGTCCGGCCCGCCCTTGAAGGGGATGAGCTCGGCATCGAGCCCGAGCTGCTTGAAGTAGCCCTTCTCGATGGCGACCTGGGTCGGCGTCACCACCCCGAAGTCGCCCAGCACCACCGCGCCCACCTTCACGGGCGTCATCGACTGGGCCGGCGCGCGACCGGCCCGCCCCGCCGCCGCCATGGCCACCGCACCCGCCGTCGCCTTGAGGAAGCCGCGCCTCGTCGTCATGGATGACTCTCCTGTGGGCGAAGGGGCCTCACCGCCAGCGGCCCAGGCGCCGGTTGAGATGCTCGAGGAACAGCACGACCGCAATGGACACTACCGAGACGATCACCGTGGCCGCGAAGAGCTCGGGCGCCCGGAAGGCGAGCGCCATGCGCTGCATCTGGAAGCCCATGCCGCGATTGCCCGCCAGCATCTCCGCGATCAGGGCGCCCAGCAGCGCGAAGACCATGGCGACGCGCATCGCCGTCAGCACCGAGGGCAGGACCGCGGGCAGGAGCACCTTGCGGGTGATCTGCCAGCGGCCGGCGCCCATGGACGCCGCCACCGTCACCAGCGTGGGATCGACGTCGCGCGTGCCGGCGGCGACGAGCACCACCACGGGAAAGATCGCGAACACGGTCGCCGAGAGCGCCGCCGTGGAGAGACCGATGCCGAAGATCAGCGCGATCCAGGGGAGGACGAGGATCTTCGGGATGCCGTAGAGCGCGACCAGGAAGGGCATGACCACGGCGTGAGCCATGGGTCGCGAGCCCAGCACGAGCCCGACCGGCACCCCGACGCCCACGGCGAGCGCGTAGCCCACGAGGGTTTTCAGGAGCGTGTCGGCCAGGCGGGGCAGCGCGTCGCCGCCCGTGGCGCGCAGGGCGCCCAGGACAGCGGACGGCGCCGGGACGAAGAGCGGGTCGACCACGCGCCACCGCACTGCGGCCTCCCAGGCGAGGACGAGGGCCGCCACGGACAGCGCCTGCCAGGTGAGGAGCCTCAGCCGGTCCACGTCTTCACCCGCTGCTCGGCGAGGGCGGCGGCGCCGTCCAGCAGCAGCACCGCCACCGCCACGAGCACGACGAGGGCCGCGTACTCGGCCGTCATCATGAGGCCGTACGCGTAGTTGATGACGTAGCCGAGCCCGGCCCGCGCGCCCAGGAGCTCGCCCACGAGGACACCCACCACGGACAGCGCGAGCCCGGTGCGCAGCCCGCCGGCCAGGGTCGAGACCATGGCGGGCAGCATGACCTTGCGGAACACGGTCCACTGGCCTGCGCCCATCGACACGGCCACCGTGATGAGCGTGGCCGGGACCTGGCGAATGCCCGCGAGAACGGCCAGCGTCAGGGGAAAGAACCCGAGGAGGAACCCGAACGCGATCTTCGAGGCAGGGCCGAGCCCGAGGAAGAGCATCAGCGAGGGATACCAGATCACGCTGGGCACGGCGTAGAGCGTCGAGAGGAGCGGCTCGTAGACGCGGCCGACCGTCTGCTTCAACCCGAGCACGAAGCCGACCCAGAGCCCGCCCGCGATGGCGAGCGCATAGGCGACGGCGATCTCGACGAGCGTGAGCCAGAGATGCCCGGGAAGCGGCGGCAGGTCGCGCGTGGCGAGCACACGGCCGAGCGCGGCGGGCAGGCGCGACGGGCCCACGTAGAGCATGGGGTTGAGCATCCGCGCCGAGATCTCCCACGCCGCCAGGGCGACGAGCAGGAGGGCCGCGCGCCACAGCCAGACCTTCACGCCGTGCCCTCCATGGCGCGGAGAGACTCCTCGCGGATCTTGGCCCAGAGCTTGGCGTGGAGCGCCACCGCGTCGGGGCCGTCGAGGGCGCGCGGGTAGGGCAGGGGCACCTCGACGACGTCCTTGATCCGCCCGGGGCGCGCCGTCATGACCGCGATGCGATCCGAGAGCGCGATGGCCTCGTGCAGGCTGTGGGTGACGAACACGATGGTCCGCTCGGTGCGGCGGCGCACCTCCACCAGCCACTCGCCCATGAGGAGCCGCGTCTGCTCGTCGAGGGCGCCGAACGGCTCGTCCATCAGGAGAATGGGCGTGTTCAGCGCGAGCGCGCGCGCGATGGCGACGCGCTGGCGCATCCCGCCCGACAGCTCTCGCGGGTATCTGGCCTCGAAGCCCTTGAGGCCCATGGGGCCGAGGAGGCCCAGCGCGATCTCGCGGCGGCGCGCCGCGGGCACGCCCAGGAGCTCGAGACCGAACCCCACGTTGTCGAGAGCCGTGCGCCAGGGGAAGAGGCCGGGGTCCTGGAAAACCAGCGCGACCTTGGTCGGCGTGGGGCCAGATATGGGCGAGCCATCGATCAGGATGCGGCCGGCATCGGGTCGCACGAGGCCGCCGATCATGCCCAGCAAGGTCGACTTGCCACAGCCGCTCGGGCCGAGGAGGGAGACGAATTCCCGGGGTCGCACCGTGAGGCTGACCGCGTCGACGGCGGGAACAGAGCCGGTCGGCGTCTCGTAGCGCTTGCTCACGCCATCGACGACGATGGGCGCGCCTGGGGTCACGCGGGTCTCTGCTCGCTACGCATGGGGCTCAGCGTGGGCAGAGCCTATGCGGGGCCTTCAGGAAGGTCAAGGGGCACGAGGCCCCTACGCCCGATGCGAGTCCTCGCGCCAGAGCTTGGCGGCGCCGTCCAGCATGAGCACGGCCACGAGCAGCCAGGTGCCTGCCTCGAGCGTGATGAGCGCGGTGACGTAGTTGAAGCCGAGCTCGAGCCCCCGGTCGGTGCCGCGCTGGATGAGCCGCGTGCCGAACGAGTTCCCGACCACGAGCAGCAGCCACGCGGTCAGCACGAGGCTCGGCGCGACCCATCGGCGAGTCACGAGGCTGGCCGAGGCCAGCATGCCCAGCCAGCCGGCGACTTCCAGGAGCAGGCCCATCCCGCCCTGAGGAGGCGAGTCGCTGAGCCGGAAGGCGACGAAGCTCCACGCGAACAGCGCCAGGCCCATCAGCGCGATCGCGAGCCGTCCCGCCGGCCCCCTGAAAGCTTCTTCGACACTCGAGCGAGGCGGCAACGTCGACGAGGTGACGGCAGCTTCTCGAGCGCGATGCCCGTTCAGCACGACTCCTTCGTTCACCTCGGGCTTCTGCTCGGTCAACATAGTCGCGCACTCTATGCCCGTCGTGTTGCCACGTCAAGGCCCAAACGATCCGAGGCGCGCGCGATCACCGCCAGAGCGTGCTGGCGAGCGCCGCCACGCCGAATCCGCCGATGACGCAGCCGGAGACGCGATTGATCCAGCGCAGCCGCTCGGGCGTGAGCGACGCTCGCAGGAGCCCGACGCCGACGCTCAGGAAGAGCCACCAGAGCGCCGAGCCGAGAAAAACGCCCGCGACCATGGTGGACGCGGCGCCGTGACCGCCGACGGCGCGGCCGAGCCCCAGCCCCGCGAAGATCGCGGCGAACGAGAGGATCGTCGTCGGGTTCGTGAGCGTGAGCGCGCAGGTCGAAGCCCAGGCCGCCACGAGTCCGCTCCCCGTGGCCGCCGCCGGCGTGACGGGGCGGGGCACGGCCGTCCAGGTGCGCCAGCCGAGATAGCAGAGGAAGAGGCCGCCGATCGCCTGCAGCCAGAGGCGCTGCTCCACCAGCGCGTTCGTCACGAGCGAGAGGCCGAATGCCGCGACGGCTCCGTAGAGCCCGTCGGCGGTGGCCGCTCCCAGTCCCGAGACGAAGCCGATGGCACGCCCGTCCGCGAGCGTGCGGCGGATGCACAGCACGCCGATGGGGCCCACGGGCGCGGCGA
>Ga0335069_10006816_pt1 | contig 16549 bp, 20 predicted proteins | sample Lox_Sample_11_FD_206714 | JGI IMG/M metagenome (GOLD analysis project Ga0335069, IMG submission 206714) | Soil microbial communities from Loxahatchee National Wildlife Refuge, Florida, United States - Lox_Sample_1.1 | ecosystem: Environmental > Terrestrial > Soil > Wetlands | place: USA...
TCTCGCTCGAACAGCTGATGCGGGGCATGGCGCCGGAGGCACTCGGGCGCAACGCGAAGCTTGCCGCTGCGGCGATCGCCCAGCGCATTACAGAGCAGATGCAGAGGGAGTCGGCGTGGCGCTTTGGATCGCAGGCGAGGCTGAAGTTCTGGCGTGCCCGGCCCGATATGGCGCAGGAATTCATCAAGAAATTCGAGAAAGGCGGAGCCTTCTCTGATCCCGCGCTGGCTGACTTCGCTCGGAAGTACAGGGACTGGGGGGCGAAGATCGCCGATCGAGACTTACGCCTGGGCTTCTCCTACGAGCCGCGCGAGAACTACCTCGCGCATATCTTCGAGGACGCTGAAGGTGTCTCCGCGTACTTCATGAAAAAGTACGGTAGCAAGTGGGGCGATCCAGGATTCATCAAGGATCGCTCGTTCGACCTCTATGAGGAGGCAGTGGCAGCCGGCTTCCGCCCTCGCTATGATAATCCAGAAGATATCATGCTCGCCCGGCAGCACGCTTCGGACATAGCGGAGATGCATATTGGGATTCTGAACGATCTCGCCAGCTACGGCCTCGCGATCCGAAAGGTCGCAGCGAGGGAAGAGCTGGTCAAGGAAGTCGATAGCGAGGGGAAGGTTAGCTTCCGCGTCAAGAAGACGCCGGGGACGGAGAGGCCTGAGAGCTACGCCAGGTGGAGGGCGCCCAATGGCGACGTGTTCTGGGTCGAGCCGCAAGCGGACGCGATTCTGCAGAACGCGTTCAAGTCCAAGAGCCTTTGGGAAGATAAGGGCGTTGCGGGGTCGGCATTCAAAGGGTTTATGTCCCTTAAGAATGCTCTCGTGCCGATTAGGCTTGCGCTCTCTCTATTCCACCCGCTGCATGTGCTCGGCATCGATATGTCAGCAGGGATGACCCGCGGTCTCTCGGGCATGCTCTCAGGCACAGTGCCGGCCGGCAAGGGGCTGGCGGAGATGCTGAAGAGCGGGCTCATGTATCGGCCGATCTCTGAGCTGCCGGGCATTCGCCGGCTGACCAAGCCGCTCGGGTGGGAGCTGATGGAGGCCTGGAAGGGGCGCATTCCTGCAGACAAGATCAAGCCGGAGACGGCAGCGGCGCTCAAGACGCTGACAGAAATGGGCGTAGCGCCGGAGATGAGTTCTCGCTTCCGATCGAACGCTCGGGCGAACTTCATGAATGCGCTGCGCGACGCACAGGGCTCTTGGCGTGGCGGGAGGCCGGGCGGCGCTACGACAGACGTGATGCGTGCGACGTGGCACCTGCCTTGGGCACTCATCAGCGCCATGTCGAAGCCGATCTTCGAGGATTGGATACCGGCGCTGAAGGCGGCGAGCGCTATCCGCGACGCGAAGAATCTCCTGCAGCGCAACCCCGAGCTGGCGGAGAATGATGCCGCTCGCCTTCTTGCGATGCGGAAGCTCGGGAAGTCTGTCGAGAACCGCTACGGAGAAATGAACTACAGCACGCTGTTCTGGAAGCGATGGATCAAGGACGTTGCGGTCCTGGATACACTGTCGCTCGGATGGCAGCTCGGCTTCCTCCGCGAGTATGGGGGCGGCGCTATGGACCTCGGTCAATGGGCGCTCTCGGGCGACAAGCTGCAGAAGATCCGCAAGGGCGACATGGATCGAGCGATCTTCGTCGCAGCGTACACGACGCTGGGCGCAGGCGTATCGGGCCTGATGACCTACGGCATGACCGGCAAGCCGCCCACCGAGTTGCTCGACTACATCTCTCCGAAGACTGGAGAGACGAACCCGGACGGCACTCCGCAGCGAGTCTCGACTATGTTCTATTCGCGGGAATTCGCCTCGCTGTACAAGCACATGCAGAATGAAGGGGCGGTGCCTGGGCTCAGTGAGCTTGTGCTGAATAAGGGCTCGGGACTGTTCGGACTGATGCACGAATGGACGACCGGCATCAATAGCTGGGGAGAGCACATTCGAGACCCGGATGCCGACGCCTTTACGAAGCTGGAGCAGACGCTCGCCTATTCGCTGAGCGACCTCGAGCCGATCTCGATGAAGGCGATTCAGGAGAACGTGACGGACCAGCCGCTCAAGCAGGGCGTCCTGACTGCGCTCGGCTTCACGCCGGCGCCGAAGTATCTGACCGAGACCAAGACCGATGCGAGCATCAAGGCGGCGTTCCGCGCCTACGTGAATCCGAAGGAAACGCCTTACGAGAGGGCGGAGTACTCGAAGGACTACACGATGCTGCGCAATGCGTACCAGACCGGCTCGGACAAGTACGGAGAGATTCTGGACAAGATGGTCGCGCAGTACGAGCTGTCAGAGAAGGACCAACGCCGGCTGATCCGATCGCTCAACTCTCAGCTCACCGGCACGCAGCGCATGTTCATGCGGCTGCCCTGGCAGGAGCAGATCAAGGTCCTCGACAAAGCGACGCCGGACGAGGTTGCTGAGTTGCTGCCGCATGCGAACAGAGAGCATGTTCGGAATGTGTGGCAGCCGAAGGAGGCAGAGTGAGAGTCCTCGTTCTCGATAACGCCGGCGAGGGTACGGGGCTGGACGTCGCCCTTCGGGCGCAAGAGGCCGGCCACGACGTTCGCTTCTGGCTCCCTCCGTTCAAGACCGGGAAGCGGCGTCCGTATGGTGACGGCATGATCTATAAGCCGCTCGAGTGGAAGCCGCACATGGCGTGGGCGGAGCTGATCATTCTGACCGGCAACACCGACTATATGTCGGAGCTCAGTGAATATTTCGGGCGCGGCTTCCCGATCTTCGGGGCGAATCCGAAGGCTGCTGAGCTCGAGCTCAACCGCGAGATGGGGCAGAAGGTTCTGAAGGACTGCGGGGTCGAGACGATTCCTTTCTCTGTGTGTAGCTCCCCGGAGGAGGCGCTCGACCTCGTGGTCCGCACTCGTAAGGCGTATGCGATGAAGCCTTGGGGAGGGGACTCGAATAAGCACATGACGTATGTCAGTCGAACAGCAGACGACGCGATCTTCACTATCATGCGCTGGCGGCGAGATGGACTGTGGAAGGGCCAGTTGATGATGCAGGAGAAGGTCGATGGAATCGAGGTCGGCATCTCAGGCATGTTCGGTCCGGGCGGCTGGTGCCGGGCGCTAGAGGAGTCGTTCGAGCATAAGAAGTTCCTGAACGACGACCTCGGAGAGAACACCGGCGAGATGGGCACTGTCATCCGACACGTTATGCAGAGTAAGCTGTTCGACGAAGTGCTGGAGCCGGTCTCGGACTATCTGCACTCGGTCAACTACGTGGGGGATTGCTCGGTAAACTGCATGGTGGACTCTGAGGGTCGTGCGTGGCCCTTGGAGTTCACCATGCGGCTAGGGTGGCCGGACTTCTGCATTCGCCAGGCGGTGATACAGAAGGACCCGGTCGAGTGGATGGCAGCGCTTCTAGGAGGTGAGGATAGGCTGGCCGTCTCTCCTGACGTCGCGATGGGTGTTTGCGTCACTCACGGAGATTTCCCGAGAGGCGGTCCAGCCGACTCTAGGCCCAAGGACACACTCGACACTTGGGTCGGCTACCCGATCTATGGAGTGAGCGGCAGGATTGAGCATCAGCTGCATTGGCAGCAGGCGTGCGAGCGGCAGGTGCCGATGCTGATGGATGAGGAGATTAAGCAGATCACCATGCCGGTCACGGCCGGCAACTATCCACTCGTCGTCACCGGGACAGGGAAGACGGTGAAGGCGGCGTCGGACGATGCCTATACGACTACGTGGGGGCTGAAGATGCCTTCGAACACCATGTTCAGAACGGATATCGGCGAGCGGCTGGAGAAGGAATTGCCGCTCCTGCAGAAGCACGGCTACGTGCGGGGGATGAAGTATGGGTAATAGCGCGCTGGCGCGTGGTCCGGAAGATCGCTTCGTTCCAGGCGATTGGAACATCTATTGCAGTATCTGCGATACGAAGCTGAAGTTTGGCGAGGCTGTGCGAAACTGGCAGGGTATGTGGCGGCACGTGAAGTGCAACGAAGAGCGCCCGCCGCAGGACTTCGTACACTCGATCAACTCGAGGGAGATGACGATACCTGTTGCGCAGAAGGATACGGACCTCAACTACATAGCGCCGCCCTTCCCAGCGAGCGGCGTTGCGGTGACGAACACCTTCGCAGTGGCGATGGTCGCGCGCTGGTACGCGCAGTCCGAAGGTGTGCAGGTAACGAATATCCTGCACAACGGAGTCTCGACCGGGAGCACGGCGGACGGCAAGCTGACGCTGAACCCAGGCGACACGATCAAGTTCGTCTATCGTGGAGGCTGGCCAATGTGGAGCTGGACTACACTCGTTTAGGAGGTTCTCTGTGAGCTCTTCAGCAATGCAGGATTTCATGTCTCATATCCTCACGGAAGAGGGATATAGGAAGTTTGCCTACAATGATGCGACCGGCATCAGAGTGACGTGCAGGCCGATCGGTAACCTCTCGATCGGCGTGGGCATCAATCTGGAGAATGGCCTGGACGATGCGGAGATTGCGTGGCTGACGCAGCACCGTGCGGAGCTGATTGAAGATGTGCTGATGAAGTACAGCTGGTATCCAGGGCTGTCGGTCTCCTGCCAGTCAGTGCTGATCGACATAGCTTACAATGCCGGGCTCGGCGGGCTACTGCACTACCCTCGCATGATCTCCTTCCTCTCGCAAACGCCGCCCGACTATGCATCAGCGGCGGGCGAGTGTCGCACACAAGATCCGAAACTCGACGCGCAGCGGTACGCCGGTCTCCGCGCAAGGATGGTGGCGTGATGGACCCGGAGCATGGCTATAATGTGACAGGCATCCCGACCGATCTGCTGCTGCTCGGCTTCGCTACGCTCGTCATGGCGATCGGAGGGTGGATGATTACTGAACTGCGGGGGCTGCGGCGAGACGCCAGCGCACGCGGGCGGCAGACGGTCCTCCTCATTACTATAATGAGGCAGGTTTGTAAGAAGCTCGGGGTGCCTTTTGACCCCGAAGATGCGAACGGCAACCACGACTAGGAGAGAGCTAATGATTGCATATCTGATCTGTGGGGTGGTAGGGCTGGCGATTGGCGTCGGCGCCACGCTCTGGGTGAAGAAAGTCGGCACAGCGACCGCGGTCTCGGACGTTGAGGCGGCGGCAGAGAAGGCTGCAGCAGCAGTCAAGAAGGATGTCTGATCTGACAGACTGGGCGGCGCTGGCCGGCGTGACGGGCATCTGGCTCGCCGCGACAGCGCTGCTCGCCTTCGACACGCTTGTGCATCGGAGGCTGGACGTGGCGCTATTCGGCGTCTGGTCGGGGGTGGTCACCACTGTTACAGGGGTGTACCACGTAGTCTGTGTGCATGATGATAAGAGGCCTGACGCTCCATGACACAATACATAGCGATAGCGAGGGACCTGCTGATCCTGGCCCTGTTAAGCTTCGTCGCTTACTTCATCTGGGAAGCGAGGGCGAACAAGGATGCGACGGCGGATCTGAAATCGCAGGTCGCACAGCTGCAGGAGAATGCGAAGAAGGCTGCTGCCTGGCAGTCGGGAGTTACCAATGCTCAGAACACTGCGAGTGATAAGCTCGATCAACTGGCCGGCGCTCTGTCTAGCTTCAGCGCTCGGCCTCCTATCATCGTGCGCGTCCCTGCCGAAGGCAGCGGGATGCCCAGCACCGCCACCGCCCCCGGCGGGAAACCTGCCGACTCTGGACCAGTTCCTGCAGGACAGCAGCCGGCTATGCAACCTGTCGACATCAGGCCAATGTGGGACGCTTACATTGCCAAGTACGGACAAGCACTGATCAAAGGGCAGCAGTGCTACGATAGCTGGCCGCACTAGTTCGCTTCGGGGAAGCCCAGCAGGGCTGGGTGGACCTCGCTCTTCAGCGCGTTGTTGATGCGGCGCGCAACTTCGATAGGCGATTCCTTCACGAGGAATGCCATCGGCCCCTTCGGTCCAGGCACGCCGGTCACGACGTAGGTGAGCAGCTTGTTCTCTGCCGCCCGGTGGACGAAGGTGATGATCTCCGCGCTGATCGCGCACTCGTGACCGTCGTCTTGCGTTACAATGATTTGCATAGTAGCTCCTTTATGTGGACGTGTTATGCCGGACATAATCCGGCCGCATTATTCAAGCTGGCTTCTTCACTGCCTCTAAGATATAGCTGCTGCCTGCCGGCTGCATTCTGATGTAGCCAGACCTCGTCGCTCCGACGACGATATCTTCGAAGTTCTTCGCGCTCGGGAAGCTGGAATGGATGAACGCGTAGGCCTCGGCGTAGGTGCAAGCGCCACGCTTCTGCACGAAGCGGATGAAGCGCTCGGCCTGCACGGACGTTTGCGTCCTGCCGATCCTCGCGAATACCTTCACCATGTCCTTCTCTAGCTCCGTCACGGCGGCGTAAGCGTCCTCAAGGTCCTGCCTATATAGCACCATGTCGTCATGCCGGGAAGCAGCAATGCACATGGCCGTCTTATGCACGTGCGTCTGCTTGCGAGCGAGATAGCCACCGAAGCGGTCGTCGTCCAGTTCGTCCGGCATCTTCCCGCTCCAGTGCTCCGCATACCACTTCTCCCCCCACTCGACCGCCTCCGGGCTGATGATATAGGGGCCGACGAGCTTAGCGGACATGCGCTCGAGGTCTTGAACGAGTGCGTGCTGCACTTCCCCCATCTCCTTTGGCATATGACGTGCGGGATAGGCAATGAACTTCTCTTTCTGGTCCGCGTAAACAAAGAGACAACGAGAGGTAAATCCTCCGCCAATAACGTACTCGGGGAAGTTCCCTGCGATCCATGCAGGAGTAGTGCAAGCAATGAGATTGATGTAAGGATTCTCAACATTGTTGATTCCTGAGCCTTTCGTGACTTTCTGGAAAGAGCCGACCTTCGAGTCCCAGAGGTTAACGAGGAAGTCGATCTGCTCTCGGTTCGAAGGGTCGATCAGGTTGCCGAACTCGGCCGACTCGATGGTCATGGCGCTCTGCGTATGGTAGGTGGCGCCGATTAGGAAGGACTGAGTGGACTGCTCGAAGCGCTCGAGGAGGGCCTGCCACGTAACGGCTTCGGGGCCGAAGGTTATGTCGGGCACTTTACGCAGCAGGGTCATGGCGATACTGGCGGTGGTGGACTTAGATACAACACCGGGCGGCGCTACGAGAATGATGTAGAAGTTGGGGAACCAGCGGAAGTAGCCCATGTCGAACCAGACATGTCGGCGGAGAGCGCCAGCGATAGCAGACACACCGGACCAATAGTGCATGCGTCGGGGAGCTTCAGAGAAGCCAGCGTACTGGACGTAGGCGGAGAGCCAGTCCGGGAAGTTCCGCTCGCCTGCCGCTCCGTTCGTCGGCATAGCTTAGTGCGATCCAAGAATTTCATCTATAATAGGACCGAATATCTTCTCCATATCGGCCTCAGCTTTTAGGAAGCGAGCATGTACTACACCTGGTAGTCCATCACATTCAGGAATATTGTTATCTACTATCTCATACAGAGGCCGGCCGCATCGACGGCACCAGCTCATCTTTATACTGAAATCGTGTTCCATCAGCAATGCCCCCAGCTTTTTTCGCTCGTCTTGATCGACACAGGTATCACTAACGGATCAGCGTAGGGTACGACTATCTTCGCACACTCTCGAATGCGGGGCAACAAAGTTGCCGCTTGGCTGGTGGGGAACTGGCCTGGCAAGCTATCATGCACCTGCATCAGGACTTGGACTTCGGGCAGCTCGCGGTAGATGCGTTCCCAGATTCGATTGATGACGATGCTGACTGTGGATTGGGGAATCCAGGCGATTGCTTCTGGGATGATAGAGTCAATTCGATCAAAGATGTACCATCGGTATCCGAAGTGATTCTCCACGAATCGCCGGGCAACAACCTGACTCTTAACGCGATCGTGCCACCTCTTGATTCCAGGGTGTGCTGCAAACCAGATCCTCTGCGCTCTCTCAATCTCTGCAACAGATCGTCCAGTATGGGCAGCCATCGTGCGCGCCCCGCCGCCGTAGTTGGTGCCATGGCAGAATACCTTTGCGAATTCGCGAGTTAGCTTCATTGGGCCGCGATGATCTCTGTACTTGCTGTGCGTCTCGACTAGCTCTTCGAGCGGCGGCGGCTCCTTGCCGGTGATGACGAAGCTGTTAAGGAGATGGATATCCACTCCGAGTCGCATGGCCGACTTGAGTTGCTCGTCCTCCGCTTCCCAGCATACCACAAAGAGGTCGGCCCTTTCCAGATCAAGGTCGAACCAGGTATAGCCAGGATCTGGTACAAAGATTTCTCTGATATTGGGGAACTGATACGGATCGCCAATACCGTCGAACCCTCCTCGCGCCGCTGCTTTGCCCAGGCTTTTAGATTTCTCAGACGGTATATTTTGGAGGTTTGTTCCAGACCCGAAGGCGTTCTCCGAACTCGAAAGGCGATATGTCTTGGGTGCTGACTTGCCACTTTCAGATCCTCCTATGTTGAAGGCGCAACGCATCCTCGAATCAGTATCAAGAGGACGGCAGAGGAAATTAGATAGAAACTTCCCCAGCGTCCGTATGTCCGCGATAGAGTTGACCAGAGGAGTAAGCAGAGGCTCAATACGGCGAAGCTTCTGAAGAGCGTCGTCGTCCAGAGTTGGTCGAGATGGTTCACCTTTCTTACCTCTCTTCATTTGAACCGGCATGCGGAAGTCGCCGTAGAACAGGGCGTGCATCTGCTTCGGACTGTCCACGTTAAGCGGATGGCCGAGGATCTTATCTATGAAGGTCTGCCGGCGAGCTATCTCGCCCTTCACTTCGATGATGAGTTCGTTGCGGCGTTTGAGGTCGATTCTCACGCCGCGCTGCATCGCTTGCAAGACGGGCCAGAACATGCTCTGCTGGAAGTCGTGGACGTTCTGCAGGCCGAGACTACGGATTGTCTCCAGCTCGACCTGGCCGACCTCATCGGTGTAGACGCAATCGAGGCAGTTGTAATGCCAGAGCTCCTCCTCTCGCATGTTCTTCTCCCAATCCTTGCCCTCCTCTTTCCAGAATACGTAGAAGTCGGCGTACATGCTCGCTTGGAAAGCGAGAGACTTGGGCATGTCGGAGAAGATGGCGTGCTGGCTGATCATCGTGTCTTGGTCCACGCGAGGGACGAAATGCCACCAGCGCCAGGTGTACTGGGAGTCGTACAGAATGTTCTGCCCGACTACTCGAACTCGCCGGTGCGTAAGTAGCGTCTGTAGGAGCTGTACGATACGTACTTCTTCGTCCAGGAGCCAATAGCCTTCTCGCCGCTCTGCGCACATGAGAGGGATGCAGATTGCATCGCTATAAGACCACGAGATTCCGGCGCACGCAATATGGCCTGCACGAGTTTCGATGTCGAAGCTGAGCCGAAGTACTGCGTTATCTCCGAGGAGGTCAGCGCGACTAATGAGAGTCTCAAGGGTATGCGTAGCCTGATCAAAATTAGGTCTAAGAATAAAGCGGCGTTCGCGCGTCGGATAAGGAGTACCATCTCGGAAGCGGGCGGCCCGACGTAGGTCTGCCACACCAATAGCTCGCCAATCCCACTGTCGAAGGATGGCGGCTGGATGATAAGTTGGTATGAGCTTGGTATCTCTGCCGGCGCTGACATAGTTGAGCATTGATCCGCGCCACTTCGTAATGCCCCACCTGCCGGTGAGCGCCCACATAGACGCATTGCCGACCGTAATAATGATCTGAGGTTTGACAAGTTCGATCTCCTTCTTCAGTTCGATGAAGCCTTCCATCACCTTCGGATCGACCAGCATATCGCGGAGGGGGACGAATTTATAAGGATTGATGCCGGCGTCGATCCGTTTCTGGTCAGCCTTCGTTACCTTCTTTGTGAACTTTGAGGACTTGCGAATGTAGAGCTCTATGTCGTTGCGCGGGGGGCGCGAGCGGCAGAGGTTCGTACAGAAAACTTCTGACCTAGACATACCAGCTTCCTGCAGCATTCTATTTAGTTCCATACCGGAGGGGCCTACGAACGGCACGCCGCGGATCTCCTCCGTCTCGCCGGGCGCCTCTCCGACTATGAGTACTTTGGCATTGAGAGGACCATCTGGAGGGACTATGATCGCCATTTTGCTTTGTGTCCCTTTTTGATGTTATAAGCAGTCTTCTGGCTCAAGCCATACTTCTCAGCAAAAGCATGTGAGCTTATTTTACCAGCGCGTAAAGCTACTATATCTTCATTAGAGTATCTGCCTCGCTGATATCTGCCTCTAGAGAAGGCGTCCTGTACGTTCTTTTGTCTAGTAACAGCCTCTAAATGCTCTGGTTCTACACAGAGCCCTTCGTCACAAGTATGTCCTATTTCCAATCCTTCTGGTATAGGCCCTTTCAGCTGCTCATAAACAACTCTGTGTACATACTCGCCACCTGTTAGCTGTCCATGCCCACGAGAAGAAGCTCCAGTCCAAATAAGACAAGCTCCGCGTCTTACACAGCGGCTGAATATATGAACTACAGTTGCTGGTAGATCACTCATCTTTTGTACCCGAATGTGACTGTTGCTGTGATCGCGAGTGCTGAGAGCCAGTAGAGCATGTCCGGCCACTTCTTATGCAGGGCCCACCAGCACGCCGTGCAGAGGTAGTTGAACATGATCCAGCAATTGAACAGGATCAGCTTGTTCATTTGAGCTCCCTCACTCTAACAAGCGATATTCCGTAAGCTGCCTCATTCAGCTCGATCCCTGTCGCTCTGCACTTGTGCTGGTGGGCGGCGACCAAGGTCGAACCAGTTCCACAAAACGGATCGAGCACTGTGTCACCCGGCCGGACTGATCTCTGTAGTAAGTCGCTGAGAAGCGCCACAGGTTTCTGCGCTGGGTGGCCAAGGTTAGGATCGGACGGGTAGGTGAGCACATCGCCGTAGAGCCTCGTTACTGGTCGCTTTCCTTTGACTGCGAAGAGAATAATCTCGTACTTTCGTTGAGGTCCCATCTCAGGCCACGGGGCGCGCACGCCGCCTGGCTTGACCCAGACGAGCGGCGTTCGGAAGACCGACCAACCCGCCTGCGCGAAGAGCGCTTTGAGCTCTCCAAAGCGGTCAATATCGCAGAATACATATGCGTGGGCTTGGCCCTTAGCGAGGCGATAGGACTCGCCGGCAAGACTGGTGGCGAGAGGCTTCCACTCTTCATAGGAGTCGCTATAGAAATGACCACCAGCGGTTCGTCCGCCGCTGTCAGAAAATTCATCTGCGCCGACCCCGTACGGCGGGTCGCAGAGAATAACGTCGAAAGTCTCCGCTGGCATTTCCTGCATAAGAGGAATGCAGTTGCCCTTTCGCAGAGTGTGCATTTCCGAGGTAAGTACGAGCGAGGCCCCCAGAGCGGCATTTCTCTTGGATTCTTCATGACGGCGTAACCTCTTGAAAGCGTCGTTGCGATTGGTAGCGCCGTCGAGGGCGGCGGCCGCCTCTGGATCTTTCAGAGCGTTGCCAAGGATAATGTCCTTCCGGACGTCACCTTGGTAGTCGCCCTCGCGGTGGCCGCTCACCTCTTCGGCGATATCGGCGACGCTCGGCGCGGGCAGGTTGGCGCGCTTCGCCTGCGCAGTCCGAAGGGCGGCGAGGCGCGCAACGGCGTCGGCGCGCTCCTTCCAGTTCAGATCTTCCCTGCGAATGTTCTCTTCGAGCTCGATCTCTTCTGCATCAATCGGGTCGATCTCTCCGAGGAAGGAGCAGGGGACCTGGCCCTCGGGTATGACCTTCCCGGAGTAGGTTACCTCGGAGCCGAGGAACCATAGCTGCTCGAGAGCTTTGAGGCGGCGTTCGCCGGCGACGAGAGTATACTCGCCGTCAACCGAACGAACTACGATAGGATGGATCAGGCCGACTTGGCCGATCGAAGCGGCGAGCTCGAATATCTTCGTCTGATCGAGTTCGCGGCGCTGACGATTCTTCTTAACCGTGATCTCGTCAGCGGAGAGAAGGTGGAGTTGCATTGCGAGTCTCCGAGTCTGAGGAAAAAGAGAGGGGGACATGGGCTCCCCCTCGAGAGGGGGTCATTCGGCTTTGGGCTCTTCCTCCTCCTCGCTCTCCTCGTCCTCGTCCTCGACCTCGGGGTCTTCGAGAGCCTGCGTGATCTCGTGTCCCAGGTTCTGGATACTGTCTGCAACAATATCGACCTCATCGTCCAGGTCGATTACGTCGATTCTGGGCTCGACCTTATCGTAATCGTCCTGGAGCGCGTCAAGCCGCTCGGCGAGCGAGCGTAGGCGATCGGCGATCGTATTAGGAGTGAACATGTGAGTCTCCCTTCTTCTATCAGCGGGGTCGAGCGATCGAGCCTACTTCGTCGTAGACCTCATCGCCTTCGCCGGAGCGGTTCTTGATCTTGCACAGCACCGGCCGGCCCGGTACCATGGCAAAGCTGAACGTGTCGCCCGGCTTGTTCAGATCGAGCGCCTCGCGCAGCTGCCGCAGGCCCACGTTCTTCCCCTTCGACATGTCGAGCTGCCCGGTCGGCGTGAAGTCGAGCGAGAGGGAGTAGCGCAGGTTGACCTTCTCCTGCCCGACGTGCTCCTTCAGCGCCGGGTTCTGATTGAGGTCTACCTCGACAGGAATCTCGAGGAAGAAATAGACCTTCGAAGGGTCGTCCTTGCCCTGTACACGGCGGGGCTCCGCCGGCACGTTGCCGAAGATGCCGATGACGGCCGTACCCGCAGGAATGGGAGGGCGGCGTGTGTTCGGCTCGGTCAGAGTTGCGTTCAGGAAATTGCCGACGTTGAAGCCGGCTGCAGTATCGTTCATGATAATCTCCGTTTTGTGGTGGCGGGCTTAGACGCGAACGTTCGGTGAAAGCCGCCCGCCGCGCGACTTCCACTTACTTATGATCTGGGCGAAGCCGGGCTCGATCTTTTCGCTCACGCTTAGGTTGCGCGTCTTCAGATCAGCCATCGGATCGCCGGTGCTCCAGGACCACTCTGCGCCCCTCCGGACTGTCAGAATGGTGTCGGAGAACATGCTTGGGAGCTTGGGGCCGAGCTTCTGGCCCGGTGCGCTCGGGTAAATCTTCGATCCGCCCTGCGCCTCATCTACCTCCCGCTCGATGTGCGCGATCAGGACGAAGTGACACTTGCACCCGTCGCAGCAGTACTTGATGAAGCGGGAAATAGTGTCCTGAGAGACCATGTAATCGGGCTTGTCCTTCACGGGGCGCATGCCGACTTGCATCGCCATGGCGAAGTCCCCCAGACCTGTGAGACCGTCGATAACGATGCAGCGGTCTGGACCCCAGCTATCGACCGGCCCATATTCCTTGCCAGTGCGCTGGTCGCGGAAGTTGTTCATGACTGAGAGCATGCGCTCGAACGGGTTATTCTGAGCGCGAGTGAAGTCCTGGACCTTGCAGAGCGCGGCATAGGTGCTGTTGGCGATCAGCTTCGCGTTCTCTGCCATCTTCCCAAAGCCGCCCGGCATCGCTAACTGCAGAGTGTGCCAGTGCAGATTGGGCGGCGGCTCGCAGCTACGAGGCGGATCGGAGAAGTATCCGACCAGCGACTCGATGCCGGCCTCGAGACCGAGGAAGAATACCTCTACGCCAGTCTCGACGAGGCTGCCGATCTGATAGGTCTTGCCGGTGCCGGCAGGACCCTCCAGAAGGATATTGACGCCCGGCAGTAAGCTAGGCTCCGAGGATGGCGGCGCTGCTGTCTGGCTCGAGGATGCTGTCGAGGAGTGGCTCTGATGCAATGGGAGGGGGCTGTTCATTCTGCGAGTCCTTCTGTAATGCTCTAACGTGTAGGTCGAATTCTCTCTGCTGCAATTCGAGCGGCAGATAGCGAATGAGGTCGAGGTCGAACGTCTGCGAGCTGCGGTCTTCCAGCAGCGAGCCGGCTACGCAATAGTGGCTCTCGTTGCACTCGGCACAGGACTGGCCCTCAATGGACCAAGGTCCGCCTTTCTCTGTGGTCATGGTTGCCCAGATCTGGAGGCAATGCGGGCAGACCTTCGCGCGGGAGTGAATCCAGAAGCCACGATAGCTGTCCTGCTCTGGGCGAGTAATCTCCCAGACCTTGGAGTGTTCTATCGGGAACTTGATCCAGACTTTCATTTGAACTTGTGCGGTCCGAAGTGTCCGTCGCCTCGCCTGCACCTCTCTCCTCTGTACATGTAATCGCAGCGGAGGTGGTGGGGAGGGTCACAGTTGCAATTGCCGAGGAAGTGCTTACAGCCCTCGCCGACCTTCTGCCCTCTGCGGGTGGCGAAGCGGCGTGCGCCCTCGGGGTCGAGGACGGGCGGTGCTGTGGGCTTTCGACTCAAAGCTTCTCCTCTTCGCGAGTCACCGGATTCCACTTCCGCCGCTCGAAGAACTGCTCCAGCCAGGGCTGTTCGTCCTCCATTTTACAGACTTCTCTGAATCCACAGCCACCGTACTCTGTGCAGGAGTGGTCGAGATTGTATCGCCACCGGCCAGTCTTCCACGACCTGATCGCGTCGGACAGCCATTCGAGCAGCTCCCCGTACCAGCGATTCACTTCGAACTCGGAGAAGTTAACGATCGCTTCCTCGGTCTTGTACATGGTCTTGAGGATCGCGACGCCGCGGACGACGAAGCCGGCGATGCGATAGCCGCTGGTGCGGAAGCCCCACGTGTAGCCGATGAACTGCGACCGCAATTCCCACTGCCGACTCCACGTCGGCCCGAGCTGCTTCGTGGTCTTGTCATCCAGGCCGTATTGGTCGCCGGCGTACTGGATTATCATGTCTGCCCGGCCGGAGTAGAGGAGGGGCTGCCCTGTCTCCGGATGGTCGATACCGAGCGGGTGGACGAAGCCGACCTCTATGGCGCGCTTCTGGTCGGCGAGCTGGATCGGGAAGCCGGTCTGCATGGTGAGCGGATAGGCCTGCATGGCGTACTCGAAGGCGCCAGCCATGCGCTCCCGACTCTTCGGATTGTCTGCCGGACATTCGTAGTCGCCATAGGCTTCGAGGAGGGCGGCGAGGCCCATCGCCTCCGCCTTCTCTTTCATGACTCCCTGCTCGAAGTAAGCGCGCCGGGCGATCTCGAGCCCGTGTGCATAGGCCTTGCCGGCGTGCAGATCGACCTTCTCGCCCCGAGACTTCCAGTTGTCGATGTAGACTTTCCTGAACAATTGAGGACAGCTCTTCAACGCTCCCATCATCGAACTGTCAAATACTTCAGGAAACGGTGGATTTTTTAGCATAGTATCTCTCCAGTACTGCAGCTTCTGCCTATAGTAGGGCGACGGTCTGTCATTCGGTCGCCTCCTGTTGCTGATTCCACCGCTCCGGCTCCAGCATCAGCCGATCGCCGAAGAAGTGCGGGCCGCACAGCGCGGAACAGATGATGACTCCAGAGGGAGCGCGAATGCCGACGACCGGCGCTATACCGCACTCAGCGCATTCGACTTGGTAGATCGGCGTGTACTGTGAGTCTGAGTCCACAGGTAGCTCCCTTCGGACTTTCGTTTCAGGTCAGATCTTCTTGAGCGTGCGGAGGCTGTCCTTCAGCGCGGACGTGTTCACTGGCGCCTTGCGGGCCTTTGAGGCGGCCGAGGCGGCCTGTGCGCCGGTGCGATGCTCACGCAGGGCGGTCATGGCTTCGATCCAGTCTTCCGGCGACATTTCGCCACGGGACTGCTTGTCCCGCCAATGGGCGATCTTCATTTGCAACTCAGGACTCTGAATCACTGGACACCTCTCTCGTCTCGAATCGGGCGCGATACTCTCTCAGTAGCTGCAAGATGAGTGCCTGCCGCGCACCATGCGGCACTCTCCCCTCTGCCTTGCTCCAGAGGTGGACGGTGAGCCAGGTCGCCAAGTCCTCGGGGACCGAGGTATGCAGCGACACAGGACGGATTATCTCGGGAGGGCGTGGCACGCTAGGCCTTCGTCGCCTTCCGATACTCGGTCATGTAAGCGTCGGACCAGTTACGCGGGTCCGGCTTCGGACCTGGCAGCGTCTCCCATCCGAACCAGCGGTCGATCAGCTTTTTTATCCATCTCACGCTTCGTCTCCTCTGCTATCTTTGCATCTATCCAAGCACGGAGCTCGGTAAGATCAACGTCTTTCGAGATGCGGGTGAAGTAGAACTGGAAGCGCATTCCATCCAGACGGAGGTCTTCGAGCAGCCGGCGATACAGAGCTTTCTCTGCCAGCCGGTCGGCGTAGTCCTCTGCAACGGTCTTTGCCTTCCGCTTCTGCTTCAGTGCGCGGCGAGCGGCAGCCTCGAGGCCGGCGCGATGCCGGGCTCGGACGAGAATGCGCTGGAGGCGCTCGAGGCTGCCCTCAGACATTACGCGGCTGCCTTTATGGTCCGCATCATGGGGCGGAGTTCGCTCGCTGCGACGCGGATCGGCTCTCCGAAGGAGTAGTCGGCGTTCGGGAAGGTACCCGAGCGGATTGTGACCTGCCGGACGAGCCAGTGCGTCACGCGGCCATGCGAACCGTCCTCGTTCTTGAGCCAGTCGCAGTCGCGCTCCAGCACGACCTCGACATCTCCTTCGGTGCCGAGGCCGAGGGCGCTCGCATTGACTTTGTAGAGCTTGTGCGGGATGATCTGCTTGGGGATCTGGGCCATTCTTGTCTCCTGTTAGGTTAGAG
>Ga0335069_10006817_pt1 | contig 16549 bp, 19 predicted proteins | sample Lox_Sample_11_FD_206714 | JGI IMG/M metagenome (GOLD analysis project Ga0335069, IMG submission 206714) | Soil microbial communities from Loxahatchee National Wildlife Refuge, Florida, United States - Lox_Sample_1.1 | ecosystem: Environmental > Terrestrial > Soil > Wetlands | place: USA...
CTGCCCGGACGATAAACGCCGTCGTTAAGTGCTCCTTCTCCCGTGTGCTCTCCGTGATTGTTATCAGAGTTGTAATTATTGGCGCTATTGGCCAGCGATGATGGCGCGACAGCGTCTGTCCCTTTCGGAGCAAACTGTCCGCCCTGACTGTCAGGCGCACCCGCCGGCCAGCGCGGGTGTTCGTCTGCGTCCCAATCCGCTTTGATCAATCCGGACCAGGGAAGATCGCGGATGAATTTGATCGTCTTGTCTTTTGAGCGAGCGTTCTTTTCCAGGGCGGGCGGTTCAGGAATGCTCAACAGTACAGCGGCGATTTGAGCCCGGGCGATATCGCCTTCGTTGAGTGCGTTCGAGATTGCCTTGAGCCCGCGCATCTTCGATGACACATCGATCGGCAGTCCGAACGCGATGCTGAGTTCGTTCGACAGATCGCCGCAATCGCGCGGCTCCCATTGCTCCCCAGAGCATTTCAGGAACGCTACCGAGTTTAGGATCGCTCCGTTGGCCTCGCATGACAGGCCACGCCCGCGGCCGGGCGGCGAAAGTCGAAATTCACGGATCAATGTTCTTGTCTCCTGAGCATTTCCCAGGACGGAACATATCATGAACGACTGGCCATGTCCATATCGGTTAGTTACAAACTGGACTGGTAGCAAATCTATTTTGCGCCCGGCTAAGCCACTGACAATAATAGATTAAGCGCTGCGGCACCTGGTGGTGTCGCGGCTCCGGAAAACTGCCTTCTTGGCAGCGGGGCTCGCCCCGCTCTGGTGCTCTTCCCCTCATGGAGAGTCGGAGCGTTCACGCTGCCCGCCGCGCTGCCTCCACCGCCAGCATCGCGCGTTTCCGGGACATCCCCCAGTGGTAGCCGTGCAGTGCACCGTCGCTGCCGAGCACGCGATGGCAGGGGATCAGATACGAGATCGGATTGCGTCCGACCGCTGTGCCCACGGCGCGCGAGGCTTTCGCGTTCTCCATCTTGTTCGCGATCGCCTTGTAGGTCGTGAGCCTGCCTTCGGGAATCTCGAGCAACGCTTCCCACACCTTGATCTGCCAGGGCGTGCCCAGAAGATGCAGACCGATCGGCTGATCGGTGCGGAGATCCACATCGAAGATCCGTCGGGTCAGTTGCGCCGTGCGCTCCAGCCCTTCGCGAAAATCCGCTTTCGGCCAGCGCGCCGTCATGTCGGCAAACGCGGCCTCTTCCTCGTCCTCATCGCAGAAGCCGAGACCGCAGACACCCTTGTCGGTCGTCATCAGCAGCGCCTGACCGAACGGACAGGGATGAAAGCCGTAGTCGATGATAAGACCTTCACCCCCTCGGGCATATTCGCCGGGCGTCATCGCCTCGATCTTGAGCGTCAGGTCGTGCAGGCGCGACGGCCCGGACAGTCCTGCATCGAGCGCCGCGTCAAGCACGCTGGCGCCGCCTTTCAAACCGGTCTTCGCATGTTCGAGCGTCAGGTGCCCCACGAAGCTCTTCGGGCTGATGCCCACATAGCGCGTGAACAACCGCTGGAAATGGAAGGGCGACAGCCCCGCGGCGGAGGCTGCCTCGTCCAGCGTCGGCTGTTCGAGATAGTGATCGGCCAGGAAGCGGATGGCCCGCCCCATCTGGCGATAGTGGCGACCGGCTTCGGCGTCGTCGAGGATCATGGGCGCGTTCATGGGCTGGAAGGTGTAGCAGAATACCCCCACTTTCGACCCGTTTCTTGCTGGTTTTAGACCGTATCCCGGGCCCGCCGCAGCGCCGATTTGAGAATATGAGCAAAGGCGATTTTTTCGTCCGGCGGGAGGAAGGCGCCCACCCGAACACCTTGGCCGTGGCTCCACAGCGTGAGCTGGCTTCCTGGCTCGGGCGGATCGGCCATGTCGACCCTGACCCAGTAGGGATTGAGGGCCACTTCGCTGACGGGGCCGTTCACGGGATGCCGTTCGACCGTCAGTTTCGCCCGCGTCAGCAGCACACGCTCGTGGATTCGCGCCGCGCGCAGGCTCGCCCGAAAGGCCCAGGCCAGGAGCACCACGTCGAGGCCCATGAACGGCGTCACGAGCCAAGCGCCGCGCATGAGGAAACCGATCGAGAAAGCGAGATAAAAGCAGCCGACGGCGATGACGATTCCGCGGAGCGCAGCCGGCGGCATCGGCGGGCTAGGGCGCAGCGTCCGGTCGAGAAGTACAGGGTCGCTGCCTGACATCGGATGATCCTGCAACTGATCCATCTACCAGACAAGAGCGGCAGCCTCCTCCGGTTCCCGCCAGTTGCGCCTTCCCCGGAATTGCGGCATTCCGCGATGAAGAGGAAGTCATGCCGAAGTCATTTTCGCCCAAAGAAGTCGATGAATTCTTCGCGCGACTCGCAAAGAGCAATCCCAGCCCGAAGACAGAACTTGTCTACCACAATCCCTACACGCTCCTCGTCGCAGTCGTATTGTCGGCGCAGGCCACCGACAAAGGCGTGAACAAGGCGACGGAAGGGCTGTTCAGGGTCGCCGACACGCCCGACAAGATGATCGCGCTCGGCGAGAAGGGGCTGACAGAGTGCATCAAGACCATCGGGCTCTACCGCAACAAGGCGAAGAACGTGATCGCACTCTCGCGCGAGCTGCTCGAGAAATACGACGGGCACGTGCCACGCGATCGCGAGGCGCTCGAAGCGCTCCCTGGTGTAGGCCGTAAGACTGCGAATGTCGTGTTGAATGTTGCTTTCGGCGAGAAGACCATTGCGGTCGACACGCATATTTTTCGTGTTTCCAACCGTACTGGGCTGGCGCCGGGAAAAAATCCGCGCGAGGTCGAGGACAAGCTCACCGCGATCGTTCCGGACAAATACGTCGTGCACGCGCATCACTGGTTGATCCTGCACGGCCGCTATATCTGCATCGCGCGCAAGCCGAAATGTCCGGTCTGTGTCGTGATTGATCTTTGCCGCTTCAAGGACAAGACGATAGAGCCGGAGGAAACGAAACCGAACACGTCCTTGAAGCCGCGCAAAGGACCCGCGCCGGCCGTAAAGCGCAAGAACGCAGCCCGCACGAAAGCTAAGAAGTAGGCCGGGGCGACGCGGGCAGGACAGGTTTCACGCGGAGTTGTGCAAGACAGTTCTCATCCGCCGCCATTTGGGTGCCGCGCGGCAATGTCTCGACATGACGGACGGCTATCGCACCTGTCGCGCCCGGATAGAGGAAGAAGAACGCCTTGCAGGTCGCGCCGTCGTAGCGCCACATCTGCGAACCGTTGTCTTTGCGCACATAGGCCGGCTGACCGAAGGATGCGCGCAAGGCCGAGGCGTCCATTGAGGCTATCCAGGCCGGCTCGCCCGGCGGCGGCGCCGCAGGAAGCGCAACCGACGGGGTTTCCGCAGGCGGCTTAGTGGCGCACGCGCCAACACCCGCGCAAAGAAGGGCCGCAACCCCAAGCTTCCGCCAATCCATCCGTCACTCCACTGGCTCGAGAAGAAAGTCATGCACCGGAAGAGTGAGGCGGACAAGCCGGACTTGCGAATGAGCCCCGGCTCGCCTATCGGGGAACGACCTATTTTCCAGGAGCCTGCATGCCGAAGAGCTACGACGTCGCCGGGATTGGCAATGCCATTGTCGACGTTTTTGCAGCGGTCAGCGACGCCTTTCTGCTGGACCACAAGATCGCCAAGGGCGTGATGACGCTGATCGACGAGTTCCGCGCCGCAAAGCTTTTCGAAGCCTTCGGCGATACGCGCGAAGTTGCCGGCGGCTCGGCCGCGAACACTATGGTCGGCATCGCTTCGCTCGGCGGCAAAGGTCTCTTCGTCGGCAAGGTCAAGGACGACCGTCTGGGGCAGAGCTTTGCGGCAAGCCTCAAAGAGACAGGCGTGCACTATACGACCCGCTTTGCGAAGGATGGCCCGGCCACAGCCTGCTGCCTGATCGCCGTAACGCCGGAAGGGCAGCGCAGCATGAACACTTTTTTGGGCGCGAGCCGCGAGCTTAAACCCGCCGATATCGACGAGGCGGCGATCGGTCAGGCCGAGGTTCTCTACATCGAAGGCTACCAATGGGACGCGCCGGAATCGAAAGCGGCGATTACCAAGGCAATGGTGGCGGCCAAGAGAGCAGGCGGCAAGGTTTCACTGACGCTGTCGGATCCGTTCTGCGTCGGGCGCAACCGCGAAGAATTCCTGGAGCTCTACAAGACTCATGTGGACGTGCTGTTCGCCAATGAAGACGAAGTGAAGGCGCTGTTCGAAGTCGACGATTTCGATGACGCGCTGCAGGCCGTAAAGCAATGGAAGGGCACCGCGGCGCTGACGCGCTCCGCGAAGGGCTGCGTTGTCGTACGCGGAAGCGAAGTCCATGTGATCGACGCGGTGCCGGTGCCCCAGGTCGTTGACACGACCGGCGCCGGCGATCAATTCGCGGCCGGATTTCTGTTCGGCCTGACGCACGGGCGAGGGCTTGGCGATTGTGGACGACTTGGCGTCATCGCGGCCGGCGAAGTCATCACGCATTATGGCGCGCGACCCGAAACCCCGTTCAACGTCCTCGCGGCGGCGGCGGGCTTGGCCTAAGTCACTCGCCCAGCAAATGCAGCAGGATCTCCCGCGCATGCGGGTGATCGCGGTGTTCGAAGAGATAGAGACCCTGCCACGTCCCGAGCGCCAGACGGCCGTCACGAACAGGGATGGTGAGGCTCGTCGCCGTCAGCGCCGAACGGATGTGGCTCGGCATGTCGTCCGGGCCTTCCGTCGTATGGCGGTAAAACATCGGATCCCGCGACACCAGACGCCGCATGAAATCCTCCAGGTCAGCAAGCACGTCAGGATCGGCATTCTCCTGGATCACCAGCGACGCCGAGGTGTGGCGGATGAAACACGTGAGAAGTCCCTTTACGATCTTTTCGCGGCTCACGAATGCGGCTGCATCGTGCGTGAAGAGATAAAGTCCCGGCCCGCGAGTCTGAATCGCGATGGTTGTCTGCGCCTGTTTCATCGGGGCGCTTTTCGGAGATAGATATAAAGCGCACCGGCGCCGCCGTGACGGCGATGAGCGCTCCTTGTTTCTGCAACGAGCGCTGCGAAAGCCGGTTCCTTCAGCCAGCGCGGCACCATAGATTTCAACACGCCGCGCGAGCGCTTATGAAGTTCGAGATCGAACGGCTCGTCTTCCGCCGGCTGCTTCAGGCCCTTTCCGGTCACAACGAGCACAAGTCGTACACCTTGCGCGCGTGCATTTTTCAGAAATCGCGCCAGCGCCTCATGCGCGGCCGCTTCCGTCATGCCATGCAGATCCAGGCGCGCCTGGGGCTCGAGCTTTCCGCGACGCAGCCTTTCAGCCGTACGCCCATCGAGACCGGTTTGCACAGGTCGGACCGGCGCCTTCTTCGGCGTGACCTTCGCGGAGGACTTTTCCTTGGCCTGCGGAAGATGCGGCCGCACCTCGCGGAAGGTATCGCGGAACAGTGCCTTTTCTTCTTCGCTGACCTCGCGCCTGCGCCGCGTCATGGTCGCGCGTCCGGAATGTCTTTTCCATGCCCGAGCGCGGCAGTGACCGCTTTGGGAACAAACACAAAGAATTGCCCGCGAGCATTGAGGCGGCCTGCGATTGCTTCCGCATCTCGGCCGGCACCAAAAAAGATATCGCCGCGCGCCGGCCCTTTGATCGCGCCGCCCGTGTCCTGCGCTATGAGAAGTCGTTGAAATTGGTGATCCGGTTTCGCCGGATCGGCATCGGGGACAACCGTGGCCACATAGATCGGCGTGCCCAAAGCGTGAAAGTAAGGATCGACCGCCAGACTTGCCTGCGCTGCAATCGGGATACCTTCGGTACCGGGACTGCCGAGCGCCGGATCGCCGAGCGGAGCGAGATCGAAAAAGACAAAAGATTGATCCGCTTCCATGACGCGTTGCGCGTCGTGCGGATGCGCATCAAGCCAGACGCGGATGGACTGCATCGAGACGTTCTTCCGCTCGAGCGCACCTTGCGCAATCAGGACGCGGCCGACCGGCGTATAGGCTCGTCCGTTTTTGGCAGCGTAGCCGAGCCGCAGCATTTCTCCGGTGTTGAGTTTGACCAAACCCGAGCCCTGGATCTGCAGAAAGAATGCCGATACCGGATCGTCTGTGTAAAGAAGAACAGGCGCGGTTGCGAGGCCGTACGCATCGATCTCGGCTCGCGTCGGATAAGGAACCAGCTTCGTGCCCTCGACTCGTCCCCAAATGTGCTCGCCCTCGAGATTGTGGCGGAATGCGCCCAGGTCCGCAGAGAGAAGATCGCGGGGGCGGCCATAGATCGGCACGCGATAGCGCTGCGTCGGCACGCGGCTACCGGATAGCTCCGGCTCGTAATAGCCCGTGAAACGCGCCGGGCGATCCACCTCGACGGGCACGAACCAGGTTTCGAAAAAGGCGCGCGCCTCGGCCGACGATACCGGCCGGGTGCGAACCGCTTTGCAAGGTGGGAACCAATCCGACGCCTCGCCGGCATATCCGTCGACGCCCATCTGCGCACCCGATGGCCGCTTCAGGATTTCGGCGCAGGAGCGGCGGAAGGCGACCAGCGTGCCGCTCGGATCGCTTCTGCTCCAACCTGGAAGTGCGGCGAAACTTGTCGGCACGAAGCGGAAGACTGTCCGCGGAGGTGTCACGGCCTCGTGCTGGCGAAGCGAAATCCAGGTGATGACCGCGACCGCGACAAGAACGGCAACGCCAAGCGCCCACAGGAGCGGGGATCGCAGCAGCCTCACGGAATGCCGTTAGAATTCGCCGCCGGACGTGGCAACCAGCGTCCAGTTGGGATCGGATCCGCGCAGGTCGCGCGAGAAGGTCCAGATATCGGTCACGTCGCGCACGGCCGCCGGATCGCCTTCGACCAGTGTGCCATCGGTCTTGGTCGTCGACGAAATGAATTGCACCATGAAATTGACGGTGATTTCCGCGATACGGCCCTTGAGTGACGCATGACTGATCTTCACGTCCTTGTAGCCGACGAGCGTGAACTTCACGGTCTCGCCGCGGGTTTCGCGGTCCCTCATCCCATGATCGAATGCTTCGTAGACTTCGTCATTCAGGAGCGGCCGCAGGGTTTCGCGATCGGCCCTGGCGTAAGCAGTGACGATGAGTTCATGCGCCTTCTTGGCACCGGTGACGAAATGGTCTGTTTCGAAGGTCCGATCGGCAAGCTTGATGTCCATCAGCGCCTGCTCGACCTCGTCTAGCGGCCGGGTCGCCACCGCGTCGCGCACGCGGTTGCGGTCGGGCAAAGCGACAACGCTGTCGGTCGGTTGGGGCGTGCCACGATCGAAGCGGCTGAGGCGTTCGCGCTCGTTACCGGTGCGCCGCCCGAGTACGCTGTAAAGCCGGAAGAGAATGACCCCTGCAATCATCGCAACCGCGACAATGATGAGAAGTTGCGTATTAGCCATCTTTCAAGCCTTGGCCGGCTGTTCTTGGTTCACCCTAGACCCGGCGGTCCTGCCGGTCCAGCCGCTGCCTCCCGAACATAGGAACTCGCGCCGGCCGCTTCGAGGCCCCATCGGCTTGTCACCGTCGCGCGATCCGTGGTAGCCCCGCCGCTCTTTCCAAGAAAGCGAACAGACATGAGCGAGGCAGGCACGAACGGCAGCGAACCGATGAATTTCGGAGGCGAGCCGCCCCGCGTCCAGATCATCGGCCAATATGTGAAGGACCTGTCCTTCGAGAACCCTGGCGCGCCGATGACGTTAACCGCGCGCCCGCAGATCGACCTCGGGGTCGACCTCCAGGCCCGCCGGCTCGATCCGGATCGTTACGAAGTCGAGCTCAAATTGCGTGTATCGGCGAAGGCCGAAGACAAACCGGTTTTCCTGCTCGAGCTGGTCTATGGCGGCCTGTTCTTCATCCAGAACGCACCTGAAGAGTTCCTCCAGCCGATCCTCTTGATCGAGGGACCGCATCTGCTGTTCCCGTTCGCGCGGCGGATTGTCGCCGATGTCATCCGGGACGGCGGCATGCCGCCTCTGATGATCGAGCCGATCGATTTCGCGCAGCTCTATCGGGCAAAGACCGGGCAGCAGCAGCCCTTCCCGATGCCCACTCAGGTGGTCTGAAGAAGCAGCTTTCCCCAGATCGCATCCGCGCCAAGTTCCTTGGCCACGAATTCCGCGTGCGCCGCGATTTCCTCGGCCGTGATCCGGACCGCAAGTGCTCGCGGCCGCAGACGGATGACTGTTGCGGTCGCCACGACCGCAACAGTGCCCTCGTTGTCGCGCGGCGCAAGTTTCAGACGGGTCTGCCGTCCGCCGACAAGCTCGAGATAGACACGCGCGGTAAGCTCAGCGTCGAGCAACGCACCATGCTTGGTGCGGGCCGAAAGATCGATCCCGAAGCGCTTGCAGAGTTCGTCCAATGAATAGCGGGCACCAGGGATCTTCGCCTTTGCGATCTCGATGGTGTCGATGGCCCGCGCGATCGGAATGCTCGCGCGCATGGCGCGCAGGAACTCGGCATTCAGGAATTTGATGTCGAACGACGCGTTGTGGATCACCAGCGGGGCGTCACTGAGGAACTCGTGCAGCTCGTCGACGATGTGCGCGAAGAGCGGCTTGTCTGCGAGGAATTCGTCTGTCAGGCCGTGCACGCGCTGGGACTCGATCGGTACAAGTCGCTCTGGATTGAGGTAGCGGTGGAAGACCCGGCCAGTCGGGATGTGGTCCATCAACTCGACACAACCGATCTCGACAATGCGGTGACCATCAGCGGGATCCAGGCCGGTCGTTTCAGTATCGAGAACGATTTCACGCATGCTTTGTCCGGCGACGCAGTTGGGCGACGATTGATTTGACCTGTTCGAAAGCGTGCTCCAGCCCTTTGTCGGTCTCAACCACGAAATGCGCTTTTGCACGCTTTTCCGCGTCCGGCATCTGGCGAGCGAGGATATGGTCGAGCTTATCCTCCGTCATACCGGGCCTGGCAAGCACGCGCGCCCTCTGGATATGGGCCGGCGCCGAGACCACGACAACCGCGTCGACCCGTGCGTGACCACCGCCCTCGAAAAGAAGCGGAATGTCGAGCACGACGATATCTGCGCCCTTGGCCCGTGCCTCCTCGATAAAGGCCCGCTGTTCTCTGGCGACGAGCGGATGGACCAGCTGTTCGAGTTTGCGAAATGCCTCTTTGTCTGCGGTGACGTGTTTCGAGACTACGGCGCGGTCGACACGTCCGTTAGTGACGCTGTCGGGGAACAGCTTCGCGATCTCGGGCACTGCAGCGCCGCCCGGCTCGTAAAGCCGGTGAACCGCCGCGTCAGCGTCGTAGACGGGAATGCCGAGCCGCGCGAACATCTTCGCCGTCTCCGACTTGCCCATGCCGATGGAGCCGGTAAGGCCGACCAGGAGAGGCGTGTTATCGCCCGCCATTCAGTGCTCCCTCAAGCAGCGCACGCAGCGCCGGCGTAACCGCGGGCTTCACACCAAAGAGGGCTTCAAATGCCGGAATGGCCTGATGCATGAGCATACCGAGACCGTCGATCGTCCTGTGGCCCCGCTTTCGCGCGTCCGCCAACAACGGCGTTTCGAGGGGATTGTAGACAATGTCGCAGACAGCCGCGTCGCGCGGCAGCGGACCGAGCGAAAGCGCAAGCTGCGGATTGCCCTTCATGCCGGCGCTGGTCGTGTTGATAAGCAGAGCCGCGCCGGAGGCCGCTTCAGCCCACTCGTCAAATGCGAAGCCCTGCAGCGATGCCGTGGTCGCTGTCTTCAGGCTGCGCGCGAGACCTTCGGCGCGGTCCGGGTTTCGCGCTACGATGCGGATGTCTTTAGCGCCAAGGCTGCTGGTCGCAAGGATCGCGGCCCGTGCGGCGCCGCCGGCGCCCAGAAGCGCCACCGCTCTGTTCTGCAACGCCTTCGCGCCCAACTGCTCCACAAGGCTGGCCGTCAGACCGGCGGAGTCCGTATTGCGACCTTCGATGCGGCCGTCCCGGAAGATCAGAAGATTGACGGTACCGGCCGCGCGCGCGGCATCGTCCACACGCTCAGCGATCGCAAACGCTGCTTCCTTGTGCGGCACCGTGACATTCACGCCGGCGAAACCTGCCAGGCGAAGCCCACGAAGTGCGAAGCCAAAAGACTCGCGTGCAATCTTGAGCGGCACGTAGGCGCCGTCGACGGCATAAGTTTCCAGCCAATACGCATGCAGAAGCGGCGACAGCGACTGCGCGATCGGATCGCCCACAACGCCCGCAAGCTTTGCCGCGCCGGTGATACTCATGCCGCCAGCGCTCCTTGATCGCGCAGCGCGCTGAGAAGCGGCAAGAGCGGAAGGCCTAAAATCGTGAAGTAATCCCCAGAGATATGCGAGAACAGCTGCGCGCCTTCGGCTTCCACCAGATAACCGCCCACGGAGGAAAGGATAGCTTCGCCTTGCTGGGCGAGATAATCCTCGAGGAACGTGTCGCTGAATTTCCGCATGGTGAGCTCCGCGCGGGCGGTATGCCGCCAGATGATGCCGCCGTCTTTCGCCAACACCACCGCACCGACCAAGTCGTGCGTTCTGCCTGCCAGGCGCTTCAGAAGTGCACGAACCGCCGCGATATCCGGCGACTTGCTGATCAGCTCACCCTCGAACGCCAGCACCAGATCGGCGCCGATCACGAGCGCGCCCGGCCGTGCTGCCGAGATCTTCGATGCCTTAAGCGCCGCCAGCGCATCGGCAATGTCGCGCGGCAAGGCCTTCTCGGCCAGAAGCGACTCCTTGACCGCATCTTCATCCACACACGGCGAAACGACGTCGAAGTCGACACCCGCTGCCGTGAGCAGCTTGGCGCGGGTCGTGCTCCCTGATGCCAGGATAACACGTGTCACGGCGCGATCTCGCGTCGTTCGGCAAGAAGATTGAGGATTGACGCCGCAGTTTCTTCCACAGATCGCCGCGATACATCGATCGACGGCCAGCCATGGAGCTCGAAGAGCTTCTTGCTCTCCGTCACCTCGGCGCGCACGCTGTCCACGTCGACATAGGTCGTATCGCGGACTTCGCCGAGTGTGTTGAGGCGGTTGCGCCGCACCTGCACCAGACGATCTGCCGATGCCCAAAGACCCACGATAAGCGGCCGTTGCGCACTCAGAAGCTTCGCCGGCAGCGGAATGCCGGGCACGAACGGCACATTCGCAGCGCGGATGCCACGTATCGCAAGATATACACATGTGGGCGTCTTGGATGTGCGGCTGGCTCCGACCAGAACCACTTCGGCGTCATCCAACATGTCAGCGGATTGCCCGTCGTCATGCGCAATGGTAAAGTTCAACGCTTCAATACGCTGCAGATAACGTTGATCGACTTCATGCTGGCCGCCGGGCCTGTGCGATTCCGCTGCGCCCAAATATTGCGCCATGATAGCGATCGTGCCGTCGAGCACACCCTGACACGGCAAATTGAGTTGTGCACATTGCGCTTCGAGTTCGCGCCGCAATTCCGGATTCACAAGAGTGAACAACACGAGTCCCGGCTGCTGGCGAATGTGATCCACAACACGCTGCAATTGCCTCTGGCTTCTGACGAGCGCATAGAAATGTTCGTTGACCTCGACGCCTTCGAATTGCGCAGTCGCCGCTTTCGCAACGGCGTTGAGCGTTTCGCCGGTGGCATCAGAGACGAGATGAAGATGAAACTCCTGACTCACAATCTATCCTCCGGCCCGTGCATGACTCTCGTTCTGTCCATCATCAACGCAATCTGTTCACGTCATCCCATCCGATGCCACAGCCTATCCCCAAGCCAGTGCCGTGCCGACCGGTGGTTCGACCGAAGAGCTCCGTGCATCGGGCCCTTGAGTCCCAACGCTTCACGGCCTAGAGCAACGACCACCCACGTCTTCCTCCACAACTCACAGACCCATCATCACCCCCATCACCCCTTTGGAGTCCTTTTATTTTGAAGGTAGATGGAAAGGCAAAGCTGTTAAGCGTTCTGAGCGGACAGGTGGAGACGCCTCCGCCGGTCTGGCTGATGCGGCAGGCAGGGCGCTACCTGCCGGAGTACCAAGCTGTCCGCGCCAAGGCCGGATCGTTCTGGGCTATGGCCACAACGCCAGAGCTCGCTGCCCAGGTCACGCTTCAGCCGATCGAGCGGTTCGGCTTCGATGCTGCGATCATTTTTTCGGACATTCTGGTCGTTCCAGACGCCTTGGATGTCGCGGTGACGTTCGAGGAGGGGGTCGGGCCAAGGTTATCGCGGTTGCTCGATGTTGGCGGGCTCGAGCGGGATCCGGGTGTATGGGCGGCGAAATTGGCACCGACCTACGAAGCCTTACGGCTGGTGCGGAGACGGCTTGAACCATCGAAGGCTCTCTTGGGATTTGCCGGAGCGCCCTGGACGCTGGCGACCTACATGGCCGAAGGCGGCGGATCGCCGGACCAGCGGGCGGCCAAGCTGTGGGGCTATCGCGATCCGGCTGATTTTGCGGCTTTCCTCGATCTTATTGGCGACTGCGTGGCACAGCACCTGATCGCACAGCTCGATGCGGGTGCCGACGCTGTGCAGATCTTTGACAGCTGGGCTTCAGGATTGCCGGTGCAGGCTTTCGCTGATTGGGTTGTGACGCCGACCAAGCGGGTTGTCGACAAGGTTCGCAAAGCTAAGCCTGCGGCAAATATAATTGGCTTTCCACGTGCAGCTACGCTCGATGGCTACGCGAAGTATGTGAGCGAGACAAGGGTGGATGCGATTTCGCTGGATACCGCCGCGTCAATGCGCTGGGCGGTGAGCCAGTTCGGCGGTCGAACGGTCATCCAAGGCAATCTCGATCCGATCGCCTTGATCGCGGGCGGCAACGCTTTGGAGGCCGGCGTCGCTGACATCCTGGCCGCGTCGCGCGGCATTCCGTTCGTCTTCAATCTTGGCCACGGGATCCTGCCCGAAACGCCGCCGGAGCACGTAGCGGAGCTGGTGGCACTGGTCCGGGGCAAAAGGTGAAACTCGCCGTCGTCCTGTTCAATCTGGGCGGACCGGATTCTCTGGAAGCGGTCGAGCCGTTCTTGCGAAACCTTTTCACCGATCCCGCGATCCTGCCGCTGCCCGGTATGTTTCGCCTTCCGCTTGGGCGGTTCATTGCAGCGCGGCGCGCGCCGGTCGCCCGCGAGATCTACGCCAAGATCGGTGGCCGCTCGCCAATCCTTGAAGAGACGCAGGGGCAAGCTCGGGCGCTGGAGCAGACGCTTGCGGGCGACGGGATCGCGGCGCGCGCTTTCATTTCCATGCGTTGCTGGAAGCCATTCAGCGATGAAACGGCCGAAGCTGTCGCGGGCTGGAAGCCGGACCGGGTCGTCCTTCTCCCGCTCTATCCGCAATATTCGACGACAACGAGTGCGTCATCGCTTACGGATTGGCGCGAGGCTTCCAAACGGGCCGGCCTGTCGGTGCCCCAGTCAGAAATCTGTTGTTATCCGGAAGAGCTTGGTTTCATCGCGGCGGAAGCAGCACTGATCCGGGAAGCTCTTGCGAAACGGCGGCCAGGCCTTAGCTATCGTCTGCTGCTGTCGGCGCATGGCTTGCCCAAGCGTGTCATCAGCCGGGGCGATCCTTATCAACATCAGGTCGAAATATCGGCGGCGGCGATTGTGGCGGCTCTGGCGGAAGCTGGGCTCGACTGGGAGGTCTGCTATCAGAGCCGGGTTGGACCACTCGAATGGATCGGTCCGGCGACCGATGCCGAAATCCGCCGTGCCGGCAGTGAGGGAAAAGCGCTGATCGTGGCGCCGATCGCATTCGTGTCTGAACATTCCGAAACACTGGTCGAACTCGACATCGAATATGCAAAGCTCGCGCGCGAAACCGGCGTGCCGGATTATATTCGTGTTCCAACGGTCGGCACGCATCCGGAATTCATTGCCGGCCTCGCGCGGCTGGTGCGGGACGCCGCATCGGGTCGGAGCGGTGCGCCGCCAGTGCGTTGTCCGGCCAAACTAGGGGGCTGTGGATTTTCGGGAGGGGCGACATGAGCGCGATCTGGCAATCGTACGAATTTTATCTATGGGTGAAAGCATTCCATATCATTGCCGTCATCGCGTGGATGGCGGGCATGCTCTATCTGCCGCGGCTCTTTGTCTATCACTGCGAAACCAAGCCCGGCAGCACGGACTCGGAGCGCTTCAAGGTCATGGAGCGCAAGCTTCTCAGGATGATCATCAACCCGGCGATGATCGCTGTGTGGATTTTGGGCCTCACGCTGTCGTTTCTGCCGGAAACCGACGCCTGGCATCACGGCTGGTTTCACACAAAGTTCGCGCTGGTGATCGTCATGAGCGGCGTGCACGGGCTGTTTGCGCGCTGGACACGGCAGTTTGCCAGAGACGCCAACGCGCATTCGGCGCGATTTTACCGGCTGTGGAACGAAGTTCCGACGGTCCTGATGATCGTGATTGTAATCCTGGCGGTCGTTAAACCGTTTTGAACCGGGAGGCCTCGAAAGCGTTTGCAAGTCGGGGAAATCGCTGTATAAGGGTTCAGTTCCCCATTTCACGCCGCAGTCAGCACGTGCCGCATTGGTCGCGGAGCTGAGGCCGGTACAGGACCGGCGCCGCGCGTGGTTCGAACCCGGTCAATTCTCCTGCCGGCCCGTCGCCGGCAGACAAGCGGGCAAGCTCTCCAACGTTTCTTTCCAGGTGTGATTTTTCATGACTGTTCAAGCCGGCCTGCAGGCGATGAAACTGCAGGATCTCAAATCCAAATCCCCGACCGATCTTTTGGCCTTCGCCGAAGAGCTCGAAATCGAGAACGCTTCGTCCATGCGCAAGCAGGACATGCTGTTCGCGATCCTGAAGGAGCTCGCCGAACGCAATGTCGAGATCACCGGCCAGGGCGTGATGGAAATCCTGCAGGACGGCTTCGGCTTCCTGCGCTCGCCGGAATCGAATTACCTCGCGGGGCCCGATGACATTTACGTCTCGCCCTCGCAGATCCGCCGCTTCGGCCTCAGGACCGGCGACACGGTCGAAGGCCCGATCCGGAGCCCGAAGGATGGCGAGCGCTATTTCGCGCTGCTCAAAGTTTCCTCGATCAATTTCGAGGACCCCGAGAAAATCAAGCACAAGGTGCACTTCGACAACCTGACGCCGCTGTATCCGACCAAGTGGCTCAACATGGAAATCGAAGATCCGACGATCAAGGACAAGACGGGCCGTGTCATCGATATCGTGGCGCCGCAGGGCAAGGGCCAGCGCGCGCTGATCACCGCGCCGCCGCGCACCGGCAAGACGGTCATTCTGCAGAATATCGCCAAGGCGATCGCGGCCAATCACCCCGAATGCTACCTGATCGTGCTTCTGATCGACGAACGTCCGGAAGAAGTCACCGACATGCAGCGTACGGTGAAAGGTGAGGTGATCTCGTCGACCTTCGACGAACCGGCCTCGCGTCACGTACAGGTCGCGGAAATGGTGATCGAGAAGGCGAAGCGCCTCGTCGAGCACAAGCGCGACGTCATTATTCTTCTGGACTCGATCACGCGCCTCGGCCGCGCCTACAACACCGTCGTTCCTTCATCGGGCAAGGTGCTGACCGGCGGCGTCGACGCCAACGCGCTACAGCGCCCGAAGCGCTTCTTCGGCGCCGCGCGCAATATCGAAGAGGGCGGGTCGCTGACCATCATCGCGACCGCGCTGATCGATACCGGCAGCCGTATGGACGAAGTGATCTTCGAAGAGTTCAAGGGCACCGGCAACTCGGAAATCATCCTCGACCGTAAAGTCGCCGACAAGCGCGTCTTTCCGGCGATCGACATTCTGCGCTCCGGCACCCGCAAGGACGAGCTCCTGGTCGACAAGGGCACGCTGTCGAAGATGTATGTGCTCCGGCGCATCCTGGCGCCGATGGGGACGGTCGACGCGATCGAATTCCTGCTCGACAAGCTGCGTTCGGCGAAGACGAATTCCGACTTCTTCGAAAGCATGAACACCTAAAGGGGCGCGTCTCAGCGCACGTCGAACCGTGGCTTGTAAGAGCCGCTGAGAGCCGTTGTTTCGGCCAGCAATTCCTTCAGGTGATCGAGCGAGGCATCTAGCGTTTCGGGGCTTCCACCCGGCGCTGCAAGAATTGCGCTGACCCGCACACCGAAATCCTGCGGCTTCGTCGGAAAACTTTCGATCTCTTTCAAACTCGTCTTGTCGTTCACGAGATAGGTTTCGTTGAGCGCGAAAAGCGCATGGACGAGATAGTGGAAGATCCGCGTCATGCAGCTGGCCGTGTTCGGCACGTCGCCCGCTTTTGCGTAATAATTGCGCGCGTGTATGAACGTGAATTCGGCCATCCCGAGCGTGTCCCGCACGATCCGCGTCTTCAGGGCGGACGGAAAACTCGCGACCGCGGCTTTCAGCGGCACAAGAACGTTCTTTGGATCATGCAGCGGCTTGGCGATGTGGATCTCGCCCAGCGCGGTGACGCTGCGAAAGCCGAAAGGCGGTTGCTGATCGAAACTATGATCCGAACGGCCTTGATGCGCGTCGGCGACGATGCGTTCCAGCTGGTCGAGATTGCGGTAGAGGAAATCGATCTTGCAGACGCGATTGTCGATCCAGGCGCCGCCGTTCACGAACGGCCCCCAAT
>Ga0335069_10006818_pt1 | contig 16547 bp, 12 predicted proteins | sample Lox_Sample_11_FD_206714 | JGI IMG/M metagenome (GOLD analysis project Ga0335069, IMG submission 206714) | Soil microbial communities from Loxahatchee National Wildlife Refuge, Florida, United States - Lox_Sample_1.1 | ecosystem: Environmental > Terrestrial > Soil > Wetlands | place: USA...
GGCTCAATCGATCCTGATTAGCCCCAATTCCAGTTTCGGCACTCCACTTCTCGCCCGCAACCCGCGGTTTCCGGATGCTATATTTTCCTTTTACCCTTTCATGCGCAGTCCTTACGCCAAGTGGATGTACGACTGGGAGACGCGTCTCACCACGCGCGATACCAACCGCATCGTCCGCCCCTTCGAGTGGGGGCTCGACTGGACGGAAGGCTTTTCGCTCAACGGCTCGTCGCCCCGGCCCGGACCGAACCTCGAAGACTACTTCCATCGCCTGAACGAGCACATCGTCGCCCACTCCGACGAGTTCTACTCCTACCAAACGCCGGCCGACTTCCGCCTCGAACGCCGTCCCGCGATGCGCATGGGAACCGGCGCCAACGCCCTGCCCGAACCCGACCAGCCCGAGATGGCTGACTTCCTCCGCTTCACCTCGCCCGTCCGGACGCCCTATCCGCAGAACGACCTGGTCAACGCTCGCTGGTTCCCGGCGAAGAAGCCCAACGGACGCGCCATGGTGGTGCTGCCGCAGTGGAACTCCGACGCCTTCGGCCACAACGCGCTCTGCCAGATCTTCAACTGGTTCGGCATCTCGGCGCTGCGCCTCTCGAAGCCGTACCACGACATCCGCAAGCCCGCCGAGATCGAGCGCGCCGACTACGCCGTTTCCGCCAACATCGGGCGGACGATTTCCGCCTGCCGCCAGGCCGTCGCCGACATCCGCTCCTGCCTCGACTGGCTCGAACGCCAGGGTTACAAGGAATTCGGCGTGCTCGGCACCAGCCTGGGATCGTGTTATGCCTTCATCGCCAGCGCCCACGAGCCGCGCCTGAAGGTCAACGCCTTCAATCACGCGTCGACGTACTTCGCCGATGTCGTTTGGACCGGCCAATCCACGCGCCACATCCGCGACGGCATCGAGCACGCCATCTCGCTCGAAAGCCTGCGCCAATCGTGGCTTTCCATCAGCCCGATGGCCTACTTCGAGAAGTACGCGCGCTGGCCCAAACGCTCGCTCGTCGTGTACGCGAAGTACGACCTGACGTTCTTGCCGGAATTCTCCAAACAGGTAGTCGAGAATTTCCAGAAGTGGAAATTGAACTATCGCGCCGCCGTCCTTCCTTGCGGCCACTACACCACCGGAGAAACGCCGTTCAAGTACATGGACGCGTGGCACCTCGGGCGGTTTGTGGCGACAGCGTTCTGAGCAGTTTCAAGTTTCAAGTTTCGAGTTTCGGGTTTCGAGTGCGCGGCCTCTTCTTGTGTACCGCGGACACTCCTGTCCGCGAAAATTCAAAAATGCGCTCCCAGATCGAACACCTCGTATAAGAAAACAAATGACTTAGCTGCCGACAGGGCCTGCATATAAGAAAACAAAGGGGTTAGCTGCCGCTGGCGTGGTTTTCTGCCTGTCTGCTTCTTCGCAAGTGTTAACTACATGGTTAGCCATCAAACCGTCTTCAGACAGGCCCCCTAGGGTTGCCGGAGTAGCAGAATCAACATGTTACGGGGTATTCGCTCTGTAACAAACATGAAATCAGTGCGTTGCGGGTATCATAAATGGAATCAGCAGGTTACAGACGAATATCGCCAGTTGCGGATTTGCGTTCGTATCGCGGATGTTAACTCTGTCGATAACAGATTCTCATCGATTGCCCTCAGCGGCTAAAGCCGCGAGGTTGGGCAGCGCTGTTTGCGGACTGCCTGAAGGCGGTCCCCTTCAAAGCCCCTTGCGGGCCCTGAAGGCTGTGCTTTTCAAGGCTCTTTCGGACCGCTTGGGCGGTCCCTTGCGAAGCGCAGCCGATTCGCAGTCAACCTAAGTCTGCATGACCTTGCGAGGTCGCCGGGATGTCAAAGAACGAGGAGGCCGCCGGCGGTTAGGCGGGCGGCCTCGGAACAACGCTGTGTTCTGCGTCTATTGTAGGCGAGATGAAAACGAGGTCAAGGAAATAGGAGATTGGGAGCGGGTTTTGCGGGTGCTAGGATTCCCGAAACGGGAAAGTTAGCAGGTTGGGGGCCAAGAGGACGGTCAGCGAGGAAAGTCAATTGAATCCGGTGATCTGATGATCTGATGATCTGGGAGCGAGCGGAATGGCAACTGAAATGTTTGGTTTCAAATGGGGAATTGAGCAGGGCTGATTTTCGGCCTGACGGGAGAGAAAAGTGAGTGTCGTAAGCGCGTGAGTCTTTAGGATGGATGCGCCTTTTAGTTGGTGTGAACTGCGACTGCGTCGCCGCAAGATTCTGGCTGGAGACGGCCAGAAAATCGAAGGCTCGCAAGTCGCCGGTAACGACCTGCGGGCCGAACAACTAGGAGGTGACCATGAACAAGGTCCTGGGATCGGGTGTTCACGGTTGCGTCATCGTTATCCTCGACTGGAAGACGATAGCCGCGATCGACGTCCTGATCCTAATCCGGCTGCTGTTGAGGTAGCCGGTGGCTCGGCGGCACACCCCGCCGGGCCTTTTGTACGCAGATAGTCTGTGCCTTTTGACGGGCGAAGTCAACGTTACGAAGATTTGGCAATTAGGTAATTTCGTAATTTGGTAATTGAAAAAGCTTGGTATGAACGCTGGTGGTAAGCCCGGGTTAGCGCTGCGCGCGGAACCCGGGGCACCAGGCATAAATGCCAATTCGAGCTTAAATAACCTATGCAATCTTCTTCAGAGCCTTCACAAACGGAAGATGAGGTGCAAAAGATGCGCACGGGCATATCTTCGCTGGGTCGACCTGTTTTGCAATAACCGCATTGTGAACTGTATTTAGATAGTCTCGGCGGTATGTCTTCCAGACAAGGTCGCGTAAGTGCTTCTTGGGGTCGGCTAGGTTTTCAGGATTACCTGGAAGCTTCGGAGATTTCTTCTGGCGAAACGCGCTTGCAATGGCTTTTCCATCGTAAAGGAGCCACGCTTCGATTTCTCGTTTAGGTATGAGAACAACCGTCAGCTTCGCTTTGGCAGGTGCTATTTGTTCGCTTAGATCATTTCGCAGTTGCTGCTCTTCATTAATATCAAGATCGTGAACGACAACGATGCAGGGACAACCCTGCTTCACAAGAATTTTCGCCCAAGCCCCGCATTTTCGGCGGAGTTTGCCACATCCATCGCCTACAAAGCGTCGAAATCCTACCTGCTTGGGACGTAGCATTGACAAGGTCAGTTCCTTGATTACCGCTACATCGCTGTCGTCTTCGGCAATGATGCCAATTTTCAAGGCCTGTCCCCCAATCCTCCCTCGCGCCAGAATTCTCCAAGATTGCCTTCTTCTTCTAGGTACTGCCTTAGCCCTGAGTACTCTTTAGAACTCATGGTTGCTCTGATGTGTCGCGCGACAGTTCCGCCCGGCCTCTCGTAGGCAACGCGGTACACGTTCTCCGGGGCAACGTGGTCCAGCACATAGTCTGAGTGGGTTGAGAGGATCATCTGTTTGCGGGCAGAAGCTGAACGGATCAGGTCTAGGATGCTTGCCAGCAGCCCGTGGTGCACGCAGACCTCTGGTTCCTCTATTAACAGCGTCGTGCTTTCGTCGGTGATTACGTGAAACAGAAGGGCGAGTGTCTTGAATGTGCCTTCAGAGAGTTGATTCGGCGAGAGTCTTTGCTTGCCAATTCGAAACTGCGGGATTATCAGGGATTTGTGACGATTTCGGCGCTCGATCTTCCCACCTACGAACTGAGTACTCCACAGAGGAAGTTGGTACGACTTTGAACGTCAGGTCGTCAATGAGCCGTAGACCCTTAGGGCCAACGATATCGATGAATTCTCGAAACAAGTCCTTAGATTTGCTTTTGTGTGCAGAGTACATGTCGTAAAGAATTCTTGCGTGGCCCCGTAGGCGCAGTAATCTCCGCTGGTTTCCTTCCTGTTCAATCTCGATGGAAGCCGGACAGGCGCCAGGGTTCGTAAACTGGGACGCGCCATAGTATCTGAATCCGTCGCAGTACCTTCCTATGTTCGCGATATCTCGTTGTACCCATTTCGGCGTCTCCATCGCGGTGCGGTAAACGTAGAATTTGCCTCGCACTGATCTTCGCTGAAGTACTGGACCGTAGTAATACGACGGTGCGGTCCCGGCGATTACTTGCATAGGAAGTTGTGTAGATGCCCTGTCTCCATTTCGTGCCTTCAGAGTCCACTTCTGCTCTGATCTCATCAGGATATCGCTGTTTGATTGATCTGTGTGGGCATTGAGCGATGTGTTGAGACGGACCTGTGTGCTGCCCGCTACGAAATCGGCTCGTAACCGTGAAGCGAAGCTCCCAGCCTCTTCGGAAAAGTTCCGATGAGTGTACTCCCGAGCGATCTTGTTGAGGAGCATGATCGCCTGAAGGATGTTTGTTTTGCCACTACTATTCGGACCAATCAGGACAGAGAGATTTTCGTGGAGATCCAGTGATGTTCGAAGACACGATCGGTAGTTCTCGATCAGAATACGTTTGAGAGTGACGCGCGTCCTGCTCATTTCGTTCGGGTATCGCAAGTTATAACATCATTCGACGGAATACATCATGTCTATCTTGGCGCTCCACCTGCTTGGGGCATAACTGAAGAGTTTGGGAGGCTTACCCAGCGCTTAGGCGCTGGGAATCCCCTGCGCGGATTGTCCGGGCTGAAGCCCGGACCTACCAGTTTCTGTCTCCGCTTCGCACGCTCGGCTGTCGAGCTGCGCTCGAATTGAACGGGCGAGGGCGCCCGTTCCCACACAACTCTCACCTCACAGGCAAGAATGCCTGTGCCACACAAGAGTGTCCGCCCCACACAAGCATTCGCACACAGGCAAGAATGCCTGTGCTACATAGGGATTAGCCTCACCGCCCTTCGATCAGGATGGCGGTGTACTTCCCTCCCCTGAAGCGGTGCTCGCGGACTTTGCGATATTCCGGGCCGTCGTACCAGGCCATGGCGGAGGCGGTGTCCGGAAACTCGAGGATGGCGGTGCCTCCCGTGGGCGTGCCTTCGAGGGTCTGATGTGCGCCGTAGGCGAGAATCTTCACCGGATGCGAGGCCAGGGTCGGCATGACTTCTTTCGAGTAGGTGTCCAGCTCGGCTTGGTCGATTACCTTTTCGCGGGTGAAGATCATGTAAGCGGGCATGAGGGCTCCTTGGTGTAGCTCCGACGCACGTAATGATTGTAGGGATTCCTCGCGGACTAAAGTCCGCTCGGAATGACAAAAACAAACCGGCCCTTTCCAAAGGAAGGAAAGGACCGGGCACCCCGTACCCCGTCCTCGTGAACAAAAGCAAGACAACAACAAACGCCGCGGACAGGAGTGTCCGCGGTACACAACACCTCTACTGCACTTCCACGTCTCCCCGCAGGCGAATGTCGCGCGACGATGAGCCGACCTCGATGCCGAATTCTCCCGGATCAAGCTGCCACGCCTTCGTCTTCGGATTCCAGTAGCTGAACGCGTCGCGGTTGAGCGTGATCGTCACCGTCTTCGTTTGTCCTGGCCCGAGCTGGACGCGCTCGAATCCCTTTAGCTCGTGGATCGGCCGGTCGATGTGCGAGTGGTTGTCGTGCACGTAGAGCTCGACCACTTCGGCGCCCGCGCGCGATCCGGTGTTCTTCACCTGAACGCTGACCTTAACCGGTTCGTTACCCTTGGCCGGTTGCAGCTTCAGGTTGGCGTACTTGAAGTTGGTGTAGCTGAGACCGTATCCGAACGGGAATTGCGGCTCGACGCCCTTCGAGTCGTAGTAGCGGTAGCCGACGTAAATGCCCTCGGCGTAGCTGGTCTTGAGGTCTTTGCCCGGATAGGTGGCGAAGGCGGGCGTGTCTTCGAGCCGCTTGGGGAACGTAACCGGCAGCTTGCCGGAAGGATTGGCGTCCCCGAAGAGCACGGCGGCGAGGGCGCGGCCACCTTCCTGGCCCGCGTACCACATGTCGAGGAGCGCCGGCGTGCGGTCGAGCCACTTCGAGACAGTCACCGGATTGCCGGTGTTGAGCACGACGATGGTGCGTGGATTGGCGTTCTCGACGGCGGCGATCAGGTCGTCCTGACCGGAAGGCAGGTCAAGGGACTTCATGTCGAAGCCCTCGCTCTCGTTGCGGAAGTAGCGTCCGACGACGACCACGGCGACATCGGCTCGGGCGGCGGCGGCGACAGCCTCTCCGATGGTTTTCTCGTGGGCTTCGGGCGAGTCCTCGGGCGACGGTGCGGCGTTCGGGTTGGGCGGCGTTCCGGGAGGCGTGCTGGCGGCAGTGGCTTCGCCTTCCATGGCGACTCCGAGGGCGGATGTAACGGTGATGTTAGCGCCGGCGCGGGCCTTGATGCCGTCGAGCGGCGAGATGTCGTGCGCCGGAAGAACCTTGGAGGAACCTCCGCCGCCGGTGCGAGCGACGACGGCGTTGGGTCCGATGACGGCGATGGACTTGATCTTCTTGGGATCGAGCGGCAGCAGGTTGTCGTTGTTCTTCAGCAGCACGATGCCTTCGGTCGCGCCTTCGAGGGCGATCGCCTGCTGCTCGGGTGTGTCGACGGCGCCGCCGCCGGCGTGCTGGTGCTCAAAGAGTCCGGCGAGAAAGATGACGCGCAGGATGCGCCCGGCGTTGCGATCGACGGTTTCGGGGCTGATCTCGCCGGCCTTGACCGCAGCGAGGACCTTGTCTTTCTCGAGCCAGGTGCCGCTGCTGCCGTAAAGAATGGCGCGCGGCGACGCGAGCGCTTTGCGTGCCGGTTCGCCTCCGGGCATTTCGAGATCCATGCCGGCGTTGACGGTCGCGGCGGTCGAGTAGGTCGACATCCAATCGGAGACGACGAAGCCCTTGAAGCCGAACTCCTTGCGCAGGACGTCGTCGAGCAGATACTGGCTCTCGGCGCAGTGTGTGCCATTCACGAGGTTGTAGGCCGACATGACGTTCCAGACGTCGGCTTCCTGAACGGCTGCCTTGAACGCGGGCAGATAGATTTCGTGCAAGGTGCGCTCGTCGATGGTCTCGTCGATGCGATGGCGCTCGAACTCCTGATTGTTGGCGTCGAAGTGCTTCAAGCTGGGGATAACGCCTTCGGCCTGTGCCGCCTTGATGTAGGCGACGGCCATGCGCGAGGTGAGATATGGGTCTTCGCCGTAGGCTTCGAAGTTGCGTCCCCAGAGCGGCTGGCGGTTGATGTTCACGGTGGGGCCGAGCATCATGTCGCGTCCGAGCGCAGCGAACTCTTGCGCGGTGGCTTGCGCGACGCGAGACATGAGGGCGGGATTCCAAGTGGCGCCCATGGCGATGCCAGACGGGAACGCGGTGGCGGTGATCTTAACCTGTGCGTTAGCCGCGTTGGTGACGGACGAGGAGCCGGTCCAGTTGCGCACGCCGAGAGGCCCGTCCGCCATCTTGATTGCCGGTATTCCCAGGCGCGGAATGGCTGGGGATTCCATCCATCCCGAACCGGCGAGCATGGTGGCCTTCTCTTCGAGAGTCATGCGGCTGAGCAGGTCTTTGACGCGCTGGTCGACGGCTAGCTTCGGGTTCTTGTACGGAGCGTTGGCGGGAACGGGCGCGGGTTCCTGGGCAACGAGCTGAAGGGAAAAGAGCGCGGCGAAGAGAAGCAGAATCAGCGAATGGCGGCGGATCACGAAGGCTCCTAAATAAGGTGCGTGACAGCGCCGCCTATTCTACTTGTTCTTCCAGACTGGCTTGCGTTTTTCGATGACGGCGCGCAGGCCTTCCTGGGCGTCTTCGAGGTCCATGAGCTGGTTGAGATAGATGTTCTGCGAGCGCTTGATGGCCTCGGGAAACGGCAGGCCCATGGTCGACCCGATAACTTTTTTTGTCATCTCCAGGACCGGCGAGCTGATTTCGCCGATTTTGGCCAGGACTTCGTTGACCGTCTTGCCGAGGTCGGCTTCGGGCACAACCTTATTTACCAGTCCGAGCTGGTAGCCTTCTTCGGCCGAGAGGGACTGTCCGGTGAGGATGAGTTCGTAGGTTTTCTTGGGGCCGATGAGCTGCGGCAGCATGATGGCGGCGAAGGGCGGGAAGACGCCCATCTTCACTTCGGGCTGCGAAAAGCGCGCGTTGGGCGTGGCGATGATCATGTCGCCGAAGGCAACGAGTTCCGATCCCGCACCGATCGCCTGTCCGTTGACCACGACGATAAGCGGCTTGGAAATTTCCGATACGGCCTGGAAGACGCGGTTGAACGCGTCGAGCGTCTGAAAGACACGCTCGGGGCGTGAGTCTTCGAGCGAGATGCCGGCGGAGAACATCTTCTGCGAGGAATCGAGCAGGATGCACTTGACGTCGGTGCGCCCGTTGAGGCTTTCGACGGCTTCCGCGAGCTCGGTCATCATCGGGACGGTGAGCACGTTGTAAGGGGCGTGGTTGAGGGTGATGCGCGCGACGAACGTGGTGGTGTCGAAGACGATGAACTTGTAGGTCTTGGGAGTGGGAGCGGGCGTCGGCGTGGTGGTTGCGGCCATGTTCCTCCGGAGGCGCTTCGGGTGTGGGGGCATTATCTGACAGACGAGGGACGGCGGCAAGCATCGCGAATCCCGTGAGGAAATCGCTGGAACATGTACCGGGTTGAAACCCCGCCGCTTTGGGCTCAAGTTCAGGTTGCCAGACCGGATGTGACGCCCGTCATCGACTGTTGTTTAGCCGCGCCATAGCCTAGAGGGTTATGCAAAATGCCGTACTGCGGCTTTGGCCCGAACTGAATTGGATCTCCGACGCTTCGCTGCGCGAGAAAACCGCTCATGTATGGGAACGCGCCTTCGAACTCAGTCCCCTCAAACCCGAAGATCTCGAACGTATTCCGTTCACGTTGCTGGTCCCGAATTGCCCAACGACGTTCATGGAGCACAAGCGTTGCGTGGTACACATCGCGCGCCGGGCGGCGGAGTCGATGAGGGAGTTCATGGGGAACGCGCTGAAGATCGATGTCGATACGGTGATTGCCGGAGCGATTCTGGCCGATGTCGGCAAGCTGCTTGAGTACGAAACTGTCGATGGCAAGGCAAGGCAGAGCAAGCGGGGCGAGATGTTGCGGCACCCGTTTACAGGCGTGGCGCTGGCAATGGAGTGCGGGGTACCCGACGAGGTCTGTCACATCATTGCGGCGCATGCGGGCGAAGGTGATCTGGTGAAGCGCACGACCGAGGCGTACATCGTGCATCACGCAGATTTTATGGCGTTTTTGCCATTTAAGAGTTTGAAGTGAGCGGTACAGCGGACCATGACGTCCGCCGGGAGGATGGAATGGGCGAAATCAAAGAGATTCTTCCAGTAGTGCCCTGGTCGCACGTCGATCCTGAAAACGGCAGCGTGGGGATCGACGTGGAATTGCAGGACGGCCGGCAGTTCTCGTTTTCGGTGGCGACTGCGAATAACGCTGTCGCTTCGATGAATCGCAACCACGAACCGTACTTTGTATCGCTGCCGCCGCCGATCATCGTGAAGCGGCTCGATCCGGAGACGCTGCGCACGGCGTTTGAGAGCCTTTTCGCCAGTGAAGACAACCCGATGCTGCGGCGGTACCTGATGCAGATGCAGCGTCCACGGACACACGCATGAGCACAGCGACTATGAATTCAAAGGCCACGAAACAACCGGTCACAGCGGAGATGTCGCACTGGGCAGCCGGGTTGAAGTTTGAAGATTTGTCCGAAGACGCCGTGTACCAGGCGAAACGGTTCCTGCTCGACTCGGTAGGCTGCGCGCTGGGCGGATATCAGCAGCACGATGTGGTGCTCGCCCTCGATGTGCTGCGCGAGATTGCTGGCTTGGGGTCGTGCACGGTGATTGGCTCGGGCGAAAAGATGGACGCAGTCTCGGCGTCGCTGGCGAATGCGTTGATGATCCGGTGCATGGATTACAACGACATTTACTGGAAGCAAGACCCGTCGCATCCGTCGGATATTTTCCCGGCGGCGATGGCGGGCTGCGAGCGCGCGGAGAGTGACGGTCGCGAACTGATTGTGGGCATGGTGCTCGGGCACGAGTTCGAGCAGCGCCTGTGCGAGGCGGCATTCCCCGGAATCCGCGAGCGCGGCTGGCATCATGCGACATTAACGGCTTTTGTTTCCCCGATCGTGGCCGGCCGCATGTTGAAGCTTTCGGCGGAGCAGATTCAGCACGCGATCGGGATTTCTGCGTCACGTCATTGCACTCTGGGGGCAGTTACGGCGGGCAAGCTGACGATGATGAAGAACACGGTCGATCCGATGGCCACGCAGTCGGGCGTGTTCGCGGCGCTTCTGGCCGCAAAGGGATACACCGGCCCCGAGCATGTGATCGACGGCAAAGAAGGACTGACGCACTGTTTTGGCCCGGAGTGGAAGCTTGGGTTGCTCACCGACGGCTTAGGCGAGAGTTGGCGAATCACGCAATGCGGAATGAAGGCGTTTCCTACTGAAGCGCTGACGCATACGCCGATCTCCGCAACGCTGGCGATCGTAAAAGACAACGACCTGCGGCCAACGCTGATCCAGAAGATTCATATCCGCACAACCGCACGCGGTGCGGACATCCTGAGCGATCCGAGCAAGTACGATCCGCATACCAAGGAAACGGCCGATCACTCCCTTCCCTACGTGATTGCCGCCGCGGTCGCCGAACGGCAGGTAACGCCACTACAGTTCACGATGGCGAAGATTAACGATCCCGTGATTCGCGGGCAGCTTCGCAAGGTTGAAGTAGTGGCCGATCCGGAGATCGAGAAGGTCTTCCCCGCACTGCAACGCGTGGTGGTGAAGATCACGACCACGGAAGGCGAGATCTTCGAGAACCAACTCGATTATCCGAAGGGCGACCCGCGAAACCCGCTGACAGATCGGGAAATTGAGGAGAAGTTCGAGGCGCTGGCTGACCCGGTAATGTCGAAACGGGCGCAGAAGAGGTTGAAGGATGCGATCTGGAATCTGGAGAAGTGCGGGTCGGTGCGAGAGCTGATGGGATTGATGAAGGCGGATAAATAAAGAAGTGGTTAGTGGTTAGTGGTTAGTGGTTAGTGGCGGGCCATCGCTTCCACTCAACTGCGAATAGGAATCGATACCAAGCGACGACGAATAACTAAGGACTGCTTTATGGGTCAGACGATAGTCGAGAAAATCGCGAAGGCGTACTCCACCGAGGGGCCGAAACGGCCGTTGCGGCCTGGTGATTTTGTGTCGATCAAGCCGCGGCACGTGATGACGCATGACAACACCTCGGCGGTAATCAAGAAGTTCAAGGCGATCGGCGCCAAGCGCGTATTCAATCACCAGCAACCGGTTTTCGCGCTCGATCACGACATCCAGAACCAGTCGGAAGACAACCGGAAGAAGTACGCCGCGATTGAGGCTTTTGCGCACGAACATCACCTTGATTTCTATCCTGCGGGAACGGGGATCGGTCACCAGATGATGGTGGAGCACGGATACGCAGTGCCGGGATCGTTTGTGGTCGCCAGCGATTCGCACTCGAACATGTATGGAGCGCTGAGCGCGATCGGCACGCCAGTGGTGCGTACGGATGCAGCGGCGATCTGGGCAACGGGCGAGTTTTGGTGGCAGATTCCGCGAACGGTACGGGTAGAGCTAAAGGGAAAGTTACAGGCCGGCGTGAGTGGGAAAGACGTCATCATTGCGTTGTGCGGGCTCTATAACCAGGAAGAAGTGCTGAACGCTGCGGTGGAATTCGCAGGCCCGGGAGTGGAGTCGCTCTCGATGGATGCGCGCCTGACGATCGCGAACATGAGCACCGAATGGGGCGCACTGGTGGGTTGGTTCCCCTGTGACCAGACCACGATTGCGTACATGCGGCAGGTCCGCGATCGGGTTGCCGTGGAAGGCAGGCAGCGTGTCACCGATGATGACATCGAGCGCTGGGTGTGTTGTGCGCCGCGTCCCGATGACGATGCGAAGTATGCGACGTGGATCACGCTCGACCTGAGCGATGTGACTCCGCACGTGAGTGGACCGGACACGGTTCAGGCGATGGCTTCGGTGGCGGAGATTGCCCCAAAGAAGGTGGCGATCAACAAAGCCTATCTTCTTTCCTGTACGAATTCGCGACTGGATGACCTGGAAGCAGCCGCGCGGGTGCTCGAGGGGCAAAAGATCGCGCCTGCAGTGAAGTTCTATCTGGCCGCTGCTTCGCGGCACATAAAAGAAGAGGCGGAGCGCCGGGGCGCCTGGCAGAAAATCGTCAGCGCGGGAGCGATCGAACTTCCCCCGAGTTGTGGACCGTGCATCGGGCTGGGCATCGGATTGCTGGAACCGGGCGAAGTGGGAATTTCGGCCACCAATCGCAACTTCAAAGGGCGAATGGGATCGAAGGAAGCGCAGTGCTACCTGGCTTCTCCGGAGGTGGTGGCGGCGTCGGCGATCGCGGGATACATAACTGCACCACATGGAGTGGAGGCCAAGCCGATTGCGCGTGAGATTACGGTGGCCGAAGTGGTGGAGGCGCCGGTGGAGAGAGTCGAGATCCTGCCAGGATTTCCGGAGCGGGTAAAAGGGCGACTCGTCTTCCTGCCCAAGGACAACCTCAATACTGACGGCATTTACGCGGGCGCCTATACCTATCGCGAAGACATGACGCCGGAGATGATGGCGCGCGTCGTTTTCGACAACTACGACGCGGGGCTGGCGGCTGCAATTCGGCCCGGTGACGTGGTGGTTGGCGGATTCAATTTCGGTACGGGATCGAGCCGCGAACAGGCGGTAACTGCGCTGAAGGCGGCGGGGATTCCGCTGGTGATCGCGGGATCGTTCTCGCAGACATACTTGCGAAACGCATTCAATAACGGGTTCCTGTGCGTCGAAGTTCCCGCGCTGGTTTCGAAGTTGCGCGCGACATTTGCCGGAGCCAAGGAGAAGTCGGTGATTCCGGGCGACGACGTCGAAGTGGACTTCAAACGGGGAGTGCTGACGTATCGCGGAACTTCATATTCATTTCCGACACTCGGCAGCGTACCGCAGTCGTTAGTGGTGACGGGAGGAGTGGAGAATTTGGTGGTGAAGAAGTTGGGACTGAAGCAGTGATCGAGCGATTTGGACACTGAGCCAATTCGCCATTTCCGTCGCCGAATGGCTTTGATAAATGACAGGAGAGACTATGGCAAGACGCACCGTAGTGACCATGCCGGGAGACGGCATCGGCAACCAGGTTCTGCCGGAAGCAATTCGCGTGCTCAACGCGGTCGGCTTCGAGGCGAATTATGTTCATGCCGATATCGGGTGGGAAATCTGGCGTACCGAAGGCAATGCCCTTCCCGACCGCACGGTCAAACTGCTGGCCGAGCATGGTCTGGGGCTGTTCGGGGCCATCACGTCAAAGCCCAAGAAAGCCGCCGAAGCGGAACTAAAGCCAGCGTTACACGGGAAGGGCTTTAGCTACTTCAGCCCGATCGTGACGATGCGGCAGAAGTTCGATCTCGATATCTGCATGCGGCCGTGCATAGGGTTTCCGGGGAATCCGCTGAATTTCATTCGCAAAAAGCCCGATGGTGGCTTCGAAGAACCGCGAGTCAACGCCGTTGTTTTCCGGCAGAACACGGAAGGGCTGTACGCCGGGGTGGAGTGGACCAATCCACCACAGCAGGTCCGCGACGCGCTGGTGATCCATTCGAAGTTCAAGCCATTCGCTTACACCAAGGGCGAGGACCTCGCGGTTTCGGTTCGAATCGTGACGCGGCAGGCAGCGGAGCGCATCTGCCGGGCGGCGTTCGAGTATGCGAAGAAGTTTGGCTACAAGAATGTCACCATCTGCGAGAAGCCCAACGTGTTGCGCGAGACCAGCGGAATGATGGAAGAAGTGGCCAAGCAGGTGGCCAAGGAGTATCCGGGAATTCCGCTGTGGTCGACTAATATCGACGCACAGTGCATGTGGCTGACGAAGAACCCCGAAGACTACGGGGTGATCGTGGCGTCGAACTTGTTCGGCGACGTGATCTCCGATGCATTCGCGGGACTGATTGGTGGACTGGGGTTCGCGGCTTCGGGGAACATCGGCAAGGAAGTCGCGGTGTTCGAACCGACGCACGGATCGGCGCCGAAGTACACGGACTTGAATCCGGCGATCGTGAATCCGATCGCAATGATTTTGTCGGCGGCGATGATGCTGGACCACGTGGGCGAGCGCGCGAAAGCTGACGTGATCAGGGCCGCGATTGCCGCAGTCGTGAAAGAAGGTAAGGTTCGCACGTACGACATGATGCGCATCGCGGGTGGCGCGAAGTCGATTGCGCAGGGTGCGGCGTCAACCGTGCAGATGACCGACGCGATTCTGGCGGCGGTGGAGAAGCTTCAGGCTGCGGAACTGGTGGCGGGAGCGAGTCGTTAGTTCTTGGTATTTGGCCGTACGGTTCTGGTGAATGGAATGAGTGCGACAGTACTGGAAAAGCAGCAGGTGTTCTCCGCTGGGCGTTGCGGGAAGGACGTGCGGTCAGACCTTCGCGCGACGTTCGGGCCGAGATCGTCGGGCGGAATTGAGATCGAATTGATCTCTCGCGTGGCGACCTATTATGGCGAGTCAATTCGGACGCAAGCTCTCGACGCTCTGCAGCAGATGGGGGTAGTCGATTGCCTTTTGACGATTGAGGATGAAGGTGCGCTGCCGTTTGTCGTTGCGGCGCGGATCGAAGCTGCGGTCCGTCGCGCGTGGGGAGGCAAAGGTAAGCGCGTTTTGCCCGAGCGAACAGCGAAGCAGACTCCTTTACAGCGAGATCGACTGCGGCGCTCGCGACTGTATCTTCCCGGAGCCGAGCCCAAATACTTCATTAGCGCCGCGCTGCATGCGCCGGACGCGGTGATTCTAGATTTGGAAGATTCGGTTCACCCGGACGAGAAGGACGCGGCGCGGATTCTGGTCCGAAACGCGTTGCGGGCGGTCGATTTCGGCGCGTGCGAACGGATGGTGCGGATCAACCAACTGCCGCTCGGACTGGCCGATTTGGAGGAGAGTGTTCCCGAGTCTCCTGATCTGATTTTGATCCCGAAGACCGAGACGCCGAAGCAGGTGGTCGATGTAGCTCGAAAGATTGCGGAGATCAAGCGGCACCACGCGATGTCGGATCCGATCTGGCTAATGCCGATACTTGAATCGGCGCTGGGGATCGAGAACGCCTACGAGATCGCGAAGGCCGACGACCACGTGGTAGCGCTGACAATTGGGCTGGAAGATTATACCGCCGACCTTGGAGTCGCGAAGACAGCCGAGGGTATGGAGTCGCTGTATGCGCGCACGCGCCTGGTGAATGCTGCTAAAGCCGCGGGAGTGCAAGCGATCGATTCGGTAATTGGCGATGTCGGCAACATGGATGGCTTACGCACTTGGGGAGAGCGCTCGCGCGCCATGGGATTCGAAGGGATGGGCTGTGTCCATCCGGGGCAGATTCCGGTGATTCACCAGGCGTTCGCACCATCGCAGGCGGAGATCGAGAAGGCGTTGAAGATTGTGGCGGCTTTCGACGATGCCAAGGCGCACGGGCTCGGCGTGGTGTCGCTGGGCTCGAAGATGATCGACCCGCCGGTGGTAAACCGGGCGATAAAGCTGGTGGAGCGGGCGAAAGCAATGGGAGTGGTTCCGTCTGGCGATCTGACGATCCGATGATCTGGTGATCCAATGCTTACAGAAATCGAAACTGAATTGGTAAAGAATGCGGCCGGGCGACTGGTCCCGACTTTGGTAAATGGCAGCGACCAGACTCCTTATCTCGGGGTTGGCCAATATCACCCCGCCGGACGCAAAGCGGCGCCGCTAATCCGGTCGAACAAAGACTACCCGGAGGACGGCGACAAGCGCGTTCCCGATCTCGAGACCGCGTTGCGGCTGTGCGGCGTGCGCGATCACATGGTGATCTCATCCCATCATCATCTGCGGGATGGAGATGCGGTTGCCGTGCAGGCGCTGGAGACCGCGGCACGCATGGGTGTGAAGGACCTGATGTGGTTCCCGTCGGCATCGTTTCCGTCGCAGAAAACGGTGATCGACCTCATGGAGTCAGGTGCTGTGCATCACATCGAAGGTTCGATGAACGGACCGCTGGGCGACTACTGCTCGCGGGGCAAAATGCGCGGCATGGGTGTACTGCGTTCCCATGGCGGGCGCTGGCAGGCCATTCAGGACGGCGAAGTTCACATCGACATCGCGGTCATCGCTGCGCCCACCGCTGATCCGTTTGGCAACTGCACGGGATCGGTGGGCAAGTCCGCGTGTGGCGGCCTCGGATTCGCGCTGGCGGATTCGATGTACGCCGATAAGGTCATCGTAGTCACCGACAACCTGGTTCCCTTCCCGTGTGTGCCGTGGCAGATCCAAGGCAACAACGTTGACTACGTTGTTGAGGTGCCGTCGATCGGCGATCCGGCGAAGATCGTCAGCGGCACGACGCAGATCACGCGCAGCCCGGATCGATTGCTGATTGCGCGCTATGTAGCTGAGTTCCTGCGAGACGCGGGCATCATGCGCGACGGGTTCTCGTTCCAGGCGGGCGCGGGCGGCATCGCACTGGCGTTTGTCGATTACCTGCGCCAGATGATGAAGGAAGCCAAGGTGAAGGCACGCTTCGTGCGCGGCGGTTCTACGAAGTACCTCGTCGAATTGCTGAATGAAGGTCTAACGGACTACA
>Ga0335069_10006819_pt1 | contig 16545 bp, 13 predicted proteins | sample Lox_Sample_11_FD_206714 | JGI IMG/M metagenome (GOLD analysis project Ga0335069, IMG submission 206714) | Soil microbial communities from Loxahatchee National Wildlife Refuge, Florida, United States - Lox_Sample_1.1 | ecosystem: Environmental > Terrestrial > Soil > Wetlands | place: USA...
AATTGCCGCCGAACAAGCCGGAATCGGATTCTCCCGGCACGTAACGCACCTGGTATTCGTGCCCATCGGCATGAAACAGGTACGGGTTGTCGCGGTGCACCCGCGATACCGAGCGAATCCCGTACGGAGACAGGAACTCGTTCTCGTCGAGGAGATAGCGCAGGACGCGTTCGAGACGGTCGCGCTTCGGGATCGCGAGCAGCCGATGAGTTTCACCGCGGGTGCTCATCGGCATACACGCAATGTGGTCGGCCAAGTCCGGGCGATTGTCGAGAAACCACTGCATGCGCTTCTTGAATCCCGGCAATCGGTCGATCACGTCCTGTTCCAGCACCTCGACCGCGATCAGCGGCAGCAGGCCGACCATCGAGCGTACCCGCAGCGGGATGTGCGTGCCGTCGTGATGGAGTTGATCGTAGTAGAAGCCGTCGAGTTCGTCCCACAAGCCGGTGCCGCCGAACTCGTTCATCGCGTCGGCGATGGCCACGAAGTGCTCGAAAAATTTCGACGCCAGGTCTTCACAGGCCGGGTACTCGCGCGCCAATTCGAGCGCCATCGACAGCATCGTCGCGCAGTAAAAGGCCATCCACGCCGTGCCGTCCGCTTGTTCGAGATGTCCGCCGGTCGGCAGCGGCTGGGAGCGATCGAAGACGCCGATGTTGTCGAGGCCGAGGAAGCCGCCGGCGAACAGGTTGTTGCCCTCGATGTCCTTGCGATTCACCCACCACGTGAAATTGAGCAGCAGCTTTTGAAAGACGCGCAGCAGAAAGACGCGGTCGCGCCCGCCGCGCGGTCCGGTCATCTTGTAGACACGCCAGGTGCTCCAGGCATGGACCGGCGGATTGACGTCGGAGAACGAGAACTCGTAGGCGGGGATCTGCCCGTTCGGGTGCATGTACCATTCGCGCAAGAACAGGACGAGTTGATCCTTGGCGAAGGTGGGATCGATGCGCGCGAACGGGATCATGTGGAAGGCGAGATCCCACGCCGCGTACCATGGGTACTCCCAGCTATCCGGCATCGAGATGACATCGCGATTGAAGAGATGCCCCCACTCGTGGTTGCGCCCGTCGCGCCGGCTCTCCGGCGGCGGCGGTTGCGCCGGGTCGCCGTCGAGCCAGTGCTTGATGATGTAATGGTAGAACTGCTTCGACCACAGCAAGGCCGCAAACGCCTGCCGCATTGCGCGGCGCTCTTCGTCGTTGGCGGTCGCCGGCATGCGGGCGGCGTAGAATTCGTCCGCCTCGCGCAGTCGGTCGGCGAACACCCGTTCAAATTCCTTCGGGGCCAACGGCTGGGCACATTCGTCGGCGCACAGCCGCAAGCGCACGCACACCTCAGCGCCCGCCGGCACGTCGAGCACAGAGTAGGCGGCGGCTTTAGTTCCGACCGCGTCGGGATTCACCGCCGCAGCGTCGTCATCGATCAGGTAACGATGGAACGCGTCCTTGACGTAGCGTCCGCCTTCGACGCCATACAGTCGCGACGTGTTGGTTTCGTTCTCGGTAAACAGCCAGCGCGGGGCAGGACCGTCGACGGGCTGCGCTTCGAGGCGATAGCGGCCGAGCGTGGCGTGATCGGCGAGCACCGCCGCATCGCTGCGTCGCTCGATGCGCGGCTTCGGCGCGTAGCCCTCGCCGGTCCGACCCCATGACCAGGTGTTGCGGAACCACAAGGTCGGTAGCAGATGGAGCGTCGCGCGCGCCGGGCCACGATTCGCCACCGTGATGCGGATGAGGATATCGTCGGTCTCCCGCTTGGCATACTCCGCGGTCACGTCGAAGTAGCGTTGGTCGTCGAACACGCTGGTGTCGACCAGTTCGAACTCGGGTTCGCTCTTGCCGCGACGGCGATTCTCGTCAACCAGTTGGCAATACGGAAACTCAGCCTGCGGATACTTGTAGAGGGCCTTCATGTAGGAGTGTGTCGGGGTCGAATCGAGGTAGAAGTAACACTCCTTCACGTCTTCGCCGTGATTGCCTTCGGGTCCGGTGAGGCCGAACAGCCGTTCCTTGAGGATGGGATCGCGCCCGTTCCACATCGCGACGGCGAAGGCCAGGCGGCACTCGCGATCGGTGATCCCGAGCAGGCCGTCTTCGCCCCACCGATACGCGCGACTGCGCGCGTGATCGTGCGGGAAAGAGCCCCAACTGTCGCCGCCGGCCGAATAGTCCTCGCGCACCGTCGCCCATTGTCGCTCCGATAAGTACGGTCCCCAGCGCTTCCAGTTTTTCTCGCGCCGCGCGTCCTCTTCCAGTCGCTTCGCTTCCGCGTTCGTGACGTTTCCCATGCGTGCTCCGATGCCAAGGGCTCGGTGGGGTGTCTTCGCCTACCATGCCCGGCGCCGGTGATGAAACCGGCGCGCGGCGTCGGCATCCGAATGCGTGCGCAATGCGTACATCACAGGAGAAAGGAGGAACGTAGAATGGCAATCAACCGAGGGAAGGTGTTGTTGGCATCGGCGGTCGCCGGACTGCTCGCGGTCGGCGCCTTGGCGGGTACCGCTCAGGCCGCCGAGGAGAAGGGTGAGAAGGTGAAGTGCTACGGCGCCAACAAGTGCAAGGGCCAAGGCGGCTGCGCCGGTGCCGGCCACGCCTGCGCCGGCAAGAACGGCTGCAAGGGCCAGAGCTTCGTCGAGACCGACACCAAAGAAGCCTGCCTCAAGATGGAAGGCGGCCGGCTGACGGAAAAGTGAGGTGGTGAGTGGTGACTGGTGTTGGTGACTGGTCGGAACTCGCTGCCATGCTCCGACCAACTCCGACCAACATCAGTCACTAACACCAACACCTGCAACCATGTTCCCCTCACTTGGCTTCGGCATCGGGTTACGCAGCGAGCACTACGACGACGTGCTGGCCGATGCGAGCGGCTGCGATTGGTTCGAGGCGATCAGCGAAAACTACATGGACACCGGCGGGCGCCCGCTCTGGGTACTCGAACGGGTCCGGCGTGACCGGCCGGTTGCGTTGCACGGCGTCGGGCTGTCGATCGGTGGCACCGATCCACTCGACCGACGCTACCTTGCGAATCTGCGCGCGCTCGTCGATCGCATCGATCCGGCGCTGGTGACCGATCACCTCTGTTGGACGGGCGTGAACGGCCGCAGTCTCTACGACTTGTTGCCCTTGCCGTACACCGATGAATCGCTCGCGCACGTGATCGAGCGCGTGCGCGTCGTCCAACACCAATTGGGTCGACGGCTCGTGCTTGAAAATCCGTCGACGTACCTTGCGTATCGACACTCGACGATCAGCGAGTGGGACTTCATCGCCGCCCTCGCCACCGAATCCGACTGCGGCATTCTGCTCGACGTGAACAACGTCTACGTCAGCAGCTACAACGTCGGATTCGATCCGGTTCGATACATCGACGCGATACCGCGCGACCGCGTCGCGCAGATTCATCTCGCCGGTTTCAGCGACATGGGCGCCTACTTGTTCGACACCCACAGCGCGCCGGTGAGCCGCGAGGTGTGGGCATTGTACGCGCACGCGGTGCACCGCTTCGGCCGAGTATCGACGCTGGTGGAGTGGGATGCGGACATCCCGAGTTTTGCACGCGTGTGCGCCGAGGCGGCGCACGCCCGAGCGATCGCAGAGGAGATCGATGCCGTCGCCTGTCGAACGGCCGCCCACGCTGCGTGAAACGCAGCAATGGTTGGGGTCGCAGATCGTGCGCTCCCCCGGCCCGCTTGCGCGGGATCTGATTGCCGCACCACCGCGTGGCGAGATTCGCGAGCGGCTCGACGTTTACATCAACGGCTATCCAGCGCGCGCACACGACGCGCTGGACGAATCGTTCCCGGCGCTCGTGCACCTGATCGGTCACGAAGCGACGCACGATCTGGTTGCGCGCTACCTTCCAGCGCTCACAGTGCGGTCGTACAACTTGAACGACCTCGGCACCGAGTTGCCCAGTTTCCTGCGAACCGACTGTTTGACCGAACGATTTCCCTTCCTCCCCGATCTCGCGGAACTCGAATGGAAGGTCGCGCGGGCATTTCACGCGCGCGACGATGTGCCATTCGCGCCGAGTCGGCTCGCGGCGTGGACCGAGGAACAGTGGGCGAACGCAGTGGTGCGTTTCCAGCCGTCGGTGGCGGTGGTGTGCTCGCCGTGGCCCATCCTCACGCTGTGGAACGCGCGGGAGACGCCGATCAGCGCGATCGACATCGACCTCACCGATCACGCCGAGCCGGTGCTGATTCGGCGCGTCGGCTTCGGTGTCCGATGCGAGCCGATCGACGTGAACGAGGCGCGTCTTCTGTCGGGCTTGATCGCAGGGAGACGACTCGGCGAAGCGATGGCCGAACTGGCCGAGGCCAACGACGAGACGGGAGACGTCTCGTCATGGTTCGCGCGCTGGGTACGCCAGCACCTGCTGAGCGACTTCACTATCACGATTCGCGAATCGCACGCACGCTGACTGGTTCACCGATTCGGTGGACCGGCCGCGCGCGGTGCACCAGCTCGCGGTTTCGGATGCTGGGCTTGAGCGCGTGGTTCGGCCGGTTGCACCGAACGAGCCCGCGGCGGCGGCAGGCGATTCGCCGGCTCGCCCGGCAGCTCGCGCGGCGCCGAGCGATATTGAGGGGGCGGCGGCGGTTGCGGCTGTCCCCCGCTCATCGGCGGAACTGGTGCGCGCGGTTCGACGCGTCCGGGCGGAGACACTTCCGGCGGCCGTTCAAAGCGCGGGGCCTCGGGCGGTCGGCTGCGCTCGATGTCGCCTTGATGACCGAGCGGTGGCCGCGCCGGTGCGGCGGCACGTGGCGGCGGTGAGACGATACGCGGCGCCGGTGCGGTGAGCGCCGGCATGGGCTTTTGTACGCCACTGGGCAACGCCGGCGCGGACTGCCGTGGCGGCCGCGTCGCCACCACGCCGCGGTGTAGCACATCTTCGGGCGGTCGCTGGCCGCGACCCTCCGCCGGAGCCAAGCTCGCAGCTACCGGCTTGACCGGCAATGCCCCGCGGATCGGTTCCAATCCGTGGGCGTCAATCTTGGTCAACGCTGACGGCTGGATCACGCTCTGGCCGAACCGATTGCGCGAAATCGCGATCACTGAATTGTGCACGCCAACGTTCCGATAGTTGTGGATGTCGTTCACGTTCACGATGGTCGTGTGCTCGATCACGACGTTGTTCACGATCCGCGGACCACCCCAGCCGTGCCAACACGGTCGGCCGACGAATCCGACCGGACCCCACCACGGCACCAACGGCTCGCCCCACCCGAGTGCGACCCACCCGACCGCGGGCACGCCGAGGCCGATGTGCACCGCGAAACCGCCGCCGCCGAAGAACGCGACCAATGCCGGCGCGTACACCGGGCGCACGACCGGGCCGGGCGCCCACGCCCAGTAGCTGTCGACGTATACCCAGCGCCCGTAGTGAAACGGCGCCCAGCCCCAGGGCGCATCGTCGACCCATGTCCACCCGAAGAATGGATCCCACATCCATCGTCCCGTGCTGTATGGCACCCAGCCCGCGGCAACCCCGTCGGGGATCCACACCGAGCCGTAGCTGGGTACGATGCGCCAGTTGCCGTAGTGGTCGAGCGCGTCGATGCCGTAGACCCCAGGGGCGACGTAACGGCTGCTCACTGTGTCGATCAGATGATCCGTGCGGTCGTAGTTCCAGCGATCCCAGTCGTCGAGTTCCGGTGCGACATAACTCTCCACGCGAGCCGTCTCGGTGCCCTCGATGACCAGCTGCTCGCTCGGATTGATGCCGACGGCTTCGCCGCCCGCTGGAGTCATTGTCGCGCGTCCGCCACGGCGGGTGATGAAGGTCGTGCCGGCGTCATCGACGTTGATTCGGTAGTAGCCGACGCGTTCGATGGTGAAGGCAGCGTTCGGGGTGTCGATCTCGACGGTATGTCCTGCCGCGAGCCCGCGCAGATCGAGCGATGCATGCCCGGCAGTGACCTTGAATTGAACGAAGTCGGGTTCCTGATTCTCCAAACCCAATTGTGTGTCTTGTCCGGCGCGGACGAATGCCCGCGCGCCGATCTGCAACTCCAGGTTGGCGCCGTGACCGGTGTAAAGCGCGTCGCCGGCCGCCAGCGCGATGTTGACGCGCGCCGGTGTCCAATCCTTCGCCCCGGGTCGCCAGAATGAAACCTCACCATCCAGGAAGCTGAGGCGTGCTGGTGTGCGTCCCATGGCGTTTACCGGCGGTGGCTCGTCATTCGCCCAGGCTCTGCCGGAGAAGAGGATCACCAGCGCTGTGATGACCGTTGCCTTGGTTCTCGTCATCTGTGTTCACCGTTGTTGTGGTCGGGTTCCTGATCGACGCCGCCGTTGACGCCGTAGGTCAACGCGCGACCAAACACCTCGAACGGCGCGATGAGCAGGTAGTAGAAGCCGTAGCGAAGTGTCAGTCCGGCCACGTAAAACGGCGCGTAGATCGCCCGCATCGCCGGCGACAGCGGCGGTGGCGGCGGTGCGACCGGAACCCAAACAGCCGGGGGCGGCGGATACGGCGGCGGTGGCGGTGGGTAGTAGGATGGCGGCGGTGGTGGTGGCGCCGATCGCGGCGGGGGCGGCGGTTCCTGCGCATAGAGCGGAGCTGCTACGGTCGCGGTCGCGGCGTAGACCAGCAGTAACCCCAGCGCTATCGAGGTGCGTGAACGCGTCATGGATGCACCCTCGCGCCTTAAACGCACCCGGTGCGGTTTTGTTGCGGGTTGCAACGATCTGAAGTGGAGCTTCAATCCGACGGTACGGTCGGCAATTGCTGCAAGGCTTGATCGATCTCGCGCTGCGGCAGCTCGAAATCCTCCAACTCACCGGCGAGATACTTGTCGTAGCTCGCCAGATCGAAGTAGCCGTGGCCGGACAAATTGAACACGATGCACTGCCCCTGTCCGACTTCCTTGCATCGCAGGGCTTCATCGATCGCCGCCCGAATCGCGTGCGCGGTCTCGGGCGCCGGACAGATGCCTTCGGTGCGCGCGAACATCACGGCGGCTTCGAAGACCTCGTTCTGCTTGTAACTGACTGCCGCTAAGACGTTGCGGTGCCGCAACAGGGAAACGATCGGGCTCATGCCGTGATAGCGGAGTCCGCCCGCGTGAATGCCCGACGGCATGAAGGTATGACCGAGCGTATACATGCGCGCCATCGGTGCCATGCCGGCGGTGTCGCCGAAGTCGTAGGCGTACTGCCCACGCGTCAGAGACGGGCACGCCGCGGGTTCGACTGCAACCAGCCGCGGCCCTCGGCCGGCTAGCGTGTCGGCGACGAAGGGAAAGATGAGCCCCGACAAGTTGGAGCCGCCGCCGGCGCAGCCGATCATCACGTCCGGCCGCTCGCCTGCGAGCGCCAACTGCTTCTGGGTCTCCAATCCGACGACGGTTTGATGCAGGCAGACATGATTGAGCACGCTGCCGAGGGCGTAGTTGGTGTCCGCGCGGGTCGCCGCATCTTCCACCGCCTCGCTGATGGCAATGCCGAGTGATCCGGAGCACTCGGCGTCACGCTCCAAGATTGCGCGTCCCGCCTCGGTGTCACGGGACGGCGACGCCACCACGTCGGCGCCCCACAACTGCATCAATGAACGCCGATACGGCTTCTGATGATAGCTTACCTTGACCATGTAGACTTTGCATTGAAGTCCGAACAATCGGCAGGCGAACGCGAGACTCGATCCCCACTGGCCGGCGCCGGTCTCGGTCGACAAGCGCGCGATGCCGGCGATCTTGTTGTAGTAGGCTTGCGCGACCGCGGTGTTGGGCTTGTGCGAGCCGGCGGGGCTGACCGACTCGTTCTTGAAGTAAATGCGCGCCGGCGTGCCGAGGTGACGTTCGAGATTGCGCGCGCGCACCAGCGGCGTCGGGCGCCAGAGCGTCAACTGCTCGCGCACCGGCTCGGGAATCGCGATCCAGCGCTCGGTGCTGACTTCCTGCTCGATCAACGCCGGCGGAAAGATCGCGCGCATGTCGTCGGCGGTGACCGGTTGTCCGGTTGCGGGATGGCGATGCGGCGGCACAGATTCGGGCAAGTCGGCGGCGAGGTTGTACCAGGCCTCCGGCAGGTCACGGGTCGACAGTTGGATGCGACGCTCTTCCATACGACGAGTCTCCTTGTCCTCACCCGTCTACGCCCAACCACACGACGCGTCGAGTCGTGATCATTCGCTGTGCCGGGGTCGGAAGCCGTTGTTCGCCGTCAGACCATCGGCCATCGGCGTATGCGATCGGTGCGAGGCGCAGCCGCGCCCGGCTAGTACTCGACCTTGCTCCAGTCGGTTGCCTGCTGTTGCTTGACCTCGGCGGCCTTCTGCTCAGCTTGCGCTTGCAAGGTGACCTCCGGCGGTTCGGTCATGCCCATCAAGTAGGTGGTGATGTCGGCGATGTCCTTCTGGGGGTCTTCGACCTTTGGATCGCCTTCGACTGAGTAGAACACGGTCGGCATACGGGTTTGTGCGCCGGCGATTTGCTTCGGGCGCGCCAGAAAATCGCGAATCCATTCGGGACGGAGCCGAGTCTTGGAGAGCATCAGGTTGATCGAGAGGTCTTCCGGGTCGACGCCTTCCGGCAACCCTTGATCGATGGACGTGGGGTGACACTGCATGCACTTGTAGTGATTGAAGCGGCGGACCCCGCGTTGGAAGTGATCGGCCGGAATGTTGTCCTTGGCGACATAGGTGTACGGATTGCTCACCGTTGCCGCGGCCGCGAAGCCCTCGACCAGGTTGCGCGCTTGCGCTTCGGTGAAGCCGAACGACGGCATGCGCATCTTCAGCCACGGACGTACTGGTTTCGGCTCCATCACGAACTGGTACATGTACTGGCCTTGCAGCCGCGCGCCGGCGCCGTCGAGGGTCGGCGGCGCCATGTTCTTGCGCTCGAAGTAGCGGGCGATCTGCGCGTCGCGCTGATTCAACCGGTGACAGCCGTTGCAGTTGAGGTGCGCGACCATCCAGCTTTGTTCGCGTAGCGCTTGTTGCGCGGGTGTTGCTCGCCTCGAGAAGGCGGCCGGCAGCGCCGGGCTGTCGAGCGCCAGAACGGCGGTGATGATCGCCTTCGCTTCGTCGTCGGTGATGGCGCTCTTCGGCATGAGTAGCCGAATTTTCTCGGTCTCGTAGGCGCGCGGGTCGCGCAGCTTGCGTTCGAGCCAATTCCACTTCGTGCGCGGCACGTCGGTGGTACGGCCGAAGTCCAGCTCGTCGGTCGGCCGGCGGGCGAAGTCGCTGAGATTGGGGACCGACGGACGCACCTTTTCGAAGCCGGGGATCGCATGACAACCGAAGCACTCGTAGCGCTTGACCAACTGCTTGCCTTCGTCGGCGTTGAACTGGCTGAGATCAGGCGCCGCCGGGAGCGGTTCGCTACGCTTGAGCGTGGCCACGTACGCGACCACCGCATGCCGTTCGTCGTCGGTGAGTTCAAGTTTCGGCATCGCGGTGTCCGGGTTGTACTCGCGCGGATTGGCGATCCAGCGATCGAGCCACGCCGCAGTGACTTTGGAACCCACGCCGGCGAGATGCGGGACCCGCGGTGAGACGCTGTGCTCGTCGGCCTTTACCGCGTGGCACCCGCGACAACCGCGCTCGGTGAATAGGCGCTCGCCGTCTTCAACCGATGCACCATCGAGCGCCGGCGCCGGCTTCTGCGTGCCGACTTCGGGGAGACTGAGCAGGAACGCGGCGATCTTGCCGACCTCATCGTCCTTCAGCAGGAAGTTCGGCATCGCCGTGTCGGCGCTGACGTGCTGCGGATCTTTGATCCAGTTGTAGACCCACGACGTGGTGTCAGCCAGTTTCGATTTGAGCGCGTTGAGCGGCGGCGCGAACTTCGGCTGATACGTCAGGCCGCGTACGTCGTGGCATCCGTAGCACCCCTTCTCCATGAACAAGCCGTCACCGCGACTGACGACGTCGGCTGCCGCCAGGCCTTCGGTGACTTCGTGGCAGCGCGCGCAGCCCACCTGCATGTACGGGCGCGGCAGCAGCGGCGTCGGCCAATTCGCCTCGGTGCCATGCGCACCCGCGGTGGTCGTGGCCGGGCCCTGGCCCTGATGGCAGAGCGTGCAACCGAAGCGCGTGACGTCGTGCGACTTCAACAGATCGCCGGGATGGGTGCGGAACGGCTGCGGCGCGTCTTGGAACAAGGGATTGTCGATGCCGCGGTGACACGAGGTGCAACGATCGGCGATCTTCAGTTCATCGAGGTAGATCTGCGCGATCTCGGGCTTCGCATGCGAGAGGTCGTCGACGACACGTTGCCAGCGCCCTTTCTCAGCCGCATCGTTGCGGGCCGCCGCGTCCTGCAGTTTGGCGGTCGCGCGAGTTATGTACAGCTGATTGAACTCTTCCTGGTAGCGCATCCATGGATGCGTCTCTTCGCTGTGAATGGCGACCACGCAGAGCAATAGAAAGATCGGGCTGAAAATCGCCATCGCCAGCCGCATGCCGGGAGTACCGCGCATCATCGCGACTCTCCTTCGTAGATCGGAATAGTGGCGGGTCGCAGGCTAAAGCCGGCGGCTACCCTCGACTCGATTCCGCCTGCAGCCGCACCCTTTCGGGTGCGCTTCTTCACGGCCGTTGCAGCTACACATTGAACCATGGCGTCACCAGCACGTACTTCACGCGCAGCAGCAGCCGCAGCAGAATCTTGAGGGGAATGCCGTACATCAACAGCGTGAACGTGACGGCGGCCACGTAGCGACTCCGTCCGAGCCGCTCGAACAGCCACGGCCATCGGCGCTTCGGAAGCGCCAGACCGGCCGCGAAGTACGCGACCAGCGCCGGCAGCCCGATCCACCACGGCACGTTCCACAAACTTTCTTCGGCGCTCTTGGCGATCGACCAATCCTGCCACGGCCAGTAGAACTGCCAATTCGGTCCGCGCAGAAATTGACCGATCGCAATCAACATCCACCACAGGGCAAAGCCGAACAGGAAATGACTGAGCGCGAGGCGACGCACCGAAAAGGTGTAGGTGCCGGTCGCGTTGCGACTGGTGTCGAGGTACGGGATCGACATCAAGCCGACGATGATCAGCGTCGGAATCGCGACCCCGGCGATCCACGGGTCGAAGTACACCAGCAGTTCTTGCAACCCCACGAAGTACCACGGCGCCTTCGCCGGATTCTCCGTCTTACCTGGATTGGCTTCCGGCAGCAGCGGGGCATCGATGCCGAGCGACCAGATCAAGAGCAGGATGGACACCACCAGGGCGGCGAGAAATTCCTTGTAGACCAGGTAGGGAAACACAGCGACCGGGTCGGTGATCAGTGATGAGTGACGAGTGACGAGGGACGAGCCAACCGACCGCGGAGCGGAATCTTGCGCGCTGACTGGGGCCGTGTGTGCGTCCATAGCTGTTCTTGCCATTGGTCAGAGCGGCCGCGAGATGCCGCCGTCCTTTCGGACACGCCAGAAGTGCACCATCATCAACACGATCGCGGCGAGCGGCAGGGCGACGCAGTGCAACACGTAGAACCGCAGCAGGGCGTTGCCGCCGACCTTCATGTCGCCCAAGAGCAAGAAGCGGGCGTCGTTCATCGGCGTGACACCGAACCAATTGTGGAACGGACCCTCGGCACCGATCAGCGGCGTCGCCGCCGCCATGTTGGTGCCCACCGTGACCGCCCAAAACGCCAATTGGTCCCACGGCAGCAGATACCCGGTAAAGCTCAGCAGCAGCGTCAGCACCAACAAGCTGACACCCACGACCCAGTTGAACTCGCGCGGCGGCCGATACGAGCCGGTGAGGAACACGCGCAGCATGTGCAGCATCACGAACACCACCATGAGATGCGCGCCCCAGCGATGCAGGTTGCGCAGCGTCAATCCGAACTGCACCGCGTACTCCAGCGTCTTCATGTCGAGATACGCGTAGTCGGGTACCGGCCGGTAGTAGAACATCAACAGCACTCCGGTGATGGTCTCCACCAGAAACAGGAAGAAGGTCAGACCGCCGAGGCAGAACGTGAAAGTCACTTTCAACGCGTGACGCGGAATGCTGATCGGATGGAGATGTAGGAACACGTTGCTGGTGATTTCCAGCGCACGGTTACGCACCGAGTCGACATAGTCGTGGCGAAACACCGACCGGTAGAGCTGCGACGACGTCAACGCCTCGGCGAAGCGCCCGAAGGCGGTGTCAGTACGGGAGCTGGCCATACGCGCTCTCCCATTCGTTGGTTCGAACCATCGCGATCGCGTCCCACGGACAGGCGTCGAGAAACGTCCCGTCCGGCCCGCGGCTCACGCACTTCTTGCAGCCGACGCACTTCAACGGATCGATCCAGATGCGCCCATACGGAAAGGCATCGTCGGCCGCTACCAGCAGCATGCAATCGTCGACCGGGCAGTAGGGTTGGCAGACCGGCGCACCGGCGCAACCGGTGCACGCGTCGGTGATCACCGCCAGCAGCTTGGGCTTCTTGGCGCGCCGGCCGATGAACTTGCCGTCGGCGTTCTTGCGCGCCGTCGACTCGCTCTGCCGCTCAGACGGCAACGAAGGCGCCATCGATGTTGAATCGGTCTGGGGCATACACGATGCTGGTGTCGACGACCAGTTGGCCGTCGAGGTTGAGCTCGATCCGGAACCGATCGAGGGGCCGGGGAGCGGGACCGGCGAAGTTGGTGCCGTTGCTGTGATACTCGCTGCCATGGCACGGGCACTTGAAGATCCGCTGGTCGGCAAACCAATTGACTGTGCAACCCAGATGGGCGCACCGGGCCGAGGTCGCGTAGATCCGGTCCCGCTCCCGGACGACGAAAAAGCGCTGGCTCGCCTTCCAGCGTTCGTCGATCAACATCACGCCGTACGCGTCGGCGCTCTCGGCGCCGCCGATGAAGGCCGCCGGAGCTCCGATGCGGAACGTGCTGGGCGGATGAAATACGACGCGCGGAAAGAAGAAGCTGACCGTTTCGAGGGCGCCGGCCCCGAGCACGCTCGCGAAGGTTCCCCAACCGGCCACCGTCAAGCCGCGTGCGAGGAGTTCGCGACGGGAGATGTCGGTCAATTGCTTGATGATCGCTGCGCTGTCCATGAACCCACCCGTCTCGTCGGCGCCTTCCTACCGGTTGGTCGGTAGGGAGACGATGAGCCAGGTCATTAACCGATCTGACTCTCGACAGGCTCTGGGCTTTCTCATGCCTGCGACACGTCATGCGGGCGGTAGCGGATTCGACTAGACTTCGAAGCCGGTACGGATCATGCGAAAGCGCGGGCCAATGACTCATCCGACGAACGTCGACTTTGCCAAGGCCCCCTTTTTGGTCATCTGGGAGACTACCCAAGCCTGTGATCTATCGTGCCGCCACTGCCGTGCCTCGGCCCAGCCGTTGCGCAATGCCGACGAGTTGACCACCGAGGAGGGCGAGAAACTACTCGCCGAGACCGCCGCGATGGGGACGCCGGTCTTCATTTTGAGCGGCGGTGACCCGGTGAAACGGCCCGATCTCTTCCAACTCATCGCGGCCGGAAAGCGCCTCGGCCTGCGAATGGGGACGATTCCAGCCGCAACGGCGCGGCTCACCGAAGACCTGCTGCGCCAGTTCAAGGACGTCAATTTGGATCAAATGGCGCTCAGCCTGGATTTCCCGGACGAGCAGCGACACGATGCCTTTCGCGGCGTTCCCGGCGCCTTCGCCAAGACGATGCAGGCGGTCGAATGGGCTCACCGCTGGGAGGTCCCACTGCAAATCAATACCACCTTGTGCAGCCAATCGGCGCCGTTCCTCGAAGAGATGGCCGACTTGGTCGAACGGCTCGGGATCGTGTTTTGGGAAGTTTTCTTCCTCGTCGGCGTCGGCCGAGGCGAGACGCTCGGCGGCTTGACGCCCGATCAGTGCGAGGAGCTGTTCGAGATTTTGTATCGGGTGCAGCGCCGATCGCGCTACGTCGTCAAGATCACCGAAGCGCCGCACTACCGTCGCTACGTGGCCCAACAGGAGGCCCAGCGGCACGGCACTGGGCATGCGGCGCCGCGTGACAAGGCGGCGCTTCCGCAGTTGCTGCAGCGATCGGAGGGGCCGGGCCACACCGTCGGGCTCGCGCCGCGTGGCGTCAACGCGGGCAACGGGTTCGCGTTCGTGTCGCACACCGGCGAGGTATTTCCGAGCGGCTTCTTGCCGGTGTCGGCGGGCAACGTGCGAACCACGCCGCTGCCGCAAATCTATCGCGACTCCGAGTTGTTCCGGACGCTGCGCAATCCCGATGCATTGCTCGGACGCTGCGGGCGCTGCGAGTTTCGGGCGATTTGCGGCGGGTCGCGCTCGCGCGCTTATGCGCTGACCGGGAACTATCTCGCCACCGATCCCTGGTGCGGCTACCAGCCGTCGGCAGGTGCGTAGATGTCCTCCTCCAGTGCACGCCGCCGCGCCGACCTGCGGGTGGTGGAAGGCTCCGCCGCGCCGCAGCGCGATGCACAGCCCCGCTGCATCGCGCTTGTCGGCAACCCCAACGTCGGCAAAAGTGTGATCTTCGGCGCGCTCACCGGCGCCTATGCGACGGTCAGTAACTACCCGGGCACAACCGTTGAAGTCACTCGCGCCGCGGCGCGCGGGGTGCCCGCCGCTGAGATCATCGATACCCCAGGGGTAAACGGGCTAACCCCGCAGTCCGAGGACGAACGGGTGACCCGCGACATTTTGCTCGCGGGCGTCGACGTCGTGGTGCAGATCGCCGACGCGAAGAACCTGGCGCGGGCGCTGGTGCTGTCGTCGGAGCTCGCCGATGCCGGGATTCCGTTTGTCCTCGTGCTCAACATGATGGACGAGGCGGCCGATCGCGGACTGCGGATCGATTTCGCCAAGCTCTCAGCCGAACTCAACGTTCCCGTCGTCTCCACCGTCGCCGTCAGCGGTCTCGGACTGCACGAACTGAGCGATGCGGTGCCGCGCGCGGCGATCAGCACTCACCGCGTCCACTACCCGGTGCCGGTGGATCGCGCGCTGCTGCGGATCGAACGCCTCTTGGCCGGGCACACGGTGTCGCAACGGTGGCTCGCACTCATGTGCCTCGCCGGGGACGACACGTTGCGACCGTGGCTCTCCGAACATCTGTCGGCGTCGGCACGCGCAACCATTGAGGCGACGCGGCACGAACTCCAAGCTCAGATGGGCGGTCACGTCGCGTACGAACTCCAGCGCCAACGTGTGCACACCGCGGAGCGGCTGGCGCGCGAGGTGATGCGCGCGGCGATCGTCGAGACCGAAGCCAGCGCCAGCCCGGCACCCGCCGAGCTGGCGGTCGGCGCCGCGATGTTCGCTGCATGTCTGCTGCTGTTTGCCGCTGATCTCGGCTTGATCCCTACGGCGGCGGTGTTGGTGGCGCGGCTGATGGGATGGCTGGCGCTGTTGGCCGGCGGCGTCCTGATTCACGAATCGGCTTCCTTGCGCACGAGAGTCGGGCAGTGGTCGAGTCACCGCGGCACCGGGATCGCGGTGTTGTTCGTGGTGCTCTACCTCATCTACCAATTTGTCGGCGTGTTCGCGGCCGGAACGGCGGTTGCGTTTCTGGAACAGACGGTGTTCGGCCGATACATCAACCCGGCGGTCATCGGCACGATCGATTCGACCGTGTCGGTGATGGCGCCCACGAGCACATCGCTTGCCTGGCCGCTGCATCTCGTGCGCGACATGTTCGTCGGACCCTACGGGTTGGTCACGGTGGCGCTGACTTATGCCTTGGCCATCATCTTCCCGATCGTCACCGCGTTCTTTCTCGCGTTCTCGGTGCTGGAAGACTCGGGCTACTTGCCGCGCTTGGCGGTGATCGTGAACCGCGTCTTTCGCGCCATGGGCCTCAACGGCAAGGCCGTGCTGCCGATGGTGCTGGGGCTCGGCTGCGACACGATGGCGACGTTGACTGCGCGCATCATGGAGACGCGCAAGGAGCGCGTCTTGGTGACCCTGTTGCTCGCGCTCGGCGTGCCGTGCTCGGCCCAGCTCGGCGTCATCCTTGCGTTGTTCGGCGCGTTGCCGATGTGGGCGCCGCTGGTGTGGGGCAGCGTCGTACTCGGCGTGCTGTTCGCCGTCGGCTGGTTGGCGGCGCGGCTGCTGCCGGGTGAACAATCGGACCTCATTCTCGAACTGCCGCCGATGCGACGTCCGCAATTGAGCAACATCCTGGTCAAGACCGTCGGCCGACTCGAATGGTACCTGCGCGAAGCGGTTCCGATCTTCGTCCTCGGCACGTTCGTCTTGTTCGTCCTCGATACGACCGGTGCGCTGTCGCACATCGTGCGCATCGCCGAGCCAGCGGTCGTCGGCATCTTGCAGTTACCCGCCAAAGCCGCCGAAGTCTTCCTCGTCGGATTCTTCCGGCGCGACTATGGATCGGCAGGAATCTACGCGCTCTTCCAACAGGGGATGCTCACGCCGGTGCAAACCGTGGTGGCATTGGTGACGATCACCTTGTTCGTTCCCTGCGTGGCGAATTTCTTCATCATCATCAAGGAGCACGGCGTGCGCACGGCGCTGGCGATGAGCGGGTTCATCTTCCCGTTTGCGTTCGTGATCGGCGGCGCGGTGAACGTCGCGTTGCGTGCCGTGGGTTTGTCATGAAACACCTCCGCGCCGAAC
>Ga0335069_10006821_pt1 | contig 16542 bp, 15 predicted proteins | sample Lox_Sample_11_FD_206714 | JGI IMG/M metagenome (GOLD analysis project Ga0335069, IMG submission 206714) | Soil microbial communities from Loxahatchee National Wildlife Refuge, Florida, United States - Lox_Sample_1.1 | ecosystem: Environmental > Terrestrial > Soil > Wetlands | place: USA...
CCGCGGTGCGCGTCCTTCCATCGATGACGGTCACCGTGCTGCTGTTGTGGTTGACGACGTACGCCTGATTCGTAGTCTCGTTAACCGCGATCGCCATCGGCTGCCGGCCTGTAGGGATGTTCCGCGAGACGGGTTGCCCGAGGACGCACGCAATCGCGAACCCTGCCAGGCTTGACGTTCGCGCGATCGTCATTGCGCCGGCGCAGCCCGTTCCGGTGCGAGCATTTGCGTCGTGGAGATCCGGGCGTCGAAGGCCACATTGAACATGCAGACCATCATCTCGTCAAAGCTCTGCTGGCCCCAGATCACGGTCTTGGTCGGGTCCGGATTCTCCGGGTTGTTCTGCGAGTTGTCGAAGTGCTCGGTGCATTCGAGCTTCGTGCCCTTGGGCAGTTTCACCGGCTCGGCGAGATCGTACCAGAGCTGCCAGCGCCAGTTATAGCGCGGCACATCGAGCAGGGTCTCCGTCCTTCCGTCGGCGAAGACCACCCGATACTGGGCGGATTTCCCGCGCATGTGCATGTGCGGATGAAGGCCGAGAAGCGTCACGTCCTCTGGCATGGTCAAGGATGCGTCCACGCGAAAGTTCGGGTCGGCCGGCGGAATCTTGAACGACATGTTACCGGCCGAAAGCGTCATGGTCCGCTCGGTGGGCGGCTGTTTGGCGAGCACCAGGCCAAGCCGCGATTGGTCCGTCGCGGCCTTGCCCTCCGGCATGTAGTGGATCTCCATGACGATGTCCGAGCCCGCGGGAATCAGCTTCGCCTGCCCGGGCTTGAAGACATCGGGCGGTTGGCCGGGCGCATAACCGGTGAGCCAGTCGTTCGGTACGTCGTCTTTCAGCGCTTTTGTGCTTTCGCTCTTGGACGGAGGCGCCTCGAAGAACTCGTTCTTCGGCATGTCCTTGAAGTAGTTCGAGCCCGGAACGCGCACGTAGGCCACAATGTGATGGACCACGCTGTAGTCGGTGGGTGCGGCCTGCACCTGCTCGACCCAGGTGTCCCGAGTAAACCCGGTCGGGATAATGACGTATTGGTACTCGAGAACGCCTGTTGCGGGAACGCGGAAGGGCTTCGGGATCTGAAAGACGATGTCGGGTTTGGGAATGCTCCAGCCTGCGACAAACTCCTTCGGGGCGGGCAGGTCCTTTGGATCGCCCATGGGAGCGCCGCCGTCGACCCAGCTTACGAGCGTGTCGATGTCGCTTCGCGAAAGCGAGGGATTGTTCGCGAAATGACCGTACTGCGGATCCGCGAACCAGGGCGGCATCTTCCGCTGCAGAACCGCTTCCTTGATCGCCTTGGCCCAGGGACGCGCCTGCTCATAGCTGAGGAGCGGGAATGGCGCCGCCTGGCCGGGCCGATGGCACGACTGGCAATTCTGCTGAAGCAGCGGAGCGACATCCCTGGCAAAGGTAGGGGCGGGGCCCTGCCTCGTTTGCGCGGCCAGGCCGATCGCCGCGCCGATCCCCATTACTACCCGCATCCCAGGGTGCATACGCTTCCTTGCATAAGAAGATATCATTATCCGGCGAAACAGTGACGTGACATGATGTTCGAGGAGGAGATTCGAGTGCTGCTGTCTCGTTGTCTGGTTGCCGGGATCCTGCTGGTGCCGCCGTGCGCCGCGCAGTTGCCGGACTACTACAAGACCGTCAATCGCGTGACTTGGGTAGTTGAGAACATCGACCGGGTGGGGCCGGCATGGGAGGCGATGGGGCTTTCGGAGATTCGCGAGTACTCCGGTCTCTCCGTCGCCGAGCCCGCCGAACATCTATGCGGACTTCCTGAACAAACATCATAGCGAAGGGATCCAACACATCGGAATGCTGGTGGATGACCTGTCGAAGTCGATCGCGGCGTTGGAAAAACTCGGCTACCACGTGCATCAATCGGGCGCGTGGGGCGATGTGGGAAAGCCGGCTCGGGGCAGTATGCATACATGGATACCGACTCGGCCGGCGGAGTCAGCCTGGAGCTGGTAGGAAGTTACTAAACCCACATTGGTGGCCGCCGGCGCGTACCGGGCAAGCTCTGCTCTTCAGCGCACAGTCAACGAGACCTCCGCCGGCTTCAGTCTGTCCGCCGACGCTCAGTGGCGCCCTGCGCCTATATCCCGAAAATCCCGATGGCCGCTGCCACCAGCGTCATCAACACCGACGCCGCGAAGAGGAACGGGAAGGCGAACTTCTGGTGCTCCCGCAGCTCGATTCCCGCCAGGCCTACGATCAAGAATGTTGCGGGCGTCAGCGGGCTGACCGGAAACCCGGTTGTCATCTGGCCCAGCAGGGCGGCTTGCGCCATCTGGACCGGTGCGATTCCGAATGCGCGTCCCGCCTCGGCCAACACCGGCAGAACCCCGAAGTAGAATGAGTCGGGATCGAAAACCAGGCTCAGAGGCATGGAGAGCAGCCCGAGAACGAACGGCAGGTGACGCGCGGATCCATGCGGCGCCAACGCGACAGCAGACTTGGCCATGGCGGCAAGCATACCCGATTCCTTCAGAATTCCGGTGAACGCACCCGCCGCGAGCAGGATTCCCGCCATCAGCAGCGCTTCGCGTGCGTGAGCGTCGATCCGCTCGCGCTGCCCGCGCAGATCCGGATAATTGATTGCCAGCGCCAGCACTACGCCGACCATGAACACCGCCACCGGATCCAGGCGCCCGGCGATCATCCCCGCAATCAGCAGCACCGTCAGCAGCAGATTGATCCCGATTCGCCCCGGCCGCCGCAGCAGGCGCTCTTCTTTCGTCAGCTCGCGCTGGAGCACCGCGCCGTTTCCGGCGTAGGGCTTCGACCCGAGCCGGCGCGCCTCGCGCCTGCCCAGCCACCACGCACAGACAAGCACAAACGCCAGCCCCACCACCTGCACAGGAATCAACGGATTGAAGATGTTCGTCACCGGCACGTTCAGGGATGCCGCCGCACGAATGGTCGGGCCGGTCCACGGAAGAAAGTTCACCCCAGCCGCCAGCGACGCCGCGCACGCCAACACGCGCCGGTCCATCCCCAGCCGGTCGTAGAGCGGCAGCATCACTGGGACCGTCACCAGGAACGTGACGGCGCCCGAACCGTCGAGGTGCACTAGCAGCGCGAGCAGCGATGTCCCCATCACAATGCGCACGGGATTGCCGCCCACGGCTCGCAAGATGCGATCGAGGATCGGGTCGAGCATCCCGGCGTCGGTCATGATCCCGAAATAAAGGATGGCGAAAATGAACATCCCCGCCACGCCGGCGACGCTCTGAATGCCCTTTACCATGAAGCTCGCGGTCTTCAATCCGAATCCGCCCGCCAGCGCGGCCGCAACCGGCACCGCGATCAGCGCGCTGAGCGGCGACATCTTCCGGCTCAGAATTGCCGCCAGCAGAACGGCGATGGTCGCGAACCCCAGCAGTGTAAGCATATCCCCTTTAGGCCGCGGGCTCGACGGATAGGATCACGCCGCGCGCCGCGAGGTCGCCGATCGACGATGCGTCCATCCCCAGCAGTTCCTGGAGCGCGCTGACGGTGTGCTCGCCCAGCAGCGGCGCCGCGGCGCCCGGCTGGCCAGGAGTTGCGGACAGTTTCACAGGGGTTCCCGTCACCCGATGAGGACCGGCGGTCGTGTGATCCAAAACCGGGAACATCTGCCTCACGGCGGATTGCGGATGCTCCACCACCTCCTGGAAATTGCGCACCAGCGATACTGGGATGCCTGCCGCCCGCAGTCTCTCGATCCACTCCGCCGCCGGCCGCTCGCGGAACACGCCATCCAGCAGCGGTTCCAGGACCGCGCGATTGCGGATTCGCGCCGCGTTGGAGTCGTAGTCGGGGTGCTTCTCCAGGTCCGGCCGCCCGATCGCCCGGCAGAACGCCGACCACAGTTTCTCGCTCCCCACCGCGATCCCGAGCGCACGGTCCTGCGCGTGAAACACGCGATAGGGCACCACGGTCGGAAACGCCGTTCCCATGGGCTTGGGCACCACGCCCGATCCGAGGTAGCTCATGTAGTTCGAGGTCATGGTCGAGACCATGCAGTCGAGCATGGAGACATCGATGTACTGCCCTTCGCCGGTCGCGTCCCGGGTCCGCAGCGCCAACAGGATCCCGATCGCGGCAAACAGGCCCGCAGTCACATCGGTCACGCCATAGCCGCAGCGCACCGACTCGCCCTCCTCCGTGCCGGTGATACTCAGCAACCCGCTCGAGCTCTGCACCACCAGGTCCATGGCCGCTTCGTCTCGCGATGGGCCGTTCTGCCCGTACCCCGAGATCGAACAATAGACCAGCCGCGGATTCCGTGCGTGCAGGTCCTCGTAGCCTAACCCGAGGCGATCCATCGCGCCCGGGCGGAAGTTCTCGATCAGTACGTCCATGCGGTCCACCAGCCTCAGGCAAAGCTCGATCCCCTCGGCTTGCTTCACGTCGATCGAGATGCCGCGCTTGCCGCGGTTCAGCCCCAGAAAGAAGCTCGATATTCCGCCTGCGAACGGCGGGCCCCAGCCGCGCCCCATGTCGCCGCCGCGGGCCTCCAGTTTGTACACTTCGGCGCCGTAGTCCGACAACAGCAGCGTGCTGTACGGTCCGGCCAGCGCGTGCGAAAAATCAAGCACGCGGATGCCATCCAGAGGACGGTTCGTCAACGCAGCACCTCGCTCGCCTCGGCTTCGCGGACCACGCGCGTGTTCCCGAGCGGCACCGCAACCCATGCCAGCAGTCTCACATGCACAATCTTTCTATCTTAGTTCCGCACCGCCCCTGCAAGCCGGATATGATTGGTGGGTAGGATCCGTGCTCGCAATCGCGGTGCAACGCGCCGCGGCCGTCTCGGTTTTGCTTGCGGCTGCCACTGCCTTCGCTCAAGGCTCCTCCAACGACGATCACCCCCTCGATCCCTATACGCCGAGTTGGCTCAGGTTCGGCGGCCAGGTGCGCGGCCGTTTGGAATTGCCCCAGGGCTCGGACGCTCTGACCGGCTCCGCGGACTGCTACCTGCTCACGCGTCTTCGACTGAACGTCACTGTCCGGCCCTTGAAGTGGCTCACCATGTTCGCCGAGACCCAGGACACGCGCGCTCTCGGCTACGGAGGCACGCCGCCCGCCACCATGCAGGATCCGCTGGATCTGCGCGCGGCCTATCTCGAATTGAATTCGGGCGGCGACCGCGGCATCATGGTGCGGGCCGGACGCCAGGAGATGGCTTTCGGCAATTCGCGCGTGATCTCGATCGGCCCGTGGAGCAATACTTCCAAGTCGTTCGACGTGGTCCGGACGGCGCTGTTCCGTCCCGGCTTTCGTTTCGAGCTGATCGCAGGCTCCTTCGTGCAGGTCGACGGCAACCGGTTTGACCGGCACAAACCCGGCGAGCACTTCTACACCTCCTACAACACCTTCAGCAGGCTGGTCCCGCACAGCCAGGTGGAGCCGTACTTCATCGCCAAGACCGTGAAAGGCGTCACCGGCGAGCTGGGTTCGCGCGGAAACGCCGTGGTGTATACCGGAGGATTGCGATGGGCCGGCACGTTCGCAACACGCTTCGATTACAGCGTGGAAATGCTGCGCCAGTGGGGCTCCTGGGCCGCCGACCGCATCCGCGCCGATGCCGGCACCTACACCTTCGGATGGACCTTCAACGATTCGCCGCACAAACCGCGTCTCAGCGCGGAATACAGCTTCGGCTCCGGCGACGGCAACCCAGCCGATGGAGTGCGCGGCGCACTCGACCTGCTCTACGGCAACAACCAGCCGTTCTTCAGCTACACCGGGATGTTCTCCTGGCGCAACCTTCGTACCCTGCGCGCGGGCGTCGATTTCAACGCACGCAAGAACGTGAAAGTGGTCCTCGATTACCGCGACTTCTACCTGGCCACGGTCGCCGACGCGTGGTACAACGCCGCCGGGAACCGGATCGTACTCGATCGCGCGGCCACCAACCGGCACGTGGGCGCCGGCCCCGACACCCAGCTTGTCTGGACCGCCGGGCGATACGGGCAAGTCACTGTAGGCATTGCGGGCGTGTTCGCGGGAGCCTACATGCGCCAGTCGGTCAAGGGCAGCGGGTACCTTTACCCGTACCTAGGCTGGGGACGGAAATTCTGATCGTCCTCGTTCCCGCGCGCAATCTGGCTCTAATATAGGAATCATTCGCCTATGAGCCAGGAAATCGCCTTTGAAATGGCAGTCGGAAATGTCCGCTTCGGCGCGGGAGTGACCAGAGAGGCCGGCATGGACCTGGCGGATCTCGGCATCCGCAACGCGCTGGTGCTCACCGATCTCGTGTTGAAGCGCCTGCCGCCGGTCCAAACTGTCCTCGAATCGCTCGACACCCATGGCCTCTCGCACCGCTTGTACGACCGGGTCCGCGTCGAGCCCACCGATGAATCGCTTCTGGATGCCATTGCCTTCGCTCGCCAGGCGCCGTTCGAAGCCATCGTCGCGGTGGGCGGCGGATCGACCATCGATACGGCCAAGGCAGTGAATCTCTACACGACCTACCCTCCCGCCGATTTCCTGGACTACGTCAACCCGCCGATCGGCAAGGGCCTGCCCGTGCCCGGGCCTCTGAAGCCGCTGATCGCGATCCCGACCACGGCCGGAACCGGAAGTGAGACCACCGGGGTCAGCATCTTCGACCTGAGTAAGCTGCACGCCAAGACGGGGATTGCAAACCGCCGCCTCAAGCCCACGCTCGGACTTCTGGATCCCGACAACACCCGCACCATGCCGCCGCAAGTGGCCGCCTCCACCGGATTGGACATCCTGAGCCACGCCGTCGAATCCTACACCGCGATTCCCTTCACGCAACGGCCGCTTCCCGAGCGCCCCCTTCTGCGCCCGGCCTACCAGGGATCGAATCCCATCAGCGACATCTGGTCTCTCCAGGCCCTAAGCATGGTCTCGCGCTTCCTGGTGCGCGCGGTTGAAGACCCTTCCGACGACGAAGCGCGCTCCAAGATGCTGCTGGCCGCGTGCTACGCCGGAGTCGGCTTCGGAAATGCCGGCGTGCATCTGCCGCATGGCATGTCGTACCCGGTCTCGGGGCGGGTCAGGAGTTACCTCACGCCCGGCTACCCCACCGATCATCCACTTGTGCCGCACGGCTTTTCGGTGATTCTGAACGCGCCCTCGGTGTTCCGCTACACCGCGCAGGCATCGCCGGATCGCCACCTGGAGGCTGCCGAAGCTCTCGGCGCCGATATCTCGCGTCGGCGGCGCGAAGACGCCGGAGACATCCTCGCGGACCGCATTGTCTGGTTCATGCAGCGTCTGAAGGTTCCGGGCGGGCTTCGCGAGATTGGCTACACTTCGCAGGATATACCGGCGCTGGTCGAAGGGACGCTCCCGCAGCACCGGGTGACCAAGCTCTCGCCCCGGCCCGCCGGCCCCGAGGAATTGGCGAGGCTCTTCGAAAATGCCATGAACGCCGGATAGAGTAGTTGTCGGGTGCTTCTCAACGCCGAAAGGAGGCTGCCATGATGCAGCGGCGAAGTTTTCTGAAGTCGGTCCTGCCGGTGAGTCTCGTGCCGCAGTTGCGCTCCGCGCCTCGCGTCAAAATCACCGACATGCGGATCGTGAATCTGAAGAGCGTCCGCGAGACCGGGAAGATGGAAGCGGCATGGAATCCGGGAACCGTGACCACGCACCGGATTGGCGGGGGCTCGATCATCGAGATCCACACCGATCAGGGACTCTCGGGTATCGGCCCGGCGATCGACAGCGGCGCGCTGGAGACGGCCAAAGCACAGCTCGTGGGCAAGGACCCGTTCGCCATCGAGCAACTTGCCGGTCCGCTGCGTTACTACGTCGGCCAGAGCTCGCGCAACGTTGCGAGCCTGGAAATCGCGCTCTGGGACCTCATCGGCAAAGCTGCCGGCCAGCCGCTCTACAAACTCTGGGGCGCGGCCAAGGACCGCGTGCCGGCCTATGCCAGCATGATCCAGCTTTCCACTCCGGACGAACGGGTCCGGATGGCAGGGCAGCTCAAGGCGCAGGGCTGGAAGGCGATCAAGCTCCGCGCGCATTACCAGACGTTGAAGGAAGACGTCCGCCTGGTGGAAGCGGTGCGCAAAGCCGTGGGCGACGACATGGAGATCATGGTGGACGCCAACCAGGCGCAGTCGTTCGGAACCTGGCAGCCGGGCGTAATGTGGGATTTTCGCCGCGCGCTGGAGACCGCTCGAGAACTGGAACGGCTGAATTGCATGTGGCTGGAAGAGCCGCGGCTGCGCTATGCCTTCGACGAGCTGGCGGAGTTGAACCGCCTGGTGGCCATTCCCATCGCGGGCGGCGAGAACAATCGCGGCGTGCACGAATACCGCTGGATGCTCGAACAGAATGTCTTTGACATCCTACAGCCAGATGTCATGGTGGCCGACGGCGTCACGGGCTTCCGGGAGATCGCGGCCCTGGCCCAGGCGCACAACAAGCGGCTGATTCCGCATCACGGCGGAGGCAATCTCGGCACCATCGCCCAGTTGCACGCCATCGCCTCCTGGCCGCACGCGCCCTGGATCGAGCTCCTGCACGATCCGCCCATCGCCGCCTACACCAACGGGTTCATGATCATGGAGAACCCGCCGCTAGTGGATCGGGAAGGCTATTTGAACCTGCCGCAGGGCCCGGGCCTGGGCGTGGCGATCAACAAAGACCTGATCGCTGCGTAGGACGGCCGCGCTCAGTAGCCCTTCTCTTTATCCACCACGTTCAATAGCGGCTCGCCCGCGGCGAATCGCTTGAGGTTCTCGATGTACAAGGCCTCGTAGCGCGCATTCTCGCCATCCGAACGCCCGGCGATGTGCGGCGTGATCAGGACGTTGGGGAATTTCCAGAGCGGATGGCCCTTGGGCAGCGGCTCGGGGTCAGTGACATCCAGGCCCGCGCCCGCCAGCCGCTTGCTGTCGAGCGCTTTCACCAGGGCGTCGGTATCGTAGATGCCGCCGCGCGATACCGCGATGAAATACGAATTCGGCTTCATCAGCTCGAATTCGCGCGGTCCCATCATCTTGCGGCTCCGCGGGGTGAGCGGAGCCGAAATGAAGACCACGTCGGCCTCGGGCAGCACGGAATCCAGGCGGTCGGGAGCCACGGTGCGCGCGAGATAGGTGTTGTACGGGAAGTCCTTGGGGTCGACGCCGATGACCGTCATGCCGGAGGCGTGCAGGCGCAGCGCGATCTGCGTGCCGATGCCGCCCACGCCCACGATCACCGCGGTCTTGCCGCGCAGCTCGATAGGGTGATAGTTCCTCTGGTTCCATTCCTCGCTGCCGCCGCGGGCCGCGATCGCGATGCCTCTGGTGAGCGCCAGCAGCAGGCCGAGCGCGTGATCGGCAATCTCGGGACCTTGCAGGATCTTGTTGTTCGTCAGCACGATCTTGCTCTGCGCGAATCCCGGCAGGAACGTGAAGTTCTCCACGCCCGCGCTCTCCGACTGGATCCACTTCAGCTTGGGAGCGCCGCTGAGCAGCTTGAGATCGAACGGGCCGATCACGCCGTCGGCATCCGCCAGTTGGGCCGCCACCTTCGAGCGGTCTCCTTCGATCAGAGTGACATTGGGAACGGCGGCCTGCATGCGCAGGTAGCACTCGTGCCCGAGACGCGAGAGATACACGACTTTCAGATTTTGTGCGGTCAGTCCAGAGACGAGGAACAGGCCGCCGAACGCCAGCGAGAGAAGCTTGCGGTTCATCGTTCTTTCCGGCTCAGAGTATAGCAGGCTGTTCTCAGGAGCTGAAGCGCACACGAACCGCGTTTTTTCAGGCCCTCACGCAATCCGGCGCCGCTTTTTTCAGGCAATGAATGAGCAGGACCAGCGCGCGGTCGCGAACGTTGGCGCACGGCGCATCGCAGGCCTCCAGGTCTTGCAGGGAGCGGCAGTGTCCCCGGCATTCGGCAGTGCCGAACAGCACCGGCAGCGGAGCACCCGAATCAGGTTCGGGCAGGAGATGGCGCAGGCGCCGCGCCAGGACCGAGATCGAACTGCCGCAACTGTGCTCGAAGACGATCAGGTTCGAGCCGGGATGAGTGGCCAGGGATTGCAGGCCCAGCAGGCGCACGTCGGGATCCTGGACAAATCCATCCCAAGTCGGCCAGGCGCGTCTGCACGATCCGCAGACCTTGAAGGGGCCGGATGCGGAGTCCATGGTCTGATTATAGAAATTCTGCAAGCCGCCGGGCGCCGGAAGTTACAATTCTTAGCGTGAATGACGCGGAGTCGCGAGTGGGCGCCGGCGCGCCGGAGCTACGGATCTCCCCGGCGGCGGAGACTGACCTTCCGTGGTGCGCTCGCGTCATGGCCTCCACCGACCCGTGGATCACGCTGGGCCGTGAATACGACGCCTGCCTGGCCCGCGTCCGGTGCAGCGAGCTCGAGGTGTTTGTCGCGCGTAGAGATGCGACGCTGTTGGGTTTTGTGCTTCTCCACCCGACCGGTGTGGCTGGGTCGCCCTACATCGCTTCGATTGCTGTGGCCGCCGAAGCGCGCGGCGGAGGTGTCGGCACGGCGCTGGTGAAATTCGCCGAGGCGCACTACCCGGGCGCGCGCCACATGTTCCTGTGCGTCTCGTCGTTCAACCAGCGCGCACGCCTGCTCTACGAGCGACTGGGATACCGGGCTGTCGGAGAACTGCCCGATTACGTGATCGAGGGCGCGAGCGAAGTCCTCATGCACAAACGGCTGGTGCGCGGGTGAGCCGCGGCTGGCGGCTCGTGGCCCTGCTGTCGTTGACGGCCACCGCGAGCTACCTGTGCCGGGTCAATGTCTCCGTGGCCGGCGTGCAGATGATGAAGGAATTCGGCCTCTCGCAAGAGGTCATGGGACGCATCTTCAGCGCGTTCCTGCTCGGCTACGCGTTCTGCCAGATCCCCGGAGGCATGCTCGCCGACCGGTTCGGCGCGGCGCGCGTGCTGACGTGGTCCGCGCTGGCGTGGGTGGTCTCGATCGCCTGGATGTCCGCGCCGGGCATGGGTGTGGTGTCGCTGCTCGCGGCGCGTCTCTTTCTCGGTGTCGCCGAGGCGCCCACCTTCCCGGCTTCGGCGCAGGCCATCTCGCGCTGGATGCCGGAGGGCGCCCGCGGCCTGGCCAACGGCGCCGTGGTCGCGGCCATCGGGCTGGGTTCGGCGATCGCGCCTCCGCTGGTCACCTACGTCATGACCCGCTCCGGATGGCGTGCCGCGCTGCTGGTCTCAGCCGTGCCCGCGCTTGCCGCCGGCCTCACCTGGCTGGCCGTGCCAACTCCCGCGCACCGGCCGGTCCAAGCCAAAGCGCGCGCTCCGATGCCGCGTTCTCGCGCTTTCTTCCTGCTCACGCTCAGCTACACGCTGCAGGGCTATGTCGGCTACATCTTCGTTTTCTGGTTCTACCTGTACCTGGTGGATGTCCGCCACTTCGATCTGCTCCGTGGCGCGCTCTTCGGATCCCTTCCCTGGCTGCTCTCGATCGTTTCGATCCCGCTCGGCGGCGCGCTCTACGACCGCCTGGGCGCGCGGCGAAACCTGGTGCCCATCGCCGGCCTCGGAGGCTCCGGGCTGCTGATCGCCGCCGGCGCGAACACCGGCAGCGCGTGGGTGGCGGCGGTCTGCCTGGCGCTGGCCACGGCGCTGGTGCTCAGCGTCGAGGGGCCGTTCTGGGCCACCATGACCCGGATCGCCGGCGAGCGCGCCGGAAGCGCCGGCGGCGTCATGAATATGGGTAGCAACCTCGGCGGGTTCATATCCCCCGCGCTCACTCCGATCCTCGCCAGATGGATGGGATGGGACGCCGCCCTGATGGTGTCCGCGGCCGCGGCTGTCGTAGCTGCCCTGTTGTGGCTCGGGATTGACGAAGCCAGGGTTTAATGGAGCACGAGTTTCTGCACACGCAGATTGGCAAGCTCACCGACAAAGAGAGTGCTTTCGCTACGGCAATCGATGGAGTTGACCGCCCCGAATTCCTTGAGCAGCCTTCCGGCACGGCCAAATTTGCCGAGGACCGTTCCGTCCAGGCGCATCTTGAATATCTCACCGGCGACATCGATATCGTTCCACGGATTGGAATTGGAAACGTAGAGGACGGGATTCGCTCCCTTGCTGATACACATCGCCTGCGGGTTGCCGAAGTCTGAAAACGCGGTCTTGAAGACGCCGCTGTTGTCAAACACCTGGATGCGTCGGTTGCCGCCATCGCCGGCGTAGACGTTACCCTGAGCGTCCACCGCAATACTCAGAACGTTGGCAAACTCGCCGGGTCCTGTACCCCTTTTGCCCCAGGACTTCACGAACTTCCCATCTTTATCAAACTTTGCGATGCGCGCGTTGCCGGCGCCATCGGCGACGAATATATTGCCTGCGGCGTCCCACGCCACGTCGGTGGGCCGGTTGAAAAGATCGGTGGGCTGTCCCGCGCCGTCTCCGGCTGGAGCGCGCGGCGGAATGAACTCCGATTCCGCCTTGCGTCCGAGAAGCATGGCGACGCGTCCCTCCGGATCGAACTTCATGACCATGTTGCTCATCTCGTCGACCGCCCAGACATTGTCGGCAGGGTCGACGCGCACCTGGGCGGCAGCCATGAATCCGTAGGTATCTTTGCCGATCTCGCGCACGTACTTACCCGCGCGGTCGAACTGGAACATCCGCGAGCCGCCGTGCGCGAAAGGCCGCATAGTCCCGATGGTGACGGTGGGATGCCCCGTGCGCGTATAGACGAAGATGTCACCCTTGGAATTGGTGGCGACCCCCGCGACTTCACCGAGATACAGGCTGGCGGGCAACTGAATCGCGTTTGGGACGGAATCGAATTTGATCTCCGGCGCCGGGTTCTGGGCGAGCGCGGGGGCGAGCAATCCGCCAGCGAGTGTGGCCGTCAGGATCTTCAAGGTGATGTTCATGGGGTTCTCCTGGTTACTGCGCTCCACCGTTGCCCGCGGGTGGTTTGAGAATCAGCTTCTGCACGCGCCACGATTCGATCTCGCCAACGATGATCTCATTCGGGTTGCGGCAATCGATCATGTGGACCACCTGGAAGCCCGGCGCGGCCTTGCCGGGGCGTCCGAACCTGCCGAGCACTTTGCCGTCGAGCTCGGCCTTGTAGATCTCGCCGGTGATGTCCCACGTTCCGGGCATGTTGCCGTTCGGATTCGAATTTGAGAAGAAGACGTACTGGTGCGGGCCGCCGGAAACACAGACTGTCCAGCCGACGCCGACGTCGGTGATCTCCCGTATGGGCTTCAGGTTGTTGTCGAGCACCTGATAGCGGTTGTTGGTGCGGTCGGCCACCCAGACGTTGCCTTGGAGGTCCACCTGCAATCCGTGGGGCAAGTTGAATTCTCCCAGAGCGTTGCCGGCCTTTTCACTGCCTGCCTGCGCAAGGAAGCGGCCATCCTTGTCATACTTCACGACGCGGTTATTGCAGTAGCCATCGGAGATAAAGATGTTGCCCTGCGGGTCCCAGCCGATGTCGGTCGGCCGGCAGAATTCGTATTTTTGCGCGGTACGATTCGGCGGCTGCGGAGCGGCAGGCAACACGCCCAGGACGGCGAGAGGTCTTCTGCCTAGCACCATCAGCACTTTGCCTTCGGGACTGAACTTGGTGACCATGTTCGAGCCTTCGTCGACGGTCCAGATATTGTCGTCCTTATCGACGCGCACCGAATGGGCGAATTCAAAGCCGAGAAATCCGCCGCCGATTTCCTTGACGAACTTGCCGTTCTGGTCGAATTCAAAGAGCCGGTTGTTGTTGCTCCGGTGGAAGACGAAGATGTGGCCCTTGGAATTGGTGGCCACCGCTACGGCCTCACCCAGGTACTCGCCCGGAGGGAGTTTCAGGAAGTTTGGCACGCTGGTAAACGGAATTTCCGGGACATTTTGGATGGTCGCCTTGCGTTGCGCAAACGCCGGGGCGAGCGCCAATGCGAAGAGAGCGACCGGCGGGACAATAACTCGTTTCATGGAATCTCCTGTATGGATGGCCGAACTTCAGGATGACATTGTACGCGAAGGGCTCGCCGAGTTGAAGGCGTGTCCGGCGGGTCGGCCAAGGTTAACCGGAACCCCAACATTCCGGCAACGGGACTCTCCGTTCCGAATCGTTCCGGGGACAGTCCGTGATCCTGATGTTGCAAAGATTGCGCGCTTCTACCACCGATACAAGTTTTGAGACCGTCTGCTTCATTGCCGCTGCGATGCCCGCCCTCGGTGCGGTAGATCAACTGATTTCCTTCGTCGTTGACGCCGCATATCTACGAAGCGTCCTTCGCGATGCAGCAAAGCGTGGCAACACCCGACAGGTTAGAGGCGGCGCGGCCGGACCAAGTCATCCACCCTCCTCAGTTTCATCCACCGCCTCCACGATTCGATCGTCCCAGGTCGGCGCAATGCGGTGGCCCGGCGGGACCACCAGGAATTCCGCCGGGATCCAGTCACCATCCACCAGGCGGCGCAGCCACGCCAGGTCGCCCGCGATCTTCTCGACCTCCCAGCCGCGTTCGGCGGCCTCCGCGCGGGTGCTTTTCTCGAATCGGTCGTCCGGCTCGATGCCCATCTCGATATACGTGAATTTGTGATACGTCTGCCGGTAGCGGTTCAGTTCCTCGTACAGGTATCGCGCATTCTCTTCCCCGTACTTCGCGATGAGCTCCGCCATGTCCATCCCGTAACCGGTGAGTTGGCTGGCGGTGACGCCGCGCTCGACCCAGCCGCTGCTCTTGAAGTACACGCCGCGGTTGCTTTCGAAGTACCGCCGGTAGCGATCCTGCCCGCCCATCAGCAACGCGATGCAATCGTGCGCCCGCGGCACCACCAGCGGGATGGACCGCGCGCGAAGCCCCGCGAGGCCGTTGCCGCACAGAGCGTACGCCATCGCGATCGCCTCATAGTTCGCCGCCGAAGCGCGGTCCACCTGCTGCTGCAGGCGCTCGGACATGTCCGCGCTCTTCAAGTCATGAAGGCCCTTGGGAAGAAACTCGAGATCCACCTGGTTGCGGGACCGCGCCGCGAGATGGCAGATCTCGCGGAACATCACCTCGCAACTGATCACCTGGATCCGCACGGCGCCGCCCCTCCGCGCATCAGGCCGGCTGCAGAACCCGGCGCGCCAGCGCCACCGCCACGGCGGCGTTCTCGCCGCTGCCGTCCGCCCCGATCTTCCGCGCGAACTCGGCGCTTACCGGTGCGCCGCCCACCAGCACCTTGACCGACTGCCGCACACCCGCGCGATCGAGCGCTTCGATGGTCTCCTTCATCGCCGGCATGGTCACCGTAAGCAGCGCCGACAGGCACACGAGCTGCGGACGATGCTGCCTGACCGCGTCGACGAACGCCTCCGGCGGGACGTCCGCTCCCAGGTCGATCACCTCGAACCCGCCGCCTTCGAGCATCGCGCCCACGATGTTCTTTCCGATATCGTGAAGATCGCCCTTTACCGTGCCGATCACCACCCGGCCGGCGGAAGCGGCTCCTGCCGCTGCCAGCAGCGGGCGCAGCAGCTCAAGCGCGCCCTTCATGGCGCGCGCGGAAAGCAGCAGTTCGGGCACGAAGAATTCCTCGCACTCGAAGCGCCGCCCTACTTCGTCCATCGCCGGCACCATGTATCGGCTCACCAGCTCCATCGCGTCGATTTGGGCCGCGATGGCTTCCTTCGTCACCGCGATGGCCGTCTTGTGGTCGCCGCTGAGAATGGCGTCGTGAAGCCGGGTTGGATCACACATGCGCTGTCACTCCATTGAACTCCCACACCGCCTCGATCATAGCGACGATGTTTTCCGTCGGCGTCTCGGCCTGCACGTTGTGAATGGTGTTGAACACGTACCCTCCGCCTCGAGAAAATGTGCGGCAGCGGTCGATCACCTGCTTGCGCACCTCGGCGGGCGTGCCGAACGGAAGCACTTTCTGGGTATCCACGCCGCCGCCCCAGAACGTAATCTGTTCCCCGTAGGCGGCCTTCAGGCGTTCGGCATCCATATTGGCCGCGGAACACTGCACCGGATTGAGAATGTCGAACCCCGCTTCGATGAAACTCGGGACGAACCGGTCCACCGAGCCGCACGAGTGCTTGAACGTCTTCCAGGAGGTGTGCGCGTGAATCCAGTCGTTGACCCGCCGATAGTACGGGAACCAGAGATCGCGGAACGTCGCGACGGAACAAAAGGTGCCGGTCTGGGTGCCGAAGTCCGTGCCGCAAATGTATACGATGTCCACCAGGTGTCCCATGGCATCGTGGATGCGGGCGAGGTTCGCCAGCGCGACCTCGCACTGGCGCGAGAAGACGGTGTGGATATACTCGCGGCGGCTGCTGGTAGACATGTACCACTCGGTGATGTCGCGGATGCCCTTGGGATGCTTCAGGAACGTCGCGGGCACGAGCGCGATGTCTCCGAAAGAAGTTCCCCCGAAAGATGCGGTCACCGCGCGTCCGCTGGAGGCAGCCTGCTCAGCGGCGGTCTTCAACCAGGCGATCTCGTCTTCGGAAATCGGCTGGAACTCTTCCACGTTGTCCTCCGGATTCAGCTTCTCTTCGTCGATCGGCCCCTGCCGGATGATGGCGTCGAAGAAGTAGCCGCTGGCCGGCATGCGCCCGCTGGCCGGCGCCG
>Ga0335069_10006822_pt1 | contig 16542 bp, 21 predicted proteins | sample Lox_Sample_11_FD_206714 | JGI IMG/M metagenome (GOLD analysis project Ga0335069, IMG submission 206714) | Soil microbial communities from Loxahatchee National Wildlife Refuge, Florida, United States - Lox_Sample_1.1 | ecosystem: Environmental > Terrestrial > Soil > Wetlands | place: USA...
GGTGAGCGAGACGCGGATCGTGTCGCCGATGCCGTCCATGAGCAGCGCGCCCATGCCGACGGCCGACTTGACCGACCCCGAGAACGGCGTGCCCGCCTCGGTGACCCCGAGGTGCAGCGGGTACGGCACCTTCTCCGACAGCATCCGGTAGGCGCGGATCATCGTCGGCACGTGCGACGCCTTGACGCTGATCTTGAAGTCGCGGTAGTCGAGCTTCTCGAGCAGCTCGACCTGCTCGAGCGCCTCGACCACGAGCGCCTCCGCCGTGTCCTTGCGCGCGAGCTCCTGCAGGTGCTCGGGCAGGGAGCCGGCGTTCGCGCCGATACGCATCGGGATGCCTTTCGCCTTCGCGGCGGTGACGACGGCCTCGACCTTGTCGGGCCCGCCGATGTTGCCGGGGTTGATGCGGACCGCGGCGACCCCGGCGTCGATCGCCTTGAGGGCGAGCGAGGCGTTGAAGTGGATGTCGGCGATGACCGGCAGCGGCGAGAGCTTGACGATGCGCGGCAGCGCGTCGGCGTCCTCGGTCTTCGGGACGGCGACGCGGACGATCTCGCAGCCGGCGGAGGCGAGGGCGGCGATCTGGGCGGTGGTCGCCTCGACGTCGTGCGTCTTCGTGAGCGTCATCGACTGCACGACGACGGGCGCGCCGCCGCCGATCTTCACGCCCCCGACCGAGATCTGCCGCTCGCTGGCCATCCGCAGGCCAGTCTAGCCAGGGCGGTTTCGGCCGCTGCCGCGGTTCAGCGGACGCTGAGGCAGAACGACCGGTACTTAGTACGCAAACGCCTGTGTGCCGATTTCCGCCGCTCGCCTCCGCCGGTGGTGACGGTCCCGTGACGGTTCCGTACGGGTACTAAGTACCGGTCTCTAGCCGGGACCCCCGCCGCCGAGGTCGTGCTGGAGGGCGATCACCCAGATGAGGAGGATCAGCGCGAACCCGATCGCGCTCACGCGCTCGTAGACCTCCCGCCCCACTGCCCGCCCGCGGACGCGCTCGACCACGGCGAAGAGGATGTGGCCGCCGTCGAGCGGCAGGAACGGCAGCAGGTTGAAGAGCGCGAGCGACATGCTCACGAGCCCGACGATCTGGAGGTAGTACGGGAGCCCGACCTTCAGCGCGGCGGCCGAGACCTTCACGATCCCGACCGTGCTCGTCACCCGGCTCTGGCCGTGGCTGTGGAAGAGGCTCCCGAACGCCTGGAACGTCCCCTTCACCACCTGCCAGCAGTCCGACGCGGCGCGACGGGCGCTCTCGCGAAACGAGTACGAGACGAGCGTCGATGCGGGCTCGAAGCCCCAGATCCACCGGTTGCCGGAGCGGATCGTCTTCCGCGGCCCGAGCGTCACCGTCTTCCCGCCCCGGTCGACCGTCACCGTGATCGCGCGGCCGTGGCTCGCGCGGATTCTCCGCGAGAGCTGGTCGAAGGTGCTCGTCCGGTGGCCGTTCACCGCGACGATGCGGTCGCCGGAACGGAGCCCGGCGGCGGCCGCGGGCGTGTGCGCCTCCACCACCGCCACCTCGTTGCTCGGCTGCGAGCTCGGTGCGCCCGTCGCGTACACGCCGGTGAAGATGAAGAACGCGGCGACGACGTTGAACGCCGGCCCCGCCGCGATCGCCGCGATCCGCTTCCACGTCGGCTGCCGCCAGTACGCGTCGGCGCTCGTGCCCTCGTCGAGCTCCCGCAGCGCGCGGTTCGCGGACCGCTGCGCCGGTCGAGAGAGGTGGGCCTCCTCCACCTCCCGCTGCAGCTCGGGCAGGTGCTGCCGCGCGCCGTCGTAGTCGCCCGCGTCGAGCTCACGCCGCGCCTGCCGCGTCGCGGGCGCCAGCGACGGACGCTCCTGCACCGCCGGCCCCATGTACGCCTCGACGTCCGCTCCCGCGGGACGGAGCATCCCCGGGATGCGCACATACCCGCCGAGCGGGATCGCGCCGAGCGCGTAGTCGATCCCCTTGATCCGCACCTTCGCGATCGCAGGCGGGAAGCCGATGTAGAACGCCCGCGGCCGCATCCCGACGAGCAGCGACACCGTGAAGTGGCCGAGCTCGTGCACGAAGATGAGCAGCAGCAGGCCGACGACGACGGTGACCCAGATCATGAGACGAGGATCGCGCGCGCGGCGCGATCCACCTCGACCAGGTCGTCGAGATCGCGGGCGGGCTCGCCCCCGGCGCGCGCGAGCGCCTCGGCCACCGCCTCGGCGATCCCCAGGAACGGCAGCCGGCCGTCGAGGAACGCCGCCACCGCCGCCTCGTTCGCGGCGTTGAACACGCACGGGTACGTTCCGCCCCGCTCTCCGGCCTCGCGGGCGAGCCGCAGCAGCGGGAACGTCTCGAGGTCGGGCGCGTGGAACTCGAGCGTGAGCGAGGAGAGGTCGAGCGGCGCGAGCGGCGTCGCGGCACGCTCGGGGTACGTGAGCGCGTACGAGATCGGCACGCGCATGTCCGGGTAGCCGAGATGCGCGAGTGCGGCTCCGTCGCGGAAGCGGACGAGCGAGTGCACGATCGACGTCGGCTGCAGGACGACTTCGATCCGCTCGTACGGGACCCCGAAGAGGAAGTGCGCCTCGATCAGCTCGAGCCCCTTGTTCGCGAGCGTCGCGGAGTCGACGGTGATCTTCGGCCCCATCCGCCACGTCGGGTGCGCGAGCGCCTCGTCGACGGTCACCGCCGCGAGCTCGTCGCGGGTGCGGCCGCGGAACGGCCCGCCCGATCCCGTGAGGACGAGCGTGTCCACCTGCTCCGGCGCGCGCCCTTCGAGGCACTGGAAGAGCGCCGAGTGCTCGCTGTCGACGGGCAGGATCCGGCCGCCGCCGCGCCGCTGCGCGTCGAGCGCGAGCGTGCCGGCGGCGACGAGGCTCTCCTTGTTCGCGAGCGCGAGGTCGACGCCGTGCTCGAGCGCCCACAGCGTGGCATGGATCCCCGCGAACCCGACGACGGCGTTGAGCACGACGTCCGGCTCCGCCCGCTCGAGCAGCTCCGTGAGGTCGCCGCCGACCTGCGTGTGCGGCGCGTCGACGTCGTCGAGCGGCGTCGAGCCGGACGAGGCCGCGCAGAGCTCGAGCTCGGGGTGCAGCTGGACGATCTCGATCGCCTGGCGCCCGATCGACCCGGTGGCGCCCAGGAGGGCGACTCGCTTCACGGGGTCAGTGTAGGGTCGGCCCGAAGCCGAGCAGGAGGTAGTACGCCGCCGGCCCGGCGAACAGGAGCGCGTCGACGCGGTCGAGGATCCCGCCGTGGCCGCCGAGCAGCCGGCCGGTGTCCTTCACCTGCATGTCGCGCTTCAGCATCGACTCGAACAGGTCGCCGATCGCGGCCGCGAGCACGACCACGAGGCCGAGCACGAGCGCCTGCCACACCGCCAGGTACGTGTGCCGCGTGTCGTAGAGCGTGACGAAGGCGACGAACACGCCCGCGACGGAGCCGATGACGAACCCCTCCCACGTCTTCCCGGGCGACAGCGTCGGGGCCATCTTGTGCCTGCCGAGCAGACGCCCGCCGAAGTACGCAAAGGTGTCCGCGGCCCAGACGGTGAGCAGCACCGCGAACGTCACGAGCCGCCCGTGGTCCGGGAACTGGCGGATGAGCAGCAGGTGTCCGAGCCCGAAGGCGATCCACGAGGCGCCGAGCACGGTCGCGCCGATCGCGACCGTCGCCGGGGCGCGGGTCTTCGCGAGCACGGCCGCGCCGAACGCGAGCACGAACGTCGAGAGCACGCCGCCGAGCATCCACACTGCGCCGCCGGTCTGCGCGGCCGAGAGCCCGAGCGCGACCCCGAGGTAGAGGGCGGGCGCGAGCGGTCGCAGCGGCCGCGTCATCTGCACGAACTCGTGCACCGCGACGAGCGCGGCCGCGAGCACGAGCGCGAAGAGCCACCAGTGGCCGAGCCACACGAGGCCGAGCACGAGCGGGAGCCCGAAGAGCCCCACGAGGAGCCGGGAGACGAGATTGCTCATCTGCCGCCGAATCTGCGGCGTCGCTGCGCGTAGTCCTCCAATGCGCTGCGAAACTCACCCGGCCCGAAGTCCGGCCAGAGCGTGTCGGTGAAGACGTACTCGGCGTACGCCGACTGCCACAGGAGGAAGTTCGAGAGCCGCAGCTCTCCCGACGTGCGGATGACGAGATCGGGGTCCGGCATCTCCGGCGCGTACAGGTGGCGGGCGAACGACTCCTCGTCGTACGCGCCGCCGCTTGCGGCGAGCCGCCTGGCCGCCTCGACGATCTCCGCCCGGCCGCCGTAGTCGAACGCGATCCAGAGGTCGAGGCGGCGCGCCGCCTCGGTCGCGCGCTCGAGCTCCGCCATCTTGTCCTGCAGCCAGCCGGGGGCGCGGTCGCGGCGCCCGACGAACTTCGTGTGCACGCCCTCCTGCGCGAGGTCGTGGAGCTCGCGGTCGATCGTCTCGCCGAAGATCTCCATCAGCGCCGAGACCTCCGCCTCCGAGCGCGCCCAGTTCTCGGTCGAGAACGCGTACACCGCGAGCGAGGCGACGCCGACGTCGATCGCCGTCTCCACCACCGGCCTGAGCGCGCGCGAGCCGGCGCGATGTCCCTCCGCCACGTCGAGCCCGCGCGCGGCGGCCCAGCGGCCGTTGCCGTCCATGACGATCGCGACGGCGCGCGGGATCTCGGTCTGGAGGGCGGTCGCGCTCAGACCTCCATTACCTCCGCCTCTTTGTGCTTCAGGAGCTCGTCGATCTGCTTGGTGTGCTCGTCGGTGAGCTTCTGCACGCGCTCCTCCGCCCGGTGCTCGTCGTCCGCGCCCACCTCGCCGCTGTCCACGAGCTCCTTGAGGTGCCGCATCGCGTCGCGCCTGATCTCGCGGACCGCGACGCGGTGCTCCTCGGCGAGGCCGCGGACGACCTTCACGAGGTCGCGGCGGCGCTCCTCGGTGAGCTGCGGGATCGGGAGGCGGATCATCTTCCCGTCGTTCGAGGGTGTGAGACCGAGGTCCGACTCCTGGATCGCCTTCTCGATCGCACGGATCGAGCTGGGGTCGAACGGCTGGATCGTGAGCATGCGCGCCTCGGGGACGCCGATGGTCGCGAGCTGCTTCAGCGGCGTGCGGGTGCCGTAGTAGTCGATCTCGATCCGGTCCAGCAGCGTCGCCGACGCGCGGCCGGTGCGCACGGTGTTGAACTCCGACTTCGAGTGCTCCACCGACTTCGCCATGCGCGTGTCGGCCTCCTGGATCAGCTCGTCGACGCTTGTCATGGTGCTCGTCCTCCTACCCTGTCGCGATGACCGTGCCGACGTCCTCGCCGGCGACGACCCGGGCGATGTTGCCGTCGGCGAGCTCGAACACGTGAATCGTGAGCTTGTTGTCCATGCACAGCGAGAGCGCAGTTGTGTCCATCACCTTGAGCCCGCGCTCGATCGCCTGCAGGTGGGTGAGCCGCGGCAGGAACACCGCTGCCGGGTCGGTCCGCGGGTCGCCGTCGTACACGCCGGCGACGCCGTTCTTCGCCATCAGGATCGCGTCCGCGCCGATCTCGAGGGCGCGGAGCGAGGCGGCGGTGTCGGTCGTGAAGAACGGGTTGCCGGTGCCGGCCGCGAAGATGACGATGCGACCCTTCTCGAGATGCCGCATCGCCCGCCTGCGGATGTACGGCTCCGCCACCTCCGCCACTGCGAGCGCCGACTGGACGCGCGTGTCCGCCGCCTCGTGCTCGAGCGCGTCCTGCAGCGCGAGCGCGTTCAGCAGCGTCGCGAGCATGCCGGCGTAGTCGGCGGTCGCGCGCTCCATTCCTTCCGCGGCGGCCGCCATCCCGCGGTAGAAGTTCCCGCCCCCGACGACGATCGCGATCTCGATCCCGCCCGCGTGGACGGCGGCGATCTCCGCCGCGAGGCCGCGGACCACCCCGACGTCGATCCCGTACTCCCGCGCGCCCATGAGCGCCTCGCCCGAGAGCTTCAGGAGCACGCGCCGGAACGCGCCCTGCGAGGGCGGCGACGGCTGGGCGGCCTCCCTCGGGGTCGCGCTCATCGCGAGAGCGCGAAGAGCTCGAACTCGAGCACCTCGGCCCCGGCGCTCTTCAACGCCTGCCCGACCGTCTGCGAGGAGTCGTGGATCCACTCCTGCTCGGTGAGCACGTTCGCGGCGAAGAAGCGCTTGTTGAGCATGCCCTCGACGATCTTCGCGCGCGTCTGCTCGGGCTTCGACTGCACCTCGTCCGAGTTCTCGTAGATCTCGCGCTCGGCGGCGATCACGTCCGCGGGCACGTCGTCGCGCCCGATCCAGCGCGGCCGGATCGAGACGATCTGCATCCCGAGCTTGCGCCCGAGCTCGTCGTCACCGCCCCGCAGGTGGACGAGTGCGCCGAACTTGTTCGCCGGCGGATGCGCGTACGCGGAGATGCGCGCGCCGTCGACGGCCTCGAACCGCGCCGCTCCCGCGACCACGATGTTCTCGCCCAGCTTCCCCGACAGCTCCACGCGCTGCGGCTCGAGCTCGGCCTCGGCGCCGATCCCCTTCGCGTCCACTGCGTCGAGGACGGCCTTCGCGTACGCGAGGAATTCGTCGTTGTTCGAGACGGGCTCGGTCTCGCAGCCGATCGCGACCATGGTCCCCTTCGAGCCGTCCTCGGCGAGGCGGTAGCCCACCTTGCCCTCGGTCGTCGCCCGGTCGGCACGCTTCGCCGCGTTCGCCATTCCCTTCTCGCGCAGGAGGACGATCGCCGCCTCCATGTCGCCGTTCGTCTCCTGCAGCGCGCGCTTGCAGTCCATCATCCCCGCCCCGGTGCGCTCGCGCAGCTCCTTGACGAGGCTCGCGGAGATCTCAGCCATCGGTCGCCTGCACCTCCTCGGCCGGCGCCTCGGTGTCGGACACCGGAGGCTCGGGCTCGGCGGCGGGCGCGGGCGCGGCGACGCCGTTCTGCCCCTTGAACTCCTTCGCGCCGACCTTCTGCTTGCCCTGCTCGAGCGCGTCGGCGATGACGCGCGCGATGAGGGCGCACGAGCGGATCGCGTCGTCGTTGCCCGGGATGACGTAGTCGGCCTCGTCGGGGTCGCAGTTCGTGTCCACGAGCGCGACCACGGGAAGGTTGAGCCGGCGCGCCTCGCGCACCGCCAGCGCCTCCTTCTTGAGGTCGATGATGAAGATCGCGTCGGGCTGGCGGCGCATGTCGGCGACGCCGCCGAGGTTCTGCTCGAGCTTCTCGAGCTCGCCCGCCATCGCGATGCGCTCCTTCGCCGGCAGGAGGTCGAGCTGGCCCTCCTCCTTCAGGCGGCGCATCTCGTGCAGACGGTCGATGCGGTCGGAGATCGTCGTCCAGTTCGTCAGCAGGCCGCCGAGCCACCGGTGGTTGACGTACGGCATGCCGACGCGCTTCGCCTCGGTCTCGACGGCGTCCTGCGCCTGCTTCTTCGTGCCGACGAACAGGACGGTGCCGTTCCGCTCGGCGAGGTTGCGCGCGAACTGCGCGGCCTCGTCGAGGGCCTGCGTCAGGTCGATGATGTAGATGCCGGACCGCTCGGTGAAGATGTAGCGGCGCATCTTGGGATTCCAGCGTCGCGTCTGGTGGCCGAAGTGGACTCCGGCCTCCAGCAGCTCGCGCATGGAGGCGACGGGCATGGTGCTCCTTCCTGGGTTGGGTTCGGTCGTGCGCCGGCGGTTACGAGACGCACCGCCCGCAGGGGACGGCACCCGCGCCTCGGCTGGCCCGCCGGGTCGTGGATTTACGGCCGCAGTGTAGCGAGGGCCCGCTCCAGATCCGCCGGCAACGGCGAGGACACGTCGACCTCGGCGCCCGTGAACGGATGGCGGAAGGCGAGCCGGGCGGCATGGAGGAACTGCCGCTCGAGCCCGAGCTCGCCGGCGCGCCCGTACGTCGGGTCCCCCGCCACGGGCAGGTCGACGGCGGCGAGGTGGACGCGGATCTGGTGCGTCCGCCCGGTCTCGAGTGTGACGCGTAGGAGCGCATGGCGCGGGAGGAGCTCCTCCACCTCGAAGTGGGTGACCGCGTCGCGAGGCGAGTCGGTGTCGAGGGAGTGGCGGAGCGGGTCGACGCGGTCGCGCCCGATCGGCGCCTCGATCGTGCCGCGGCGCGAGCGGGGCCGCCCGACGACGAGCGCGAGGTACTCGCGCGTGATCTTCCGCGCCCGCACCATCTCCTGCAGCCGGCGGTGCGCCTCCGGCGAGCGCGCGACGACGAGCAACCCCGACGTGTCGCGGTCGAGACGGTGCACGATCCCGGGCCGGTCGGCCTCTTCCCCGCCCTCGACGTCGTACGCGAGCAGGCCGTGCACGAGCGTCCCCCGCGCGTGCCCGGGCGCCGGGTGCACGACCACGCCGGCGGGCTTGTCCACCACGAGCAGGTGCTCGTCCTCGTAGGGGACCGCGAGCTCCATCGGCTCCGGCGTCAGCGTGCTCACGGGCGGCGCGGGCGGGTCGAACTCGAGCTCCTCGCCGCCCGCGAGCCGCGTGCTCTTCGGGCGCGGGCTCCCGTCCACCAGGACCCCGCCGGCGACGATCAGGCGCTCGGCCGCCGCGCGCGAGCCGACCTCCGGCAGCGCCGAGAGGAACCGGTCCAGGCGCTCGCCTGCCGCGTCAGCGGGGACGCGGAGCCGCATGGAGCAGCGTGCCGAGGAGGATGGCGACGCCGACGACGATGAAGCTGTCGGCGAGGTTGAACGCCGGCCAGTAGCGGAAGTCGATGAAGTCGGTGACGTAGCCGAGGCGGACGCGATCGACGAGGTTCGACATGCTGCCGCCGATCACGAGGCCGAGCGCGACGGGCAGCACCGGATGGCGCGCGCCCGACCGGGCGAAGAACACGAGCATCCAGAGGACCGCGATCGCGGTCAGCACGATGACGACGGCCGTCGCGCGCGCGAAGAGGCCGAACGCGATCCCCGAGTTCTGCACGTGGTGGATCCAGAACGGCCCGACGACGTGGATGCCCTCGTCGAGGTAGAGGTGGCCGGTGACGATGTGCTTCGTCAGCTGGTCGGCGGCGACGGCCGCGAGCGCGATCGCGGCGAGGCCGGTCCACTGCAGGAGCCCCGCTCCCATCGGCCGGCTCGCGACCGAGATCGGCGTCAGCGCGTCCGTGGAGGAGCCGACGCGGACGTCGACCCGGCGCAACGGCTCCGTCACGCCCGCTCGGCCTGTCGTGCGTCGTCGATGCAGAGGGCTGCCCACGGATATGCCTCGAGGCGGGCGGATGGAATCTCCGCGCCGCATTTCGTGCACTTCCCGTAGGTGCCGTCCTCGATGCGCCCGAGCGCGCCGTCGATGTCCGACAGGAGCCGCCCGGAGTTCGCCTCGAGCGTGTAGTCGATCTCGCGGTCGAGCGTGGCGGTGGCGCTGTCGGCGGGGTGGTTGTCGTTGCCGCCGCCGATCTCCTCGACCTCTTCGTCGATCCGGCCGGGGTGGTGCTCCCGCAGGTTCGCGATCGCGCGCTCGACTCGTTCCCGCTCCTCGAGGAGCATGGTCCGGAAATGCGCGGTGTCGATGCTCATGACGAACGCCTGTCCTTTCTGCTGCGATCCGGCGAGGAGGCGGAGGCGAGCCGGCGCTCCACGAGTGCCGGACCGACCCCGCTCAACTCGACGATCTTGTCCCGGGCCCCGTGGCCCGAAACGATGGTGACGGCGCTGACCGGCAGCGCGAGCGTGTCGGCGACGAGCCGCACGACGGCGTCGTTCGCGCGGCCGTGCTCCGGCTTCGCGGTCACCCGCACTTTCCACGCGTCGCCGAGGCGGCCGACGAACTCCGCCCGTCCGGCGCCGGGGCTGACGCGCAGCCGCAACCGCGTGGAGGCAGCGCTCATGCGCCGAAGTGTACGGCGGTCAGGCGGCTTCCGGCTCGGCGGCGGGCCCGACCACGCGGGCGCTGCGGCCGTGGAGCGTCTCCTCCGCGTCGTCGACGAGCTCGAGCACCGTACGCAGCCGCTCGCGCAGCAGGCGCGTCTCCGTGATGAGCCGCTCGTTCTCGGACAGCGCCCGGCGCTGCACCTGCCGCGCCTCCGCGTGCGCCTCGCCGAGGATGAGCTCGGCCTCGCGCCGAGCCTGCTCCTTCATCTCCGCCGACGCCTTCTCCGCGGATACGAGCGTCGTGCGCAGGAGCGACTCGAGCTCGCGGTAGCGGACGAGGTCGGCCTCGAGCTGCTCGACCTTGTCGGCGAGGTCCGCGCGCTCGCGCCAGACGTCCTCGAAGCTCGCGACGATGTCCGACAGCAGCCGGTCGGTCGCGGCGCGCTTGTAGCCGAACAGCCCGGTGCCGGGCGTCATGTGCAGGATCTCGACTGGAGTGAGCGGCATCGGTCCTCCCCGTTAGTGGAACTGATCGAGAATCCGGATCACCACTTGGCCCAGGATGATGAGGACGATGATCGCGATCATCGGCGACAGGTCGAGCGGCCCGAACGACGGCAGCAGCCGCCGGAAGATCCGCAGGTAGGGCTCCGACACGTCGTAGAGGAAGCGCTGGATCCGGTTGAGCCAGGGCGAGTACGGCAGCCGCAGCCAGCTCGTGATGATGTAGAGGAAGATCACGAGCGAGTAGACGGTCACGAAGACGTTCACAAAGGTCTCGACCTCCGAGATCGCGTCTCCGAGCAAGCTGAAAGTGGCCGCTACGCCCATCGAACCGGCGTTCGCCGCAGAAAGCACTTCTCCTACACGTTCCCAACAGGCCCTCGCTGACGCAAGGCGTTGGCGAGGGCCGCAGCAGCGGGTGGTCCTGCCGGAGGCGGGCTCGGCCCGCGAGCGCTCCGCGAAGCGGAACCTTCACGAAGCCTGAACGCGCAGCTTTCAGGCTTGATTGAAGAAGCCGCCGCGCTCGAGCATGCGCGCGCGCTCCTCGGCCGAGACCTCGACATTCCGCGGCGTGAGGAGGAACACCTTGTCGGCGACGCGCTGCATGCCGCCGTCGAGCGCGTACGTCAGGCCGCTCGCGAAGTCGATGAGCCGCTTCGAGAGCTCCTGGTCGGCACCCTGGAGGTTCAGGATGACGGGCATCCCGTCCTTGAAGCGGTCGGCGATCTGCTGCGCGTCGTTGAAGCTCCGCGGGACGATCAGGTGCACCCGCACCGCGCCGGGCATGGGCACGCTCTCGACGCCCCGCAGCCGCCGCGGCTCGGGGGCCGGACGGAGGATGCTCGTGCGGGCGCCCGCCGCCGACTCCGGGTCGGTCCAGTCGTCGAACTCCTCGCGCCGGCCGCGCCGGTGCGGCAGCCGGCGGACATTCGGGCGCTCGGCGTAGACCCGCTGGAGCTCCTCGTCGGTGAGGTATCCGTCCTCGTCCCAGTCCTCCTCCTCGGCGATGCCGAAGTAGACGAGAGTGCGACTCCAGACGTCCGCGAAGCTCATGGCTGCGCGGAAGCTTACCCCTCCCACAGGATCGAGCCGACGCGCACGAAGGTCGCGCCCTCCTCGACCGCGACCGTGTAGTCCTGGCTCGTTCCCATCGAGAGCTCGGCGAGGCCGTACGCGTCGGCGAGCTCCCGCAGCCGGCGGAAGAACGGCCGCGAGGCCTCCGGATCGGAGGTCGCGGGCGGCATGGTCATGAGCCCGCGGACGTCGGGGTAGAGCTCGAGGAAGCGGGTGAGGTCCTCCGGAGGGACGCCGGACTTCGACGGCTCGCGCGAGAGGTTGACCTCGACGAGCGCCGGGATCGTGAGCCGCTGCGCCGCCGACTCGGAGTCGAGCGAGTGGCAGAGCTCGCAGATGTCGTTCACGATCGGCGTCTTCCTGCTCTGCAGGTGGCCGATGAAGTGCCACCGGAACGCGTCGCCGTACACGGCGTGCTTCGCCTGCATGTCCTGCGCGCGGTTCTCCCCCACCACCTCGACGCCGGCGTCCGCGAGCGCGAGCATGTCGTCGCGGGAGACGTACTTCGTGGCGGCGACGACCGTGACGCTCGGACCGACCTGCTCGCGGAGCCGCTCGTAGCGCTCGCGGATCACCGACGGGTCAAGCGACATATGCGATCACTCCCTGCCTCCCGGTCGCTCCCTGGTCGCGGCGGTGCGAGAAGAAACGGTCGCCGTCGCACGCGGTGCACGTGTCGAGCCGGTCGACGCGCGTGCAGCCGGCGGCGCGAAGCGCACGCTCGGCGCACGTCCAGAGGTCGAGGTGCGAGCCGTGGACGACGTCGTCGCCGAAGGTCTCGCGGAACGGCGCCGCCACCTCGTCGCCGACCTCGTAGCAGCACGGCCCGATACTCGGGCCGATGACGGCCGCGTGCGGGCCGCCGCCGAGGGCGTCGACGCCCTCGCCGAGGATCCCGGCGAGCAGGCCGCGCCAGCCGACGTGGAGGATCGCGAGCGCGGGCGGCCCGCTCGTGCGCACGACCGCGATCGGCAGGCAGTCCGCGGTGAGGAGCAGCATCGCGCGGCCGGGCTCGTCGGTCCACAGCCCGTCGCAGTGCTCGTACACGGTCCCGGGGGTCACGACGCCGCGCGGCTCTGCACGCGTCACCGTCGCGCCGTGCCGCTGCCACGCCATCGTCGCGCCGTCCGGGTCGGCGTCGACCGCCTCGCACAGCCGCCTGCGGTTCTCTACCACGCGCGCCGGGTCGTCGTCCGTTCGGATGCCGAGGTTGAGCGACGCGAACACGCCCTCGCTCACGCCGCCGTGCCTCGTCGAGAAGACGACCCGGTACGGGCCGGGCGCGTCCCACTCGATGAGCTCGAGTGCGCTCACGTGCGCACCCGCTCGAGCAGCCGCTCGCGCGTGTTCAGGGATGGGTCGTCCACGACGGCTTCGAGCAGCTCCTGCAGCGCCAGCCCGAGGCCGGGGCCCGGCGCGACGCCGAGCTCGATGAGGTCGTTCCCGTCCACCGCGAGATCGGAGAGCCGGTGCGGGCTGTCGAGCTCGCGCTCGAGCGCGGCCTGCAGCTCGTCGACGCCGCTCGTGTCGCGCCCCTTCGCCCGCAGGTCGGCGCGCCGGTGCGCGACGAGGTCGAACGCGAGCTCGTCGCCGTGCTCCATCAGGAAGCGCCTCACCTGCGGCGGCGTCCGCGGCCGCGTCTCCTCGTGGTAGGGGTGCTCGCGGACGATCGCCGTCACGCGGCGGACGAGGCGCGTCGGGTAGCGCAGCCGTTCGAGCGTCGCGTGCGCGATGCCGGCCCCGACCTGTGCGTGGCCGAGCGGATCGGGGTCGACCGGCTTCCCGAGGTCGTGGAAGAGCGCGGCGAGGCGGACCGCGAGCTCGTCGCCGGCGTCCGCCGTCTCCTGCACGACGCGGAAGACGTGCTCCGCGTACTCGTCCGCCGGCCCGAACTCCGGGATGAGCTGCACGAGCACGCCGGTCTCCCGCGCGACGCGAAGCGCCTTCGCCGGCAGCGCTCCCAGCAGGAGCTTCGACAGCTCCTCCGACAGGCGCTCGCCGGAGACGAGCTTCACGGCCGCCGCCTCCTCGACCATCTGCTCCCGCGTGCGGTCGTCGAGGTCGAACCCGAGCTGCGACACGAACCGGAGCGCGCGCATGAGCCGCAGCGGGTCCTCGGCGAAGCTCGTGTCGGACACCGCGCACAGGACGGCATGCGCGAGGTCGGCTCGGCCGTCGAACGGGTCGACGATCGTCCCGTCCTCGAGCCGCCGCGCCATCGCGTTCACGGTGAAGTCCCGCCGGCGCATGTCGTCCTCGACCGGCAGCGACGGGTCGGCGACGATCTCGAAGTCGTGCCGGCCGGGGCCGGTGCTCACCTCCTTGCGCGGGGGCGCGAACTCGATGCCGGCCGGCGCGAGCGAGCGCACGCGCGCATCCCGCGGGTGCAGGCGCACGCCGACGAGCCTGCCGGCGACGACGAGCTCCTCCACCCGTCCGTGCGGCTCGAGCGCGGCCCGGAGGCCGTCGGTGTCGACGCCGGGGACGAGGAAGTCCGCGTCCTTCGACTCGAGCCCGAGCAGCTCGTCGCGCACGGCGCCGCCGACGAGGTACGCGTCCAGCCCGAGCGACCGGACGTAGTCCTCGATCTCGGCGATCAAGCGAGCGCGATCGCCTCGATCTCGACGAGTGCGCCGGAGGGAAGCTTCGCGACCTCCACCGTCGACCGCGCGGGCGGCGTGTCGCCGACGTGCTTGGCGTAGACGGCGTTCATGCCCTGGAAGTCGTCGAGGCTCTGCAGGAAGACGGTCGTCTTCACGATCCGGTCGAGGCTGCTGCCCGCCGCCTCGAGGATCGCGCCGAGGTTCGCGAGCACCTGCTCGGTCTGCTCCTCGATCGAGCCGCCGCGGAGCTCTTTCTCGCCGGGCACGAGCGCGAGCTGGCCGGACACGAACACGAGCTCTCCCGCGCGGATCGCCTGCGAGTACGGGGCGCCCTGGTAGGGCGCCGGTGCCGACTCCGTCCGGACCGCGGTCTTGTCAGCCACGCTCTGCTCCTTTCGTCGTGCATGCCTGCGCCAGGGCGACGCCCAGCGCCTTGAAGATCGCCTCGAGCACGTGCTGCGACTGGGTGCCGTTCAGGAGCCGCACGTGCAGCGTCACGCCCGCCCCGTCCGCGAACCGCTCGAGGAAGCGGCGCGCGACGTCCGTGCCGAGGCCGCCGATGCGGGCCTGCGTGAGGTCGACGTTCGACACGAGCAGCGGCTCGTCCGACACCTCGAGGACGACGTTCGCGAGCGCTTCGGAGGAGGTCATGATCCCGAAGCCGTAGCCGCGCGCGTCCTCCCCGCGCAGCAGGCCCGCGAGTGCGCGGCCGAGCGCGCTCCCGGCCTCGGCGACCTCGACCTCGGCGGCGTCTGGCTCGACTTCGAGCGCGAGATCGAAGGACGCGTACGCGGCGAGCTTCTCGAGGAGGTTGTCGAGCACCGGCAGCCCGGTCTCGACGTTCGCCGAGCCGCTCCCGTTCGGGTCGACGCGGATGCCGCTCCGTCCCGCTGCCGGGTCGCTCGTGCTCATGGCGACGCAACGCTACTAGGTCCACGGCGGCCCCAAGATGGGTCCGACGGCCCATGCCCGCGCGCGGCGCCGGCCGTAGCGTCGGGGCGATGCTCGCGGTGCTCGCCACCCTCGCCTCCGCGGTCGCGGTGGGCATCCCCTCGGCGGTGGTCCACGCCTCCGCCGGCGTCGAGATCGCGGTCGTCGACACGGGCGCGGACGTGACCGTTCCCGAGCTCGCCGGCCGTCACCCGCTCACGTTCGACACGCGGACAGGGACGGCCGACGTCCGCGACGCGAACGGCCACGGAACGTTCGTCGCCTCGATCGCGGCCGCGTCGAGCGGCGAGGCGCGCCTCATCCTCGTGAAGGCCGGCAGCTCGAGCGGCGCGTTCACCGACGACGCCGAGGCAGCCGCGATCAGGTACGCGATCGGCCACGGCGCCCGGATCATCAACCTCAGCATCGGCGGCCCGGACACGACTCCCGTCGAGCAAGCCGCGATCGCGTACGCCGTGCGCAGCGGCGCGCTCGTGGTCGCGTCGGCCGGGAACGACTACGGGCTCGGGAACCCGGTCGAGTACCCGGCGGCGCTCCTGCAGCCGGTCGGCTCGGACGGCCGCGGCGGCATCGGCCTCGTCGTCGCCGCCTCGACGGCCTCGGGGTCGCGCGCGCCCTTCTCCGGCTCGGGCTCGTGGATCTCGCTCGCGGCGCCCGGCGTGGACGTGTACGGCGCGGTCCGCGGCAAGCGGCACGGATACGGCAGCGGCACCTCGTTCGCAGCCCCTCAGGTCGCGGGCGCGGCGGCGCTCGTCTGGGCCGCGGACCCGCTCCTCACCGCGCGCGGGGTCGCGCGCATCCTCGAGCGCACGGCGTCCGGCCACGGGTCGTGGACGCCGGAGCTCGGCTACGGCGTCGTGGACGTGGGCGCCGCGGTGGCGGCGGCTCGGCGCGAGCTCGCGCTCCGCCGTTAGCCGTCGATGCGCTCGATCGACGCACCGAGCGCGCGCAGGCGCTCGTCGATGCGCTCGTAGCCCTTGTCGATCTGGTGGACCGCGCCGATGGTCGAGCGGCCCTCGGCGCAGAGCGCGGCGAGCACCATCGCCATGCCGGCGCGGATGTCGGGGCTCTCCATCCGCTGGCCGACGAGCTGCGTCGGCCCGGTGACGACCGCGCGGTGCGGGTCGCAGAGGATGATGCGCGCTCCCATCGACACGAGCTTGTCGGTGAAGAACAGCCGGTTCTCGAACATCTTCTCGAACATGAGCACGGTTCCGAACGACTGCGTCGCCACTGTGATCGCGATCGAGGTGAGGTCGGACGGGAACGCGGGCCACGTGCCGTCCTCGATCTTCGGGATCATCCCGCCGAGGTCGTCGCGGATCACGAGCTGCTGCCGCGACGGCACGTGCACGCTCGTCTCGCCGATCTCCATCCGCACGCCGAGCCGCTCGAACGCCGGCTTGATCGAGACGAGGTCCTTGAGATCCGCGCCCTCGATGGTGACGTCGCCGCCCGTGATCGCAGCCATGCCGATGAAGCTGCCGACCTCGATGTGGTCGGGGCCGATCGCCCACGCGCCGCCGCCGAGCTTCTCGACCCCGTGGATGCGCAACACGTTCGACTCGATTCCGTCGATCCGCGCGCCGAGCGCGACGAGGAATCGGCAGAGGTCCTGCACGTGCGGCTCGCACGCCGCGTTGCCGAGCACGGTCT
>Ga0335069_10006823_pt1 | contig 16541 bp, 9 predicted proteins | sample Lox_Sample_11_FD_206714 | JGI IMG/M metagenome (GOLD analysis project Ga0335069, IMG submission 206714) | Soil microbial communities from Loxahatchee National Wildlife Refuge, Florida, United States - Lox_Sample_1.1 | ecosystem: Environmental > Terrestrial > Soil > Wetlands | place: USA: Florida...
CACACGTCCACCGGGGTCGACACGTAGACGAGCAGGAAGTCGCCGACCTCGGTGACCATCTGCCTGACGGCCGCGCGGGCCTGCGCGTACGGTGCGATCGGCGCGCAGATGGCGATGCCGCCGTGCCGGGCGACCTCGGTCGCCACGTACCCGATGCGCGCGATGTTGAGGTCGCGATCGGCGCGGGAAAAGCTCAGCCCGGCGGACAGCAGCTGCCGGACGTGGTCGCCGTCGAGCAGCGAGACGGTCCGGTCACCCCGCTCGCTCAGTGCCTCGGCCAGCCCGCGGGCAATGGTCGACTTGCCGGATCCTGACAGGCCGGTGAAGAAGACCACAAGGCCGCGCTCGGCCCGCGGCGGGCGAGCCCGTCGCAGCTCGCGGGCCACGCTCGGCGGGGTGAACCAGGTGGGTACCTCGGCCCCGGAGTCGAGCAGCGCACTGAACTCGGAGGCGGTCAGCTCGTCGCGCTCGGCGCCCGGCTCGATCAGCGCGAGCGGGCGCCACACCTCCGAACGCGGGTCGTAGGCCCACTCGCCCGCGTTGATGACCGGGAGCGGTATCCCGGGCAGCGTCAGCGCGCCGCTTTTCGCGTCGGCCGGCCAGCCCGTGACGTCGGGTGAGTCGGCCAGCAGGTGAGTGGCGCCGTAGGCCGCGGCGACGACGCCCTGGGCGCGCAGGTCGGCGGCATCAGGGCTCGGCCGGGACCGCGGGTCCGGGCCGGCCTGGCGCGGCGCGAGCGGCACGGGCACCACGAGCGTGCCGGCCGGAAGATGCTGCCTGGCCGCCAGGACCGCGCGGACCAGCGCCTCCGGCCGGGTCACGATCTCGGCGGGCCCGCCGACCAGGGGCAGCACCAGCAGGCGCGCGTTCAGCTGGCCCGCGTAGTGGCGCAGCTGGCCGATGTGACGCTTGTTAAGGGGGCGCCGGGTCGCGTAAGCGAGCACGTTACCCCCGGAAAACTCGGCCCCGGCGGCGTCGGCCAGTTCGGCGCGCACGTCTTCCGGGTGCCGGCGCAGCTTGCGGAACGGCCCGTGCTCGGGCTCGCGCAGCGCCGTGACCGGGCCTGCCAGCCGGAGCATCGCGGGACCGGCGGCCCCCGGCGGCGCCACCCGTTCGGTGATCGTCAGCACGGCCAGCGGGGTGCCCTCCTGGTCCTGCAGCACCAGGTGCCCGGCGTCGGCCGGGATCGCGCCGGCGGGCACGTCGAGGGTCACGGGCACCGGCCACGGCGTACCGTCGGCCAGCGTGCCGCGCTCGGCCACCGCGGCCACCTCGGCCGCGTCCATGAAGCCGCGCAGCGGCGCGAAAACCCCCGACGTGAGCAGCTCGAGGTCGCCCAGCTGGGCCTGACCGAGCGTGCACGCCGGCCAGTCGGGCAGCTCCGCCGGCAGGGCACCTGGTGCCGGGGAGGAAGAGTGAGCAGTCAGCTGAGCCTCCGAAGGTGACTCCTGACACGGTATGCCAATGGGCGGCAAAGTGCCCATAACACCCGTGTGCCCGTGTCGTATAGCTCCGTGCCGTATGACGATGCGGACCCGCGCGCGGGCGACCGCGCCCGCGCGCGGGTCCGCGCAACGCGTAAACTGGGATGGTTCCGCCAGGAGCCGGGTCCCGCGAAACCCGGCCCGTTCATGCTGCCCCGGGACCAGGCAGCAGGCCGCCCGGACCCGACGGTACGGACCCGGCGGTGCTACGGCCCGGTCCTGCCGAGGGTACAGGCAGCCAGGACCAGGGACGAACAGCGATCACAAGGACGCCATGAGCCTCGCAGGACTGCTCACCATTCTGGACGACGATCCGCAGCTGCAGGACGCGGTCGCGTGCGCGGAAGCCGGCCCGGTCCCCGGGCGCGATTCGCCGCCCGGCGCGGCGGCTGGCCAGGAAACCGCGCTCGCCGGTGCCGACCTGGTGGCGCCGCCGACGCTGCGGCCGGTGCTGGCGGCCGCGCTCGCCCGCCCCGGGGCGGCAGGCTTCGTCCTCGCGGTCACGGCCACGGCCAGGGAGGCCGAGGACCTGGCCGCCGGGCTCGGCTCGTTCCTCCCGCCGGACAGCGTGGCGTGCTTCCCCGGCTGGGAGACCCTGCCCCATGAGCGGCTGTCGCCGCGGTCGGACACCGTGGGGCAGCGGATCGCGGTGCTGCGGCGCCTTGCCCACCCCGCGGGCCCCGGCGGGCCGAACGGCCCGCTGGCCGTGGTGGTGACGCCGGTCAGGAACCTGCTGCAGCCGATCGTGGCCGGCCTCGGCGACCTCGAGCCGGTCGTGCTGCAGGCCGGGCAGGCGTACGAGCCCGGCCAGCTGATCGCCAGGCTGGTCGAGATCGGCTACTCCCGGGCCGACCTCGTCGGCAGCCGCGGTGAGATCGCCGTGCGCGGCGGCATCGTCGACGTGTTCCCGCCCACCGAGGAACACCCGCTGCGGGTGGAGTTCTTCGGCGATACGGTCGAGGAGATCCGTTACTTCAAGGTCGCCGACCAGCGCAGCATCGGCCCGGCCGAACGGGGCCTGTGGGCGCCGCCGTGCCGCGAGCTGCTGCTCACCCCGGCGGTCCGGGAGCGGGCCGACAAGCTCGCCGATACCCACCCGGCCCTGGCCGATGTTCTCGGCAAGCTGGCCGAGGGGATCGCGGTCGAGGGCATGGAGGCGTTCGCCCCCGTGCTCGCGGACCGGATGGAACTCCTGGTCGACTACGTCCCGGCGGGCGGCGTGGTGCTCGCCTGCGACCCGGAACGGGTGCGGGCCCGGGCGGAGGAACTGGTCAGCACGAGCCGGGAGTTCCTGCAGGCCTCGTGGGTCAACGCCGCCGCCGGGGGCGAGGCCCCGATCGATCTCGGGGCCGCGGCCTTCCAGCCGATCGCGCGGATCCGCGCGGCGGCGGCCGCACTCGGCCTGCCGTGGTGGACGGTCGCGCCGTTCGGGGTCGCGGACGAGGCCGAGGCCGGCGTCCTGCCCGGTGAGGCACTTGGGCCGAACGAACCCGGTGCACCTGGCCCGTTCCGTATACACGCCTCCCTCGCACCGTCCTATCGCGGGGACACCGCCCGCATGATCACGGACGTGCGCGGCTGGCTGGCGGAAGGCTGGCGGGTCGTGCTGGTCACCGAGGGCCACGGGCCGGCCCACCGGCTGGCCGAGATGCTCCGCGGGGAGGGGATCGGCGCCCGGCTGACCGACATCGACGACGCGCCCGAGCCCGGCGTCCCCTACGTGACGACCGCCCGGATCCAGAACGGCTTCCTCTGGCCGGCCGTGCGACTGGCCCTGCTCACCGAGAGTGACATAGCCGGGCATCCGGCCGGGCTGCCGACGACCAGGGACATGCGGCGGATGCCGAGCAGGCGGCGCGGCGGCGTCGACCCGCTGCAGCTCAAGCCCGGCGACTACGTGGTGCACGAGCAGCACGGCGTCGGCCGGTACGTGGAGATGACGTCAAGGACCGCGGCCGGCGCCACCCGGGAGTACCTGGTGATCGAGTACGCGCCGGCCAGGCGGGGACAGCCGCCGGACCGGCTGTACGTGCCGACCGACCAGCTGGACGAGGTGACCAGGTACTCCGGCGGCGAGGCGCCCGCCCTGCACCGCCTCGGCGGGGCGGACTGGGCCAAGGCCAAGGGCCGGGCGCGCAAGGCGGTCCGGCAGATCGCGTCCGAGCTGATCCGGCTGTACTCGGCCCGGATGGCCTCGCCCGGGTTCGCCTTCGGCCCGGACACCCCCTGGCAGCGCGAGCTCGAGGACGCGTTCCCCTACGTGGAGACCCCCGACCAGCTCGGCGCCATCGACGAGGTCAAGCACGACATGGAGCGGCCGGTGCCGATGGACCGGCTGATCTGCGGCGACGTCGGCTACGGCAAGACCGAGATCGCGGTCCGCGCCGCGTTCAAGGCGGTACAGGACGGCAAGCAGGTCGCCGTGCTCGTGCCGACCACGCTGCTGGTCCAGCAGCACTTCTCGACGTTCTCCGAGCGCTACGCCCCGTTCCCGGTCACGGTGCGGCCGCTGTCCCGCTTCCAGGGCGGCGCGGAGACGGCCGAGACCCTGCGCGGGCTCGCCGACGGCACGGTGGACGTGGTCATCGGCACGCACAAGCTGCTCCAGCCGGAGACCAGGTTCGCCCGGCTCGGCCTGGTGATCATCGACGAGGAACAGCGGTTCGGCGTGGAGCACAAGGAGTACCTCAAGCGGCTGCGCACCGAGGTGGACGTGCTCGGCATGTCCGCCACGCCCATCCCGAGGACGCTGGAGATGGGGGTGGCCGGGATCAGGGAGATGTCCACCATCCTGACGCCGCCCGAGGAACGGCACCCGGTGCTCACGTTCGTCGGCGCCTACGACGCCAGGCAGGTCGCCGCGGCCATCCGGCGCGAGCTGCTGCGCGACGGCCAGGTCTTCTTCGTGCACAACCGGGTCAGCTCGATCCGCAAGGTCGCCGCCCAGCTCGCCGAGCTGGTGCCCGAGGCGCGGATCGCCGTCGCGCACGGGCAGATGAACGAGCACGAGCTGGAAAAGATCATGGTGGACTTCTGGGAGCGGAACTACGACGTGCTGGTCGCGACCACCATCGTGGAATCCGGCCTGGACATCCCGAACGCCAACACCCTCGTCATCGACCGCGCGGACATGTACGGGCTGTCCCAGCTGCACCAGCTGCGCGGCCGGGTGGGCCGCGGCAGCGAGCGGGCCTACGCGTACTTCCTCTACCCGCCCGAGCGGGCGCTGACCGAGACGGCGCACGAGCGGCTCGCCACCGTGGCCCAGCACACCGAGGTGGGCGCGGGCATGTACGTCGCGCTGAAGGACCTGGAGATCCGCGGCGCCGGGAACCTGCTGGGCGGCGAGCAGTCCGGGCACATCGCCGGGGTCGGGTTCGACCTGTACGTGCGGATGATCGGCGAGGCGGTCAACGAGCTGAAGGGCGGCGGCCCGGCGGAGAAGCCCGAGGTCCGGGTGGAACTGCCGGTCAACGCGCACATCCCGCACGACTACGTGCCGGGGGAACGGCTCCGCCTGGAGGCGTACACGCGGATCGCGGCCATCGACTCCGAAGCCGACGTGACCGCCACCCGCGAGGAGCTGACCGACCGGTACGGCGAGCCGCCCGAGCCGGTGCTGAACCTGCTCGAGGTGGCGCGGCTGCGGACCGCGGCCCGGCGGGCCGGGCTCACCGACATCACCGCGGCGGGCAACCACATCAGGTTCGCGCCGGTCGAGCTGCCCGACTCGCGGCAGGTCAGGGTGCAGCGCCTGTACCCGAAGACGGTGCTCAAGCCGGCCGTGCGTACGATGCTCGTACCTGTGCCGAAGACTGCCCCCATCGGCGGGCAGCCATTGCGGGATACTGAGCTGCTGGCCTGGTGCGGCGAGGTCATCCGGTCGGTACTCGCCGACCTGCCTGGGTCGGCCACGTGAGAAGGGCCAACATGAGCAAGCAGAGCCCGGTGCTTCGGAGGCTTATCACGGTGTCCGCCGTCGTCCTGGGCGTCGGCCTCGCGGTGACGGCGTGCGGCAGCAGCCCGGTCAAGTTCGGCTCGGCCGCGATCGTCGGCGACCAGCGGATCACGCTAGCGACGCTGGACAGCGAGGTCAACAACCTCAGCCAGGCCGTTGAGCAGTACAAGAGCACCGTGCAGCTGAGCCAGGCGCAGCAGACGCAGCAGACGCTCACCTGGCTGATCCGGTTCAAGGTCAACGAGGAGCTCGCCCGCCAGGCCGGCATCACGGTCACCAACGCCCAGGCGGACGAGGCGCTGGCGACGATCTACGCGGCGGCCAAGGCCAACGCGGAGCAGCAGGGGATCCCGAACCCCTCCCTCGACCTCATCCTGGCCGCCAACGGGATCCCGCCGAACCTGGCCCACGAGGTCGGTCGTTACCAGGCCATCAACGACGAGTTCGCCAAGCGGGCCAACGGCGGGCAGGAGCCCACCAGCGCGGCGGCGCAGACGGCCACGTCGGCCAAGCTGACCAAGGCGCAGTGCCAGGCGGCTAAGGCCCTGAACATCCAGGTCAACCCGCAGTTCGGCCAGCTGAACTACGGCCAGCTCGCGATCGTCGCCGCGCCCGGCACGGTGTTCCGGACCGCCGGCCCCGCGCCGACGGCCTCGGCCTCGGGGTTGACGCCGGCTTGCTGATCGTCCTCGCGACCAGCCCGCGGGTGGCGCCCGGCCTGCTCAGCTGGCCGGCCTGGGAGGCGCTGCGATCGGCCGCCGTCGTCCTGGCTCCCGCGGGCCATCCCCAGCTGCCCGCTCTGGAGGCGGCGGGGATCGCCTGCCAGGTGGCGGAGGAGCCCCCGCTCGACTCCGGTGCGGCGCCGGACGGGGTGGTGGTGTGGCTGCCCCCGCCGGGAGCCGATCCGCCGCTTCCGGAGGGCGCCCGGCTTCTGCGCGGGTCAGCGGACCTGCCCGGCGCGCACTTCATCGACCTGGTGGCGACCATGGACCGGCTGCGGGTGCAGTGCCCGTGGGATGCCCGGCAGACCCACGCCTCGCTCGCGCCGCACCTGCTCGAGGAGTCCTACGAGGCCGTGGAGGCCCTGGAGTCCGGCGACGAGCAGGCGGTCCGCGAGGAACTGGGCGACGTCTTGATGCAGCCCGTGTTCCACGCGCGGATCGCCGCCGAGCGCGGCGACGGCACCGGGTACACGATCGACGACGTCGCGGACGGGATCACGGCCAAGCTGGTGCGGCGGCATCCGCATGTGTTCGGGGATGTGACGGTCTCGGGCGCCGACGAGGTCAAGCGCAACTGGGACGAGATCAAGAGAAAAGAAAAAGCCGATCAAGCCGAACGGACCGGCGTGCCCGCGGCCGGCGATGCGATCGTGTCGGCGCTGGACGGCGTGCCGTTCGGCCAGCCTGCGCTCGCGCTGGCCGCGCAGCTGCAGCGCCGGGCGGCGCGGGCCGGGGCGCCGGAGGAGCTGGCCCGGCTGGACGGGCAACCGGAGCCGGGCACACCGGGGCCGGACCTGGGCCGGGAACTGTTCCGGCTGGTGGCCAGCGCACGCGAGCTGGCCCTCGACCCGGAGACGGAGCTGCGGGCCGCCGCCCGCCGGTACCGCGACCTGGTCCGCGCCTGGGAACGTTCCGGCCCGCCCCCGGACTGAGCCGGGAGCCCGGTGCGGGTGGCGTCGCCGGTCAGGTGACGCAACCACCGTATGTCACGGAAAGTTACGGCTTGTGTCCGTAAACCGGGCGATCTGACCATGCGTCTCTTGTATCAAGGAGTTCAGGCCGATCTCTAGTAACAAACAGTTGCCAGGCCGAACTGAGCGGGAGCGCGGGAGGGGACCATGGTTCAGTCTTTCATGCAGCAGGAAACAGCCCAGGTGTACACCGGTACCACGAATGCCAAGCAACTTGCCTCCATCAGCGAGGTCATCGCGGGCGGCGTGAGCAGCAGCATGCGGGCCCAGGCCATCCCCGAGCCGCTCGTCGTGCAGCGGGCTCAGGGCGATCGGATCTGGGATGTCGAAGGCCGGGAGCTGATCGACCTCAACATGGGGTACGGTCCCCACCTGTTTGGCTATGCGGAGCCTGAGCTGTGCGCCGCGCTCGCCCAGCAGCTGGCCGAAGGTTCGATGACCGGCCTGCCGCACCGGGTCGACCGGGAGGCCGGGGAGCTGATCGCCCAGCTGGTGCCGTCGGTCGAGCAGGTGCGTTTCGCCAACTCGGGGACCGAGGCGATCACCTCCGTGCTGCGCCTGGCCCGGGCCGCCACCGGCCGGATGAAGGTGCTGACCTTCGATGGTCACTACAACGGGTGGAGCGAGACCATCTTGCGCGCCGGGAAGGCAACCTTCTACGAGCCCGCGCCGGACACTATCCACCCGCTGCCCGGCGCGCTGGGCATGATTCCGGAGTCGCTCAACCACACCCTGCAGATCCCCTGGAACGACCTGGCTGCCCTGCGTGCCGTGTTCGAGGCCCACGGGGGCGAGCTCGCGATGGTGATCTGCGAGCCGGTGATGGCCAACGCCTGCGTCGTTCCGCCGGCGCCCGGGCAGCTTGAGGAACTGCGCGCGCTGTGCGACCACTGGGGCGCCTGGCTGGTCTTCGACGAGGTGATCACCGGGTTCCGACTCGGGAGCGGCGGGGCCCAGGTGCGCTACGGGGTCACGCCGGACCTGACTGTGCTCTCGAAGGTGATGGGCGGCGGCGTCCCGGTGGCGGCGTTCGGTGGATCCCGCGGCAAGATGGCCATGCTCGCGGACCACCGCGCGATGCACCTCGGGGTATACGCCGGGAATCACATGTCGGTGCGCGCCGCCGCCACCAACCTGGCGAAGATAGCGCGCTCCCCCGAGGTCTACGACGGGCTCGAGCAGCGCGGAGACTACCTCGAGCAGCAGTTGCGCGCGATGTTCGCCGAGGCGGATCGCCCGGTCCTGATCAGCCGGGTCGGCTCGCTCCTGTCCGTGTCGCTGCTGCGCCAGCCCGCGGACCTGTCGCGCGGCCCTCGCGCGGCCGCTCAGGCGATGGACTTCGCGGCCCAGCGCACGCTGCAGATCGCGGCCCAGGAACGGGGCGTCTATTTCCACCCGAGCCCGATCGAGCCCTGGTTCCTCAGCACCGAGCACAGCGTCGAAGACCTCGATCAGGTGGTGGCGGTCCTGCGCGACGCGCTGGCCGGCGTGCCCGAGTCACGGTGACCGGCGACCACGGCGACACGCCGCTGGAGCTGCTTCGGGAGACAGCCGCGCGGTCCCCGCAGGCCGTGCTCTTCGCCGAGGCAGCGGGGAACACCACCGCGCAGGACCTCGCCGACCTAGCCGGAACCCGCCTCGAAGCCTACCGCCGGGCCGGGATCGGGCCGGGTTGCCGGGTCGGGGTCGTGGCCTGGTCGGCCGCGTCGTTCGTGGCGGACGTGCTCGCGGTGCTCGCGCTTGACGCGGTGGTGGTTCCGCTGCCGCGGCAGATGAGCGAGTGGGAACGAGAGCGGAATTCCGAACTCGCCGCGATCACGCACCTGGCCGCACCGCTCGACTGGCCGCTGCTTCCGGGGATCGGCGATGTGGTGGCAGGCGAACGATGGGTCGCCCGCCGACCGCCCGGCGAGGCGCCACCCGGTGGCGCCGCCAGCGCTCAGCTCACCTCCGGCACCAGCGGCCGCACCAAGGTGGCGCTGCGCCCGGTCAGCGCCCTGATCGCCGAGGCGGAGAACTACCGCACCTCGCTGGACATGGGTCCGGGCACGGTGCTGGCCTGCCCGGTGCCGCTGCATCACGCGTACGGCTTCGGACTGGCCGCCCTGGCCGCTCCGCTGGCCGGCGCCACTACGGTCGTCACCAGCGCGGACCGGCCGTGGATGCTGTCGCGTGCCCTGACCGAACACGACGTCACGCTGGTGGCCGGCGTGCCGCCGCTGCTGCGCCTGCTGGCCGAGTCGACCACTGCCAGGCCGGCGCGCCGCATCGGCTACCTGTCCGCGGGCATGCCAATGGACGCGCGGACAGCCGAACTCGTCGGGACCGTGCTCGGCGGCTGGCTTGGCGAGGTGTACGGCACGACGGAAACCGGCCCCATCTGCGTACGGCCGCCGGCCCCCTGGCAGGATGCGGGCTCGCTTGGCCACCCGCTCCCGGGGGTCCGGGTCGAGCTGCGCCCCCAAGAGCCGGAGTCACAGCCGTCGGCGGACGACGCGGTCGGCTCACTGACGGGTCTGGTCGCGATCCACTCGCCGACGGCGATGACCGGATACCTGTACCCGGATCGGGTCGATGCCGCGGCGATCGCGGACGGCTTTCTCACCGGCGACATCGGCCGGATGACGCCGGACGGACTGGTGATCGTGGGCCGGCTGCTCAACTGCGTCAACGTCGGCGGTACGAAAGTGAGCCCGGAGGAAGTCGAGGCCGTGCTGCTGGAGTTCCCGACGGTGCGCTCCTGCCTGGTCGACGGTGAGCCGGACGAATGGCTCGGCCAGCGGATCCGGGCCACGGTGACGCCGGCCGACGTCGACCTGTCCGCGCTGCAGGCGTTCTGCCGGCAGCGACTATCACCAGCGAAGCAGCCCAGCCGGTTCGTCGGCGTCGACATCCTCGAAACCACCGCGACCGGCAAGGTGATCCGCCGGCAGCCGGTGACCGTCGGCTCTTCGTCTCAGCCGCCCGCCGCATCCAGTTAGGCGCACGATACGATCCACCCGGCTACCCCCGCTAGGAACTCGAGCGCGGCGATTCCGGCCGCGCCGGGTTCGCTGGAGTGCGTCGGCGTGCCGCAACGGCGGAGCCCGCGGAGAATCCGGTCGGCAGGTCGTCCCGCGGCGCAATGCCCTCACCTGAAACCTGCCTCACACGCCATCCAGTTCGGTGTCCTAGATTGGTCTTGCAAGAGGTGAGGAGCTTGTGGTGAACCCGAAATGGATCTGTCCCGCGATCGCAGTGTCTGCGGCTCTCGTTGTGCTGGCCGGCTGCGGATCACCTAGTCACAGCGGCGCGTCGCCCCTGCCGAGTAACTCCTCACCATCGAGCGCGGCCGCCACGTCGTCTGGCTCGCCGAGTCCCGGCCCGGTCGCGAGCGGCGCCAGCGCCCGGTGCGTCACGAGCGAGGCCAAGGGCACCTGCGGTCCATACGGCTATCCGGCCATCACCGGAAGCAAAGGGTCCAACACCTTCGTCCTGAACAACATGTGGGGGGCCAAACCGGGCACGACCCAGACGCTGACCGCCCATAACCCCGGCAGCTGGAGCGTTGTGGCCAACGCCCAGCCCGTGGGGTACACGGGGGTGCAGACCTACCCGGCCACGCAGCAGATCTACACCCGGACGGACAACACTGCCGATCCGCTGTCCGGCTTCGGCTCGATCATCTCCTCGTTTACCGAGACCATGAACGTCACCAGTGGCACCAGCGCCGAGGCGGCCTTCGACATCTGGGTCGGCAACAACTCATCCAACTACGCCAACGAGGTCATGATCTGGCACGACCAGGTTAACCGGGGGACCTGCGGCGGGGCCTCGGTAGTGGCTCATGCCGACTTCGGCGGATCCAACGGCGTCCCGCGGCAGAACTGGACGCTGTGCAAGTACGGCGGTAGCGAGCTGATCTGGTACCTCAGCAAGAGCAACGAGCAGTCCGGCACGGTGGACGTCCTGTCCATGCTCACCTGGCTGGAGAGCCACGGCTACCTGCCCGCCGGCTCGGGCCTGAACCAGATTGACTACGGGTTCGAGATTTGCTCGACCACCGGCGCCAAGACCTTCACGGTCAGCCAGTTTGCCATCAAGTCCGCCTGCAAGTCCGGGACCTCCTGCTAGTAACGGCCCCGGGATGTATCAGGGCCAGCCGTCGCGGGTCTTGTATAGGCAGCATCGTGTAAGCCCGCCTGCGTCCAGCTTCTCGCTGGCGTACGAGCAGGACACACCTTCCACACACGCGGAGGTACCGTTATGGGCACTGGAGACACTGGCGAGGCGGCAATCCGGCCGGAGCTGGATCGGCGCCAGGCCATGAGCCTGGTGTCCGATGCCCTGACCACCGTCATCCCGGGCCTGCAGGGCGAGACGCTGGACGAGGGACAGGAACTCTATGCTGACCTAGGGCTGGACTCGCTGGGTCTCGCCCGGCTGCTCATCGAGCTCGAGGGCAAGCTCGGCGTCCAGCTGGTGGATGAGTACCTGATGACCATCGACCTCGAGAACGTGGCGGACCTGGTTGCCCTGGTCGAGCGCGCCGCGCCTCCGGCGGCACAGTAAGAGTCCCTCAGCACGACCCCCGCGACGATCTGCTGCCGCTGGCTGACTAAGCTCTCGCGGCGGGCTGAGGGCCGACGTCGGCCGTCCCGGCCGACGGAGCCGCCGGGAGCAGCCCTGAGCTGGCAAGGTCATCTGTATTGGCCCAGTAGACCCAGTGGGCGGGCTTTTCCCTGATGGCGGCGTCCATCGCAGCCACGCAGCACCCGAACGCCGCCGCCGCGTCGCCCTCCACCGGCACCGGTGCCGAGATCTCCAGCACCTGGTGGCGATAGTCGGCCAAGCGATGCATGAACACCATGAGCACGGGGGCACCGGTCAGCTGGGCGAGGGTCACGACCCCGGGCAAGAGCCTGGCCTGCCGCCCGAGGAAGGTCACGTCGACCGCACGGGTCCGGTCAGCGTCAAGTGGCGGGGCGTCGCTCGAGAACGTCACCACTTCATTGGCGCGAAGCGCGACCGCGGCCTGCGCCGCGCCCTGAAGCCGGCCCGGCTGGAACTCGATGCCCGGCCGCTGCCGGTGGCGCTGTACGCGCCTGGTGTAGGCGAACTCCAGGAGCCGCCGCTCGGCGGACGACATGCCAGACACCTGACTGGAGAGCGGGCGCCCGGTGGAGGTGACCGGGAAGCCGCTGGCATGGAGCAGGGAAAAGGCGCTGTTGTAGGAACCAAAGTGGGCGCTGCAGAGTATGGCCCCCTTGCCCCCGGCCAGCGCAGCATCCAGGTGCTCGCGGCCGCGGATCTCGACGAGTTTCCCCAGGGACCGGGCCCGGCCGCGCAGCCGCATCACGTCGATGACCTCACAGGACCTCATCCGGAAGAATTCCCGGGCCTGGCGCTCAGCCTCCTGCGGGCTGAACGTGTCACCGAGCACCTGACGCAGGTTGCGCACTATCTCGGAGCGCTGCCCGGTCCGGTGCCGGAAGCCCCAGTCCCCCCGCCGGCAGGCGACACGGTAGGCCAGGCTGGCGGGCAGGCGCGATGCCAGCGGCGCCACTACCAGCCAGTAGGCAACGCCCTCCGCGTTGCGCAACAGCCGCTCCGCGCGGACCTTCCCTGGTCGGCCAGCCGTACCCGGCCGCCGCCCCGCATTTCCTCGGCGACCCACCTCAAATGTCATAGCTTGAGCCGTTCTCCTAGTGCGTCAGCGAGAAGGTGGACGCGGGCGTATCGTACGGACCTATCTATAGATAGAGCCGTGACCGCTGGTCTTGATACACCCGAGACGGCCAGGTTACCCGGTCGGCGTGCCGCAGGCGTCACGCGTCAGTCCGGGAGGCAGGCCGGTTGAATGAGGCGATTGCGCTGCATGAGCGAATAATGACCGCATGAGCGTATCGTTGTCCAAGATCACCTGGCAACCTTGCGGAGCGGCAATGACCTAGCCTTCGCCCGCCGCGTGAGCCAGACCCGGGCAGGCGCTGCTCAATGGAGCAGCTGAGTTCGGCGCGACCTTACACTTTCGCGACACTCGGATAGACGCCAGACAGTCCTCGACGAGGAGCGAATACCCATAACGGCAACCAAGACGGCGCGCCCGCTGTATTCCACGGTGGAGGGCCTGGCGCTACTCGTGTTGCGGCGTACGCCGAGGGCCATGCGCAACGGCTCGCGAGTGCCGGCCTTGGGTTCCTGCGCGAGCGATCGACGCAGGTGAGCGGGCCAGTAACCACAACGGGGTCTTTGCCTCAGGCGAGCTTTCGCATAAAGAACATTTCCTCGAATCGTACAATCGACGCGTGATGGCCGCAGAATTCTGGCCGGTGCCGAGGATGAACGCGGGCGCGGTACTTTGACGCGAGCCTGTCCCGGGAAGCCCGGCTTGAGCTGTCGAGGGGAGGGAGTCATCGGAACAGCAGGTCTGGTTTATGATCACCCTCGATGGGAATCGGCGTTTATCGAATGCGACGGGCACCGAATCTGCTTCAGGTTCGGGGATGGGAAAGTAACCACGGGCGAATGGGCGCGCTGGATCAGGCAAGCCAGGATTCTCGGACGTAATCTGCCGCGAGCGGAGATGACGTACCGGCCGGGGCGGCCGTACGTTGCGTGCTGCAGGTAAACCATCGGCACGTGGTGAGCGTCTTAATCTCGTGCTTGGTTAGTTTCCGCCTGTGACGTGGGTAACTGCCCTGGGGGGCGTCATGTCCGTGCTGAAGGCGCTGTCTGGTTCAGACACGCGTGTCGTCGGCTACGAGCAGCTGATTTCACCGACGGCTCTCCTTGACGAGCTGCCCCTCAGCGAGGAGGCGGCGGCGAGTGTCGAGCGTTCCCGGGGTGAGGTCCGCGCCGTGCTCGACGGGTCGGATGACCGGCTCCTCGTTATCGCCGGGCCCTGTTCCGTGCACGACCCGGCGGCCGCCTTTGACTATGCGGGCCGTCTGGCCGCCCTCCGGGACCGGCATCACAATGATCTGCTGGTCGTGATGCGGGTGTACTTCGAGAAGCCGCGGACCGTGACGGGTTGGAAGGGCCTGATCAACGACCCCGGGATGGATGGCCGCCACGACGTACACGGCGGCCTGCGCGTCGCGCGGCAGCTGCTGCTCGAGATCGTGACCCTCGGCTTGCCGGTCGGCTGCGAGTGGCTTGATCCCGTCACGCCTCAGTACATCGATGACGCTGTGACCTGGGGCGCGATCGGCGCGCGGACCACGGAAAGCCAGGTCCACCGGCAGCTCGCCTCGGGCCTGTCAATGCCGGTCGGGTTCAAGAACGGAACCAGCGGCGACGTCCAGGTCGCGGTGGACGCGTGCCGCGCGGCGGCCGCCCGCCACACGTTCTTCGGCGCGACCCCGCTCGGGACGGTCGCACTGGTGAAGACCGCTGGCAACCCTGACACCCATGTGATTCTGCGCGGGGGCCGGGCTGGCCCGAACTACGGGGCGAGCCATGTCTCGAAGGCGCTCGACATGGTCGCGGACGCCGGGCTGCCGCGGCGGCTGATGGTCGACACCAGCCACGGCAACAGCTGGAAGGATCACCGTCGCCAGCCGCTGGTGGCGACCGCTCTCGCGGACCAGATGGCGGCCGGGGAACGAGGCCTGACCGGGGTGATGCTGGAAAGCTTCCTGCACGAGGGCAGGCAGGAACCGGGCAGTCAGGCCACGCTCACCTACGGGCAGAGTGTCACCGACGCTTGCATGGATATCGGTACGACTGCCGATGTACTCGGTGGCCTGGCGGCCGCGGTCCGCAGCCGCCGCAAGCAGCCGCTGTCATCATGACGGATCGAACGTCCCGGCAGATACCCGCTGTGAGCCAATGATCACCAGGTCGGCTGCGGCCGGCCAGCTGCGCGCTAAATCGTTACAAGTCAGGCACTAAATTGTCACAAGTCAGGTTGCCCGACCGCCATTCAGGCGTGGCCCCGCCGAAGCCGCCCGCCTCGCGCGGCCGCTGGTTTATTGAGGACCGGCGACACCGGTATGGCAGGAAGGACAACCGCCGACCTTACTCGCGCGTCTAACTCGCAGGGCCTGTGCTGTTGATAACAGAATGTGATGTATCAAGCGTATATTGTCCACAGTGACTTTGGAACGCAGACATGACAAGCGCATGCCAACCGAACGTCGCCAGAGCCTTTTGCTCGCTAAGCCGTGTTTTCACCACGACGGCCAACTCCGCTAGCATGCTCCTTCCGAGACGATCCGCGCGGCGGCCGGCGGCAGTAACTCGACTTTTGAGGCCAGCGCAGGCCTGAATCTAGACGCACAGGAGCAGAGGGGGGTCCGTCGTGACCATATCACCGGATGGTGACCGGGAAGATCAGCGGCGAGCTGGGATTAGCGGGCCGGTGCGGCTCCGTTCCGGCAAACCTGCCGCCCCTCCTCGTGATGCGGCGGAAAAGCCAAGCTCGCGCTTCCTGACCCGTCGTACGATTCTGAAATCGGTGCCGTTGTCGGCTCTGATCGCTTTCAGTCCCGTCCGCGATGCACTAGCTGCGGCCAGTCCGGGCCCCACTCTCAACATCGTCGCTCACGAGGATGATGACCTGCTCTTCCTGAGCCCGGACCTCCTGCACGCGATTCAGGCAGGCGGGAAGGTGCGGACCGTATTTATTACCGCCGGTGACGCCGGCATGTCGTCGAGCTATTGGACCGGCCGGCAGAACGGCATGCTGGCCGCTTACGCAAAGATGGCCGGAGTCAGTAATTCCTGGACTCAGGCGGATGCTGGAATCGCGGGGCATCCGATGCCCCTTTACACGCTCAGCGCAATGCCCGCGGTCTCGCTGATCTTCATGCGGCTTCCGGATGGAAACCCGAGCGGAACAGGATACGCCAGGACCAACTATGAAAGCCTGCAGGGATTGTGGACGGGCAGTACTTCAACGATTCACGCGATAGACGGGTCGTCCAGCTACACGAAGTCTTCGCTGGTAAGCATCCTCACGGCGATAATGTCGGCCTTTCAGGCTACCTCCGTCAACACGCAGGACTACGTTGGAAGCTTTGGCGACGGCGATCACAGTGATCATCATGCCGCCGCGTACCTCGCGCAAGCTGCCCAGCAGGGTTACGGCACGTCATCTGCGTTTGCGGGTTACATAGCCTACTCCGACATTTCGCTCGCGGCCAATGTCACCGGATCTGACCTAACGGCGAAGTCGAATGCCTTCTATACGTATGCTCCCTACGATTCTCAGGTCTGCTCCTCCCCCTCGAGTTGCGCCGGGACCGATTACCCGCTGTGGCTGCAGCGCCAGTACCTGGCGACGCCATCAAATGCACCGATGGCCAATGCGGGTTCGAGCCAGACGGTGCAGGCGGGTGCGACTGTTCAGCTGAACGGTTCTGGCAGCAGTGATCCGGGGGGCAAGTCGCTGACCTACCAGTGGAGCCAGACCGGCGGCACC
>Ga0335069_10006824_pt1 | contig 16540 bp, 13 predicted proteins | sample Lox_Sample_11_FD_206714 | JGI IMG/M metagenome (GOLD analysis project Ga0335069, IMG submission 206714) | Soil microbial communities from Loxahatchee National Wildlife Refuge, Florida, United States - Lox_Sample_1.1 | ecosystem: Environmental > Terrestrial > Soil > Wetlands | place: USA...
GATGTGCATCATCCCGTACGGCACCCAGGAGGGCGAGATCAGCTTCTGCGCGTACAACACGGGCGTCGGCTGGCGGCAGGTCGTCGAGAAGATGCACGCGACGGCGACCGTCGCCGACTGGTACAAGACGCGCGGGCGCCACAAGGTGTACGCCAAGAACCAGAAGCTCGAGCTGCCGCAGGCGCGCGGCACCGTGAGACTGCCGATCGTCGAATGAACGCGCGTGCTCTCGGTCCCGCCTTCGTGGCGCTCGCCGTCGTGGCCGTGGCGGTCGCGTCGGGGTTCGCGTTCGCGGCGCCCAACGCCGGCAAGCCCGCGTTCTGGCTGCTCGCGGGCGGGCCCACGGTGCTGTTCGCGGTCGTCGGGGCCGTGTGGGCGCATCGCGAGGAGCTGCTGCGCGAGTGGGTCACGCCGCGCTGGGGGGACTTCACGCGTGGCGTGGTGTCGGCGGTGCTCCTGGTCGCCGTCGCGTGGGCCTTCACGCGCCTCGTGCTGCCCGTCGGGTCGCCGCGCGAGATCTGGATCGTCACGATCTACGGGCAGATAGGGGACCCGCGTCAGCTCCAGGCGCACGCGCCGCTCGTGGGCGCGGTCCTCGTGGTGTGCGCGGTGGCCGAGGAGGTGCTCTGGCGCGGGGCGGTGACGCAGATGCTGGCCGACCGCGTGGGGACGCGCACCGCGTGGATCTGGGCGGCGGTGCTCTACGCGCTGGCCTATGTGCCGACGTGGTGGGCGCTCCGAGGGGGAGGGACGGGCTCGCTCGACCCGCTCCTGTCCGTGGGTGCGCTGGGCGCGGGGCTGCTCTGGGGAGCGATGGCGCGCGCCTGGGGGCGGCTCGTGCCCGGGATGATCGCCCACGTGTTCTTCGACTGGGCGGTCGTCATGATGTTCCCCCTGTGGGGCCCGCGGTAGGCGGGACTAGACTCGGGCGCCGTGCCACGCAGTGCACGAAGAGCCCCGCGGCGAGCGGCACGTCAGAGCCGCGCCGAGGACACCATCGGCGTCCTGCTGGATGCGACCGAGATGGTGCTCGGGCAGCACGGCTTCGCGCGCACCACGACCAACCGCATCGCCGAGCGCGCCGGCGTGAGCATCGGCACGCTGTACCGCTACTTCCCCACCGCCGAAGCGCTCGTCGAGGCGGTCGTTCACCGGATGTGGGCGCGCGAGCTCGAGCTCTTCGAGACGCGCGCCTCGGAGCTCTCGGCGCAGCCGCTCGACCGCATCGTCGGGTCGCTCATCGACTCGCTCGTGGCACAGATGGCGCGGCAGCGGGTGCTCTACATGCGCTGGTACGGCGAGGCGTCGCACCTGGGGCGCCTCGACCTCGGGCTCAAGATGACGAACCGCGCGATCGACCTCGTCGAAGGGTGGCTCCGGGCGCACGAGCGCGCCGTGCGCACCCGGAACCTGCGCTTCGCGGCGGACCTCGTCGTCAAGACGACGATGGCCGTCGTGCGCACCGCCGCGCGCGATTACCCGGAGCAGGTCGAGAGCGGTGAGCTCGCGAGGGAGCTCACGGTGATGATCACGCGTTATCTCACAGGCTGAGCGTCGCGCTCGCCGCGGGGGTCGCGTCGATCATGAGGTACGCCCGCACGCTGGCCGGCGGAGTCGTCGTGCCGAAAGGGATCGAGACGGTCGCGATGTTGCCGCTCGCGTCCTTGGTCGTCTTCGTGTCGAGCCCGTAGTTCAGGCCCACCGGGGAGCCCGTCGAGGCGTCGACGAGCAGGAGCGAGGCGAGGTGCCCGCTCGCGGCGAGCGACGAGCCCGAGAGCGTCGCGGTCACACCCGTCGTGTCGTGCGTGAACGCGACGGTGCCCGCGCTGACCGTGGGTCGCGAGCCGTGGTACGCGACGTTCGCGCCGGCGACGAAGGAGATGCCCTGCGTCTGCGGGTTGCACAGGCCGAGTCCCTCCATGAAGGCGCCGTAGACCGGGATGCCGGCGCAGTCGGAGCTGCCCACGAGCGACGCCGGGTTCGGCACGTCCTGTCCGTTGGCGGCGAGCTGCAGGTCCATGCGGAAGGCGGTGAAGGGGATGTTGATGGCGTCGAGCTGGATCGTGATCCCACCCGGCGCCGACATGCTCAGCGTCGCGCCGTCGACGAGCACGTCGAGCGGCAGGATGGTCTTCGTGGTGGGGTCCACCGAGGCGTTGCCCTGCGCGTCGGCCTGGGCGCCGACCATCCAGCCGACGGCGTGCGATCCGCTCAGCTCGACGAGCGAGAGCGAGTACCACATCGCGTCGAAGCCGATCTGGTTGTAGCTCGGCATCACCGTCGGGAGCGGCACCGCGAGGCGCGTGAGCGTCCACGTCGCGTCGGGCGCGATCGTCGCGGTGCCCGCGGCGGCGAGCGTCGGCTTCATCGAGAGCTGCGCCGTCCCTCCGCGCGAGCCGCCGGAGAGCGCGAGGCCCTTGCGCTGCATGCCGACGAGGTAGGGCGCCGTGACGTCGATCGACACGGTGCCGTCCGCCGCCGCCTGCAGCGGGGACTTCGGGACGATGGTGACGAACTTGCCGTCGCCCGAGACGACGGTGTCCACCGGCACGGACGGCGTGATCGACACCTGGACAGCGGACGAGTCGAGGATCGCGAGCTGCGCGTCGCCGCCCTTCCTCACGCCGAGCGTCAGCGTGATGGGCCGCGTCGGGTCGATGGTCGCGGGAGGCGAGGGGAGCTGCGAGCCGAAGGACGTGGTCCACGAGAGCGTCGCGCCGTCGGCGATGGCCGGCGGCGTCGTCGTGCAGCGAGAGTCGTTCTTCGCCTCGGGGCGCAGGCAGTACTCGTAGGGGACGCTGAAGATCTGGCCGCTCTCGCCGGCGATGTAGATGGCGTCCGCGCCGAGCGCGGGCGAAGCGTTGACGTCGTCGCGGTCGGCGTCGATGAGCAGGATGGACCAGCGGAGCTTCCCGTCGGGACCGAGCACGTAGAGCCGCCCGTCGCCGCCGCCGAAGTAGACGTTGCCGTCGGCGTCCACCGACGGCGACGAGCGAATCGGCTCGGGGGTGTCGAACTGCCAGCGCTTCGCGCCGGTCTTCGCGTCGAGGTCGTACACCGAGCCGTCGGCGGCGGCGGCGACGATCGACCCGTCCGGCAGGAGCGCGGTGCTCGCGTAGACGTGGTCGCGCGCGCCGAAGGACCACTGCTCCACGCCCTGCTGGTCGTAGGCGTGGACGTATCCGTCGAAGGCGCCGACCAGGAGGAGACCCGAGGCCGTGAGCATCGGGCTCGCCGCGACCGTCCCGTCCATCGAGACGCCCCAGCGCTGCGATCCATCCGGGGCGATCGAGAACGTGTTGTGCCCGAGGACGGCGACCATGTTGTTGTTGCCCACGTAGAGATTGGCGGCGTTGTCGACCGCCGGGAGGCTCCAGGTCTGGTTGGGCGCCTTGAACTTCCACTTGGCGGCGCCCGAGTCGCGGTCGAGCGCGTAGATGAAGTAGTTGTCGTTCGGCGCGTAGAGCGTGCCGTCGGCGGCGATGCCGACGTTGCCCTCGAACCAGTTGATCTGGGCGCCGTTCACCGACGGGTCGTCGGCCGTGGCCGTCCAGAGCGCGGCGCCGGTCTTCGCGTCGAGGGCGCGCACCTTGCCGTCGCCGGCGCCGAAGTAGACGTGGCCGCGGTCGTCGAGGAGCGCGGCCGAGTCGATGAGCTCTCCGCACGTGGTCTTCCACGCGAGGGTGCCGTCCGCGTGCAGCGCGTAGAAGTTGCGGTCGGCGGAGCCGACGTAGATGGTCCCGTCGGCGCCGACGACCGGGGAGCTGAAGATCCCCTTGGCGGTCTGGTAGCTCCAGAGGGCGCCGCCCGTCGTGTGGGCGTGAATCTGCGAGACGCCGTCCTGGAACGCGTCGTTGCGGAACTTGGGCCAGGGGCTTCCGGCTTGCAAAGGGAGCGACGGCTGCGCGCTCGGCGGGGCCGCCGGCGACGATGCACCGGAGCTGCAGCTCGTCGGCGCGGCAGCGATGCACGGCAGGGCGATGGCGAGAGCGAGGGTCGTTCGTCCGGAACGCATGGCCCCAAGTGAGACACAGTCGTACCCCGGCCGTTACTCGACTTCGACTCACGTGGCGCGAGGGCGAGGATCCGTAGGAAAACCCGGTGGATCGACGATGCCGGGGCCCATCGCGAGGGCGATTGCTCGCTTTCCCCGGGGCATTACTCTGCGGCGCGTGCCGCCGTCGCCGTCCTCCGCCGAGCTCGAAGCGCTCCTCGTGGAGGCGTATCCGGCGCTCGCGCGCGACGTGCGCGCGCGCCCCGAGGACGTCGCGATGCTCGCGCGCGGGACGCGGCAGCCTCGCGACGCGCGCACCTACCGGCGCCTTCTCGCCACGGCGATCGACGACCCGACCGATCGCACCGCGGTGCTGCGCGGCCTCCGCCGCTTCGCGTCGCGCGAGAAGCTGCGCATCGCCGCGCGCGAGCTGCTGGCTCACCCCGGGCAAGACGTGGACGTCACGTCGCGCGAGCTCGCCGATCTCGCCGAGGTGTGCTGCGAGGCCGCTCTCGCCGAGTCGCTCGCGTGGGCCGAAGGCCGCTTCGGCGCGCCGCTCACTTCCGGCGGCGCGCGCTGCCCGGTCGTCGTGCTCGGCATGGGCAAGCTCGGAGGGCGCGAGCTCAACGCCGGCAGCGACATCGACCTGATCCTCTTCTACGAGACCGACGACGGCGCCGCCGGCTCGCTCTCGCTGCACGAGTACTTCACGCGCGTCGCCCAGCGCTTCGTCGCCAACCTCGACGAGACCACCGAGCACGGCATCGTGTGGCGCGTCGATCTGCGCCTGCGCCCCGAGGGATCGACGGGCCCCATCGTCAACGCGCTCTCGGCCGCCGAGCGCTACTACGAGACGTGGGGCCGCACGTGGGAGCGCGCGGCCCTCGTGCGCGCGCGTCCCGTCGCCGGGGACGCGGCGTTCGGCAAGACGCTCCTGCAGGCGCTGTCGCCGTTCATCTGGAGGCGCGCCGTCGACCCGCGCGTCGTCGACGAAGTGGTCGCGATGCTCGCGCGCGCGCGGTCCGAGGCGAACGAGGAGACGCGGGAGGACCTCAAGATCGGGCCGGGGGGCATCCGGGAGGTCGAGTTCTTCGTGCAGTCGCTGCAGCTCGTGTGGGGCGGCCGCTACCCGCGCATGCGCGCCACGAACACGCTGGACGCGCTGCGCCGCCTTCGCGCCGGCGGCTTCGTGACCGAGCGCGAGGAGGTGGACCTCGCCGCCGCGTACCTCTTCCTGCGCCGCCTGGAGCACCGCATCCAGTTCGCCACCGGGCTGCAGACGCACGCGCTGCCGCGCGACCCGGCGATGCTCTCGTGCATCGCGCGCTCTCTCGGCTTCGACGGCGCAAAGGGCCTCGGGCGCGAGCTGGCGCGCGTGCGCGCGGGCGTGACCGAGCGCTTCGTCGCTCTCGGGCGCGAGCCGACCAGCGTCGACCCGGTGTTCGACAGGCTCGCTGTCGCGCTCGACGAGCGCGACGAGGCGGCCGTCGCCGCCGCCGCCGAGGCGCGCTTCGGCCCGGTCGCGGCGACCGATCTGCCGCGGCACCTGCTCGCGCTCGCGCGCAGCCCCGAGGCTCCGCTGGGGTCGATCACGCGCGACCGCGATCCGGCGCTCGCTCGCTTGCTCGTGCAATCGCTCGCCGACTCCGCCGACCCGGAGCAGGCGGCGCGCTTGCTCGCGTCTCTCTTCGAGCGCTTCGCCACGCCGGGGGCGTACGTCCGCGCTCTCGCCGGCGATCCGCAGCTCGTACGCGCCCTCGCCTCGCTCCTCGGCGCGAGCACGTTCCTCGGCGAGGCCCTCGTCGGCCACCCCGACCTCGTCGACCGCATCGTCTACGCGCGCGTCGCGCCGACGCCGGAGGTGGCGCGCGCGCAGCTCGAGGAGGAAGTGGCGGCGCTCGGCCCCGCGCCCGACGTCGATGCGTTCGTTGGCGCGCTGCGCCGGGCGAAGAGGCGCGTCACCTTCGAGGTGGGCCTCGCCGATCTCGCGGGGGACCTCTCCCCGCGCGAGATCTCGGCGACGTTCACCGCGCTGGCCGACGCGGCGCTCGACCGCGCGTGCCGCTACGCGATGCGCGAGCGCGGCCTGCCCGAGGACCGCGGGCTCGCCGTCGTAGCAATGGGCAAGCTCGGCGGCGGCGAGATCGGCTACGGGTCGGACCTGGACCTCTCCTTCGTCTACGAGTCGTCCGACGAGGACGCGCCCGAGCTCTTCGCGCGTGTCGCGCAGCGCGTGCTCCGCCTCGTCGGCACGCCGCACCCGGAAGGCCCTGGCTACGAGCTCGACACGCGCCTGCGCCCGTCGGGGAGCCAGGGGCTGCTCGTGGTGTCGCTCGAGGCCTTCGCTCGCTACCAGGCCGAGCGCGCCGAGAGCTGGGAGCGCCAGGCCCTCGTGCGCGCGCGCGCCTGCGCCGGCGACCCCGAGCTGGGCGCGCGAGTCGCCGCCGTCGCGGCCGCGGCCGCGTACGAGCGGGGCGCCGCGCCGCCCGCCGAGGTGCACCACCTGCGCATGCGCATGGAGCGCGAGCTCGCGCGCGAACGACTCGACCGCCCCCCGCGCCGTTACGACCTGAAGCTCGGACGCGGCGGGCTCCTCGACGTGGAGCTCGCGGTGCAGTGGCTCCAGATGCGGCACGGCAGCGATCCGCGCGTGCGCGCGTCCTCGACCGAGACGGCGCTCGCGGCTCTCGACGCGAGCGGTCACCTCGATCCCGCGGTGGCCGAGACGCTGCGCCAGGGCTGGCGCTTCCTGCGCCGCCTCGAGCAACGTCTTCGCATCGCCCACGGCACGAGCGCTACGCTCATCGAGGAGGGCGCCCCGGGCCTACCGGCCCTCGCGCGGCGCATGGGCCTGCACGACGCGCCTCGCGCCGACGCCGTCGCGTCCCTGCTCGATCGCTACGTCGCCGTCACACGGGAGATTCGCGCGGCGTACTCGCAGGTGCTCGGTATCGGCGAATGACGCCGACGTAGCGTAGGCTTGTCTCGTCGAGAGCATGAAGCTGTGCCCCCGTTGCAACGAGCCGTTCGCCGACGAGGCGGGGTTCTGCCCATTCGATGGGGCCGCGCTCGCGAAGAGCCCCGATCCGTGCCTCGGGAGGACGCTCGCGGCGCGCTATCGCCTGGTTCGCAGGCTCGGCACCGGGGGCATGGCCGTCGTGTACCTGGCGCGGCACGTGATGATCGAGCGGCTCTCGGCCATCAAGCTGCTGCGGCAGGACCTCGGCATGAGCCCGGGGCACCGCGAGCGGTTCCTTCGCGAGGCGCGCGCGGTCAACCGCATCAACCACCCGAACATCGTCGAGATCACCGACTTCGGCGAGGACGCGGGCCTCACATTCCTCGTCATGGAGTTCGTCGAGGGGCCGTCCCTGCACGAGCTGCTCTCCGGCGGCCGCTTCGCGTGGGCGCGGGCGGCGCGCATCACGATGCAGCTCGCGTCGGCGCTGGGGCGGGCGCACGAGCAGGGGGTCGTGCACCGTGACCTCAAGCCGGAGAACGTGCTCGTGACGACGCGCGCCGGCGACGACTTCGTCAAGCTGGGCGACTTCGGCATCGCGAAGATCCTCGACGCGCCGTCGATCACGATCGGCGAGACGCGGTTCGGGACGCCGGGGTACATCGCGCCGGAGGTCGTCGAGGGGCAGGCGGCGACGCAGGCGGCGGACATCTATGCGCTCGGCGTCGTGCTCTACAACATGGTGACCGGCGTGATGCCCTTCGACGCGCGCGGCACCGAGCTGCTGGTCGCGGCGCTGCGCGAGGCGCCCGTGAAGCCGAGCGACCGCTTCGGCGACGTGCCGGCGGAGCTCGAGGAGCTGATGTTGCGCATGATCGCGCGTCTCCCGGGCGACCGGCCGCGCGATGCGTTCGTCGTTCACGACGCGCTGGCCGACATCGTGCGGCGCCTCGGGAAGACCTCGAAGGCGCCTCCGCCGCCGCCCCCGCCCGACGCGGAGGAGCGGACCACGTCCGACGCGCGCGCCGACGGCTCGCCGCGCTCGGAGCTCACCGCGCAGCTCGCGGCGCTCCCGACCGCGGAGATCGCAGCGCGCTGGCACGGGATGATCTCGGAGCTGGGCCGGCAGATCGACGAGGCGCGCGCGCACGGAGAGAGCGACCCAGGTGTCGTGCGGGCGACGCAGCTCGCGGGCGATGCGCGCGGGCTCATCGCGTCGCTCGAGCGTGCGAAGGCCGCCGTCGCGGAGCACCAGTCGCGCGTCGACCGTCTCGAGGCGCAGGGGCGCGCGTTCCGCGGGATGCTCGGCGGGGCGATCGACGCGCTCTCGCGCGACCGCTCGCGCGAGCTCGCGCACCTGGACGCCATCGCGTCACGACGCATCCGCATCACCGAGCACGCGAGCGCGTCGTCGCTCGATCCGCGGGCCCAGGAATCGCTCGTCTGGGAGCGCGAGGCGCTGCAGACCGAGGAGCGGCGCGCGCGCGCGGTCGTCGACGACCTCGGCTACCAGATCGAGGAGCTCAAGCAGCAGCTCGCGCGCCAGAACGAGCAGCACGACACCGAGCTGGCCGACGCGACCGGCCGGCTCGAGGGCGCCCTCGCGGCGCTTCGCCGGATGACCGGAGAGCTGGTGCGAACGATCGAGGAAGCGGCGACCGCGGTCGTGCGCTGAGGGGGTCAGCAGTAGGGCTTGCAGGTGCCGTTTGCGCCGTTCGTGCAGCAGACGCTGGGCCAGGTGCAGTTGCCGCACGCCATGCACGCCTTCGGCAGGCACGAGCCCGCGCACGCCTCGCCGATCCCGCCCGGACAGCACGCGAGGCCGTTCGGCGGGGGTGTGCCCCCGTCCGGTCCCATGCAGTAGCCGCCGTCTCCGGCGTCGGCAGCCGACTCGGGCGCGTCCGCTGCCGATTCGGGCGCGCCGGCTTCGGGCTCGGTGGCCCGATCTTCGAACGCATCGTGCGTCGAGCCGTCGCGCCCGTCGTCGACGAAGGTCACTTCAGGAACGGCGCAGCCCGTGGCCAGCCAGCCGAGCAGCAAGAGCGACGCCGAGCGCATCGATCACATTCTACTCCGAGGACTCAGCACGGACCGGCGTCGGGCGCCGTGCAGGTCGCATTGTTGCCGCTCGGACAGCAAACGCTCGGCCACGTGCAGGTGCCGCAGTGAGTGCACGCCTGCGGCTTGCAGCTTCCGCTGCACACGGCGCCGGAAGGGCAGCAGGTGTAGCTGGCGTCGGGAGGCCCTGCGTCGCCCTTGCAGTAGGTGGGGCCTTGCGTGCGGGCATCGCTCGCGTCGCCCGCGTCGCCCGCGTCAGTAGAGCCGCCTTCGCCGTCCGCCGGCGAGCTGGCGTCCTGCTCCACGTCGACGCTCGTGTCGATCACCGCCACGTCACGCGAGACGCCTCCGTCGGTGAAGCTCACGTCGGGCACGCCGCAGCCTGTCGCGACGATCGCCGAGGCGACCAGGCAAGCGAGGCGCATCCCCTACATTCTACCCTGCACGACGAGCAGGCCACCGTCGCGGAGGAAAGCAGGGGCCACGCTGACGGACTGCGACGGGCTGGTCGCGAGCAGCCAGGCGCCGATGCCCACGCCGACGACGGCGCCGGCCGCGAGGCCGATGGCGAGGGGCCCTTGCCACTGCGCGGCGTTGCGAGCGTCGTTCACCTCGGATTGCTTCGAGGACGGGCACTGCAGAGGGCTCCCGCTGCAGTCGTTGTCGATGGTGGAGATGTTCGACTGCCGGAGCACGAACGACACGACCGACCCGACGGCGAGCGCGCCGCCCACGCCGATGGCGATCCAGGCGCCGACGTGCGACGGGTGCGGCGTCACGGGCGGGTTCTTCTCGCCATCGCCGGGCGGAGTGGCGGGCCCCTGGCCCGGCGTCTGCGCCGCCGGCGCCCCCGCGAGCGGGGCGGCGGGGGTGAGCGTCACGCTGATCGACACGTGCCCGCTTTCCGGCAGCGTCACCGCCGTCTCGAACGGGGAGTCGCCCGGCGCGGTCGCGCGGATGGTGTGGTGACCCACGTCGAGCGGCAAGCCGCCGGCGAGCGCCGAGCGGTCCACCGGCGCATCGTCGATTCGCACTTCCGTCGTCGCCGGTGCATCCGCGGGCAGTACGATGCTCAGGCGGGGCACGACCCTCTCGAGGTCCGCGGCGTGCTCCCGGGAGGCGCGCAGGACGTCGGGGGATGCCTTCTCCTGCTCGCCGAGCTTCACGGAGGCTTCATAGTTCGTCAGGGCCTCGGCCCGGCGCCCGAGCGCTTCGAGGCAGCTCGCGATGCGGAAGCGCACGTTCGCCGTGTCCTTCACGGCGGCGACGCGCTGGAACTTCTCCAGGGCCGTGTCGTATCGCTTGGCATCCTGGTCGGCGACGGCGTCCGCGAAGAGCTTGCGGGCGGCATCGAGGTCCTCCGCGCTCTGGGCGGCCACCGGGGCCGCGAGGGCGACTTGGCACACCAGGAGCGAAAGGGCTAGGCCGATCGCCGTCGAACGCATCCTTCGCCGAACACTACCACGGTCACCGAAACTGATAGGATTCCCCGCGGATGGGCAGCGAGGAATCGCGCGGCGGCACCGAGGTCAATACCGGCATCCGCATGCGGACCCTCGCGGCGGTGCCCAAGCTCGTCGCGACCGCCGGCCCGGGCGCCGGCCGCGCGCTCGCCATGTCCAACGCGCTCGCGACCGTCGGCCGCCATCCGACCAACGACCTGGTGCTCTCCGACCCCAAGGTGAGCGGCGTGCACCTCGAGCTCCGGCGCGTCGGAGAGCGCGTCCACGTGCGCGACGCCGGGAGCACCAACGGCACCTGGCTCGGGCCGCACCGCGTGAGCGAGATGGAGCTCGCGTCCGGCGGCGAGATCGTCGTCGGCTCGACGACCCTGCGCCTCGAGCTCGACGACGGCGCGGGCACCGCGCAGGTGAGCCTCCAGAGCTCCTTCGGGGAGCTCGTGGGCCAGTCGACCGAGATGCGCGAGCTCTTCGCGACCCTCGAGCGCGTCGCCCCCAAGTCCCTGAGCGTCCTGGTGCAGGGCGAGACCGGCACGGGCAAAGAGGAGGTGGCGCGGGCGCTCCACGCGCGCAGCACGCGCGCGTCGCAGCCGTTCGTCGTCATCGATGCGACGGCGCTGCCCGAGACGCTCGCCGAGTCGCTGCTCTTCGGGCACGAGAAGGGCGCCTTCACCGGCGCCGATCAGCGGCGCACGGGCTTCTTCGAGGCCGCGAGCGGCGGCACGGTCTTCATCGATGAGATCGGCGAGCTGCCGGCGCCGCTGCAGTCCAAGTTCCTGCGCGTGCTCGAGCGCCAGGAGGTCGTGCGCGTCGGCGGCAACGTGCCGGTGAAGATCGACGTGCGCGTCGTGTCGGCGACGCACCGCGACCTGCGCCACGAGATCGAGGCGAACCGCTTCCGCGAGGACCTCTACTACCGGCTCGCGCAGGTGCGCGTGCAGCTCCCGCCGCTGCGCGACCGCGTCGAGGACATCCCGCTGCTCTGCCAGAAGCTCCTCGCCGGGCTCGCGGGCGGGCGGGACATGCCGATCCTCATCGAGCAGGCCGCCGTGGACTTCCTCGCGACGCAGCCGTGGCCGGGCAACGTGCGCGAGCTGCGCAACGTGCTGGCGCGGGCCGCCGCGCTCGCGCACGAGGGAATCATTCGCCGCGCCGACGTGGCTGGAGAGGGCTTCGGCTTCCGGGGCACGCGCCAGGAGCGCGAGGTGATGGATCTGTCCGGCACCTTCGCCGCCGCGAAGGACCACGCCATCGAGCGCTTCGAGAGCGCCTACCTTGCGGCCCTGATGAAGCGCTGCGGGGGCAACCTGTCGGCGGCGTCTCGCGAGGCCGACGTCGCCCGGCATCACCTGCGCGACCTGCTGAAGAAGCGGGGCCTCTACGGCGTCAGCTGGCCTGACGACGGCGAGAAGGAGAGCTGAGAGACCTTCACGTGCGGCGGAGAAGGCCCCCGAGCTTCTTGCGGCGCAGGGCCCCCGGTTCGGCGTCGCGCAGGTAGCGCAGGTTCGCTCCGTTGATCATGAGGTGCGCCACGATGGGGCCGACCAGGCTCCCCGTCGCCGCGTAGAGCACGGCAAAGAGGAGCCCCATCAGCGTCGCCCAGGCCATCCACCCCCAGCGGGCCTGGCCGCGCACCTGGTGCAGCACGCCGAAGGCCAGGCTGGGCAGGACCACGCCGAGCATCGGCACCAGCAGCCCCCGGAAGAGCAGCTCCTCGCCCACGGCGCTCGCCCCGGCGAGCGCGAAGAGCCACCCGTCGGCCGCGCCCTTCACCGCCGGTCTCAGCGCCTCGTGCAGCGCCCGCGCCCAGGGCGCACGCCGCACGAGCACACGGGTGGTCGCCACCGTGACCGCCCCGACACAGACCCCCGCGCCGGCGCTCACCAGCGCCGCCGCCACCGAGCCCCCGATCCCGAGCCAGCCCGGCATCGAGACCGGGTCCTGCCCGAGCGCCATCGAGACGGCCGCCGCGCCCGCTCCGAGCGCCGCATACGCCGACAGGATGAGGAGGGCCGGCCGTCGCCGCCCGAGGGCGCCGACAGCGGACCCTTCCGCGCCCAGGCGTTCCGCCTGAGCTGCGAGGGGGACGCCGTCTCGGCCGACCTGCACGATGCTTCGCAACCTTTCACGCTGCTGGCATGCGTGCAAGGTGCGCTGGCAGGCGCGCGAATCTGTTACCTTCAGCCCTACGCGTCCCGCCACGACCATGACGGTGTCCACGGCCCCCGACGAACGACCTCGCGTCCTCATCGTCGACGACGAGAAATTCATTCGGGACATCCTTGCCGACTTCCTCGGCATGGAGGGCTACATCGTCCGCACGGCCGAGGACGGCGTCGCCGCGCTCACGGAGCTCGGGAACGCGCACTACGACCTCATCATCAGCGACCTCAAGATGCCGCGCATGGGTGGCATCGATCTGCTCGAGCAGATCGGCACCGCCGCCCCCAACGCGCTCACCGTCATCATGACGGGCTTCGGCACCGTCGAGACCGCGATCGACGCGATGAAGCGCGGCGCGTACGACTACATATTGAAGCCCTTCAAGGTCGAGGAGGTCATCCGCGTCGTCCAGCGGGGGCTCGAGAAGCAGCGCCTCAGCGCCGAGAACCTGCGCCTGCGCGAGGCCGTCTCGCTCTACACGGTCAGCGAGGCGATCGCCGCGAGCCTCTCGCTCGAGGAGGTCCTCGCGACCATCGGCGACACGGCGATCCACGAGCTCAAGGGCGACCTTGTCTCGACCTGGCTCGACGACGGCGAGGGCGGGTACTTCGAGCGCCAGCGCCTCGTGCAGCCGCGCCTCAGCGACTCCTCGGTGCCGCCCCCCGGGGACCGGCCGAGCCGCGTGACCGAGCTGCCCGCGTCGGGGGAGCGGCGCGCGGCGGCGCCCGTTTCGCTGTCGGACCCGTCCGGCAAGGCGCGCATCGGCGCCGAGTACGGCATCCTCTCGCCGCAGGCGTTCATCGACCACTACGCGGCGCACTCGACGCTGCTCGAGCAGGGGACCAAGGGCGCGCGCTTCTTCGGCACGCCGCCGGCGATGCCCGTCGTCTCGGTCGTCTCGGTGCCGCTGCGCATGAAGACGCGCCTGCTCGGCTGGATCTCGGTCGCGAGCTTCACCAAGCAGAAGCGGTTCAACGAGGGGCACCGCAAGCTCCTCTCGATCGTCGGCTCGCGCGCGGCGGCCGCCATCGAGAACGCGCGCCTCTACGAGGACCTGCGCGCGACGTTCCAGCAGACGATCGAGGGCCTCGCACGCGCCATCGACAAGATGGACCGCTACACGGCGGGCCACTCGGAGCGCGTGGCCACGTACGCGATGTACCTCGCGGTGCGGCTCGGGCTGCCGCCGGACGTCATCGAGATCGTGCGCCAGAGCGCGCTGATGCACGACATCGGCAAGATCGGCTGCGTCATGAACCTCAACAAGCCGGGGAAGCTGACGCAGGACGAGTACGAGATGTTCAAGAGGCATCCGACGTACGGCAAGGAGATCCTCGACCCGATCCGGTTCCTCAACCCGCTCGTGCCCGGCGTGCACCTGCACCACGAACGCTGGGACGGGCGCGGCTACCCGCTGGGGCTCAAGGGCAACGACGTGCCGCTCATCGCGCGCATCATCGCCGTGGCCGACACGTACGACGCGATGACGAGCGACCGCGCGTACCGGCGGGCGCTCCCGCACGAAGTGGCCGTGGGCGAGATCGAGCGCTGCAGCGGGACGCAGTTCGACCCCGAGGTGGCGCACTCGTTCAACGCGGGCATCGACGAGTTCCGCGAGGAAGAGGCGGCCGGCGGCAAGAAGGTGCCCGACTAGGGCATGGCCCTGAACCAGGTGGTGTCATGTCATGTGACATGACATGGGATGGCGTTGGCGGGAGAGAGGCGGCGACCTACGGCTGCACGTCCACGTGCGCATCGCAGTGCTGCATCCACGAGCTGCCGTCGGCCCAGCGGCCGGAGAAGGTGAACCGTAGCTCGAGCGTGCCGGCGCCCATGTCCTTGCCGCAGAAGAGCTGTGTGACGATGCGGGCGGCGGGCTGGCCGCACGCGTAAGGCGTACCGCCGGCGTCGTCGGAGGAGGTGAGGGTGCCCGTGCGAACGGCGGTGCCGCTCGCCGCGAAGGCGACGCGGTCGAGGAGGTAGCTGCTCGCCGGGGTGACGTACGCGTCGATCTCGCCGTCGGCTCCACCGGGAGCGCAGGCCGACGAGAGGGAGATTGACGACGGCGGCGTCGGGGTCCACGCGCCGGCAGCGACGTCGAAGTAGCTGCAGGAGATGGCGCGCGTGTCGTCGCACGCCGCAGTCGATGGCGGTGCGCCGGAGCTTGCGCTGCAGCTGCTGCAAGCTGCCAGGAGCAGGAGTGCCGCGCCCCTCACGCCCCACGAGTACCGAAGGGGGGACCCCGTTCGCAAGGCGCGGGCGCCGCGCTATATAGCGACATGCTCGACGACAAGCTCCGCGAGTGCCTCACGTTCGACGACGTCCTGCTCGCCCCCGCCTACAGCGAGGTGCTGCCGAAGGACGTCGACGTGAAGTCGCGGCTCTGCCGGGGGCTCGAGCTGGGCATCCCCATCGTCAGCGCGGCGATGGACTCGGTCACCGAGGCGCGCACCGCCATCACGATGGCGCGCGAGGGAGGCCTCGGCATCCTCCACAAGAACCTGCCCGTCGAAGCTCAAGCGCGCGAGGTCGAGCGCGTGAAGCGCGCCGAGAGCGGGATGATCCTCGGGCCGGTGACGGCGCGGCCGTCGCAGTCGCTGCGGGCGGCGCTCGAGGTCATGCGCGAGCACGACATCAGCGGCGTCCCCGTCGTGGAGGGTGAGCGGCCCGTCGGCATCCTCACGGCGCGCGACATCCGCTTCGAGCAGAACCTCGACCAGCCGGTGAGCGCCCTCATGACGAAGGAGCTCGTCACGGTGCCGCCCGGCGTGAGCGTGGACGAGGCCAAGCGGCTGCTGCACAAGCACCGCATCGAGAAGCTGCTCGTCGTCGACGCCGACGGCAAGCTCGTGGGGCTCATCACGATCAAGGACATCCTGCAGGCCGACAAGTACCCGAGCGCCGTGAAGGACGAGCAGCGCCGCCTGCGCGTCGGGGCGGCCATCGGTCCGGGGCCGGACCGGCACGAGCGCACCGCGGCGCTCGTTGCCGCCGGGGTCGACGTGCTCGTCGTGGACACGGCGCACGGACACTCCAAGGGCGTGCTCGACGCGGTGCGCGCCACCAAGAAGGAGTTCTCCGGCGTGAAGGTCATCGCCGGCAACGTGGCGACCGCCGAGGCGACCGAGGCGCTCGTCGACGCCGGCGTCGACGCGGTGAAGGTCGGCATCGGTCCCGGAAGCATCTGTACGACGCGCGTCGTCGCCGGCATCGGCGTGCCGCAGATCACCGCGGTGGCCGACTGCGCGCGCGTCGCCGACCGCTACGACGTTCCGGTCATCGCCGACGGCGGCGTGAAGCACTCGGGCGACGTCTCCAAGGCCATCGCGGCGGGCGCCAGCTGCGTCATGATCGGCTCGCTCTTCGCGGGCACCGACGAGTCGCCGGGTGACCTCGTGCTCTACCAGGGCCGCAGCTACAAGGTGTACCGCGGCATGGGCAGCCTCGGCGCCATGCGCAAGGGGAGCCGCGACCGCTACGGCCAGGCCGGCACCGCCGACGAGAAGCTCGTGCCCGAGGGCATCGAGGGCCGCGTGCCGCACCGCGGCTCGCTCGCATCGATCCTCTACCAGATCGTCGGCGGGCTCCGGAGCGGCATGGGCTACACCGGGTGCAAGACGGTGCAGGAGCTGCGGACCAAGGCGCGCTTCATCCGCATCACGTCGCAAGGGCTGCGCGAGAGCCACGTCCACGACGTGTTCATCACCGAAGAAGCGCCGAACTACTTCAGGACCTAGCGGCCATGCGCGCGTTCACCGCGCGGTCGTCTCGTTTGGGGGGAGCGCGGCCGCTCCCCCCAACCCCCCCACCCACACCAGAGGGTCGGTGATGCGTGCGTTCACCGCCCACTGGCTCGGTCGCGTGCGGTACGCGGATGCCCATGCGCTGCAGGAGCGGCTGCTGGAT
>Ga0335069_10006825_pt1 | contig 16537 bp, 19 predicted proteins | sample Lox_Sample_11_FD_206714 | JGI IMG/M metagenome (GOLD analysis project Ga0335069, IMG submission 206714) | Soil microbial communities from Loxahatchee National Wildlife Refuge, Florida, United States - Lox_Sample_1.1 | ecosystem: Environmental > Terrestrial > Soil > Wetlands | place: USA...
GCTGTCCGCGGGGTCGATCGAATCCTTCGTGCCCTTAGTGTCCTTAGTGGTTAAGATTTTGATTTTCTCCGAGCCCTCTGTAGTTGAAAGCTTTTGATAAAGGATCCCCATGTCTCGCAAAAAATTGATGGCTGCCAATTGGAAGATGTACAAAACCACCGAGCAGTCTCGCGCCTTTTTTCAAGACTTTCTTCCCTTGGTCTCCGGGCACGATCGCGACGAGATCGTCGTGTGCGTTCCGTACGTTGACCTCGCTGCCTCGATCGACTCGGCCAAAGGATCAAATGTCGCTGTAGGGGCGCAGAATGTGCACTGGGAAAAAGAAGGTGCCTTCACCGGGGAAATCTCCGCCGCAATGTTGCTTGATATCGGCTGTACTCACGCCATCATCGGACACTCCGAGCGCCGTCAGTATTTCGGCGAGAGCGACGACACGGTTAACCTTCGCCTTAAAACTGCTCTTGAGGCCGGCCTCACGCCCATCGTCTGCGTTGGCGAAGTTTTAGAAGAACGCGAAGCCGGGCTCACCGAAGACGTTCTACGCCGCCAATGTGTGCGTGCTTTTCACAAAGTATCGACCAAGAAGGCAGGCAGGCTGGTTATGGCATACGAACCGGTTTGGGCGATTGGCACCGGCAAAACCGCCACTCCCGAACTCGCGTCCGACGCTCACGCCGTCATTCGCAGCGAAGCCGCCAAGATCTTTGGCGACGACTTTGCCGCCGATCTACGCATTCTCTACGGAGGCTCCGTCAAGCCGGAGAACGCGAAAGCCCTCATGTCGCAAGAAGAAATCGACGGCGCTCTGGTCGGCGGCGCCAGCCTCGATCCTAAATCTTTCGCGGCCATTGTCCACTACTGAAGAGCCGGGTGCCCCACGTTCCGCGAGCTGGCAGGCGAGCTAACGTGGGCGGAACGCATGCGAAGTCGAAAGACCCCTCGTAACCAACGTCTCACGTAGCCTTGCAAGGAGTTCTCTGCGCACTCTTGGTCAGCGTAACTAACCTCTGTCATTTCGAGCAAAGCGAGAGCCAAAGCTCTCGCGCAGTCGAGAAACCTGCTTCTACGGCCTTGTTTTGAAAGGGCAGGGCTTCAGCCCTGCCTCAAGAAGTTGCGCTCGATACCGCGCCGGTGAGGCGCAACTACCGCAACCGTCAGCTTGTTCCCTGCCGGGGGAACTAAAGAAAATCTCAATAGCGGTCATTGCTAAGTTCTGGTAATGTTCGGGTCACATGCAAACATTGAACGTCGGCGCCGGTCGAACCGATGAGGAATACAGGACAAGTGAAGAGCAGCGCCGGGCGGATTTGCTCGCTGACAGTCAAACTGATGCAAACTACTTTTTCTGGGCCGCCGGCCTTGCCGCCCTGGGTACTGGGCTACTTCCGATAAAACTCAACCTCGTGGTTAGTATTGGAACGGTTGATCTACTGGTGCTCTACGGAAGAACTCTTGGAACTCTTTATCCCATAGTCGTGGTCGGGACAGCAGTTCTTTGGGTTCTTGTGATGGTCGGGCTAGGGTTCGCTGGCCGTGCTGGTTACCGCTGGGCATTTGTGATGGGCATCGCTATCTATGCAGCAGATATGGCTGCTCTCATCGTTACCTTCTCGTTGTGGGCCTTTGGTTTGCATGCATTCTTTGTCTTCAAGTGGTTCCAAGGGCAGAAGGCGCTGAAAGATCTTCCAGATCGTAAGCTCGTTTGATTGTTCCTCACACTGCGAACGTTTCCGTACTGTCATCCGCGGCGTTTTCGATCTATCCGTGAAAATCCGTGCCAAGCCGTGGCCTGCTTTCGTACCCATACAATATTTCTCTCCCCTCATCCGTCTATACCTATAGATGGACGAAGCGCTGAGAAGGCAGTGGCCGATGACCGAGCAGGACCAGCGGATCTCCGAAGCCATCGCTCGCGACGAGCCGCGGCTAAGGAGTTTTATCCGGCGGCGTGTCTCCGATGCACGCGACGCGGAAGACATCTTGCAAGACGTCTTCTACGAGTTGATCGAGGCTTACCGGCTCATGAAGCCGGTCGAGCAGGTCACGTCGTGGCTGTTTCGCGTGGCTCGCAATCGCATCATCGACTTGTTTCGCCGCAGGAAACGCGAACCGCTGCCGGCCGATTCCGCAACTCTGACGGAAGAAGGAGAAGCCGCCACGCTGGAGGACTTGCTCCCCTCGCCGGACGCGGGCCCCGATGCGATGTACGTTCGCAACTTGCTGCTCGACGAGATCGACGATGCGCTCGACGAACTGCCCGATGAACAACGGGACGTCTTCGTTGCGCACGAGCTGCTGGGCTACAGCTTCAAAGAACTGTCGGAGCAGACCGGCGTCGGCGTGAATACTCTGCTCTCACGCAAGCGCTATGCCGTGCTCTATCTGCGCGAGCGACTGCGCGCCATCTACGACGATATGAAAGAACGGGGAATTTGATATGAAAAGATTTCTACGAATCCTGAAGTTTGCATTAATGGCCGTAGTGTTTCTTGCGGTCTTTACGTTCGTGATCATGAGCCTCTGGAACTGGCTCATGCCCGAATTATTCGGCTTGCGCGTGATCACGTTCCGGCAGTCTTTGGGCCTGCTGATTCTGAGCAAGATCCTGTTCGGTGGCTTTCGCGGCGGACCGCATCGCCACTGGTCCTGGCGGCGGCGAATGGCGGCTCGCTGGGAACGCATGACACCTGAGGAGCGCGAGAAATTTCGCCAGTCCATGCGCGGGCGCTGCGGCTCCTTTGGAGCGGCTTCGGCCGAGCCCAAGGCCTGAGAAAATTAACAGGTTCGGTTCTTGTGCGACCTGCTATGCTATTCACCTTTTATTCGCCTAACGAGGGAGGCCTTATGCTGACTGTCGATCTCCAATTCCGCGATGGAGTCTCGGTACTTTCCTGTGTTGGCAAGATCGTTCGTGGTTCCGAGCTTTCTCTCTTGTGTGCCGCCATCGGCCAATACGGCCGCGAGGTTCTTCTCGATCTCGCCGGGGTAGACGACATCGACGACGCAGGCCGCGGCGCGTTGCTCGCCCTTCTGGCTGCCGGAGTTTATCTGCGCCTGCTCAATCCCACCCAGGCCGTGCTTCACCGCCTGCAGTCCGCCAGACTCGAATCGCTCTTCGAAATCTCCGATCCCGTTGCAGTTGCCGCCGGGACACGATAACATTGGTAAAGCCTTTCGCTCCCACCCGGGCGAAGGGCGTATTTGCGAATAGCTTCTCGCGGAAGTGGTGGAATTGGCAGACACACCATCTTGAGGGGGTGGCGCCGAAAGGCATGGGGGTTCAAGTCCCCCCTTCCGCACCATGAATCCGGCAGGGAAAAGTTGAGCGCATGATTATTCTGATTACGATCATCCACGTTATTGTGTGTGCGTTTCTGATCATTGTGGTGTTGCTGCAGAGCGGGCAGAGCGGCGACGTTGCCGCGGCGTTTGGAGGCATGGGCAGCCAGACGGCATTCGGCCCGCGCGGCTCAGCCACCATCCTTTCCAAGGCGACGACCTGGTCGGCGATCATATTTATGATCACTTCGATTACGTTGTCCGTGTATGCGTCGCGGCGTAGCACGACTGGACAGAAGTCGGTGTTGCAGGGGCTAGCGCCTTCACAGAACAAGACCAAGCCGGCCACGAACCAGCCGTTGCCGCAGGCTCCTCCGGTGCAGCCGAACCAGCCGGTTCCGGCGGCGCCAGCGCAAAAGTAAGCTTATTAGCTTTCAGCTTTCAGCCATCAGCAAGAATCTGAAAGCTGAGGGCTGACAGCTAATGGCTCTCCATGATCCACGAAATACTTCCTGTTGGGCCGCTGCAGTGCAACTGCTCGGTCGTCGGCGATGAGACCACGCGCGAGGCGATGGTCATTGATCCCGGCGACGACATCGAAGACGTTCTCGCGCTGGTCAAGAAACATAACCTTCAGGTCAAGCAGATCGTAATTACTCATGCTCACATTGACCACGTGGGCGGAGCGATGAAGCTGCGCGCAGCCACCGGTGCGCCGATTCTTCTTAACCAGAACGACTACGCACTGCTCAAGATGCTGGACATGCAGGCGGCATGGGTTGGCATGCCGTCGCCAGGTAATGTTGACATCGATCAGAGTGTTGGACAAGCCGATCGCGTAGTAGCCGGGCCGCTCGCGGCGGATGTGATTCATACGCCGGGGCACACGGAAGGCAGCATCTGCCTGTATTTTCCTGCCGAGAAGAAACTGATTGCCGGTGACACGCTGTTTGCCGGAAGCATTGGCCGAACCGATCTGCCGGGCGGATCGTTCGACAAGATCATTCGATCCATTCACGAGAAAGTTCTCGCGCTACCGGATGAGACCGTGGTCGTGCCAGGCCACGGGCCAATGACGACTATCGGGGAAGAGCGGGAGAATAATCCGTTCTTGAAATCGTAGCAAGGAGTCAGTAGTCAGGAGTCAGGGAAAACACTTGGGCTCGCGCAAGTCATCGGCCCCGCGCACTGCTGACCTGGACGACCAGAACACGTTTCAACTGCAACCGCCCTCTCCCCGGTGACCGGGAGGGGGGTCTTATTGACAGGTCGAACCGGAAAAATTTTGCGTAAAAACCGGATGCGTTCCATCAGTCTCCGAATTTTACGGCGATTGCCGCGCCAGGCGAGGAAGCAAAATCAGGACCGATCCGTAGCATAGAAGCGAGACCACCAGGGATGCCGGGTTGCCAAATCGCAAGTCCTCCACCAGCAGCTTAAGCGTACCCAAAACAACCGCGGCATAGGCGAGCCAACCGAGTTCAACATGCTTCGAGCGCGAACTCGCAAAGCCCAAAGCCAGTGCCAGAATACAGTTCACGATGGTTCGAACAACGGATAGCCGTGACGGCGTCAATTCCATCCGGCCAGCGGAAACCCTCGAGATCACTACCACCAGTGTCGCGGCACTTGCCACTCCAACCAGCATTGCGGGAATAACCCAGAGCAATCGGCGCCGGCGGCGGTCCTCCGCGACCCGTGCGCCTACGAAATAGCAAAGCGCGGCCGCGATTGTCACGCCCCAGACACTCCAGTCCGGCGCGGGGGGCACCGCTCCCGCGACCGCCGCTCCCACGTATGAAGGGAGCGGTGAAACCGCGGTGGCTGCCACCAGGTAGGCGGATGCGTGCAGCCCCAGGCTGAACTTTCGCGTGTGGGCGTACAGGATGGCCCCAGCCAATCCCGCGACACATAAGAAAAACACCTGGAGGCTGTCGCGGAAAACCAGGAAACTTGCCACTAATAGCAGAGCTGCGGCCCAAGTCGCACTGGTCCGGCGGTTGCGACCCTGCGATTCGCCAGCAAAATGTGACAAGGCTCCCCAGTACATAGCGCCGGAGAGCACCAGTAACGCAATGCCGAGGGCCACAGACGCTCTGCCTTGCGTGGCGCGGAGAATGCCGGATATGGCGAGCACAAACGTAACCACGCCCTGCAGAATTTCGAATATTGACAGCCGTTGACGGAGGGCAAAGCCGCGAACGGCAATGCTGCCGCCATAAATAACAAGCAGAACGAGACAAAGAAGGATGGTGGTCTGCGGGGCAGCCGGATGATAACCTTCCGGCACGCCGCCGGCAGTTGTCATCAAGGCGAGGAATAGCGAGATCACCAGATCGGTCGCGACAGCCAAGACCGCGCGCAGGCCGAGTCGAGGTTCGGGGTAAGCACAAATTTCCGTGATCCCGGCAACAGCCAACACGGTTGCGGCGAGCGGGGCCAGGTCATGAGTTGCGATGATCAACCCAAAGACAGTGATCACGACGGCCAGCGTGACAAGCCACGGAATGACTAGCAGCCGTCGTTGCCATGAAATCGTTGACTCGAGGACGACGAACGCCACCAGTACAATCGCCGTAAACAACGGGGAAATCACGCGGAAACGAACCGTGGATTCCCACAAAAGTGGCGCCAGGATGAGAACAGAGGTAACACAGTAGGTTGCGCTGGCGAAACCGTGCTTTTGGTGAACCCTAACGGCCGCGACCATCCATGACGCGGCATAGACGATGGCAACGAGCAAAACCGCCAACTCGGGAATCGGTCCAGCCTCGGCGATCGCGCGCAGCAGATAGGCGCCGGCAATACCAAGAACTGCCTTCCCCAGCACCTGCACCGCCCCTGTGGGGATCTCGATTATGGGCGGAGCCGTCTCCGTAGGCTTTGTTGTCTGGGATGCAGCGGATAAGGACAACGCTTCTTGAGACGAGGCGGGGGATACGGTCTTGGACTGCTCTTCAAGCGTCGCCACCCTCCGCTCCAGGGCACGCAACCGGGCGGCGATTTGCTCCAACTCCCTGGCACTGCTGTCCACAGCTTGCGGCATAGGGCATCTCCGCATCCGCCCGACAAGGCTCAGCTGGTTCCGTGCGCCGGTTCTGCACCGGAGACGGAGACACAGTCCGCGTCCGGCCAAGGCGGCAGGAGTTTTACCATTACCCAAAGGATGAGAAAGGGAAGAACCATAAGCACGATCGCGGTCAGCAACCCCTCCCGCGTCGCGAAACCCATCTTGTACGTCGTGTATCCCAGGAAACTCTTGGAGAAAAGTTGGCCGCCGATGACCACATTCCAGCGCATCGCGAAGATGCCGATCACGGTCAGAGTTCCGGCCAGGGCGTAGATTCGTTTGCGGGCTTTTTCGGTCAGCTTCAGAATCTGGATCAGGCCGAGAAGTGCAATCGGTGTCACCGTGCCCATGATGATCTGGACGATTACCTGGGACTTCCATAGCCGGGTGTGCACCATGAAATCAAGGCTGCGGAAGGATTCGTCGGCCTCGTAAATCCGCTGCAACAAATCCAGCATTTCCAGGCTGAAATCGATGACAAAGGTGTACAGCAGATACTGCGCAATCTTGTCCAGACACCGCATGTCAATGTCACGCCCTCGCAGCCGGGTGCTGAACATGTAAAGCAGCATGACGGCTGCAATGCCAGACACCATGGCAGAGAAGATGAAAACGATTGGCATCAGCGGTGATGACCACCAGGGATTCGCCTTCACCGACCCGAAAATAAAACCGACATAGCCGTGCAGCAGGAATGCCGAAGGAATACCGATCAGGGTAACAAAGTATCCCAGCCTTTCATCGATCCGCAGCGAACGCTCGCTGATGTTGGCGGAGCCTAGGGTCAACACGCGATAGAAAACGCGCAGCCCGCCTTTCGTACTTTGCGACTTGAGCACAATGTCGCGGCGGTAGTCGAGCCAGATCTCCATCAGCAATACCGCCATCAGGTACCAGAGGTAGACGAACCCGAACATCGCCATGGCGGAGGACCGGTGAGGAGTGAGATACATTTCAAAGGATCTCTCTGGGTGCCCAAGGTGCAATTGCAGGGGAAGCGGCGCAACCAGCAGAAACGACAGCGCGGTGAGCAAGGCCAAGCGGTAAGTCGGCTTTACGGCTTGCACTCGAAAAACCCGCTCCAGCGATGCCAGGATGAACGCCCCGGCAACCAGTCCCGTAATGAAGGGATAGAGAACGATGAGAACGCTCCACTGGAGTTCCACCTCGTTCGGATACATGAAACCTTCAACCGGAATCTGCACATTCCTCCTTATTGCCCGAAATATCTCCTCGCCTGCCTCATCTCACGGAGCCATCCATGCCGTTGTAGAAAACTTTTGCGCCGGTGGCCATGTGCGGTTTCAGCACCTGCACGGTGTGAGTCCGCAGAAACTCATGAATCGGATCTCCTGGGTTCTTGAAGTCGGCAAGCTGGCGCGCGCCTGTGGGACATACTTCGCAGCAAGCCGTGGTCAGTCCCTTGGTGATCCGGTGATAACAGAGCGAGCATTTCTCCGCAGTATTGCTGTTGGGATTGATAAAGCGGCACCCATAAGGGCACGCCTGCACACAATAGCGGCAACCCAGACAATAGGTCTTGTCCACCAGGACGACTCCATCGCGTGTGACGAAGGTTGCCCCCACCGGACAAACTTGTGTGCAGGGAGAATCCGCACAGTGATTACACAATTTTGGAACAAAGAAGTTCTTTCCGCCGCTTTCCGGGTTCGGCGGGAACCCCTGCTTTCCGCCGTTTGGTGATTCCACCTCCGGCTTCTCGATCTTCCAGTCTGCAACGTGATAGCGCTCAATCCAGGTGCGGAAGTAGCCGTCCGGCACCTCGTTCTCCTGGGCACAGGCGCGCACGCAGCTTCCGCAGCCAATGCACTTGGGAATGTCGATCAGCATCCCCCACCAATGCTCCGTGCGGGTGTAATTTGGGGCCAATTCCGGTGTTCCGGCTAGAACGAACTTCCACGCGGCCGCAGCCGCGGGCAACAGCACGAGCAGGTGGCGGCGGGTAATTTCCATTATTTTTTGCCCTCCGCGACCTTCGCTGGAGCCGCTTCAATTCCGGGTTTATGCGGCTGGTGGCAGGTGTCGCAGGCGGCTCCGCCCGAATGATCGGCCGTAACGACTTGGGGAAAGGTTTTGGGCTTGGCGCTGTTCGCCTCATGACAGCGGGCGCATATCACCGCCGTGTCGAGCTTGGGAGGGGTCACCGAGGCCGGGTCGTCGGCGTGGTTAGCCAGTGCGCCATGGCAGGTTTCGCAGGGAACCACCACGTGCTTGCCCAGCTTCTTCTGCTCGACAACCTCGACGTGGCAGCCCTCGCACACCTGGTGGCCGGCGAATGCAATTGGGCGCGCTGCAATCTCGGCAATGGCATCTCCGCGGTAGTGGCCATACTGGCCGAAGCTGTGGGGGATGACCGCTGCGCGCACCACGACGAACGCGGCGGCTCCAACCGCCATGACCAAAACCAGCCGAATCAGGTGTTCGATGTCTTTAAACACGCTCGTCTTCTTGCCGGCCATTCCGGCCCGGCCTACGACTGCAACCTCGGATGCCATTGTTTACTTGGTATTTCGATCTGGAACGATGATCTGCATCACACGAATTCGTGAGATGTGTCACTCGCCGGTGTGCGCAGCCCGGCTCTAGGGCGCGAGCCATGCTCTAGCTCTAAGTGCAGTGAACGCAGCGACAGAAGGGAGCGGTTGCAGCCACGATGAAGACTGCAAACGCCGCCAGGATGTACAAAAATCCAACCACTTAATACCCGAAAGGCTGGGTCCCGGCCGAGTCGGCCCGAATGACAAGTGTGTCTAAGGGATCAGAAAGAGCTCGTGCCGAATTTCGAGAACGGAGAAGCAGTCTGATCCGAACGGAAGCGACGGCAAGATGCCCTCGCGACAGCCGGCAGGACGCGGCGCTACGAATGAGCGCGATGCTACACGGCGGTTTTTCTTCCTAATTTGTGCACCAGGGCTTGCAGCGTTTCCTGCGTGGATGGGCTGAACCAGCCGGCGATAACTTCGTCGAGCTCGCGATCCAAATGGCGATCGGAGAAAAGGGCGATGAGGTCGGCGCGGGCTTGTTGGCGGGTGATCGACATGGCTTCACTCGGCAACGTGAGCAATCCCTGGCAGCGTGCGATGGCTCGGGCAACGACTTGATCAGGATCCGTGAGCTCGTCGACCAGTCCGATGTACGCGGCTTCTTCGGGAGAAATCAGCAGAGCGCCGACGGCGAGACGCTCGGCCTGGCGCGGTCCGACCAATCGGCGCAATCCAGCGAGGATAACCGGCGGCAGCGGAATACCGACCTGTACCTCGCTCAGCCCAAGTTTGTAGCTGCCCTTCGCCATGACGCGCCAATCACAAAACATCGGCAGGACTGTTCCGCCAGCCGGGGCGTGGCCGGTGATGGCAGCCGCGATCGGGATCGGGGAACGAGCGAGTGTGGCCATGAGCGCGTAGAATTCGCGCCAAAGATTGCCGACGGCGGTGCGATCGAGTTCCATGAGCAGAGGCACATCGAGGCCTCCGGAGAAGCGATTCTCAATGCCGGAGAGTACGATGGCGCGGATGCCGTCGCGGGGCGCGCCTTCGATGGCCTGACGGAGCGCGGTCACGAGTTCGGGCGACAGCGCATTGACCGGAGGCCGGTTCAGTTGCAACTCGCGGATCAGGCCGTGGTTGATGGTCTTGAGCATAAGGAAATTATAGTGAAGTAGTTGGAAATCAGTCGTCAGAAGCCGGCAGTCAGCAAATCCAAAAGCGTTCCTCCACTCTTCCTCAACTTGCGTGGCAAGTCGAGGAGTGGGTCGGAATGACAGTTTTTTGAGATCTTGAGATTCAGACGGGCCTTAACCCGACTGGGATGGAGTCGAAAGACTCCTAGAGGGGCTACTGCTTGATGCTGTCTTGGACGGTATGGTAACTTGGTGCGGTTTGTGGGGAGGGTCCTTGAAGCTCGATATCGATCGTTATCTCAATTCCGTCACTAAGTTTAACGACCTGGTCGCAGAGCTGGCCGAAAAGCTGGACCAGATCAGCGATGCTCGCGATGAAGCACTGAAGGCGAGCGCCGATCTGAAGCGCCAACTGGAAAATACCGACCAGCGCCTGCTGGATATTTCCAGCGCGGTGCGTCAACAGATCACCATGGAATTCAGCAAGAAGGCCATGGCAACCGAAGAGCTGGCCGAAGTGGCCACGCGCCGGGTATCGTAAGGTCGCGAGCGGAGCGAAGGACTCGGCGCGGACAAGAGTGTCCGCGCCACACGTTTACTCGCCTGTCAGAAACTTGTACTGAGCGGCACTGAGCGGCACGACGCTCAACCTACCTTGCCGCACCAGCGGCGAATCAGCGAACAACTTGTTGGCTTTCACTTCAGCTAGAGGGACCGGCCTGGGTGTCGGCTTGCCGGCCTTGATCTGCACGCGCGGGTTCTTCATGTCCGAGGGATCGACCGACACGACGGTGGCGGTGCCGACGGCGCTCTTGTTGTCACCGGTTTCGTAAACAACGAGTCGTTCGCCGGGCTTCATGGCGCGGAGATTTTTCAGGGCGACGGGATTGGAAACGCCGTCCCAGGTGGTGGTCTTGTCGCGCTGCAGGTCGGCGAAAGAATATTCGGAAGGTTCGGTTTTCAGGAGATAGTCCATAGAATCGCTCTCGGCTCTAGGTTCTCGGCTCTAGGTTCTCGGCTCTAGGTTCTCGGCTCTAGGTTCTCGGCTCTCGGTTCTTGGCAGATCGTCTTTGGTCTTTGGTCGTTGGCTCGCCGCTACCAATTCCCGGTTGTAGGCAAATACCCTCACTTGGGTTTCTGGCTGTTGTCATTATTCTTATCTGGATTCGTGTCCGGTGGCTTGTCGCCGGAGTGGTCGTCGTAGATTGAATACTGGCCGCTGGGGCGGTTCAGGCGGATGGTGATGTCCATGGTGGGCTGTTTGACGTCGTAATCGGCGCCGTAGGTTTGAAAGCCGCGAGCCAGCACCTGCACGCGCAGCTTGCCGTAGGGAACACCATCGTAGCTGGCTTTTCCGTCGAGGTCGGTCTTAAGTTCGAGGCCGCCCTTTTCCTGCTTACCCTTTTCGTTCACGAAGTGCATAACGACAGGAGCGTTGCGCACGGGTTTACCGTTGTCAGCTTTGAGGATGACAAAGTTCAAAGTGGCGACCGGGCCGAGGTCATCGGAAGCTGCGGCGGCAGTAAGCGTGAAGGTCAGCAGAATGACCGCAAGAAATGAAAATATCTGGCGCATCAGGGAATATTTTAGCGCAGGGCGGAGGTCAAAAAATCCCCATCCGAGCAACCTCGGCTGGGATGGGGCACGCGGCACGTTTGTCCAAAAAAACAGGCCGTTATTGCGTAACCGTGAAGACTGTCGAACTGATTGCTGTGCCACCTTGAGTCTGAATCCCGACTCTCCCCGTCTTTGCTCCGTCGGGCACGATAGCGGTCACCTGGTTGTCGGAGACGACCGTGAATTGTGCGGGTACGTAGTTGCCGAAGCCTACCTCAGTGGTTTGGGTCAGGCTGACTCCGGTGATAGTCACGGCCGTCCCCACCGGTCCGCTGGGAGGATCGAAAGTCAACAACTGCGGCGTCACGCGGAACGGCTTGTTGCTGGTCAGTGTGCCGTTAGGTGTGGCCACGGTGACGAAGCCTGTGGTCGCCCCTGCCGGAACAGTGGCCGTCAAGTAAGTATCGGATACAACCGTGAAACTTGCAGGCACTCCGTTGATGGAAACGCCAGTGGTTCCTGTGAAACCTTGCCCGAGAATGCCGCCCGTCTTGCTGACTTTTCCTGAGTCGCGCACCATCTTCACGAACGGCACAAAGCCCATATCCAGGCTGAAGACGGTGCCTTGGTTGTAAGCGCCGCCGGAAGCAGTATCTCCGTAGAAGGTACCATTTGTATGTTGGGTCAATGCCGCTGGAACGCTGCCCGATGTAGCGTCGAAATCGTAGAGCACCGAAAAGCTGCCATCCCCGTCCAGTGCATAAATTGTGCCGTTGCTATTGGACCCGCCTGTGATCGCAACGCCGTAGAAGTTGCCATCGGTTGCCAGCACCAGCCCGGCGCCAGGCATCGAACCATCGCTCCCGGTAAAGGTATGCAGAACCGTGTATTCGCCTGAGGGAGTCAACCTGTACAAGACGCCGACGCCAAACTGTCCGCCCACTGCGGCGGGAGCATAGAAGTTGCCGTCGCTGGCTTGAACCAACTGGCCGTAGTCGCGTCCGCCATCAACGTCGCTGAAGTCGTGGAGCTTGGTGAACTTTCCCGACGGGGTGATCTTGAAGATCGTGCCCCGGTCGTAAGTTCCCTGATTGGTAGTTGTCCCATAGAAGTTCCCATCGGTGGCTTGCATGAGAGTGTTCTGGGGATTCACTCCGTCGTGATACCCATTCGGGGCGAACTGATGCAAAGTCGTGAGGACACCGGCAGGCGTGATTTTGTACACCGTACCCGCCCAGGCGCCGCCGTACGGACAGCCGCAACTCGTGCCATAGAAATTCCCATCCGTGCCTTCAATCGGTGGCACCCACGGAGTCTCTCCATCCTCGCCATTGGTGAAGTTGTAGGCGATCGTCAGCTTTCCGCCGGGCGTTATTCTGAATATTGTGCCGTTATTGAACCTGCCACCGAATGTGGTGGCGCCATAAAAATTGCCATCAGTTCCAAGCGTGAGACCGCCCCAGGGTTGCGCTCCATGCGAGCCATCGAAGTTATAAAGGACAGTCAGAACTCCGTTGGGAGTGATCGAGAAAACTGTGCCCAGGTTGTAAGCGCCGCCATCGCGGCTCGTGCCGTACAAGTTGCCGTCCCGTCCTTGTACGAGCAGGCCGCTCGTATAAGAAGGATCGCCGGGGCCGGAGCCGCAAGTGTAGAGCAGGTTGAAGGTTTGGGCGTGGGTGACCATGGTGATCGCGGTTGCGAATAGTAAAAGCGTAAAGACAACGTTTCTGTTCTTCATTTCCTCCTCCCGTCACGCAGTGGCTAAAAACAATTCTTGAAACGACGACGGCTCAGCTCAATGCCCAGCCTCACGGGCCACTTACTTCGACCACGAACTCGCCGCTGTTGTCGACGACGCCCTCATCGTTGATTCCCAAGAACAACGTTCCAGCTTCAGTCACGTTGATGGTCTTGCTTTCACCCACAAAGAAGAGGTCTACCGGCCGGATGCCAATGTGGACGGCGTGCTTGGTTCCATCGATCGCGCTGAAGCTTTTGCAACTGGTCCGCGATTGGGGAATAAACGCCCCCATCAGGGCCCCGAAGTTGTTTACTTGTCCTCCCGTCACGCCTTTGGCTTCTTGAAGGGGCAATTGGGCGCCACCCATGTTGTAAGGAATGCCGTTGGGGCCGGTGAGAATACCGTCGCCACCGAGGTTGACCGTGCCGCTTATATAAGTGACAGTAATTGTTCCTGGGCCTGCAACCGCGATAGCCGGCACCAGCGGAACGATTTTCTCCGCGGGATTGCCGAAATAACCGGATGCGTTTCCTGGCACCGTAATCTGCGTTTGCGCAAGGCCAGCTGCGATGGCCAGGAATAGAAATCCCATAAGCGCCGCTTTTTTCATTTTGTCCTCCCGTCAAATCTCATTGTCCAGAAATAATTTGTCACTGGTTATTGGACGGTGACGTCGACGTTGAAGCCGCCGCCGTTATCACTCACCCAGCAGTCATTGATCCCGAGATACAGGGTGCCGGCTTCGGCGACGTCGAAGGTTTTGCCTTCACCAATAAGAAAAAGTTTGTTCGGCATAATTCCGACTCGAGTCACTCCCTTGGTACCGTCCAGAGGACTGAAGCCTTGGTGACCGGCGCGTGCTTGAGGGACGAATACCCCGATCAGGGCGTCGAGGTTGTGGCACACGCCACCCGCGATTCCGCGCGCCTCCTGAAGTGGCATCTGGTAGGTGTGGCCGCAATTGAGGTCTTCGCCGTTAGGCCCGATTTCCTCGCCGTTGTTGTCCGAGATCATGCCGTCGAGGTATGTGACAGTAATCGTTGCCGGTCCTGTGACGGTGACTGACGGCACATAGGGAACAGTCATATCGATGGGGCCGCCGAACGCGCCATTGGCTTGTCCTGAGACAAAGACTTGGGTTTGCGCTGACGCGGCCAGCATCGCGCCAGCAATGAATATTAGAAGTGCGAGTACGATCCTTGTGTTCTTCATTTTGTCCTCCTGCCACGTTTCCGTGGCTTTCATCAAATGGCCCGATTCACTGCGTGATCTCGTAGATCACACCAACGTTGTTAGCGCCACCCGCCGTGGTAACGCCATAGACGTTGCCAGCGCTATCGATGGTTACTCCGAGAACAGGGCTGGCCCCGTCATTGCCGCCTTTGAAGCTGTAGAGCACACTCTTCTGCCAGCCGGTGCAGTCGGGGTGTTTGCCTGAACAAGGAGTTGCTTTGTCCACGACGCCAAAGCCGTGGGCACCTCCATACCATGGGGCCGCGTACATGCTGCCGGACGCGTCAAAGACGATCGGGCCATTGGAGTGCCCTCCGTCCCTGCGACCGGTGAAGCTATAGATCAAATGACCACGCAGGTCGGGCGTCATCTCGAAAACCGTGCCACATCCGTCACCGCAAGCCGCTATGCCGCCACGCTCGGTTATCCCGAAGAGATTGCCGGCTGGATCAAATGTGAGGCCCGCGACGGACGGATCAGCGCCATCCTGGCCACCGGTGAAGTTGTGCAAAACAGTTCTGGACCAGGTCCCATCCAGGTTGGGCGTCAACTCAAAGAGAGTGCCGTGATCATACGCACCGTAACGGGTTGTGCCATAGAGGTTGCCGCTGGCATCAAAGACGACCCCGGCCCAGGGCTGGTCACTGCCAAAGCCGAATTCATAGAGCACGTTTTCGGTCCAGCTTCCGTCCGGGTTGGGTGACAGCATAAAGATGACACCGTTCCAGGTTGCAGTGGAGTAAATGTTGCCGGCGCTGTCAAATATGGGTGTCCCCTCGGGATAGCCTCCGTCATCTCCGCCGGTGAATTGGTGCAGGATGTTCTCAGTCCAGGTTCCGTCGGGATTGGGCGCCATCATGAAGAAGACTCCCATTCCGTAAAGCCCACCCGAGTAGGTCGCACCGTAAAGATCGCCAGCAGCGTCGATCGCGAGCTTGCCCCAACCGGGGTTGTCTCCGTCCTCTCCGCCGGTAAAGTGGTGAATTACATTGAAGGTCCAGGTGCTGTCGGGATTTGGCACCAACTGGAAAACAGTGCCATGACCGTAGGCACCGCCGGAACCCCGAGCGCCGTACAAGTTACCGGCGGCGTCTAAAATCAGCCCGAAGGCGGGTCCGGATCCGTCCGTATCGCTGACGAAGGTGTGAATTACCTTCTCTGTGGCCCCTCGAGCAGCTGGCGTCAGCATCAGAGTTACGATAAGTGTCAGAGCTACCGCCGCCAGCACCCTGCCGGCGGCATGGAATAAATTCTGTTTCATAGAGATTGCCTCCTTTCCGAGGATGAATGCGTGGCCACCCGAGCGAGGGATTCGCACCGGCGGCCGGAGAATTAAATTAAGGTGTGATCTCGAAGACGGTGCCAGCGCCGTATGCGCCGCTAAATGCAGTTACGCCGTAGAAGTTTCCTGCGCTATCGAAGACAAACCCTTCGGGGCACCAGCCGTCGCTGCCTCCGGTGAAATTATGCAGAATGACCTCTTTGATTTTTCCTTTCGGGCCGCGGCCGATCCCGAATATCGCGCCGTATCCATAAGTCCCGCCTCCGATTGTGCTGCCCCAGAGGTTGCCGGCGGGGTCAAAGGCGACGCCGAGTGCTGGATCGTACCCGTCAGGGCTGCCTTTGAAGCTGTATATGATGGAGTAAGCCCAAGTGCCGTCAAGGTTCGGCGTCAATCTGAAAACCACACCGGCAGGATTGCCGCCGCCGCCGTCCCCACCTGCATTCGAGGTCGTGCCATAGAGATTGCCGGCGGTGTCGAAGATAACTCGGGCAACGGGCCACTCTCCAGTTTGAGCCCTAAAGGCGTGTAACACTTTCTCTTCCCAACTGCCACCGGGGACGGGAATCAACTCGTACACCAAGCCGTATCCATAAGCACCCCCAAAGGGAGTTGTCCCATAAATGTTGCCAGCGGAATCTAGCGTCAGACTGCCATCCCGAAAGGGATAGGCTCCGTCTTTGCCGCCGGTGAAACTGTGGATCACTTGTTGCGTCCAGCTTCCGTCCGGCTGCG
>Ga0335069_10006826_pt1 | contig 16536 bp, 18 predicted proteins | sample Lox_Sample_11_FD_206714 | JGI IMG/M metagenome (GOLD analysis project Ga0335069, IMG submission 206714) | Soil microbial communities from Loxahatchee National Wildlife Refuge, Florida, United States - Lox_Sample_1.1 | ecosystem: Environmental > Terrestrial > Soil > Wetlands | place: USA...
CTTTTCCTCAAGACCTTCCGCCCAGCCCTTTGTTTTTATTTCAACATCGCCGGTTTCGGTATCGAGCACGATGTGCGTGACATGGTCTGAGATGTCCGAAAAGTCAGCGGCGACGTCCCTCCATCCCGCGGCAACCCGGTCGTATGCTTTGGGGTCCCAAGCGTCCACGATAAGTCCGTCGCTCTGCGGCCGTGCTTGCATGCGGCGCTTGGCTTCCTTCTCGGAAGCGACGCACTCGATCACGATGACGCCGAGGCCGAGTCCCGAGCTGATGCCGTAGAGCTGATGGCGCCGATGGCCGTCGCGGTGCGCGGCATCGAGAATCACGCCCTTCCCTGCCGAAAGCGCCTTGAATACGCGCTGATCAACGTCGCGCAAAACGGCTTCCTGATGCGGAGGCATGTCTTTCATGCCGTGCTCCCGGCGCACGTCATTCTGTGAAATGAGGTGATAACCAAGTTTTTCCGCCAGCTTCTTTGCCGTAGTCGATTTCCCAGTTCCGGGCAAACCGGCCATGATGATTAAAAAGTTTTTGTCGCTCATAAAAGTATTTCTCTAATGCCGTAGACGTCCGGGACGTACGCATCCGCCGCCGGGATTTCGTTCGCGACCGCAATAGTTCTCATGCCGATGGATTGCGGCGCCAGAATGTCCGATTTCTCCCGGTCTCCGATATATACATGATTTCCCGCGGGAATTCCAGATTGCTCCACAACATAACTGAACACGTTGCCGTCTTTGGGCTTTTGAGCAATATGCGGATCGTTCCCGTTCACAATCAAGTTGAATATGTCTTTTTTCACGCCAAGCCGCGCGAGTTTCTTTTCCATTTCGTCCGCCGGAGCCGTCGTCACGAGATAGACATATTCTTTTGCTTTTCGAATTTCGTGAAGCAAACCGATGAGCTTTTCGTCGCGTTCCAGGAACTGCGCGCTGTCAGCCTCGCGGAAGATTCCCTCCATGATTTCACCGGCATTGGAATATCCCACCAGTTCGAGCGTTTTCTTGCGGCTCTCCAACTCGCGATATTTCTTTTCTGAAAATTCTTTTGCCGCTGCAATCGTTCCCAATTCCGGTTTTTTCGCCAAAACTTTTTCGGCAAAAAGCTGGACGATTTTCTCGTCCATCAATGGCGACTGAGCGTACATCGTGCCGTCGAGATCGAACCCGACGGCCCGGATATCCCGAAATGCATTGTTCATGGGTTTGTGCGGTGTGCGTTGGTCTAAAACCGAATCCTGGCGAGCCGTTGCAATGTTCTTGAAAGTAGGATTTCGAAGCCGAAAGGTCGATTATCGCTTGACTAGATTTGAGAACTTTTCAATGCGCGAAGATTCTCCAAAAGATCCGGTTTGTTAAATGTCGATAAATCAGGCGTGTTACCATTGCTCTCATATTTCATCTGCCAAAGATAGAGCAATGCCATTGACATCTGTTCGAGATAAATTCCAAGCGTCCAAATCACGCCTTCGTAAAAAATAACCCAGTACCAAATGATATTCGGCAGTGTACCCCCCGTTGATTGCCCCAAGCTATCCAAAAGGAAGATGATGATTAGTGGAATTGCCATAATCGTACCTGCCACAAGTGTTAGTCCATATTCACTGAGAAATTGAAGAGGATATTTTTTAACGATGCTGACGGCCTTTTTAAACGCCGAGAACGAACCTTCATGCTCCCACGCGATAGCTGGTAGTGCTAAAAAGATAGTCATTCGCAGCATCTTTTCAAACATCCTCAATCCCAGTCGCAACCAACTGAAAGGGTTCACTGATAAGCCGCCGGGTATTCCTGCGAGAGTTTGAGCAGCATCTCGCAGCGATGGCTCTGCGCGATTTCGTCGGCTTTTCCTGGTGAGCGCTTGAATGATAACAATTATGAACCAAGCGATCGCGAAAAATATTGCGAGCGGTATCACTTTGATCGAATCACTTGAGATTGTTGCCGCTAATGCTTTCCCGAAGGAAACTTGTTGGTCATCCTCGAGTTGCTTTATAAGCTCCAAAAGCATTAGATTGGCAACGAAGATGACATATGTCATCAATAGAATAAAGCCGAACAATTCCAAAAAGAACAGACCATTACTATCGGGATAAATCCACCAATAACGTATATAGAAGGTTACAGCCCCAACCACAACCCATGATATAAATATCGGTATTAGGAACGCTGGCTTTCTGAAAATAAAAATAATGGCGCTTTTAAAAAGTCGCCAACCCTGAGAAAAACTTGATTCACCCACGTCCCTCCGAGAAGCTGCTACACTTTCAGCCATAGTCAAATTTTAGCATATCTAAAATTTTTCGAGGTCTCAAGGTCTCTTGAACCGCTGCACTAACGGGCGGAGATCTTCGGTCGGGAACCTCTTTTAAGCAGGCCGTTGCAACGTTCTTGAAAAGGCGATTTTTGAAGCCGGGAGGTCGCTTGTCGCTATGCCGCCTTCGGCAAAGATTCCTCGGTTGCAGAAGCGCTCTCTGCGCTCGATACTCTCGCCGCACGATTGTAAGAATTTAATGCCGATTTCAAGTGTTTCTGCCCTCCGGTGAAAAAGTTTCCTTCGTGCAATTCGGTAAGTTGGTCTTCTATTTCCTTGACTGGGTCTTTTTCTGCTCCATCACTATCTTTGAATGCTCCTTCGATGCTGCCTTTTTGAAGGGTGAGTGCTATGTTTTTCGCTTTCTTTTCAATATTTTCTGTTATTGCGTCAATGGTCGGCAGATTAACTTCTTGAAGCCATTCACTATGCCATTTTAAGCGTCGCTCAAAACCGCGGATGTGGATGTCGTCAGTCATCCAGTCTGCCGGACCAGAGAACTCTTGGCGGGCTTTGTTCAAAAATGCTTCTTTGCCCAAATCAAGCGTCGTACCACCAGCTTCAAACAATCGAGCTATGCCTTCATCCTCTTCTAAGAAAGTCTTAAGAATGGGACTGTTTTCGAGTTGTGGGTACTGCTTTTGGGCCTCCTCGAGATTCGTTTTCAATAAATTTACCGCATTCTCATACCGTTTTTGTCGCTGTTGCAGTTCTGCTTTCTGGGACTCGAAAGCCGCTTCGACGTGTTGTTCAGCTACTTCTGCATATTCATTTTTATCGGCTTTTCCCTCGGGCGATTTTTCCTGTTTAGAGGATTCGTTTTTTGATTCAGGATTTTCTTTCCCGTCTTCGGCATGATGCACCTCGACAGGAATTTCCTGAGGTTGGTCCTGAATGGAATTTTCGAAGGAGTTTGGCATAGCCCCACTGTAACACATCCAAATATTTATTGGAAGATTCAAGCTGGTGCTTCGGCTACCCTACCGACATGAGGCCTCAAGGTCTCTCGAACCGCTGCACTAACGGGCGGAGGCGGAAGGATTCGAACCTTCGTAGGAGTTTCCCCCTAAACATCTTAGCAGGATGCTGCCTTAAGCCGCTCGGCCACGCCTCCAATGTCCCATTGAGTGTATAGGATTCTTTTGAAATTCTCAAATAGAAACAGCGCGGACGAATAATCATCCGCGCCGGTGGACAGATCACCTCCGTCCGGAAAGTTGTTGGCACCGTTGAGCACGTTTCATGGCCTTTCGTTCTTTTTTAAGGCGCTTCCGCTCCTTGCGGGCCAAATGACGTTGGCGACTCAAGTACAACTTATTCCATCCTTCACGTTCGCTTACACGAACGCCGAAGGCATCTCTCGTGGCGGCGTAATTCTGGTACGCCATGGCCTTTTCGCAGGTCCTGAATGAATTTGCTTCAAGGCAATGGGTTTGGTTGTCGCCCTCACGAAGCCGAACAATGGTTGCAATCGTCGCCCACATTTTGTGCCTGGGATCGAGCACGATTTCCTGGGAACTCTCCTTGATGCTGATCTTGTTGATGACAATGGTCACCGCAAAAACGGCCTTATCCGTGCAGTCCGGATTTGAACATTTCTGCGCGGGGTTTTTGGATATGCAATGAAACTCGACGAGATATCTGGTTCCTTGGTATGAGAACCTCACACCTCTCGGGTAATCCATTTCACCTCCTTCTATCTTCATTGTCCCGCACCCTTGGGCACTATTCAATTGTGCACAACTTATCGGCGCCTGCCGCGCTTCGGCTTCGGGACTTTGGCACCCGAACGGCGCGCTTCGGAAAGTCCGATCGCAATCGCCTGCTTGCGGCTGCGGACCGTTTTCCCGCTGCGGCCGCTCTTCAATTTTCCACGCTTCATCTCGTGCATGGCGCGGCGAACTTTATTCTGCGATTTTCTGCTGTACTTTCGAGGCATAGAAATAATTTATAGTCGACCACGAATAAGCAAGTATCGTTATAATACGCACCGCGCCGCGAAATGAAACAATTCCCAAAATCCAGGCGTACTAGTTTAAACATGAAGACTCTATTACGAATGCTCGCGGCCGCAGTCATCGCTGCTGCCATGCCTATTATGGCATTCGCAGCGCCATTCCCGCAGCTCTCGCTTCCATTTTCGTGGCTCTCATTTTCCCGAACAAACGACGGTCCGCAAATCGCGCAGATTGTTTATCCGCAATACCCGAGCGCGCCGGATTCCGGCGTCAATTCGAATGAGTCGCTCAACTGGGCGGGCTACGTTTCAACGGAAGGATCCTTTACGGCGGTCGGCGGAACGTGGACCATTCCTTCCGTTCCAAGCGCGAACCGAACCTCGGCCGACGCGACGTGGGTAGGCATCGGCGGCGTCACCGGCCACAATCTCATCCAAGCCGGCACCCAGGCGATCACCGACCCGAATGGTTCGGTACGCTACGCCGCCTGGTACGAATTGCTGCCCGACGACATGCAACAGATTTCTTTCCCGGTGCACGCCGGCGACTCAATAAGCGTATCGCTCGAGGAATCGGATCCGGGCACGTGGCGGGTTTCCTATAGAAACAATACGACCGGCGACACCGATCACCTCGACCTGTCCTATAATTCCGATCATTCATCCGCGGAATGGATCCAAGAAATGCCAAGCTCGAATGTCGGCACCCTGCCGCTCGACAACTTCGGGAGCATTTCATTCTCGGAAGGAGCGGCCGCCGTGAACGGCGTACATCAGACGATTGCGCAAACCGGCGCAAAAGAAGTCACGATGATTTCGCGGAATGGGAGTGTTCTCGCAGCACCATCGCCGCTCGGCAATGACGGCGCGAGCTTTACGGTAAGCCGCGCCGGAGGCGGCCAGACGGTAACCGTGGCCATCCGCCGCTTCGTCCTGCCGCCATCGCAGATTCTCGACCTCCTCCGTTCACGCCTCATCCAGCTCAGCCTCTTTAGATTCTAGGCGCCCAGCGGAATTTGAGGCGTGTATAATAAAAGCATGCTACAGGGATTCCGGCAGTTCATCCTGCGCGGCAACGTCATCGATCTCGCCGTCGGCATCATGATTGGAGCCGCGTTCAATGGCGTCGTAAGCGCGCTCGTAAAAGACCTCCTCACGCCGCTCATCGCGGCCATCGCGACCCAGCCCAATTTCAGCAATCTCACCTTCACCGTCCACGGCAGCCAATTCATGTACGGCGATTTTTTGAACAATGTGATCTCGTTCCTTATTCTCGCCGCAACCATTTATTTCTTCGTGGTGCTCCCAATCAATAAAATCAATGAGCGGATCAAAAAAGGCCCGCCGCCGGAAGCGACCACAAAAACGTGCCCTGAATGCCTCTCGAACATCCCGGTCAAAGCGACCCGGTGCGCATATTGCACCGCAACGATCGCGTAGCGCAAACGACGTTCTTAGCGTTGAGCCGCAACCGGAGTTGCGGTTTTATAAATCCCTTCGCGGCTTGACGTGAGGAGCCAATGCACGACGATCCCCGAAAGAATGCCAACCGCAATGCCGCCCACGATGTCGAACGGCCAATGGACGCCGACGTAAACGCGCGAAATGCCGTTCACGAGCGCAAAAATATAAAACGCAATCCCCCATTTCCGATCCATATACCAGATCGTCGTTGCCATCGCAAAGAACCACGCGGCATGGCCGGACGGGAACGACCAGCCAGCGCCAACGATGAGGGGTGCAAAATGATAAAACGAAAACGGCCGCTCGTAATGGTAGAAGAGTCGGATGGTTTCCGTGACGATGCCGCGGGAGACCATGATCGCGATCGCCCCTTCGGCAAACCAATAAAATTTCTTGCGCCATCCCGGCTGGCTAAGGAGAAGCATGAAAAATCCGAGGACGAGGAAATAGGGAAGCCATTCCGCGAGAAAAACGCCGAATCCATCGAGCCACGGACTTGCGCCCATGAAATGATGGACCCACAGGAACGCGCGCTGGTTAAAAGACATTTCTCAATTTTACCACGAAACAAAAACGCCCCTTCCGGGGCGCTTATTATTTGCGTACGTACGGGAGAAGCCCCATAAACCGCGCGCGCTTGATGGCGAGCGCCAATTTCCGCTGATGCTTTGCGCACACGCTCGTATGGCGCGGGTCGATGATCTTGGATTGGCTCGACACAAAGCGCCGGAGCAATTCGATCTCCTTATAATCAATATTCTTTAAGTTTTGCGAACAGAAGAAACACTGTTGAGCCATATTTCTAGTAGACCTTAGTTTCTAATTTATTGTTTCTGATTGATTATATCTTTCGTACCTGGAGCGAGTCGAGCTCCACGGCGGTATCGCGTCCGAAGATCGGTACGAGCACTTTGATGCTCCCCTTTTCTTCGTTTACTTCGGCAACTTTGCCGTCGTATTCCTTGAACGGACCGTCGGTTATTTTTACCAGATCGCCTACCTTGAGGTCAAGCATGACCTTGCTCTCGTCGCGGCCGGAGCGCGCGAGGAGCAAATCAACTTCATCTTTGGAAAGCGGCGTCGGGGTGGTGTTATCGGGACCGACGAAACCGGTGACGCGCGGCGTGTTGCGGACGACGTACCACGAATCTTCGGTGAGGATCATTTCGACGAGCACATACCCCGGATAAATCTTCTCTTCAACCGTCTGGCGCTTGCCGCCCTTCACTTTGATCGTCTTTTCTTTCGGAACGAGGACGTTGAAAATCTTGTCGCTCATCGCGAGCGATTCGACGCGCTGCTTCAAATAGCGGGCGACGGCTTCTTCGTAGCCCGAATACGTCTGGACGGCATACCACTGCCGGATCTGCGGTTTTTCGTTGTGCGCACCTTGGTGCGAAGCTAATGCCATTTCCCTAGATATTTATTTTACGATAAACGTGCGCATGATGTAAGTGAAGAGGTAGTCGCACGCGCCCAGAAATACGGCGAGCGAGAGCGAAAGGCCGATCACGATGCCCGTGAGGCGGATCGCCTCTTGGCGCGTCGGCCAGTTCACGTGGCGCAACTCATTGCGCGACTCGATAAAAAAGTGTTTGATGCGATCGAACATTGGTGTCTAGTATACTCCTGATTTTTCTCGCGGGCAACCGTCTTTTGCAAATAAAAGACCGCTATACTCGCGGTTTTGGAGATACAAGCAGTGTAATCTTTTGCGAGCAAGCGGTCAAGAGCAAATTTGCGTGCGGCGAGAAAATTGACATAATTCTTTGAATTTGCTATTTTATATTTTGCGTTACCAAGCGGTACGTTGACAATCCAAAGGAGAAACAATGAAATCACTGAAAGTGTTTGCTTTGGTTCTTGCTGTTGCCTGTTTGACGGAATCGGCATTTTGCCAAGCCGATTCCGTAACCGTTGTGTACAAAATTCCAAACGCATCGACACCGCCTCCACCCTCCGGTCCATCGTTCATTCAAGGAGTGGTCTTTGCCAGCACCTCAATCGTGCCCAACTTCAGTGGGACCTATACGCACAGCGTGACCACGGGCAACTGCTTGATCATTGAAATCGCCACCAAAACCGGGGAAATGGAAAGCGTACTTGACGCGACCAGCGGGGCCAATCTTCCTGGGGTTTTTGGAAGTCCACAAGCAGTTGGTTCGTGGTATGTCGATACCTATTACGAGAAGGTGTCGTCGACAGAAGGCGGCCAGAAACCCACGATCGAGATCGGCAACATTCCGGGCTGGGGCGATGCAGTGATGTTTCTGAACGAGTATTCGGGGCTGCCGAACTGCAGTCCGACTAACAAAACCTTCCGGGGAAGCTCGATCACCAATGGTCAGTTCGCGAGCAACGCACTGACGACTTCCTCGGGAAGCCTGGGGGTGGGATTCATTGCGTTCAACTCAGGAACCATCACGAAATGGTCGAGCACGGCACCGCTCACGTATCTTCGGGCCCAAATAGAACCGAGCTGGGGTTCAGCCGGATACGGAGACGCCATTACGCCGTCGGGCAGCTTTAGCTTCAGCGGAACCTTGAGCAGCCAGAGCAACCTCTATGGATTCGCCCTAGCGGTTTTCCATTGAGACAGCGTGAATCGATAGCATCGGATCGACAGGCCGGATTGGCGACAATCTGGTCTGTTTTTTTATCTTAAATATCCAAATTCTGCACCGTTGCCGCGTGCGCCTGGATGAAGTTTTTGCGCGGCTCCACGGCGTCGCCCATCAGAACGTCAAAAAGTTTGTCTGCGGCTTCCGCATCTTCGATCATCACCTGCTTCATGAGGCGGTTCTCCGGATTCATGGTGGTCTCCCACAGCTGTTCGGCATTCATTTCGCCAAGACCCTTGTAGCGCTGGACGTTCGGCATGCGTTTGCCGTCGGCCATAACAGCGCCCTCCTCAACTCTCTCTCCTTCGCTGGCGGTTCCGGCTTCGCGCTCCGCAACGTCTTCCGTTTTCTTTTTTCCCTTCGCATCGCCTTTTGCCGACGCACCGCGGACCGGAGCATTCTTCTGAAGTTCCGCGATGGCTTTTTCTTTTTCGGAATCCGAAAAGGCATATTTGAACTGCTTGCCGAGCTGAATTTTGTAGAGCGGCGGCTGGGCGATATAAATGTAACCGCCGTCAACCACTTCGCGGAAATAACGGTAGAACAAGGTGAGTAAAAGCGTGCGGATGTGCGCGCCATCGACATCGGCATCGGTCATGATGACGATCTTGTGGTAACGTAATTTTTCCATGTTGAACTCCTCGCCGATTGCCGTACCGATCGCAACAACAAGCGCGCGGACTTCTGCGTTCGCAAGCATTTTGTCGAGACGGGCGCGTTCAACGTTCAAAATTTTTCCGCGAAGCGGCAGGATTGCCTGGTTCTGGCGGTTTCTCCCCTGCTTGGCCGTGCCGCCTGCGGAATCGCCCTCCACGATGAAAAGCTCTGATTCTTCGGCGCTCTTTGAAATGCAATCGGCAAGCTTGCCCGGGAGCGTGAGGCCTTCGAATGCGCCTTTGCGCAAAACGGTTTCACGCGCTGCCTTTGCCGCAAGGCGGGCTTTGGCAGTGAGGAGAACTTTTGCAATAACGGCTTTTGCTTCCTGCGGATGTTTTTCCAAAAACTCTTTGAGCGCTTCGTTGATAACAGCCTCAACCGCCGTCCGCGCTTCCGGGTTGCCGAGCTTCGCCTTGGTTTGGCCTTCAAACTGCGGCTCGCGAAGCTTCACCGATAATACGACAATCTGCCCTTCGCGGACGTCGTCGCTCGTGAGGTTTTCTTCTTTTTCTTTGAGATAGCCTTCGGCGCGGGCAAAGTTATTGAGCGAGCGCGTTAAGGCCGAGCGGAATCCGGTGAGGTGCATGCCGCCTTCCGGCGTGTAAATGTTGTTCGCAAAACTCATTTCTTGCGCGCGAGTGTCGTCGACATACATGAAGGCGCACTCAACGTCGATGTTCTGGTTTTCTTTCTCAACGTAAAAAATATCTTCGTGGAGCGCATTCTTTTTCTGTGCAAGATATTTTACGAACGACAGCACGCCGCCTTCAAAGTAAAAGCCGTAAAAAAGAGGCGCTTTGGGACGGCGGTCAATAATATTGATGCGGACGCCTTTTGTGAGATACGCCTGCTGGCGCAAATGCTCAATGATCGTCTTATCATTGAATTCAAGCTCGGAAAAAACTTGCGCATCCGGCTTGAATGTGGTTTTTGTGCCGGTCCGTTTTGATGAACCGACTTTCTTTACCTTATATTTCGGTTTGCCCCGCTCATATTCCTGCACAAACATCCCGCCGTCGCGCTCAACTTCAACCTTCACCCATTCGGAAAGCGCGTTCACCACGGAAACACCCACGCCGTGGAGGCCGCCTGAGACTTTATATGACTCGCCGCCGAATTTGCCGCCGGCGTGGAGCGTCGTCAAAACGGTTTCAAGCGTGGATTTCTTGGTTTGCGGATGGACTTCGACGGGAATGCCGCGGCCATCGTCCGTGACGGCCACTTCGTTGCCCGGCAAAATTTCGACGGTGACATTCTTTGCGAATCCCGCCATCGCTTCGTCGATCGAGTTGTCGACAACCTCCCAGACGAGGTGATGCAACCCAAGGGAACCGGTTGAACCGATGTACATACCGGGGCGTTTGCGCACCGGTTCGAGCCCTTCAAGCACATAAATGTCCTTGGCACCGTATGAAGCGCTGCCTTTGGTGTTGGAGGTTTTTTCTGCCATAAGATACCTCTTATTGTATCAGAAAACCGGTCAAATTTCCAATCCCCAGAACGACCTATACGCTAGGAAATATCGAGCTTTTTCTCGACCCTTTCGAGCCGATATTCATGGTTGCGCAAGATCCCGTTCATCAGGGCAAAATTCGCTTGGGTTTCCTGCCGGAATTCCTGAATATCGCCCTTTAATTCGGTGCGCAGTGCATCAAGGCCACCCTTCATCTCGCCCCTCACAGCAACGGCCTCATCGTGCATCTCTTTGCGCAACGTTGCCACTTGCCCATACATCTCCGCGCGCAACATTGCTGCTTGCTCTTTCATCTCTTCTCGCAATACTGCGGCCTGTTCTTTCATCTCCGTCTGCAGCATCACAGTTTGTGCGTGCATCTCCTCACGAACAGCGACAAACTCCCGCTGAATCATGAGCGCGAGATCTTCGATGGCCTCCTTGAACTCATTCCGCAAAATCTCCATAATCTCATCATACGTTTTCATGATCGTGAAGCAATATTCATTTAATAAAAATTTAATCTTTAAAAATGAACCGTGAGCGGCGTTCCTAAGCCGGTTACGTAGTCGTATCGTTTCCGCGCGTCGCAATAATATTTACACGTGCCATTTGCGCCGCTCGCAATGTCCCGGAAATATTGCAGCGTGCCCGACGAAGCTTTATCTCCGTACATGACCGGGAGCGTTGCCGAACGGCCGATCGCGTAGATGGCCGCCCATTGAGGAGCCCCCGCCGACGTGCCGCCAACGACATACCAGCCGTTCTTTGTGGCGCCGTTCGATTTGTAAACCGCATATCCCGATCGCGGATTGGCGTTGTATGCAACATCCGGAATCGCGCGATGGCCGCTGGCTTTCGGAATATTGTACGCGCGCTGATAATCCGGCTCGGGCTCATAGGCGCTTACTCCTCCCCCGCTTCCGGCCCACGCCGATTCAGAAACAAGCGAGCCGCTCGGCAAGAGTTCAAGCGAGGTTCCTCCGACCGCAACTACGTTCGGCGATGCCGCGGGCCAACTCGTGCCGGCGCCGTGGTCACCGGATGACGCGAAAAATGCCGCGCCCGAAGCGCTCAAAAAATGCCCGTCGAGCGATGTTTCTTCCGGAAACTCAGGACCGCCCCAGCTTATCGAAATCGCATCGACGTCGCTTCGGGCCGCTGCATAATCGAGCGCAGCGAGCAGATTCGCGCCGCTCTGCGTTTTTGCCTGTACGACCAGGATTTTTGCTTGCGGGGCGATGGCATGCGCCCATTCCACGTCGAGCGTTGTTTCGAGCGCCCATCCGCCATTCGCGGCGACGCCACTCCCCATGCTGTGGATCTCAAGACATTTATTCTTTACGGTGCACGGCGCAAGCGAATAGGTGTCGTCAAAGACGCCCAGATCGCTTTCGAGCGTTGGCGCGGAATAGGCCTCGACAAGCGCAATCGTACTGCTTGCGCCTCCCGTGAGCGGGAGATTATAAATATGCTTTATCTCAAGCGGCGTGAGGCCGCTCGGCGATTTCTGCGCCGATCGGAAAATATGGATCGGCGGAGCGCCCAGATAATTCGCAAAGTGATAGCTCGCCTCGACGGAAGCGATTTGCATTTGACCGACGGGAAACCCCGGCACAACCAAAACCACGGCTGCCGCAAGCGCGGCGCAATATTTTTTCATAAGCGTGAATTTTTTATTTATTCGACCTTCTCATTCTCCACGCCGCAGATTAAATTTATCTAAAATAAAAGCCGGAATGCGGGCGCGATCACCAGATCTTCACCCGGTCCTTTGGATCCCGCCAGAGCGCATCGCCCGGTTTGCAGTCAAATGCCTCATAAAATTCATCCATGTTGGGAAGCGGGCCGTTCACGCGATACGGCGCGGGCGTATGCGGATCCGTTTGGACCTGCGTCCGCAAGGCTTCCTCACGCGCTACGGAGCGTTCGGTGATGGCATAACTGATGAAAAACCGCTCAAAGGGCGTAAAGCCGTCAATAGCGCCCACGGGATTTTCCTTGAGCGCCAAAGTGAGCCCGTCGTAGGCGATCAGCAATCCGCCGAGGTCGGCAATATTTTCACCAAGCGTGAGCTTGCCGTTCACGCGAAGGCCCGGCAGAAGTTCGTAGGCATCGAATTGCGCGGCGAGGCGCGCCGTGAGCTTGTCGAATCGCGCGCGGTCGTCTTCGGTCCACCAATTCGTGAGATTCCCGTTGGCATCGAAGCGCGAGCCCTCATCGTCGAACCCGTGAGTAAGCTCGTGGCCGATTGCCATGCCGATGCCGCCAAAGTTCACGGCGTCATCGCCGTCGGGATAAAAGAACGGCGGCTGGAGAATCGCTGCCGGAAAATCGATTTCATTTTGAAGCCCAAGATAGAACGCGTTTACCGTTTGCGGCGAGATGAGCCACTCGGAACGGTCCACGGGCTTGCCGATTTTTTTCATCTGCCGGTCGAATTCAAAAATATGCGCGTTCAGGCGGTTCTCGAGATATGCGCCGGGAACAATCGTGAGCGCCGAGATATCGCGCCACACGTCAGGATAGCCGAGCTTGCGGCTGATCGCGTTCAGCTTGGTAAGCGCCTTCTCTTTTGTGGCGTCGCTCATCCAATCGAGGCGCTTGATGCGGGCACGATACGCTTCCGTCAAATGGTCGACGAGCTGATTGACTCTCGTCTTTGCCGCCGCGCTGAAATGGCGCTCGACATAAAGTTTGGCGACGGCCTGATCGAGCATGCCGTTCACCACATTCAAAACGCGGCGCCACCGCGGCTTGATCTCCGTGGCGCCGCCGAACGTCTTGCCGTAAAACTCGAACGAGCGGTGGGCAAAATCTTCGCTTAAGAAATTCGACATCGCATTGAGCACCTGCCATCGCAGGTAAGCTTTGAGCGATTCGAGCGGAACAGATTGGAATAGCTCGCTCACCGCCGCCATAAACTCCGGCTGGCACACGATCACAAACTCCGGCTTGCGAATGGCAATCGCCTCGCAATAGATGTTCCAGTCAATGTGCGGAGCGCGTTTCGAAAGCTCTTCCCACGACATTTTGTTATATTGCTTTTCGAAATCACGAAGTTCAACGCGCGTCATCGAATGTTTCGCGAGCGTCTTTTCGATATCATTTATTTTTGAAAACTGCTGGGCATCGGCTGCTATCGAAGAATGTGCGAGCATGAGGGCGGCGTAGTCCGCGTACCGTTTCCGGATCGCAACGCTCTTCTCGTCGGCATTCACATAATAATCGCGGTCGGGCAAGCTGAGCCCTGCCTGGGAAAAATAGAGCGCCGTCCGGTCGCTTGATTTTGCGTCCGGTTCGGGACTCGGCGCCCAAAAAACGCCGATTCCGCGGCGATGCAAAAAGCCGATCGTCCGCACGAGGTCGTTCACGTCGTGAATGCCGTTCACGGCATCGAGGAGCGGCGCGAGCGGCGCATCGCCTTCCGCGTTCACATGATCGACATCCATGCCGCTTTCATAAAAATATTTCACTTTTTTCCCGGAGTCGTCGAGCTTCCCGGCGGGCGTGGCGACCAGTCCTTCAAAAATTTTTTTAATCTGCTCCTCAACCTCGTACCGCAAAACATAAAAAGTCCCCCAGCGGGCCTCATTTGCCGGAATCGGGTTTTTGCGGATCCAGATATTGTTTACGTAACCAAAGAAATCGTCACCCGGACGTACGGCATGGTCGAGGTCGTCGGGGTTGATGGGTTTTTCGGTCAACATGGCTCTTATTATAGCGGATATTATGATATACTGCTTACGAACCAAAACGCCATCGTAAAACGTATAAATAGGAATACAAGCATGAAAAACGCCTGGAAATATATTCTCGGGATTGCCGTAGTCGTGCTTATCGCCGGCTATATTATTTTTAACGGGCAAAATGGCGATTCAAACTCGCAAGTCGCCGCCAATAATGGCGGGACGGACAGCACCAGCACCGGCTCCAACCAGACAACGACAGCCGGAGGAACCGGGAATGGGAACGGAACAACTACTGGCTCAACCGTAACAACCTCGACCGGTGGAACAGGCTCAACGGGCCAATATCGGAACGGCACCTACACGGGCAGCGCAGCTGACGCATTTTATGGCACGGTCCAAGTGGCGGCGGTCGTGAGCGGCGGCAAGCTCACAGATGTAAAATTCCTCAAATACCCTAACGAACCGGGGCATACGAGCGAAGTAAGCAGCATGGCAATCCCCCAGCTCAAAAAGGAAGCCATTGCTTCGCAGAGCGCCACCGTAGACATCGTTTCCGGCGCAACGCAAACCAGCCAGGCATTCCAACAATCGCTCGCATCAGCGCTCTCGCAGGCCAAAAGCTAACATCGGCCGGCCTCCCGCATATAATTCCGCAACGATATGAAGCAGATTCGCGTTCTCATGGGAATGCCCATAGCGGTTGAGATTGTCGACCCGCACGCAGACGAAGCCATATTCGAAGAAATATATGGCTACTTCAAATATATCGACGAAAAATTCAGCACCTATAAAAAGACGAGTGAGATCACGGCAATCAACGAAGGGCGCCTCGCGGAAAAAGATTGGAGCGAGGAAATGAGACTGGTCTTCATGCTTTCCGAGGAAACAAAGCGCGAGACAAACGGATACTTTGATATCAAAACGCCGAACGGAACGTATGATCCTTCGGGCCTCGTGAAGGGCTGGGCCATTTGGAATGCCGCACAGCTCATCCTTAAGAACGGCTTCAAGAATTTTTATGTTGATGCCGGAGGCGATATTCAGCCACACGGCATGAATGCCGAAGGGAAATTGTGGACCGTGGGAATCAAAAATCCGTGGAATGAAGCGGAGAACGTCAAAGTCATGCGCGTTAAAACCGAAGGCGTCGCCACCTCGGGCACGTACATCCGCGGCCTCCATATTTATAATCCGCGCGACGGCAAACCGATCGACGAGATCGTGAGCCTCACCGTCATCGGCCCGAACATCTACGAGGCTGACCGGTTCGCAACGGCGGCATTTGCCATGGGCAAAGCCGCCATACATTTCATCGAAAACATTCCTGGACTCGAAGGATATATGATAGATAATAATAAGACAGCAACCATGACATCCGGCTTCGAGACGTATGTCGCCCGACCCGATTAAACAAACGGCACTATGATCGCACTCATTGATCGCCTGCTCAACAAGATAACGATGTACCGCCTTCTCCTCTATATTCTTGAGGCGTATGTTGTGATCGCCGCCATTCTCGGAGCTCTCGGCATCCTCCCCTACAGCCCCGTCGCGATTCTCTTCACGGCATTTTTCCTTTTGGGATCCTGCTGGATTATTAACATCATTTTTGCAAAAGTATGGGGCGCCCAGCCGAGCGTTGAATCGGCGTATCTCACGGGACTCATTCTTGCGCTCATTATTACGCCCGGAACGTGGGCGCTGCAGAACATCGAACTTCTCCTCGCCGCCGCCCTCATCGCGATGGCCTCGAAATACATCATCGCTATCGGCAAGAAACACGTCTTTAATCCTGCAGCGCTCGCCGTCGTCATCACCGGTTTCGCGCTCAATCAGTATGCAAGCTGGTGGGTCGGCGGCAATCTCCCTATGATGGCATTCGTCATCGTGGGCGGCCTCCTCATCGTTCGCAAGCTCCAGCGCTTCGACCTCTTCCTTTCATTCTTCGCCGCCGCAATCGTGAGCTGCATCGCGCTCGCCCCGATATTCGATCCCTGGGGCACGATCCAGCGCATCGTCCTCCACACGCCAATCTTCTTCTTCGGCACGATCATGCTCACGGAACCCTTAACAACGCCGCCGACCCGCACGCTCCGCGTCATCTACGGCGTAATCGTCGGCCTCCTCTATTCTCCATATGTCCATGTGGGCGCCGTCTATTCCATTCCGGAACTCGCGCTCGTCACGGGCAACGTCTTCTCCTATGTCGTAAGTCCCAAGCGCAAGTTCATGCTCACCATGAAAGGCAAGCACGAAGTTGGAAAAGATATGGACGACTTCCAGTTTGCGCCTGATGCAAAAATCAACCATCGTCCCGGCCAATATCTTGAGTGGACGCTCGCACACCAGAAAGCAGACACCCGCGGCAACCGCCGTTA
>Ga0335069_10006827_pt1 | contig 16535 bp, 14 predicted proteins | sample Lox_Sample_11_FD_206714 | JGI IMG/M metagenome (GOLD analysis project Ga0335069, IMG submission 206714) | Soil microbial communities from Loxahatchee National Wildlife Refuge, Florida, United States - Lox_Sample_1.1 | ecosystem: Environmental > Terrestrial > Soil > Wetlands | place: USA...
GAAGTGAGCGGCCAGGTTCATCTCGTGCCCGGCCATGCGCAGGACCAGGCGCCGCTCCCCCGGCCGGCCCTGCAGCAGCAGGTCCAGCAGCACCGCGTTGGCGCGCGCCGCGCCGCCGTGGACCAGGCGCTCGACCGTGGCCGACGAGACCAGCGCCACGCGCGCCGGCTCCACCCGCCCCACCCGGCCGTCGCCGGTTGCCAGGCTGAGCCGGGGGCCGTCCACGCCGACCAGCCGGCACCAGACCACCTCCGCCGGCTCGTCGCGCCCCAGGGCGGCGGCTCCGGGCGGCCCGCCCGGACCGGCCGCCTCGCCGGGCGGCGGCGGCAGCTGGGCCCGCAGGGCCCGGGCCGGAGCCAGCACGTCGGGGTCGGCGGTGAGCTGCTCGGCCTGGTCGAGGAGGGCGCGGGCGCGCTCGGGCTCGGCGCGGGCCACCAGCTGCGCCGCCTTGGCCAGGGCCTTGGCCCCCCGGGCGCCTCCTGCCGCCCCCACCGCCTGGTACAGGGCCAGCGCCAGCTGCCCGTCGTCGCCCTCGCACAGCTCGGCCACCCGGTAGGCGGTGGCGGGCTTGAGCCGGTCGGCGCGGATCCTGCCCTGGAACTCGGCGAGCAGCCCCCGGGCGCCGGCCAGGTCGCCCGAGGCGATGCGGCGCGCCAGGACCGGCTCCAGGGCGTCGGTGGCCGCAGCCAGCTCGTAGGCGGAGGCCTCCAGCCGCGCCATCTCCAGCAGCGCCTCGGGGTCGCCGGGCGCCTTGCGGAGCGCGGCGGCGATGCGGACCCGGGCGCCGGCCACGTCCCCCTCCGCCAGCGCCTCGGCGGCGCGGTTCATGTCCAGGCCCGATCGCCAACGCACCGCGCCCTCCGGGGCGATCCTCTCCTCCAGCCGGGTGGCGCGGACCACCAGGGCCACCAGGAACCCGAAGGCGAAGCCGCCCACGTGGCAGGCGTAGGCGACGCCGCCGCCCTGGCCCGAGAGCCCCAGGCCGAGCAGGTCGGCGGCGAAGCCCAGCAGCGCGTAGAGCCAGGCTGGCACCTGGAACTGGCCGTGGAGGAGGAGGAGGACCCAGTAGAACATCCGCACGCGGCGGTGGGCGAAGCGGAGCGCGAAGGCGCCCAGGCAGGCGGAGATGGAGCCGGATGCGCCCAGCAGCGGCACCTCCGGGCCCAGGGCCGGCACCTGCGCCGCCGCCGCCACCACCCCGCCCAAGAGGTAGAAGCCGGCGAAGAAGAGCGGCCCCCAGGCGTCCTCCAGGAAGGGGCCGACCACCAGGAGGAAGATGAGCATGTTCCCGAGGAGGTGGCCCAGCCCGGCGTGCAGGAACTGGTAGGTGATCCAGCCGGGCTGGAGGAGGCCGTGGGCCGGCACCACCGAGAACCGGAACACCGGGGTGGCCTCCTGCGCCGCGGCGAAGGCCTCGGAGAGCTCCTCCAGCCGCTCCTGCTCGCTGGCCCGCTCCACCTGGCCCAGGCCGGGCGGCGGGGCCGCCGGCTCGCGCTCGCCCGGCGCGATCCCCAGCCTGCTGGCCAGGGCCTGGGGGACCTCGAGGTAGGGGTGCTGGACCAGGTAGCGGACCGCCTCGCGGCGCGCCCGGCCCGCGGTGGCCTCGGCGCCGGAGAGGCTCGTCCCCACCCAGGCGAGGAGGCAGAGCCCGGCGATGGCCGTCGACACCACCGGCCAGCGGCCCAGGCGCGCGTTGTCGAGCCCGATGGGCAGGAGCACGGCCGCCCCTCCGCGGGGCCCGTCGCGCCGATCCCGCACCGACGCCCGTGCCGCGCGGCACCTCGCCCCGCGCCAGTATCGCCGCGGTCCGGGGGGAAGGCCAGGGGGTCAGGCGCGGCGCGGGGCCGGGAAGCGGTAGATGGTGGTGCTGCGATACCGCTCGCCGGGGCGCAGGACGGTGCTGGGGAACTCGGGCCGGTTGGGGGAGTCGGGGAAGTGCTGGGTCTCGAGGCACAGCCCGGCGCGGCGCGGATAGGCCCGGCCCCCCTTCCCGCGCAGCGAGCCGTCGAGGAAGTTCCCGGCGTAGAACTGCACGCCCGGCTCGGTGGTGAGCACCTCCATCACCCGGCCCGAACGCGGCCCGCGCAGCCGGGCGCAGGGCACCAGGCCCGGCCCGGCCCGGTCGACGACCCAGTTGTGATCGTAGCCTCCGGCCAGGGCGAGCTGCGGATCGGCGAGGTCGATCCGGTCACCCACCCGCGCCGGGGCCCGGAAGTCGAAGGGGGTCCCGGCCACCCCGCGCAGCTCGCCGGTGGGGATGAGCCCCGGCCCGACGACCGTGAACCGGCTGGCGTGGATCGCCAGCTCGTGGTCCAGGATGCTGCCCCCGCCGTCGAGGTCGAAGTAGGAGTGGTTGGTGAGGTTCAGGTGGGTGGGGCGGTCGGTGGTGGCCTCGTAGTCGATGCGCAGCGCCCCGGCGAGGAGGGTGTAGGTCACCGCCACCGAGAGGTTGCCCGGGTAGCCCTCGTCGCCGTCGCGGGACAGGTGGCGCAGCTCGAGCGCCGGGCCGTCGGCGGTGACCCCCGGCCGCGCCGCCCAGACCGCCTTGTCGAAGCCGCGGACCCCTCCGTGCAGGTGGTGGGAGCCGTCGTTGCAGGCCAGCTCGTGCTCCCGCCCGCCCAGGGCGAACCGGCCCCGGGCGATCCGGTTCCCGTACCGCCCCACGATGCACCCGAAGTACGGGTTGTTGCGGGCCAGGTAGCCGTCCAGCCCGTCGAACCCCAGCACCACGTCGGCCGCCCGGCCGGCGGCGTCGGGCGTGCGGAGCGACACCACCGCCCCGCCCAGGTCGGTGATGGCGGCGGTGAGGCCGCCGGCACCGGCCAGCGTGAACAGCGTGACGGGGGTCCCGTCGGGCAGGGCGCCGAAGGGTCGCTGGTCGATGCCTGGCTCGGTCATGGGGGCTCCGGCGGGGCGCCAGGGTAGCAGACCCGCCTCACTCCGGGGCGGCCAGCGACACCTGGACCATGAGGTCCCCCGCCAGCCGCTCCAGCCGCCGCCGCAGTCGCTCGGGGTCGGTCCCGGCGGGCAGGGACACGCGGGCGTGCGAGCGGAAGAGCAGCTCGCCGGACATGGGGGCGGTGGTCCGGTCGGTGACGAGCTCCTCGATGTTCACGCCGTGCTCCACCAGGGCACGCGAGATCTCGCGCACGATGCCGGGCCGGTCGAGGCCCACCAGGTCGAGGACGAAGGTGCGCGCCGCGGCGGTGGCGGCGGCCGGCCCCGCCTCGATGGTCAGCCGGAGCCCGGTGGCCTCGAGCGCCCGCAGCGCCTCCACCAGCGCCCCCTCGCGCTCCGGCGCCACCTCGATGCGGAGGATGCCGGCGAACTTCCCGGCCAGGTGGGCCATGCGACTCTCCAGCCAGCTGCCGCCCTGGCGAGCGATGGGATCGGCGATGGCCTCGACGATGCCGGGGTGGTCGGGGCCGATGAGGGTGAGGACGAGGTCGGACATGGCGCCTCCGTGGTGCGGGTCTTCCCGCCGGTGGCAGGGGAGCGCAGGGAGGATACCTCCACCCGGAGCTTGGCCAAACGAGCGCGGAGCCCCACCGTGTGATGGCTTGAGTCACGTGGCCCGAGCCCCGTCGAGGCATCAGCCGGCGAGCTGGCCCCTGCGCGGGTATTTCCTGGTCCTGGCGCTCGCGACCTCGTTCCCCCTGGTGGCCTTCAGCGTGGCGCTGGTCTTCCAGCTCTCGCGCCAGGCGCGGGTCGGCGCCGAGGAGCACCTCCTGCAGGGTGCGCGCGGGACCGCGGCCGCCCTGGACCGCCTGTTCGAATCGAGCATGCGGGCGCTCGAGGCCCTGGCGCAGTCCGAGCCCCTGGACGAGGGGCGGGTCGACGCCTTCCGGCGGGAGGCGGTGCGGATGGCCGCGGCCCAGCCGAGCTGGGTGGCCGTCACGCTCTCGTCCCCCGACGGCGCCACCCTGGTCGACACGCGCCCCGGATCCGGGATCGAGGCATCCCCCCGGGATCCGCGGAGCCTGGCTCGGGTGGTGGAGCGCCTCGCCCCCGCGGTGGGAGAGCTGCTCGTCGACGCGGAGGGCGGGCCGCCCACCTTCTTCCTGCGCGTCCCGGTGGTCCGCCAGGGCGGGCTCCGCTACGTCCTCTCCGCCCTCCTCCGGGCCAGCGCGGTGGAGGAGCTCCTCCGGGGGTTGCCCCACCCGCCCAGCGAGTGGACCCGGGGCGTGGTGGACGGGCGCGGCGTGGTGGTGGCCCGGACGCTCGACCCGGCCCGCTCGGTGGGCCGGCCCAGCACCCCCGGCTTCGTCGCGGGCATGGGCCCCGGGGCCGAGGGCGTCTTCCCGTCGATGACCCTGGAGCGGGTCGCGTCGTACGTGGCCTTCCACCGCTCGGCGATCTCCGACTGGTCCGCCGCGGTGGTGATCGACCGCGGCCGGCTCGACGGGCCGGTCCGGACCCTGGCGCTGGACATCGCCGGCCTCGGGCTCCTCGCCATCTGCGTGGCGGTGATGGGCACCTACCTCCTGTCGCGGCGGCTCTCCCGCGGCATCGTGGCCGCGGCCCGCGCCGCCGACGCGCTGGCGGCCGGCGGCCGGCCGGACCTGCCCCCCTCCGGCCTCTACGAGCTCGACCGGCTGGGCTCGGCACTGCGGTGCTCGGGGGAGCTCCTGGCCGTGCGGGAGCTGGAACGGGACCAGCACCTGGCCCGGGAGGAGGCCTCCCGCATCGAGGCGGAGCGAGCCAGCCGGGCCAAGGACGAGTTCCTGGCCATGCTGGGGCACGAGCTCAGGAACCCCCTGTCCCCCATCGTCAACGCCGTTCAGCTCCTCCGCATGCGCGGGGCCGGGGAGCTCCGGGAGCTGGGGGTGATCGACCGCCAGGTCCAGCACCTGGTCCGGCTGGTGGACGACCTGCTCGACGTGGCCCGCATCACCCGCGGCCGGGTGGTGCTGCACCTCGAGCCGCTGCGGGTGGCCGCGGCGGTCGCCCGGGCGGTCGAGACCACCGGGCCCCTGCTCGAGTCCCGCGGCCACCGTCTCTCGGTGGACGTGCCCCCCGAGCTCGCGGTCCGCGGCGACCTGGTGCGCCTGGCCCAGGCGGTGGGCAACCTCCTGGCCAACGCCGCCCGCTACACTCCGCCCGGGGGCCACATCGAGGTGCGGGCGCGCAGGCTGGGGGCGTCGGTGGTGCTGGAGGTGCAGGACGACGGCGAGGGGATGGCCCCCGACCTGGTGAACCGGGTCTTCGACCTGTTCGTGCAGGGCCCCCGCTCGCTCGACCGCAAGGAGGGTGGCCTGGGCCTCGGCCTCTCGCTGGTCCGGGCCCTGGTGGAGCTGCACGGGGGGACGGTGGCGGCCGGCAGCCCGGGGCCCGGGCGCGGCAGCACCTTCTCGATCACCCTCCCCGCCGCGGTGTCGCCGCCCGCCGTCGGCACCGCCGCCCGCTCCCCGCGCCCGGGGCAGGGGCGGCGGGTGCTGGTGGTCGACGACAACGCCGACTCGGCCGAGCTCCTCACCGAGCTGCTCCGCGCGGCGGGCCACGAGGTGGCCACCGCCCACGACGGCCCGGCCGCGCTCCTCGCCCTGGGGCGCTTCTCGCCGGAGGTGGCCATCCTCGACGTGGGCCTGCCGGAGATGGACGGCTGCGAGCTGGCCCGCCGCATCGCCCGCACCCTGGGCGACCGCGCCCCGGCGCTGGTGAGCGTCACCGGCTACGGCCAGCCCGCCGATCAGGACCGCTGCCGGGCGGCTGGCTTCCGCCGCCACGTGGTGAAGCCCGCCGATCCCCAGCTCCTGCTCGAGCTGATCGAGGATCTGGCCCGCGAGCGCGAGCACCGCGCGCCGGTCGCCCGCGCGACCTAGGTCGCCGAGCGCGCCGGCCCGCGTCAGGCCGGGGCGGGGACCTCCGGGGGGATCTCCCCCATCCGACCGGCCCGGTAGTCCTCGATCGCCTGGGCGATCTCCCGCTCGGTGTTCATGACGAAGGGGCCGTAGTGGACCACCGGCTCGCCGATGGGCTCGCCGGCGAGGAGCAGCACCTCCGCCCCCTCCGGCTCGGCCCGCAGCCGCAACGCCCCGCCGTCGTGCGCCCAGACGGCCAGCTGGCCGCTCCTCGCCACCAGCCCCTCGCCCAGGTCGGCGCGGCCGCGGAACACCAGCCCGCCCGCGTTCCAGCCGATGGGGAGCGGCACCTCCAGCTGCCCGCCGGGGTCGAGCGAGGCGTGCAGGCAGAGGACCGGGGTGTGGGTGAGGGTGGCGGCTTGCGCCCCCAGCGCCTCCCCGGAGAGCACGGTGATCCGCCCCCTGCCGTCCGGGGTGGGGACGCTGGGGAGGGCCGCCGCGCGCAGGTCCTGGTAGCGCGGACGCCGCATCTTCTCCGCCGCCGGCAGGTTCACCCAGAGCTGAAAGCCGTGCATGCGGCCGCCCTCCCGCAGGATGCGGGGGCTGGGCAGCTCCGAGTGGACGATGCCGGCGCCGGCTGTCATCCACTGCGCATCGCCCGGCGCCAGCCGCCCGCCGCCGCCTCGCGAGTCGCGGTGGTCCATCTCCCCGGAGAGCAGGTAGGTGACGGTCTCGAACCCGCGGTGGGGATGGTCCGGCGCCCCCTTGGCCTGGCCCGGGCCGTTGTCGGTGGGGCCCATCTCGTCGAGGAGGAGGAAGGGATCCAGCAGCTCGAGCGCCTGGGTGGGGAAGGGCCGCCGGATCTCGAAGCCGGCCCCCTCCCGCCCCCGCCGTCCCTCCACCAGCCCCTGCACCGATCGGAGGCCGCCGCGCGCTGCCATCCCCGGGGTCTAACCGGGAAGGGCCCCGCCGGCACCTCCCCGCCCGAGGCTCAGGCGGAGGCCGCCGGCCCGGAGCCGGCGGCAGGAGGGGCCAGGCACACCCGCCGCACCACCGCCAGCAGCTCTCCCATGGTGAACGGCTTCCCCAGGTGGGCGGCGGCCCCCAGCGGAGGCTGGCCGGCGCTGGCCGACATCGTCACCACCGGTGGTCGCACCGGGAGGCGCTCGATGGCCTGGAGCACCCCCTCGCCCGAGAGCCGGGGCAGGCGCATGTCCAGCAGGATCACCGATGGCGCGGGGCCGCGGGAGAGCCGCTCCAGCGCCTCGAGCCCGTCGGCCGCGCCCTCGACCTCCGCCTCCTCCGCGAGCGTGGAGACCAGCAGCTCGCGGATGTCCTCTTCGTCCTCCACGACCAGGATGCGAAGCTCGGGCTGCGCGCTGCTCATCGGTGCTCCCCGCCGTCCTGCCGGTCCGGTGAATGGAAGGCGGCAGTATGGCGCCGCCCCTGGCGATGGCAAGCGCGGCGAGGTGGCGGTGGCTCGCCGCGGCGCGCGGTCCCCGGGGCGGCCGCGACCGGTTCCGGCAGCGCCGGAAAAGGAGATCGGCTACCATCCCCGCGTGGCCGAAGCCTCCGCATCGCCGCGCCAGGGCCCCCGGGCCGCCCCGGCGCGGGCTCCGGACGGGAGCGCGCCCCGGGCCCTGCCCGCGGCCCTCCTCGCCCTCTCCCTGGCCGGCGCCGCCCTCGCCGTCGAGCTGTGGGTCATCCACCACCAGGCCCACGCCGGCGGGGGACCGAGCTTCTGCGACATCGACGAGCACGTGAGCTGCGGGAAGGTCGCGCTCTCGCGGTGGTCGGTGCTGCTGGGCGTTCCGCTGGCCGCCTGGGGCGCGCTCGCCTACCTGGCCCTGGCCGGGCTCGCCGCCCTGGCCCTGCGGCGGCGGCGGCCGACGCCCGGCTGGCCCGCCGGGCTCCTCGTGCTGGGCAGCGGGTTCATGACCGCGGGGGCGTCGGCCCTGGCCGCGATCTCCACCTTCGCCATCGACGCCTTCTGCATCCTGTGCGCGGCCTCCTGGGCGGTCTCGATCTCCCTGCTCGTCCTCTCGATCCTCCTGGCGCGGCGCGCCGGCGGCCTCGGCGCGGCGCTGCGAGCGGACGCGGCGGCCCTGCGCGACCGCCCGGGCCCGGCCGCGGCCTGGGCCGCGGTGCTGGCGGCCGCGGCGGCCGGGCTGCTGCTGGCCCACCGCCTTGCCCCTGCCCCGGCGGTGCCGGCGGCGCCGGTCGCCAGGGGGCCCCTGGTGCTCTACGAGTACAGCGACTACCTCTGCCCGTTCTGCGCCCGCATGCACGGGACGGAGAAGGCGATCACCGCCACCTCGCCCGGCGTTCGCTTCGTGCGGCGCCAGTTCCCGCTCGACGCGGGCTGCAACCCGCGGGTCCGGGCCACCATCCCCGGCCACGAGGGGTCCTGCGAGCTGGCCCGGGGGGGCATCTGCGCCGAGCGGCTGGGCGCCTTCGAGGCCTACGACGACGCGGCCTTCGCGCAGCAGGAGGCCCGGCCCGGGGCGGAGGCGCTGGCCCAGGCCGCCGGGATCGACCTGGGGGCGTTCCGCGCTTGCCTGCGCTCCCCGGAGACGGAGGCGAGGCTCGCCGCCGACATCCGGGATGGCATGGCCGCGGGCGTCAGGTCCACCCCTTCCTACCAGCTGCGGGGCAAGCTCTACGCCGGCACCCTGCCGCCGGAGCTGGGCGGTCCCCCCGCCCGGTGAGGGGGCCGGGGCGAGGAGCGGCGCGTCCCGGATCAGGACTTGAGCAGCGGCGCCGGCCTGGGCCGCACGTGGTCCGCCAGCCGGTGGTCCGAGCCGGCGATGTGCCCGGCCAGGCCCGCACGCAGGTCCACGGCGAAGGCCAGCGCCAGCTCGCGCTCGTCGCGCTGCAGCGCGCCCTCCACCTCGTGCATCACCTGCGAGAGCAGGCGGTGCTCGTCGGAGTGCTGGACCAGCTCGGGGTAGGCGCTGGCGGTCATGAGCAGCTCCTCGCCCCCGAAGTGCATCCCGCTGTAGGCCACGAGGTAGGCCGCGAGCCGGCGCGCCACGGCGGGCCGCCCCTGCTCGATCGCGTCGGCGACGGCCTCGGCCAGCGCGACCTGCAGGTGGTGCTCGTGGTCCAGCGCCTCGTGCCCCAGGTCGAGCTGCTCGTTCCAGGCGTGCGCACCGATCATCCGGGCGACCTCCGACTCCGCTGCCGTGCGGGTACTGCCTCCTTCGTTGGACGATCGCGGCGAAGGAGCAACGCCCATCCGGGTATGATGTTGACCTAGCTCAAGCCCATCCGACCCTTTCGGGATGGGTCAGCTGTTGTCTGGCGTACCCTGGCCGAGGTAAGGCCACGCGTGCAGGAGCGATCCGGGGACTACCGCCACGCCCTCCCGAGGTGGAACGATGTCGGACGAATCGGGAGATATCGGTGATCGGGGGACCCTGTACGTGCGCCGCGAGCGGCGCCCTCTGGATCGTGGCCCTCTCGTGGCGGGCGCCGGAGGGCCCCTTCCGCGCCGCGATCCGCGGAGTCCTCGGAGGGCTCGCGGCCTTCTCGGCAGCCTGGGCTGCCTACGCCCTGGTCGACCGGGTGGGCATGCGGGTGTCGTGGGAGGAGGTCACCGCCGGCGGGGGGAGCAGCCTGGCCGTCGCCGGGTCCATCGGGCTCATCGAGGAGAGCGCCAAGCTCTTCGGGATGGCGCTCGTGGCGGTGGGCCTGCGGCCGGTGGGGCGCGCCACCTCGGTGCGGACCGTCCTCTCGGTGTCGGCCATCTTCGCGGCGCTGGAGGCGGCGGTCACCCTGCACGGGGCCGGCGCGCCGCTGCTCGCCGTCCGGTCCCTCCTGGCGCCGGTGGCCCACGCGGCCCTGGCAGCGCCGCTCGGGCTGGTGCTGGTGGGCGGGCGGACCGGCATGCGCTGGATCGCCCCGGCCCTGCTCACCGCCGCCGCCCTGCACGCGACCGCCGACCTCTCCCTGGCCACGCCGCCCTTCGGCCGCGCCGGCTACGCCGCGGTGCTCATCCTGCCGGCGCTCTTCCTCCACCTGCACGCCAGGCTGTCGTGGGCCCGGAACGCCCCGGCCCAGCCCCGCCGGCTGGGCGCGGCCTAGCCGGCTCGGCGCCGGCCCGGGCGCGCCCTGGCCCTCGCGCAGCCCGATCGCCAGGACCAGGAGCGCCGCGACGGAGGTGGCCAGGAAGGCCCAGCCCAGCGGCCGCAGCCGCCGCGGCGTCACCGGCGCCAGGCAGGTGGCGAGGGCGAGGAGCGCGGTCGGGGCCGCGGCCAGCGGCAGGGCGGCGGGGAGGCCCGCTCGCCAGAGCACCGCGGCGAGGCTCCACAGCGCCGCCACGCCGGCGGCGTGCAGGGGCCGGGCGCCCCCCTTGCCACCCGAGCGCGAGCGCCCCAGCACCGCGTGCACGGCCAGCGTGGCCCCGGCGAAGGAGGTCGCCCAGGCGACGAGCGCCGCCGCGGCCTCGAGGGGCGCCGCCCCGCCGGCGAGCGCCACCGGGGCGGCCGCCGCGGAGAGCGCCGCCGCCACCGCCACCTCCCCGGCCAAGGTCTTCTCCCGCCCCAGCCGGGCGAGCACCGCCACCGCGCCGGCGAGCAGCGCCGGCAGGGCCACCGCCAGGCGCGCCGGCGGCGGGGCCCAGCAGAGCCCCGTCACCCCGGCCGCGGCGGCCAGGGCCAGCACCGACCGGAGACGGCGCGCGGCCCGGCGCCCGTCCTCGGCGCGCGCGCGCTCCCCCCGGCGCCCGAGCAGCACCAGGAGCGGCTCGTGGGCCACGAAGAGGAGCGCCGCCGCCGCGGCCAGGAGCGCCGGGGAAGGGGAGGGGCGACCCATGGCCAGGGCGGCCAGCATGGGGAGCACGAGCTGGCCCCAGGCGCCGTGCTCGCGGGGGTAGAGGGGCCGGGCCGGGCGGGCGGATCGGGTCATCGGCTGCCGCACTCTTTCCGATGGGGCGGGGGCCGGGCGAAAGCGGCCACCTGGGGCCTCGCGGCGGGGGGGCCCGGGCGACCTGGTATCCTCCCCGGCCGATGCCCCGCCGAGCGGCCGGCTCCCCGGCGCCGCCGGATCTCGCGAGCCCTCCCTCGCCGCTCGCCGCGGCCGGCGTCGCCCGGGCGGCGCTCCTCGCCCTCACCCTCGTCAACCTCCTCAACTACGTCGATCGATTCGTGGTGGCGGCGCTGGTGGAGAGCCTGAAGCGCTCGGCGCTGGCGCTCACCGACACCCAGGCCGGGCTGCTGGCCACCGCCTTCATCGTGGTCTACGCGGTGGCCTCGCTGGCGTTCGGCCGCCTGGGCGACCGGGGCTCGCGGCCCCGGCTCCTCGCCGCCGGCGTGCTCCTGTGGAGCGTGGCCACCAGCCTCGCCGGCGCGGCCCGCGGCTTCGCCTCGCTCTTCGCCGCCCGGGCCGCGGTGGGCGTGGGCGAGGCCGCCTACGGGACCATCTCGCCCGGCCTCATCGCCGACCTCTTCCCCCGCGCCTCGCGGGGCCGGGCCCTGGCCGTCTTCTACGCCGCCATCCCGGTCGGCTCGGCGCTGGGGTACGTGGTGGGGGGCCTGGCCGACCGCGCCCTCGGCTGGCGCGCCGCCTTCCTGGTGGCCGGGGTCCCGGGGCTCCTCCTCGCCCTGCCCTGCGCTCGCCTGGCGGACCCGCCGCGCGGCTGCCACGACGAGGGCGCTCCCGCCGCCCCCCCCGCCTCGGCGCTCTCCGCCTACCTCGGCCTGGCCCGGAACCGGGGCTACGCCCTCACCGTGCTGGGCTACGCCGCCTACACCTTCGCCGTCGGCGGGATGGCCTTCTGGATGCCGGCCTTCCTGGAGCGGGTCCGCGGGGTGCCACGCGCCCAGGCCACCGTCCTCTTCGGCGGCGTGGTGGTGGCCACCGGCCTGGTGGGTACCTTCGTCGGCGGCTTCCTGGGGGACCTCCTGCTGCGACGAACCCGGCAGGCCTACCTGTGGCTCTCCGGCGCGGCTGCGCTCCTGGCGGCGCCCCTCGCCTGGCTGGTCTTCGCCGACCCCCGGCCGGCGGTCTACCTGCCGGCGATGGTGACGGCGGAGCTCCTCCTCTTCGCCACCACCGGCCCGGTCAACACCGCCATCGTGAACGCCGTCCCCCCGGAGCAGCGCGCCACCGCGGTGGCGGCAAGCATCCTCACCATCCACGCCCTCGGCGACGTCCCCTCGCCGCCGCTCATCGGCCGGCTGTCCGACCTGGGCTCGCTCGGCCAGGCGGTGCTGGTCGTGCCCTTCGCGGTGCTGGTGGCCGGCGCGGTGTGGACGCTGGGCGCGTGCCTGGGCCGCCGGCAGGGGCGATGAGGGCGATCACCCCGCCGGGGGCGCCCCCCCGGCCAGCGGGAAGAGCAGGGTCACGGTGATCCCGGCGGCGGGCGCGCTCGACAGCTCCACCTGCCCCCCGTGCTGGCGCACGATGCCGAAGGCGATGGAGAGGCCGGGGGCGTCGCCCGAGCGCGGGGGCTCGGCAGGCGGGGGCTCGCCGGAGGCCGGCGCCTCCGCGCCGCCCCCCGGGCCCAGGAGCCGGAGGCGCGCGAAGCGGCCGGCGCCGGCGAGCCGGCGGGCCCGGGCGCTCGCCAGGTCGAGCTCGACCGCGTCGACGGCGATGCGCAGCCTCCCGCCCGCTGGCACCGCGCCGCGGGCGCTGCCGCACAGGTCCACCAGCGCCTGGGCCAGCAGGTCGGCGTCGGCGAGGACGGGCAGCGGGGCCTCCGGGAGCTCGACCTCGACGCCGGCGACCGATCCCCCGCCGTCCCCGACCTGCTCGCGGGCGGCCCGGACCACCTCGCGCAGGTCCACGGCGCGGCGGGGCTCGGTCGGGCCCCGGCCGAAGGCGAGCAGGCTGCGGGCCAGGCCGGCGGCACGGTTCGCGGCCTGGAGGATCCCGCTCGCGCCCTCCCGGCGCGGGTCGTCCTCCCCCAGCTCCTCGCGCAGCGCCGCGGCGTAGCCGACGATCACCGTCAGCAGGTTGTTGAAGTCGTGGGCCACCCCGCGCGCCAGCCGCCCCACCTCCTCCTTCCGGTGGGCCTCGTGGAGCTGGTGCTCCAGCCGGCCGCGGTCCGCCTCCACCCGCTCCCGCTCGGTGGCGTCCACCGCCAGCGTGGTGAGCGCCCCGCCCTCGGCGGCCACGTCGAGGAGGAGCGTTCGCTCCACCCCGTCCCTCCCCCGCGCCTGCACCTCCACCCCCGACGCCTGGCCGCGCCGCCGGACCTCGCCGAGGATGGCCTCGCGCTGGAGCGCGTCGCGATAGAGGGAGCGGACGTCGCTGCCCACCAGGTCGCGGGCAGACCTCGCCCCCAGCAGCCGCGCCATGGCCTCGTTGCAGGCCAGGATCCGCCCCTCGAGCGTGGCCCGGCCCATGCCCACCAGCGAGGTCTTGCCGGCGATCCGTCCCACCGCCTCGGCCAAGGTCCCGGCCCGCCCCCCGCGGCGGGCCGCACGCACGCCCGCGGCCACGACCAGCGCCGCCGCCGCGGAGAGGGCCATGAGCAGGGCCAGCTCCAGCCCGCGCCGGGGCCGGATGGCCAGCACCGCCCCGGCCAGGAGCGCCAGGGCGGCCACGAGGGCGGCGGCGAGGGCGATCGCCGCCTTCGGCCGGAGCTGCGGTGCGGGAAAGCTCGCCATGGGAGCGTCCGGGGAGGGCCCGGCCACGCCCGGAGTCTAGACCATCGGGCCGACACGCCCGAAGGGCTTGCGGACGGCCGTCCATCCGTTATAACGGACCCCATCCCGTAGCCGGCAGGTGCCCCGTGCCCGACCGCCCATCCCCCCGCAGCGCCGACCCGTACCGCGACCTCTCGGTCATCGACGCCCGCGCCCCGCGCTTCAACCAGGCGGTGGTGGGCCTGCTCTCGCTGGCCGCCGTGCTGGCGGGCGCCTGGCCGCTCCTCGGGCTGGTGGCGCTGCAGCTCGGGCTCGGGCTCTGGCTGGGCCGGCGCTTCTGCCTGCCCTGCGTCGCCTACTTCGAGCTGGTGCAGCCGCTCCTCGGCGAGGGACCGCTGGAGGACAGCCGGCCGCCCCGCTTCGCCAACCAGGTCGGGGTGGTCTTCACCGGGGCCGGGGCGCTGGCCGGCGCGGCCGGGATGCCCCTCCTCTCGGCGGCGCTGGGGGGGATCGTGGCCGCGCTGGCCCTCCTCTCCGCGGCCACCGGCTTCTGCACCGGCTGCGCCCTCTACCGGCTGGCCGCCCGCCTGCGCGGGCTCCGGCCCGGGACCCCGCTGCGGGTCGACCTGGCCGACCTGGGCGTCGCCCCGGGCCGCGGGGCGGTGGTGCAGTTCACGCACCCGCTCTGCGCCGAGTGCCACGAGCTGGAGCGGCGGCTTCTTCAGGCCGGCCAGGCGCCGGTGCTGGTGGACGTCACCCGCCGCCCGGACCTGGCCCGCCGCTACCGGGTGGCCTCGGTGCCGCTGGCGGTCCGGGTCGACGGCGCCGGCGCGGTGCTGGAGCGGCTGGCGGGCTGAAGCGCGCGGGGGGAGCGGCGCGCCCTGCCGCCTCACTCCTCCAGCGTGAACCCCTGGCGCTCCGCGACCGGGCGGGTCCTCGGGAAGTAGAGCCGGCTGTAGGCGCCGCCGGTGTTCTCCGACCAGCGCAGGCCGTCGGCGCGGCCGATGGCCCTCCAGTGCTCGAGGAGCGTCCGGTCGTAGGCCTCGATGGCCGCGGGCAGGCCCTCGGCACGGTAGACCTCGTCGTGGCGGAAGGCGGCCAGCGGGAGGCGCGGCTTGCGGGTGGCGGGCTCGGCGACGTGGCCGACGGCCGCTCCCACCACCGGGTAGGTGAGCGGCGGGAGCCGGAGCAGGTCGATCACGCCCTGCGGATCCCTCCGGAGGGAGCCGATGGGGACCACCCCCATCCCCAGCGAGCGGGCCGCCAGCATCAGGCTGGCCAGGGCGATCCCCGCGTCCACCGCTCCCACCGTGAACCCCTCCAGGCTGCGGTGGATGGCCTGCTCGCGGCCGGCTCGGGAGGCAGCCACCCGGGTCTTGTGGAAGTCGATGAGCACGGCGAGGAACACCGGCGCCCGGGCGATCCAGGGCTGGCCGCCGGCCAGCTCCGCCAGGCGGGCCCGCCGCGCCGGGTCCCGGACCACCACCAAGGAGACCTGCTGGCCGTTCATGGAGGTGGGGGCGCGGTGGGCGGCCTCGACCACGGCCGCCAGGTCCGCCTCGTCCACCGGTGCGTCGGTGAAGTCGCGGTCGCTGTGGTGGGAGTGGAGCAGCGCCAGGGTGTCGTTCATGGGAGCCTCCCGGGCGGCACCGCAGGGCCCGCGGGCGCGCCGCCCGGATCCTGCCCCGGGCCGGGGCGCCCGGGGAGCGGCCGAGGGCCGCACCGGGCCGCTCCGCGCCCGGGGCGTGCCTCACCGCAGCGCGTGCTGGACGGAGTCGGGGAGCTGGTCCGCCTTGAGCAGCAGGAGGCTCACCTGCCAGATCTGGTCCTCGGTGAGCGCCCCCTCGAAGGCGGGCATGCCGGTGAGCCGGATCCCGTTCTTCACCTTCCAGTGGGTCTCGCCCACCGGGTCGTCGGTGACGCCCTTGGCGGGCGGGAGGAGAGGCGGCGGCGGCGGGTACATGCCGGCGGGGATGGCCCCGCGCTTCAGCTCGCCCAGCGCCCCGTGGCACACGACGCAGTAGGTCCGGTAGACCTCGGCGCCCGCGGCCAGGTTCTGCTCCTCCGGCGGCAGCGGCGAGGCCAGCCCCTCCTCCTTCTCCGCGGCCCCCTCCACCGCGCGGTTGGCCAGGAAGCGCTCCAGGGGCAGCGGCCCGCCACGCACCGCCACCGGCATCCCACCCATGGTGAGGAAGAGGACCTGCGCCGCCAGGACCAGCACCGCGCCGACGAGCACGCCGAGTAGGATGCGTCGCATGCACCCGAACCTACCGTCGAGGCGGGCCCGGCGCAGCGTCCTGCGCGGGGGCCCGCCCGGGGAGCAGCTTCGGCTGGTGCCGCGAGCGGAAGCGGCTATCATCGGGGGCCCTGGGAGGAAGCGTGACCACAGCCAGCGACTCGCAGCGCGTGCCCGAGCACCCCGTCGATCCCCTCTTCTACCAGCGTTGGTCGCCGCGGGCCTTCACCGACGAGGAGATCCCGGTCGACGAGCTCCACGTCCTCTTCGAGGCGGCGCGCTGGGCGCCCTCCTCGATGAACGCCCAGCCCTGGCGCTTCCTCTATGCCCGGCGCGGGACCCCCGCCTTCGCTCGCTTCCTGTCGGTGCTCTCCCCCCGGAACCAGGAATGGGCCGCCCGGGCCGCCGCCCTGCTGGTCGTGCTGTCGCGCGAGGTGATGAACCTCCCGGGCAAGGACGCGCCCGTCCCCTCCCCCACCCACTCCTTCGACGCCGGCGCGGCCTGGGCGCACATCGCCCTCCAGGCGCACCTCCGCGGCTGGGCCACCCATGGCATGGCCGGCTTCGACCGCGAGCGGGCGCGGGCGGAGCTCTCGGTCCCGGCCGACCACACCATCGAGGCCTTCGTGGCCGTCGGGCGCAGGGGCGACCCGGCCACGCTTCCCGAGTGGGCCCGGGCCCGCGAGGTGCCCAGCGGCCGCAGGCCGGTGTCGGAGGTGGTCCGGGAGGGGAGCTTCCGATTCTAGTCAGGGCTGGGCGCGCACCGCCGCCTGCGCCGCGCGCCGGATGGCCTGCCGGGCGGTGAAGTAGTCGCCCTGGCCCAGCGCGTCCTGGGCGGCCGCGACCCAGGCCGTGCCGTCGCGCGAGTGCGCGGCCGCCAGCGCGGCCGTGGCCCGGTCCAGCGCC
>Ga0335069_10006828_pt1 | contig 16535 bp, 13 predicted proteins | sample Lox_Sample_11_FD_206714 | JGI IMG/M metagenome (GOLD analysis project Ga0335069, IMG submission 206714) | Soil microbial communities from Loxahatchee National Wildlife Refuge, Florida, United States - Lox_Sample_1.1 | ecosystem: Environmental > Terrestrial > Soil > Wetlands | place: USA...
ATCCTGGCCAGGCACGACCCGACCGGCACCCTGGTGGCGATCAAGTACCTGCGCCATGAACTCCTGGCCGACGCCGAATTCGCCCAGTTGTTCCGCGCCGAGGCGGCCGTGCTGGCCTCCCTGGACGACCCGAATGTCGTCCGGCTCTACGAATACGTTGAATCGCCGGGCGGCGCCGCCATCGTCATGGAGCTCATCGGCGGCGTCACGTTGCGCGAGATCCTGACCTTCCATGGCAAGACCACCGCTGAGGCCGCTCTGGTAGTCCTGCAGGGCTCGCTGCTCGGCCTGGCCGCGGCGCACCGGCGCGGTGTGGTCCACCGCGACTACAAGCCGGAGAACGTGCTCGTCAACGGGGATGGCATCAGCAAGCTGACCGACTTCGGCATCGCAGCCCGCGCGGGAGACCATCCGGTCCCGGCGGGCACCCTGCTATACGCTGCGCCCGAGCAGATGGCCGGGGCCCCTGCCAGCCCGGCCAGTGACGTCTACGCGGCCACCGCCACCTTCTACGAATGCCTCACTGGCCGGCCGCCCTTCCACGGGGAAGCCGACGACCTAGCCCGCCAGCACCGGTCCGCGCCGGTGCCACTGGAGCCGGTGCCAGAACCCCTGCGGCCGCTGGTCGCCGCCGGGATGGCCAAGGATCCCCGCGGTCGGCCGATCGACGCGACCACCTTCGTCACCGAACTCAGCGCCGTCGCGGCCGGCGCCTACGGCCGGGACTGGCCAGAGCGAGGCCGGCCGCACCTGGGCGAGGCCGCGCTGCTGCTGGCCGCCTTGTGGCCCTCCGGCCCGCCGCCTTCGGTCCAGGGCACCGCCGTACACCAGGTCCCGTTGGACAGCAGGACCGCACCGAGCCCGGGCACCCCGCGCCGGCGTATCAGGCCGCGGCATATCGGCCCGGCCAAGGTCGCGGTCATAGCCGGCGCCACGATCTTCGCCGTGGCGGCCAGCACCGCGCTGGCCTCCACCGTGACGAACCCCCGACCAGCCCTCCCGAACCACCCGGTCGCAGCGGCGCAGCCGGTGACTCTCCAGCCATCGCCAACCCTGATCACGCCACCGACCTCGCCGTCCTCGAAGTCCACTTCGTCGCGCGGCAGGGCTTCGACGCCTGCTTCGTCGGGCAGCGGGGGATCGACGCCCGCATCGTCGGGCAGCGTGGGATCGACGCCCGCATCGTCGGGCAGCGGGGGATCGACGCCCGCATCGTCGGGCAGCGTGGGATCGACGCCCGCTTCGTCGGGCAGCGGGGGATCGACGCCCGCTTCGTCGGGCGGCGGGGGATCGACGCAGGTACCGGAAATAATCAGCGTAGGAACATATACGCAAGGCCAGCTGGTCTATTTCGACATTCATTACGCCGATCCCGGCAACGACGCCGAAGGTTTCGGTTTCGTGGGTGTTAACGGATCTGGCTGGGCCGCGGAAAACCACCCATTCACCAGCCCGTCCTATGGCATCGTCGGACCAGATAGCATCGCGTATCCGTTCAACGAAGGCTGTGGGACGGCCCAGCAGTATGACAGTTACGTCGAAGCCTGGATCTACGACACGGCCGGAGACCGCAGCACACCCGTGGTTATCCACCTAGTCTGTTCGAGCTGATCGACGGCGCGGGCAGCCACCTAAAGATCAATGTCGGAGGTTACAGGTCTGATGCGGCGGATCGTCCGCTGCACCACCACCTGCCCCGCCGGCCCCGCCAGCACCTGAACCTCCGACGCAAAGGGGCGTTAGACGGGAACTGGCCCTACGCCGGCGAGCTGTGGTTCGACGACGCCTACAGCGGCAACACCTCTGACAACTCCGGCCAGGTGACCGCGACCATCACCGTCACGCACGCCTGACGGCGCCCTGCCCGTCGTGGCCGCGCCAAGCCCGTCGCGGCTTGTTCCGGTGTTTGGATGCCGCCGCGCTAGCCGCGCCGAGGGCGCCTGGCCACGAGCCAGACGACGACGAAGACAGCCATTGCGATCAACCCGATGATGAGGAACATCTTGAACGTTGCGAAGATCCCGCCCGCAGCCGTGACGGCAAGCCAGATGACGAGGATCGCGCCGAGGATTGTCCCGATGATCCGGCCCATTCACCCAGTATGCGCCTGCCCGGCAGGCGGCGGTGAGGTCGGCCGCCTCGGCCCTGGGCCGGCACCGCGAGCTGATCGGCACACTTCAGACGCCCGTGTCAGGTAACCGCGCATGGTCGACGTCCTGCCGTACCGCGGCGCGCGATGCGCCTTCACCTGGCCGTGCTTGCCCGGTAATGCTCCGGTTCAGGGGCCGGAACGGTAGTCGAAGTCGGTGGTGAAGGCGGCGTGGCGCCGTCCCCTGACCTCCCAGCGCAGCACCGGGTCAGTGGATCGCAGCGCATCGCCGTGAAGCTCGGTGCCGGGATGATCGAAGCCCGGGATGCCGCATTGGACATCGCCTGGCGCGGAGGCGTCGCCTTCGGCCTCGACCCGCAGGTAGCCGACGACGTCGATACGCTTGCGGGCCGCGGCGTGCTCCAGGGTGATGCGGGCCGGCCGGACGGCGTAGACATCGCCGATGGCCGGGCCGTACAGCCGCGCGACCGTCCCGCCGGCTCGGCCGAGGAAGATGTCGGCCAGCGCGGCCCGCTGCTCGTCGCCGGCGGCCTCGTCGACGTAGAGCACGACGTCCCAGGGGGTGCTCGGCTGCACCCGGTCCAGGTAACGGAGCGACAGCACTGTCCGCAGGCCGGACAGGTCGATGCCATCGGCGTGACCGTGATCGATGGACCAGGACAGGGCGCCGAAGCACTCCCCGAAACTGGACGGGCCGCCGGGGCGGCCGCCCACGCTCCGGCACGGGCAGATCGCCTCGCAGTTGCAACCCTCGAAATAGGAGCCCCGCACCCGCCATTCGGACACCGGGCCTGACCCTGCTGCGCCCATCGCGCACCACCCCTCCCGCCGAGGCCCGGCGGCGCCGGGACCGGGCGGTCACCTGCGGCCAGCCAGCCGAACGGCCCGGCACACGCTGTCCTGCAGGATCATGCCCGGCCGTGGCCGCCGCGCAAACCCGCGGCACCCTGACCCGGGCAGGACACCGGCCGGAAGCCGCGCACGCCGGAGCCTGCGCCGGATGCCAGCACGATCTCCTGGAAGCCGCCTGAGAACGCGAATCCGCGGAAAACGGCTTGTGAAACGCTGCACAAAGCGCTTCCGCGGAAACGTCACGGGCCCGGCCGCCAGTGCCATAACGGCCAGTAGAGCGCATTGTCCGTGGCATAAGTGAGCATCGGGAGGGACTGCACCAACGGTGCCGCGCTGGGAAGATGGCTTGTTCCAGGTTGATCAGCCGGCTTGCCCGTAACTGAGTTGGGCGGTCACAGTCAGCCTCGTACGTCCGGGACGGCTCAGAACGTCAGCCGGTTTGCCTGCGGCCAGCTAATCCGCGTCCTGAGCTCCGGACGGTGCCCTGCGGAGCAGGCCGCGCTCGGCGAGCCAAGTGAGCAGGTTGCCGCGGCCGGCGAAGGCGAGCCCGGCGGCGAGGCAGATGGCGGGGACAGCGGCGAGCACGTAGCGGTAGCTGAACCCGGCCGTCATCGGCGGCAGCACGATCAGCGCCATCCCGGTCAGCCACGGCAGCAGCGCGAGGCCGCCCCAGCCAGTGCCCGCGACACGGGTCTTGCGGCGGACGCCCAGCGCCACGCCGATCGCGCCCACCAGCACGAACAGGAGCAGGAACGTCCCGCGCAGGTACACCACCTTCTGGTAGGCCCACAGGAACCGGGCCCACGGCATCATCACCGACGGCCGTCCGTAGTCCATGCCGCCGAAGTCACGAGCGGCGCGGGCGCTCACCGGGTCGCTCGTGATCCAGCCGGGCACCTTGCCGACCGTCGGCTCGAAGCGGAAGTTAGAGCCGGAGCCCTCCAGGTTGCCGATCGAGTTGGTCACGTTCTCCCGCGTCCAGCCGAACGTGGTCAGCGTGTCCTTGGCCACCACCCGCGCGTAGTCCAGCGGCTGGGCCTCGATCGCCCGCTCGGCGAACCGCATGGTCAGCGACTCGATGCGGGGGGTGAACCGGTAGATCTTATTAGTTCCGGTCAGTGCCGTGAGCGGGGTCAAGGTGCCGTCAGCTTCGTTGTTAGCCCACAGGTATTCCTGGGAGCCCGGCCGCTGCGACGGCGGCGTGCTGTCGCACAGCATGCGCAGGTCCGGCGGCGGGTTCATCTTCGAGCATTCGGCGAAGCTGCTCACCCGGCTGTACAGGAACGTGCCCGTGGCCTCGTTGAGGGCGTAGTGCCCGTAGTGGGCGTGCGACCACACCATGTACCCGGCGATCGGCACCAGCCCGGCCGCCGCGGTGGCGACGATGCGGCGCCAGCCCATCCGCCGCAACAGCATGCCGATCAGCACGACGGCAAGCAGCATCTCCCCGACGTTCCGCACGGTGGCCGCGTACCCGGTCGCCACACCGACGATCATCGCGGCGAGCAGCGGCGGCCGGTCCCACCAGCAGAGCAGTATCAGCACCGCCGTGACCAGCGCGTAGAACAACACGTCCGAGGCGACCATGTGCTCGAGCTGCAGCTCGAACACGTCGAACAGCACCGGCAGCGCCGGGATCGCCGCACCCCACCAGGGCAGCCCGCGGCGGCGCAGCACGGCGTAGATGCCCGCGCCCACCGCCAGCCCCAAGAGCGCCTGGATCCCGGTAACCAGGCTGAGGCTGCGGAACGGCAACAGCAGATACAGCAGCAGCGGGTACCCGCTCGAGCGGATGATGTCTGGCGACCTGGTGACCGCGTCGGTCATATAGAAGTACGAGTCGTTGAAGAGCATCGCCGGCGGGTAGCCGAGCATGACCACCACGCGCAGCACGGCCGCGAGAGCCAGCACGGCCGCGAAAGGGCGGTGGCGGCGGATCAGCCCGCGCAGCTGAGCGGCCGCCGACGCGCCCGGGCTAGCGGGGTCGGTGTCGTCAGCTACTGGTTCGGCGACGCGGTCGTTTATAGCCATCCCACCGAACATTGTGCACCCATGCCATTCCAGCCCGCCCAATTTCGTCAAGATCGAGCTGGTCAAGGCGCACTGGATCCTGTCCGGTCACGGCCTTCAGCGAGGGTACGTGGCTGTTTACGGCTGCGTCAGGGCGGATGCGATGCTCGGTGTCAGCTTCGGCATCGGGTCAATGGCTCAGCTAGACCGGCGGTGCATGCAGGAATGCCTGGAATTCCGGTAGCGCGGACGGGTCCTGGAACAGGAACAGGTGCCCTCCTTCGTAACCGCGCAGCTCGGCTCCGCGGATGCGCGATGCGATCGCGGCGGTCGGCGACGGCCAGGGCTTCGGCCAGCGCGCGATCGGCTGGGTGCGCCTCATGCCACCGCTCGTTCCAGCGGCTGTCAGCCAGCTCGAGCTGCGTCGCAGCACGCTCCTGAGGCGAGAGCTCCTGCAGTTTGTGCAGCGGATAGGAGGATCCGCCGCCACCGCCGGCTGAGGTGCAGGCCAGAGCGAGGCGCTCTACCCGCTCCGGATTGGTGACGGCGAACTCCTGCGCCACCATTCCGCCGAAGCTCACCCCGAGCACCCGGCAGCTGTCCCAGCCGGCGATCTGCAGCAGGCCAGCGGCATCAGCGGCGAGATCGGCCACGGTATAAGGACCCGTTACCGGGCCACTGTGACCCAGGCCACGGTAGTCCCACGCCAGCAGATCGAACCTGGCAGCAACCAGATCAAGCAACGACCTAACAGCCCCCAAGGTCGTACCCGACCCGTTGCAGAACAGCAACCGTGGACCACTGCCCCTTTGCTCCCAGTACAGCTCCACCCCATTCACGTGATCAACCGGCACCGCTTCCCCCTATTCACTGTGGTCAACCGGCAACCTGCTCGCTAACGCTACCCGCATGCCGGTAGCGGCCAGTCATCCATGGCGGATGACCCCCGCGGCCCGTCGCACTCGACCACGACGAGCCGGCGCTAAATGAGCCGGAGGACGTCTTCCATTTCGGCGTGAGAGGACGATCGGTTGATCGGGCTGCAGCAAAGGCCGCTCGAATTAAGTCGGCATCGCCTGATAACCTCCGCCCGCACCGTTCATTCCGGCATGTCCGGCGGATGGACAAGGTGCAAATTAAGCGCAGGACGCAGTGGGTGCCGCTGTAGATGGTGGGCATGCACTTGTTGCAGTGGATGCACAACGACCGGGCCTCGGGATCGGCCTGGATGCGGCGCAGGAGATCGGGTTCGCGCAGCAGGGCGCGGGCCATGGCGACGAACGCGAAGCCCTCGGCCATGGCCAGGTCCATGGTCTGCTTGCGGGTGATCCCGCCGAGCAGGATCAGCGGCAGGGTCAGCGCGGCGCGGAACTGGCGGGCCCGGTCGAGCAGGTAGGCCTCCTGGTAGGGGTAGCTGCGCAGGAACCGGCTCCCAGCGAGCCGGATGGCCACCCGGCCGGGCGCCGGGAACTGCGCGGCGAACTCGCGGACCGGCGCGTCCCCGGTGAACAGGTACATCGGGTTCAGCAGCGAGCTGCCCGCGGTGAGCTCGAGGGCATCGACGCTCCCGTCAGCTTCCAGCCACCGGGCGACCTGGATGCTCTCATCGAGCCAGAACCCGCCGGGCACGCCGTCGTCCATGTTCAGCTTGGCGATGATCGCGACCTGGCCGCCGGTTGCATCGCGCACCGCCCGGGCGATGTCACGGGCCAGGCGGGCCCGGTTGGCCAGGCTCCCGCCGAACTCGTCCGTGCGGCGGTTGAGCCTTGGGCTGAGGAACGAGCTGACCAGGTAGTTGTGCCCGAAGTGGAGTTCGACTGCGTCGAAGCCGGCATCGCGCGCGACCAGGGTGGCCTCGGCGTGGGCGCGGGTGATGCGGTGCAGGTCAGCGGGGGAGGCGGCCTTGATCATCCGCAGGCCCAGCGGGCTCGGCCGGCGGGAGGGGCCGAGTGCGGGCTGCCGGTTGGAGACGGGGTTGGCGACCGGCCCGGCATGCCCGATCTGGGCGCTGACGGCAGCGCCTTCGGCGTGCACGGCGTCGGCGAGCCTGCGCAGCCCGGGCACGGCTTCGGGCCGCATCCAGATCTGGTGGCGGTCGGTGCGGCCCTCCGGCGAGACCGCGCAGTAGGCCACCGTGGTCATGCCGGCGCCGCCCCGCACGGGCCGCAGGTGGAACTCGATCAGCTCGTCGGTGACCAGCCCGTGCGGGGTCATGCCCTCGAACGTCGCGGCCTTGATCACCCGGTTGCGCAGCTCGACCGGCCCCAGCCACGCGGGCCCGAAGACCTCCGCAGCTGCCACCGTAATCACCGCCTGCCCGGACCGCGGGTCACCGCGTCGGCCCTCGCTGCGGCGCGAGCCCCCGCCAGTGTCCGCGCCGCCCGCCAGCTCGGCCTCCGGGTTGCCACCATGCCGCCGAGTAGAGCACTCCGCGGGTAACGATTCAAGAAGGACCGAACGAACGACAGAACAGATCAGGCCACGCTCGGTGTACCTTCATCCCGGGGTCGCCAGGACGGGCGCGTCGCTCACCCAGGTCAACTTGCGGCTGCCTAGCGGTCAAGCCGGAAGGCGACTACGCGTTCGTCAACAGGACGCGGATTTCCTGGGCCGTTGCGCCGTCAGCGCTGGCCTCGACGCGCGCAAACCTGCCGGCCCACTCACCGCCGCAGGCTTGCTTCGACAGGGCCCGCTGTCACACTGACCCTTGCGCCGGCTGGTCCGAACGCCCGCGAGCGGCCAGCAGCAAGGGGGCAGGGTCGGCGTGCGAGCCCCGTGAGGATCGGGCATCCTTAGCGGGTGGCCCGGCATCTGCGTCTTGACGAGTTCCTGCTCGGAGTCGAGGGGATCGCGCTCATGCGTCATCTGTTCGACGACGATGCGCAGGCGTTGACACGGCTTGCCGAGATCCGGCGTATCGCCTGCGGCGGCGAGGCCCTCTACCAGCTGGGTGCTGATGTACCGATTGTGGACGTTGCCAGCGGCTACGCCCGCTGGTCGCAGACCTACGACAACCCCGGCAATCCCCCTCATCCACCTCGAGCAGCCCGTCGTCTGATCCATCCTCGACGCCGTCGCGCCAGGTGCAGCCCTGGACGCGGCGTGCGGCACCGGCCGTCACACACGTCGCCTGGCCGAACTCGGTCATCACGTCATCGGGGTGGACGCGTCGCCGGCGATGCTGGAGAAGGCCAGGGCGGCGCTGCCTCAGGCCACCTTCCGTGACGGGGACCTCAGCGCGCTCCCGCTGGAGCCAGCCAGCGTCGATCTGGTGGTGTGTGCGCTGGCGCTTGAGCACGTTGCCAACCTCTCCTCGCCGCCCTTGTGGGTTCAATCGGAGCCATGTCGCTATCGGTGACGCAGTACATGGCACACCCAGCCGTGTCCGCGCAGATCTTCGAGGCGCTAGTGTGGCTGGCCGTCCCCACTCTGCCAGTCCTGCTCGCCGGAGCGGCGGTCCTGGTCGTCGGGCGCGCAAGCGGCGCGATAACGGTGCAGACTACCTCGGGTGCCACGGGGTTCAGATCATCCTTTCGTCGCGGGGCGCGGGACATTGTGCACGTCGGCTCCGGCCATGACAGGTGGGTCTGACGGCGACGGCCAAGCCAGCCAGGGGCCGGGCCCGAAGCGCGCCGGCGTACCTGAGGTCATGACCGGTCACGATCGCGGGCGTTTCAGTGACTGCGCCGGGCGAGCTGAAACATCACAGAGGAGTTACAGAAATATGTCGATTCAGCTGCATGCCCGGACTGTTGCTGCCATGCTGCCGCAGACGGCACTTTCCGCCAACGGCGCCGGAAACCCGGCATCGGTGGCGCACAGTGACCGGCAATGCTCGCCGACGGGCCCGCCCGCGGGGCCACTAGCAGGCGGGCGGAGGAGCTAACCCCGGGAGTTCTGTGGGTTCCATGCACACGCACCGTCGGTCGCGGAAGATCCGGCGTACCGGCCGGCACACCACCCCGTCGCAAGTGGAGAAGGTCGCGGAGAAGGCCGGCCGGGCCGCCCCCGCGATGGCGATCGCCGGCGCGCTGGTCGCCACTGCGCCGCAGGCGCATGCCGCGGTGCGGGCGCCCGCCACAGCCACCGCCGTGACCGCGCTCGACGCCTCCACCGGATCATCGCCCGGCTACGTTAACCCGATCGGCGCGGGCCTGGTCCACGAAAGGGTGGACCAGGGCGTGGACTTCACCGGTTCCGGTTCGCTGTACGCCCTGGGCTCGGGCACAGTCGTCAACGTCTACAACAGCGGGTGGCCCGGCGGGGTATTCCTGGGCATCCGCCTGGACGCCGGGCAGTACGTGTACTACGCCGAGGACATCACCGCGGCAGTCGGAGTCGGCCAGCGGGTCACGGCCGGGCAGTACATCGGCCGCGCCAACGGCGGCGGCTCCGGGATTGAGCTCGGCTGGGCCGCACCGCCCGGGGACGGCGATTCGGCTGCACATGCCGCCGGGCAGTACGCCTACCCCACCAGCGAGGGCGAGTCCTTCAACGCGCTGCTGGCCTCGCTCGGGGTGACTGGGGGCAGCCAGGTGCGGGTCGGGTCCGGCCCGGCCGCGCAGCAACCGGCCGCGACGGCCTCAGCGAAGACATCGCCGCAGGATTATGTCATCCGGCCCGGTGACACGCTGTCCGGGATAGCGCAGAAACTATGCGGCGCAGCGGGTGACTGGGCGCAGGTGTGGCACGCCAACCCCCAGATCACGGACCCGGATCTGATCTACGCCGGCTATCGGCTGACGGTCGCCTGCAGCGGCCAGGGTGCCGCCCTCCCCGCGGCGGCAGCCCCGTCCGGGCCGTCCCGTGATGGCGCCTCGGACCAGGACGACGGCAGCAGCCCGGCCAGCGCCAGTCCCAGCCCTCCTCCTTCATCGGGCTCCAGCGCCAGCTCGCCCGGTGGCGGCTCCTACGTCAACCCGGCCAGCTACAGCGGCTTCCAGGCCTGCGTGATCTCCCGGGAGTCAGGCGGCAACAGCCAGGTGATGAACTCGACCGGGCACTATGGCCTGTACCAGTTCTCCGCGGCCACCTGGGCCGCAGCGGGCGGCAACCCGAACGACTTCGGCCACGCCTCGATCGCGGAACAGAACCAGGTCTTCGCCCGGGCATACGCCGCGTTCGGGACGAGCCCCTGGGCGCCGTACGACGGCTGCTGAGGCATCGACGAGCAGCCCGGCGGTCCACCCGGTGGCTGGCCCGCACCGCCCGCCGCTACCGAACCATCGAGATGCAGGCCGGCCTGCACACCCCCCCGCCGCCGCCCGCTCCCTCGACGACCTCTGCCGGGCCCTCGAAGCGAACAAACGGCACCCGCTGACGTGCGCACTAGCCTGGCCGAAGTCGGGCCCGCCCCCCGGGGCCTTCGGGCTTTGTGAACCCGCGGAGGCGGACCCATCGTTGCCTGTGACTGCACTTCCCGACCCGCCGGGCTGGCTCGCGTGGTGGTCTGAGCTATGGCGTCAGACCTACTCGCAGACCGCCCCGCCTTCCCAGGCTCCGCAGGCGCGCAGCTGGCGCCGAAACCGCGGGAAATCCTGGACGCCGCCCCGGGTAAATTACACTGAGCAGCCGCAGCGACGACAAACACTGCGCACGCTCATACCGCAGGTAGCGTGCCAGTGACCGGGGCGTCGGGTTCGGCGGAAATAGTTCGCGCAAGCTGCGCTGTGCTGGCTACCATCCTCCTGTTCGTCAGGACCAGGAGGACGATCATGTACCGCGACCACGACACCGGAGCATCCTTTTGAGCCGACCAGCAAGCGTCGCCGGGGGTTCCCTCTAGCGAATCGCGCGTTAAGCGAGGCAATCGCGTCGTCGGCACCGACACCGAGCTAGTCGAGAAACTCGGCCGGAACGACTTGTGCCCGTGCGGCTCGGGCCGCCGCTTTCCGCCGCCGCTGCCGGAGGACCGGCCGTTTCGACGGCGTACAGGCCGGCTATTACGTCCGGGACCAGTGAGAACCCGGTGCGGTTAAGTTCGCCCGGACGCGGCTCCTCAGCCGCACCGGGCGAACACGCTCACTGCCGCATATCGTTACCGGGCGTCCAGCCGTTGCGGCTGCTGGCTGTTGTAAGACTTAGGCCATGCTCGTCTCCAGCTACATCACGCCGAAGGCCCGCAAGGGCGTATCAAGCGCAATCGAGGGCCGCGGGCTGGTTGCCGTGGCGCCGATCGCCGCCGATGAGCTTGTCGCGATCAAGGGCGGGCACATTGTCACCACCGCTGTCCTGCGGTCCCTGCCGGAACGCCTGCAGAACTCCGAGGTCCAGATCGCCGGCGGCTTTCACCTGGCCGCCGTGGAGGAGGCAGAGTACGAACCCGTCATGCTCTTCATCAATCATTCCTGCGAGCCGAACGTGGGCTTCGCGGGCAACATCGTCCTGGTCGCCATGCGCGACATCAGCCCGGGCGAGGAGCTGACCACCGACTACGCCCTGTTCGACGACTACGACGGCATGATGGGATGCCAGTGCCGGACGCCGTCGTGCCGCGGCACGATCAGCGGTCGGGACTGGCAGCGGCCAGACTTGCAGCGCAAGTACGGCAGCTACTTCTCCTCCTATCTCCAGCACCGGCTAGTTAGCCAGCCGGACCGCCCCCGCTGAGTCAGACCTCCGGCTCATGGCTGACGTGCCCATCATCGCGCGGAGGCTATTGGCGATCAGGACCGAGGGTTCGCCTAGGCGGCGGGCGCCCGTGCCGGGGTGCCGCCATGTCTTGCTGCCGGGGACCGCGTGCGCGTCGATAGCCTATGGTGTCAGGTGGCCGCCTGCGAGGCGGAAAGCCAGCGGGCGCTTGGTTGCCTTTCTGTCAGGCCGCGGGCTCGGCACGATGCTGGGCACGGTCCTCTGCTGAGTGGCTGGATGACAGGGCTTGGCGGTTCAGCGCGTCGGAGACGACGGCCCGGGCGACGGCTACGGCGGCGTGCCGGTCCGGCGCGGTGACGGTGACGACGCTGATGATCTTGCCGGCCAGGTGCGCGCTGATGATGCTCGCTGATCTGCGCCATGCCGCCCAGTCGGCTGCCGCCGCGAACGTGGCCGGGTCGGGACCGGAGCCACCGCGCGCGATTGTCACGGTGATGTCGTAGCGGCTGAGTGGTTCGTTCATGTCTGGCACCGTACGTCCGGTCTCTGACATTTCCCGGCTGGATACGCTCTCGAAGACCTGAGAGGCCCGGTGAGCATCGGATAGCAGAATACGCTGAGCTGGCCAGTCCCAGCAGCACTCTAGGTATGCGGTTCGCTATCGCCCGGCGGTAGTGCCTAATCGGAACATGATCGCCTGGCCTGCCCGGGGCGGGCGCCGGGCACGGACCGATGGGGCCGGAGGCGCTGAGGTCCGCGAGTGGGCCAAGGCGCAGGGCATCGCGGTGAAGGACCGCGGCCGGATACCACCGAGCTAGTGGTCAAATTCAAGGTCACGATCGGACAGTAGCGTCTGACGCCCTTGACGTCGGCGCTATGGGCCCTCACGCATATGCCGATGAGGCGTCGAGACAGCACTCTGGGCAGGCGAAAGCTAGAGGTCGATGACGACCTTGCCGTGCACGTGCCGGCCGGCTTGAAGCTCGACCGCGGCGCGGATCTGCTCCACCGGGAAAGTTGCCGCGATGGGCACACGGAGCTGGCCCGCCGCTACCAAGCGCGCAATCTCCTCGATGGCGCCGGGGGCGGCATTAGCACCGTTTGCCGGCGTGACCCCCGCCGTGACCTTCCACGGCACCGTGCTGGTCTACAGCCTGGCCGACCCGGCCCGACCCGCCCGCACCGCCACGTTCCGCGGCCTTGCGCTCGCCCCCGACGGGCATACCCTGACCGTCGTCGTCGACCGCGGGGAGATGAGCGCCACGATCAGCCGGCAAGCCGCCCCCTTCACGGAACGTTATCGACCTCACCTGGGTCCCTGGCACAGCGCTGGACCGGCTGGGCGGGTCTAGGGAGTGGCGCTTGACGGTGTTGGGGGACACGCTCATGCTGCGACAAGGATGATGCCGATCGCAGCGAGCCCGAGGCCCGCCCGCTGGGCCCAGCGCAGCCGCTCGCCAAGCACCGCCCTGGCCAGCAGGACGGTGATGCCGGGGTAGAGCGCGGCCAGCACGACGGCCAGGCCGAACATACCGGTCCTGGTGGCCGCGACGTAGCAGATATTCGCGACGACGTCGATCGCGCCCGCGGCGGCTGCGGCCAGCGGTAGTGATGTGCCTGCGCCGCGCGGCAGCAGGCTGCGCCGCAATGCTGCCGCGGCGAGCATGACAACCGCCAACTCGCCGATCCGCCCGGCCGCCACCGGCCAGAGCTCCCCGGACTGGCCGGCGTTACGGATGAGCAGGAAGAACAAGCCAAACGACGCGCCTGACGCGATGCCGTAGCCGACGGCCCGGCCGGGCCTGGGCAGCCGAGGCTGCGGTGCTGCGCCGGGGCTGTGCGCCGGGTTGCTGTCACCGGCCGAGCTGGCCAGCACGATCGCGGCCACGCACAGCAGCGCGCCTGCGTAGACGGCAGCCTCAGGCCGCTCGCCCTCGGCCAGCGCTACCGCGACCGGAAGGACCGTGGATACCAGCCCGGATACCGGCGCGACGACACTCATCGGCCCGGCCGCCAGGCCGGTGTAGAAGATGATCAGGCCTGCCCCGCCGACTAGGCCTGCGCTGATTCCCCAGGCCAGGCCGGCTAGGCGGGCCGGACCTGGCGACATCACGGCAGCGGGGAGCGCGACGATCACTCCGGCTGTCTCGGCCAGCATTAGCACCGCCAGCACTTGCACTCTGCGCGCGGCCAGCCCGCCGAGGAAGTCACCGGTGCCGTAGAGCATGGCGGCCGCCAGCCCCAGCAGGATCACCATGACGTTGCACCTCCCGGCCGGTCAGGCCGCCCGCAAGACCGCAAGACGACGATTCATAACTAGTAAACTGAGTTTAACGGTCACTAAGAGACCGGTCAAACGGTTTAAGTGGTCACGAGTTGGTAGGATGGCCATCATGACCGTGCCGCCATGGGTGCCGGACCAGGAGACCAAGCCGGCCCCGATGCCCCTGCTGCTCGTGCAGTCGTTCGTCAACACCTGGGACGGCGACGACGGCTCCGACCTGCTACTGGATCCCCCAGCCGCCCGCGGCTGGCTGACCGCGGCCGACCTGTGGAACGCCGACCGCGCGCCAGAACCGGCCGAGCTGGACCTCGCCCGCCGCGTGCGCGAGAGCATCCGGGCCATGCTGGTGGCCAACGGCGGCGAGCCTCCGCCCGGGTCCGCCGAGCTGCACACCCTCCAGGCCGCCGCCCAGGCCTCCCGGCCCGCGCTGCAGGTCGGGCCAGGCGGGCAGGTCAGCATCGGGACCGGGCCCGCCAGCCCGCTCCAAGCCGCGCTGGTGACCCTGCTGCTGGCGATCCGCGACGCGCAGCGCGACGGCACCTGGCAACGGCTGAAAGCCTGCGGCAACCCGGACTGCCTGTGGGCTTTTTACGACCGGTCCCACAGCCGGGCAGGTGCCTGGTGTGACATGGCCACCTGCGGCAACCGGATCAAGAACCGCAGGCTCCGGCGACGCCGACACTGACCAGGGCATGCGGCTCCTCAGGGCTGCCAGCACACAGCGATTGAGCATCGTTCAGCGTGCTGGATTGCCCGGGAACGATTGTTCTGTGCTCCGCGACGTCTTGTCTGGCCGCTTCCTCGTGGTGGCGAAGACGCGGCCGGTCGCCGCCTTACTTCGGCACGGGCTGGTAGGTCGCCGGGACCAGGCTGACCCGCACGTCGAGGCCGTTCAGGCCCGCGGCGTCGAGGTCGTGGCGGAGCAGGGTGAGGGCGGGGGCGGGGTCCGGCCCGGTGGCCTCGATGAGTACCTGGTCGCCGGCGGCGGTGACGCCCGTCACGGACCAGCTTGCGTCATCGGCCCACCGCTCGGCCACGGCTTGCACCTCGCTTTCCCGGACGGCGGTCTTGTCGATCCGGTCCGAGTTGATCCACAGCGGGACGATCACCACGAGCAGCAGGGCGGCGATGACGGCGACGGCGGCACCGTAGCGAGAGCCCGCGGTGGCCGTCTGGCCGAAGACCTTGTGGACCCGGTGGAAGGCCATGACCACGATGCCGCTGGCCAGGATGGCGGCGACGTTGGTGGCGAACAGCACGAAGGCGGCCAGGGACTGGCGGGGGGCGCCGGATTCCAGGGTCAGCCCGACCACGGCCAGGGGCGGCACCAGGGAGATGGCGATGGCCACGCCGGGCAAGGTGTCGGAGATATCGGACCGGGCCAGGGCGACCGAGCCAACCGCCCCGGTCGCCAGGGCGGCCACCAGGTCCACGATGCGGGGCGTGACCCGGGCGGCGACCTGGCTGTTGGTGGCCGCTATCACCGGGTAGGGGACGAACAGGCCCAGCAGCCACCCGATGGCCACCACGGCGGCCGCGCCGGCTACCACCAGGATGACGCACCGGCGCAGGTTGGCCCGGTCTGCCAGTACGACGGCCAGCACGATCCCCAGGATCGGGGTCATCAGCGGGGCCACGATCATGGCCCCGATCACGGTGGCCGTGGAGTCGCTGACCACTCCGGCAGAGGCGATCACCGCCGCCAGCGGCAGCAGCAGCCAGTAGCGGCTCAGCCGGCGGCTGCGTTCGGGGCCCTCGAAGAACAACTGGTCACGCATCCGCTTGATGTCGGCTTCAGCCAGTCCGCTCATCTACGCCGTTCCTCCCGTCGTGGCCGCGATCAGGGCCCAGAACCGCCTGGCCGCACTATCCTCACGGATCGGCTGCCGGCCGCCGTGCCCGCATGAATTCGATTGTCGCTGTTACCGCTGATTCCTCCCAGCTAGGAAACGGGCGGCATGCCGGGCGCGATCAGTAAAGCCGACCGGCGGGCACTTCTCCGGGCGCGGGCTGATCGGCCGCGTGATAGTCCGGGGGTGCGCCTGGACGTGTGGGTAACAGGTAGCGCAGCCACAGGTACGGGACCGCCAGGCCCACGGTCACGACGGTGACCAGCAGGCCGCAGCGGCAGCACTCCCACAAACTGATCAGATGGCCGCTGCGCTCGGCGATGCCGAGGGCGACGACGATGGCCGAGGCGCCAACGGCGGTGGCGTTGCCGCCCAGGTCGACGCCGAGGGCCAGGACCCACTACGGCACGCTCCCGCCCGGGCCCGCGTCGTGGGCCAGGCCGACGACAACCGGGTTCATCGTAGCGCTTAGGGCGAGCCACGTTACATCACCGTAGGTAAGGGACGCAAAGGCGCTGCGTTCCGGCGGAGCGTGACAGCACATACCGAGATGTTCTCCGCTGCTGGAAAGCAGAGGATTAGCCGTTTGCTCTACAAACGGAATCGGCGCCGTTTCACTCGTGTATCGGGCCGCGGGGTGTTTACGCTGTGTGATTCCTTTGCCCGGGTGGCTGGGGTGTCAGGGCGCACAGTCATGCACCATGCTGTCCGGCTGGCCGCTGTGTGTGCGAGAGCCGGTGGCGGCCCGCGGGCTGACCGGGGTCAGTGCCCCTCTTCCATGATGCGGTCGTAGGTGCGGCGGGCGCGGGCGGCGCGGGCGCTGGCGCCGTAGCGGGTG
>Ga0335069_10006829_pt1 | contig 16528 bp, 20 predicted proteins | sample Lox_Sample_11_FD_206714 | JGI IMG/M metagenome (GOLD analysis project Ga0335069, IMG submission 206714) | Soil microbial communities from Loxahatchee National Wildlife Refuge, Florida, United States - Lox_Sample_1.1 | ecosystem: Environmental > Terrestrial > Soil > Wetlands | place: USA...
GGCAATTAGCTCAGTTGGATAGAGCGATGGCCTCCGGAGCCATAGGCCGCGCGTTCGAATCGCGCATTGCCCAGTAATCCCTTCAGCTTCGGAACGGACCTCTCAGGCTGTTCGAGAAACGGCCCGGCAGGAGTCGCCCGGTTGCGGGGTGCCGGGCGATCGAGGCCCTGGTGTGACCTCCCGGCCGCGCCGGGCTGCCTGCGCCCGGCCCAGAGGGTCCGCGAGCAACGGCTGGCAGGTCGACGACTCGATCGAGTGCGGAGTGATCTCGAGCCGGGAGTCACCTTCGGGACCAACGAATCCCCGGTGGGAGCACGCGTGCTCCCTATCGCTCCTTTATCCGCGTACCATCTGCAAAATCCTGAAGGTATCCCGTCATTTCCTGCTGGCTGGCCGTCCCTTCTTTTGAAACAAAGATGGTGTAGGCGAAATCACCCTTGATTGCCGGCTTGCCGGCAGCGGTGAAGGACGGTTCGAGCAGCCCGACGCAGGTGCTTCCCTTGTCAGAAAACGCCTTGCCAGAGAATGGGTGATCTCCGTTTTGGAGAGTCTGCCACTGGTCCACAGAGTCCTTGCCAAGCGATTTGCCGGGACGGCTCCAGCGGTAGAAAACGTAGAAGGTACCGTCGGAGTCCCGGGAATGGAGCTCGATGTCACGGATATCGAATACCGGCAATCCAGCCCTCAGGAACACGCCGCACCAGAGTCCGACAAAGGTGTCATTCGTGATCTCGATCAGGCCGTTCGGGATCCTGGCGGAAAACGCATCGGTGTCAATCTCCAGAGTCGAGCGTTCCTTGAAGGAAATCGATACATCCTTCATCGCGGCAACCCGCACATCGGGGTTCTGCAGGAATGCGGTCCACTGTGCAAGCGTTCCGCAGTACGAAACATTCACGAAATCAACAATCTTCCTGATATCGTACAGCCACTGGTACTCTTGATCCGAGCCGGCCTGGACCCAGATCAGGCAGAGCCCTTGCGGCGTTGGAGTCGAGCAGGTAATGACGATCTGGTCCTCAAACTCCAACAGGTAAGTGTTGATCTGCCAGGCCCTCTTGAACCTGTCCACGTGAGTGAGCGTGTGGATGGGCGGGCCGAAGGAGGTTATTCTGGTCCCCGGATCGGAGTCTGCAAGCTTGCGGGTATAGTCAATGCCACGAAGTACGAGATCCATCGATAGTCGCGGGTCGCCGACCAGTGTGTTCACCGAGACACCGTCAGGAGCATCCAGCTTGACCAGCCAGACGCCCGCATCCTTGTAGATTTCGGACTGGCTTACCGCACCGTTGTGCCCGATCTCGGACCTTGAAGGACTGAGCTCTGTCTGGAACCACATTCCGGAGGTTGTGTCCTGGAGAAAGATCTGCGGAAATCTCCAGGCAACGCTGTCGAACAGTGCCTGCTCAGAGTGTACTCCCTCAGGAAAGAGGTCTTCCTTGTTCTCCGAGAGGAGACCGTCCATGCTTTCGGTGTAGAATGGCATGTAGCGGTCGTGGTAGGTTTGAATGAGGTTCTTGTACTTCATCGGAAGGGCCAGAGTTGCATCCAGGGTGCTGGATTTCCGCTTCCTGAAGACAGAGAAATAGAAGTTGACGCGGGAATGGATTGTCCCTTTGCCCGCCGTGATCTCGCTCATCGGCAGGGAGTAGCAGAAGTCGTCCCTCCGAGCCTGGACGACGCCCATCACGTCGCCATGCGCGTCCAGGAGCGGACCTCCACTGCTCCCGGGGTTGGTGGCAATGGAGCTCTTCAGGAACTTCCACGCGCCCTGTTCCGGCTCGGGAACGGTGTCCAGGAGAGTTCCGCTCCTGATGACGATTCCTTCCCCAAACGCATCCCCTGCGGTATACACCCGCGCGTTAGGGACACCGGCGGGCGCCCTCGTCAGCCAGGTGTCAAACTTCCTTCCTTTGACGGTGAACACCACGTAATCGCGACTATTGTCAAAAGCCCGGATGTCATCTATCTCGTAGACCCGCTCGACGGCTTTCCCCGACTCGACAGCCTTTTCTCTTATGAATCTCGTATTCGCCACCATGGAGTTTGAGGTCAGGCTCAGAACGTGGGCTGCGGTGACGAGTTCGTCCGGGCCGATCGCGAACGCGGTGCCCAGGGGAATGTACTTGTCGTTCCTGATGGCAAAATCGACCAGGTTCCAGTCCAGCGCTTTTTCGTATGAAAGTGAATCCTTGGTCGGCTTCTCTGTGACAACCTCAAAACACGCCGCGCTGATTTTCTGCGTCAACGCAGGATCGGGGCTTTGCGAGCCGGGGGCACCGCCGGGGAATTGTGAAGTGGCGCAGCAAACCAACAGGACACAAGAGAGACAGAAGAGGGCGAGCCGGAACCTTTTCATGGCAATTTCCTTTCCCATCCCACGAGCGAGGACTCATGCAAGTTGCCCGAACCTGGTTGGCGGTCAAACGGGGCCGACGACACCTTAAGAAGAATGACGATTTCAGAGTTGTCTTCTGAACCCCCGGGCTGAAGTGTGATTGGGGCCACTATACAGCGTCCCCGGGGAAAGTCAACAAGAAAAGAGCAATCAGAGATCCTGGAGTCAACTCGTGAGCCGCTGGCGCTATAGTCCTGCGGCGGCAGCGCGAACCAAGGCGGACACGGGGGGCGGCACCTCGCCGCTGAGCGCGCGCCTCTCCGGTTGGAACTGCGTGAGCAGGAAGAAGGGGTGGTCGTCCAGCTCCAACGCCCGTGCCTCCCCCTCGGGACTGCGGCCGCCGATCCTCAAGCTCGAGCCGACCAGGAGGTGCTCCAGGGCGGGATTGAGCCCGAAGCTGCAGTGGTACCCCTCCTCGATGCGGTCCTGGCCGTAGATCTCCCGGATGCGTGTGCCGGGCAGGAGCAGGATCGGTGCGGTCTGCTCCACCATGGCGCACGCCAGGGGGGCGATCAGCGGCACGGCGGCGTCGGGATTGGATTCGGCGTGCTGCGCTTCCTTCAGCCCAAGGACATTCCGGGCATATTCAAGGATCGCGTGCTGGCAACCGCCGCAGGTGCCAAGGAACGGGACCGCGGACTCCCGAGCGAAGCGGATCGCTGCGAGTGCCCCGGCCTCGTTCTCGTAGGGACTGGCGGGGACGCACCAGATGCCGTCGAACGAGGCGAGTCCCGCCACCGAGGCAGGAGAGATGGTGCGCGTGAGGTGCCACTCCCATGCCACCGGGACACCCAGCGCGGCTCCTGCCAGCTCGAGGGCGCGCGGGATGGCGCGGTGTGCGACCACCGTGTCGTTTCGGTCCCCTACCAGCGCCACGCGAACGCGGGAGATCAGAGGGCGGCCTTCCTGCCCCACTCCGCTGCGCGCTCGAGCTCGCCGTTCGCCAGGGGACCGCTTCGACCCCTGACGATGAAGCCCTCGGGCGCGATCGCCGTGCGCGAGCCCTTGCGCGAAAGTGCTTCCACCATCCTGGGGGCGGCATACCCGAACATCCGCGCGAACTTCATGGTGATGCGGGTGTCGAACGCGGCAACACGGACGCCAGCGGCCACGCTGCCGGGAATGCCATCCACGAAACGCTGCATGGGCGGCGTGGGGCGCCCCCCCACGGTAGGCGATCCAAGGACCAGGAGGTCGAGACCGCCGAGGTCGCTGCTCGACACCTGGCCTACCCGGAAGACCGACACGCTCCCGGGGAGCCCGGTGGCCACGGCCTGCGCCACCTTCTCGGTGTTGCCGAACGTGGAGTCATAGACGAGGAGCGTTTTCAATCGGTCACCTCCGCATTCATTTCATCCAGCGACGGACGGTGGAATTATAACGGAGGCCCGGCGGTGTCGCAACTATTGCCGCGTCACGAAGAGCGTGTGGTGTTCACCACGAGGTCCGCGCAGGTCCCGGGCCGACCACGGGAATCCTTTCCTGCACTTCGGGGTGGGCCTTCCCCAAGGCGAGCACCTCCCGCAGCGCGGCAGGCCTGGAACCGTTGGGGGCCTGCGACCAGGAACGCCACCGCGCCTGCAAGGGGCAGGACCAGCGTGTGTCGCCGCTTTGCCGTCATCAAGGGCTACGGTGGGCGGCGACCGTTTTCAACGAGGGTATTCGACCAGCTGCGGTGGGTCTTCAGCGGGCCTGGAGGCACCACAGGCCAGTGCACTCCGGCAGGACGATTCCGCCCTGGCGTTCCGCCAGCGCTCCAAGGGGGTCGCTCCCGAAGAAGAACCCGGTGAGGTCTCTCGCCTCCTCCCAGGAATGGAAGCGGTAGTCGGTTCGTACCCAGGAGCGCGTGAAGCCGCGGGCCTCCAGGAAGTCGAAGTAGGGCAGCAGGAATTCCGGTGGGTGCGGGGCCTCCCAGCCGGTCCCGAGCGTCTCGATGACGATGACCCAACCCCCGGGACGGACGACGCGGCCCATCTCGGCCAGCGCCTGCCCGACCCCGGGCTGCACAGCCCTTTCGGCAGCGGGAATGGCCGAGATTGACCACCCACCGATGGCAAGATCCGCGGACCGGTCGGACGCCGGGAGGTGGCGGTGGTCGGCGACCGCCGTGCGCCAGTTCGTGCGCCCATCCTGGCGCAGCCGGCCCGCCGCGACCTCCAGCATTGCCGCGGAGGCGTCGAACGCGGTAACGAAGCGAACCTTGCCCGCCATGAGGCGGGTCAACCTCCCCGTCCCGGCACCGAGCTCCACGACGTCCAATCCCTGCAGGGGGCATATCGCCTCCACGGCGGGAAGGAGATTGCTTTGCCAGTCCTCTCGAGACACGAGGGCGTCGTATTTCCCAGCCTGGCTGCGGTAGATCTCGAAAAGATCGGGCACTGCCCTATGACCGGGCGCGGCGGCGCCGGGCCGCGCGCGGTCCGGGTTTGCGAGGCTGCTTGGGCTTGAGGCCGCCGACGTACTCGTAGCTCAAGTCCAGGTACCTCAGGAGCTCTCCCGGGTTGTGAAACAGCTCCTCCGGCACCTGGACGTACTCCTTCAGGACCGCGCCATGGGCGACGAACAGGGAAGTGCCGTATTTCTTCAGGAACTCTTCCCGCTGGGGCGACGGGAGGCGCACTCCCAGCGTCCCCTCGGCGGACAAGAAGGTGAACATGTGACCATGAACGGAGGTGTATGGAAGGCCGATCCCTTTCCTCTCGAAGTGAGGCCGTTCCTTGATGAGGCGGTCGTAACGCTCGACCTTCTCCGCGGGGATCTCGGTCTTCTTCATGTCCCTGCTCATGGTGCTCCCAATCTACGCGCGCCCCCTTTGTCGGGTCAATACGGTCTTTCCGGTCCACGGAAATCGTGAATCCAGGTTCGAAATCAGCCCGTCAAGGGAAATCGGCTGGCACTTGGGGCGCACGGGAGCCGGGTTCAATCCAGGAGCCGCCTCTGGCCCTTCAGCTCCATGATGTCCTGGACGTCCTGGGTGCATTCCATGCAGCCGAGGTACCGTCCCTGGGAGTCCCTAAGGGCATAGAACTCGATCAGGATCTTGTGTTTCTCACCGCCGGGGACCGCGGGGTGGTCGATCCAGAAGCGTGCCTTGTCCCGCGCGCCGCTCCTCATCTCCTCCACGATCTTCTCTACCATCGAAAGGCTCTCCTTCGGGTGGCAGTCGCGGAAGTTCAGCCCCATTGAGGTCATGGGCCTGTGGAACAGGCGCTTCTCGTGCTTGTTCCAGCCGATGACCTCGTCCCTGGCGTCGATCACGGTGGTTTCAATCGGCATCGCCTCCAGCATGGCGCGGAGGACTTCTTCATTCATGCGGTCGATCATCGAGTTCCTTTCCGCAGGGATCATACCCCGCCGGGCGCAAATGGCAAGCGCCCGCGAATCCGCGAAAGAGTCCGGCCCTATCACGCTCGCCGGCCACGGTGTAGATTGGCCGAACCATGGCAAGGATCCACTTTCCCGCCGGCTTCACCTGGGGAGCCGCCAGCGCATCCTACCAGGTCGAGGGATCTCCACTCGCGGACGGAGCCGGACCGTCCAACTGGCACGAGTTCAGCCACCGGCGCGGGAAGGTGCGGGATGGAAGCTCGGGGGACGTCGCCTGCGACCACTACCACCGTTACCGCGAGGATGCGGCCCTGGTGCGCCAGCTCGGCCTGGGGGCATATCGGCTCTCGGTGGGCTGGGCCCGAGTTTTCCCCGAAAAAGGCCGCAGGAACCAGGCCGGTCTGGACTTCTACAGCCGCCTGGTCGACTCCCTGCTGGCAGAGCGGATCGAACCCTGGGTGACCCTGTGCCACCTCGAGGAGCCGCTGTGGCTGGCGCGAGAGGGAGGGTTCACCCGCAGGGATTCGGCTGACCGGCTGGCCGAGCTGGGGGAAATCGTCTTCCGCGCGCTCGGGGACCGGGTCCGCCGGTGGATCACGGTCAACGAGCCCACCATACACGCCGTGAGCGGGTATTTCCTGGGGGAGTTTCCGCCGGGCCGCAGGCTGGCGTTCCGAGGGCTGTTCCACTGCCTGCACCACCTCCTGCTGGCCCATTCCCGCCTTTGCGAATGCTGGGCATCCGTCCTGGGCAGCGGCAGCATCGGGTGTGCGCACCACGCGGTGTGGATGACCCCCGCGGACCCGGCGCGCCCGCGCGACGTCGCCGCGGCCTCGTTCATGGACGCGGTGGCAAACCGAATGGTCCTGGACCTCCTGTTCCGCGGCGCCTATCCCGAGGAGGCGGTTTCCCGGGTGGGCAGGTTCTTCCCTCGAGGCTTTGAGCGGGACATGGACCGCATGCGCGCACCGGGAACCTACCTCGGGATCAACTACTACACCCGCATCCGCTATCGGTGGTCACCGCTCATCCCGTACTCGCACGCCGCCGAGGTCCAGCCGGCCGGCGTTCCTCGCAGCGCGATGTGGGAGATCTCGCCGCAAGGCATGGGAGCGTCGCTTCGTCGGCTTCGAGAGGAATACGGCAATCCGCCGGTCGTGATCACCGAGAACGGCTTCCCGCTGCCGGAAACCGCCGACCGGGACCCCCTGGATGACCCCGAGCGGATCGCGTACCTCAGCGACCACCTCGCGGAGGTCGGCAGGGCGATCCAGCAGGGCTCGGACTGCCGGGGGTACTTCCACTGGAGCCTCATGGACAACTTCGAGTGGAACAAGGGCCTCCAGATGCGTTTCGGCCTTCTGCGCACGGACTTCCAGACCCAGGAGCGACGGTGGAAAAAGAGCGCTCTCTGGTTCCGTGACGTGGTGACCCGCAACTTCGTGGAGGCCGGTTCCGCCGCCGCTGCCGGGTAGCGTCACCGCGCCCGGCGCGAGCCCCTCCGCAGGTGGCGCGGCCCTCCCCCGTGGGCGTCCGGCCGAACGGTTCCTTCCCGACGTCATGCCCTGGGGAGAACCCCCTGTCGAGAATCTGATCTCGAAAGGGCTTGCGTTTTCCTGATATCGTGATATAGTGATATCACACAATCCTGATCGAGAGGGAGTAACGGAATGCGGAGCCTGGCGGAGGCCCGCCCGAGGGCGGCGCACCTGGCCGACGTCCTTAAGGCGCTCGCCCACCCGGAGCGGCTTCGGATCGTCGCGGCGTTGAGCGAGGAAGAGCAGACCGTGACGGACCTGGCGGCACGCCTCGGATTGCCGCAGGCAGCCGTGTCCCAGCAGCTTCGGATCCTGCGCATGAGCGGCCTCGCGGCGGCAGAGCGCTGCGGCGGCTTTGCGCGCTACCGCCTGGCGGAACCGCGCCTGCGGGACCTGCTGGCCTGTCTCGAGGGATGTCATTCGGATGCCGCGGGCGCCTCCGGCGCCCGGTCAACCAACGGGGAATCGGGGCCGCAGAGGGCCCGGGGAAGGAGATCCTAGATGGGCGTGGATGTCGACAAGGCGATTGCGGAGCTCAAGTCCAAGATGGACTGCCTGCCGGGAGCGGAGAACAAGCTCACCATGGTGGTGATGTCCGGTGACTGGGACAAGCAGCTCGCGGCGATGATCATCGCCTCCGGTGCGGCGGCGATGGGGATGAAGGTCGTGATGTTCTTCACTTTCTGGGGAACGGCGGCGCTGAGGGCCCCCCGCAAGAAGGTGAGCGGGAAAACCTTCCTTGGCAGGATGTTCGGCGTCATGCTGCCCAAGGGACGCGATCGGCTCCCGCTGTCGAAGATGAACATGGCGGGCATCGGCCCGGCGATGTTCAAGAGCCTCATGAAGAAAGGCGGCCGCGCAGGCATGGACCAGTTGTGGGAAGTGGCGGCCCAGATGGCGGTGAAGGTCTACATCTGCGAGATGTCCATGAGCCTCATGGGAATGAAGCAGGAGGAAATGATCGACTATCCCGATCTCGAGGTCTGCGGAGTGGCCACCATGCTGGCGCACGCCAAGGAATCGGCCATCCAGTTCTTCATCTAGGCAAGGAGAGTACCATCATGGCGGACTACACGGTTGCAAAGACGCTGGACTACAAGGGACTGGCGTGTCCCATGCCCATCGTCAAGATCAGCCAGGAAATCGGCAAGGTCGCGGTGGGAGATGTCATCGAGGTCCACACCACGGACCCGGGCTCCCTCGTGGACTTCCCCGCGTGGGCCAAGACCACGGGCAATGCCATCCTGGAGAGCAAGCGCGAACCGAACGTCATCAAGATCTTCGTGAAGCGCCAGAAGTAGGCGGGGGGAGCGACATGGCAGCCCACGGAGCCGTGGAGGCAGTCTCTGCCGCCTCCGCGGCGGCTGGAGCCGCGGCGGCTGACGCCACGACGGCGGCTTCCCAGGTGGTGCATACCGGCTTCGCGCTGGTGGTGGACCGAATCGACTACGCGATCATGGTGCCGCTGGTGTACCTTTCCATCCTGGCGCTGCTCGTCGGCGTCATCTGGCGGTTGGTGGTGATCTTCCGCTCGCCGCCCCCGCCCTACTCGCTCAGGCTGTACCCCGCGGCGCGACGGCCGCGCCTCGCGGCGTTCGGGGAAACGTTCACCATGCCGCAGGTGCGCCGACACCGGCCGGTCTTCTGGGTGTTCCTGATGATCTATCACGTGGCCTTCATCCTGTTGTTCCTCGGCCACCTGGACATCCTCCCGGGCGTGAACCTGATGCCCGCGGGCTCCCGCCATATGCTGGGAGCCGGCGCCGTGGGGGTGGCCGTGACGCTGCCGGTGCTGTACTTCCTGGTGCGGAGGCTGCGGTCCCCCGTGCGCGAGTTCTCCACCCCGGCAGACTTCCTGCTGCTGCTGCTCCTGCTGTTCCTGTTCCTCTTCGGGGACATGATGAGCTGGGGAAACTCCTGGAGCCCGCATGGGTTCGTGATGACCAAGGCCGACTTCCGCAGGTATTTCGACGGCCTTGCGCGCCTCACCCTGGCGGACCCGCGGGCGGTCCTGCACGGGTCTCACTACCACTTCGTGGTCATCCACGTCTTCCTGGCGGAGCTGTTCTTCGTCGTGCTCCCGTTTTCCAAGATCATGCACACCTTCCTGAGCCTCCCGGTGAACCTCCTGCGGAGGACCGGCGGCACGGTCGCGGAAAGGAGACGCCTCCATGGATGAGGCCACCTCGCTCAGGCTGAAGAAGCTGTTCGAATCCCGCCTCCACTCGGCCATGCGCCTGTACCTGGACACCTGCGCGCGCTGCGGCGTGTGCGTGGACGCCTGCCACGTGTACGCCTCCATTCCGCAGGCCCGCTACACCGCCGTGGGACGGGCCGAGGTGGTGCGCCGCGTCTTCAAGAAGTACTTCAGCATGGAAGGCAGGATCGCCCCGTGGCTCGGGGAAGTCCTCCCCATGGATGACGCCACCATGGACCAGGTCTACGATGCGGCGTGGAGCTGCACCGGCTGCCGCCGCTGCATGACGTACTGCCCCTTCGGCATCGACACCCAGCTCATCATGTCCATCGCCAAGGCCCTCCTGATCGGAGCGGACAAGGAACCGAAGCTCCTGACCATGCTCACCGACATGTCGATCGCCAAGGGAGAGGGCGTGGAGGAGACCCGGGAGTCCTTCACGCAGGCCGTGCAGGACCTCGCGCCCGAGATCAAGGCGCTGTGGCCGCATTCGCCGGATCCCGTGGTCACGGTAGACGCGCCGGGGGCGGACGTCCTCTACGTCGCCCTGGCGGGCAAGCACTCCATGATCCCCGCCGCCGCCATCATGAACGCGGCCGGGGAGAAGTGGACGCTCAGCACGTTCGAGGCGGTGAACTTCGGCATGTTCCTCGGGGACTCCAGGAAAGGCCAGGCAATCGCGACCCGCATCCACGAGGAGGCCATCCGCCTCAATGTCAAGGAAGTGGCCATCGTGGAGTGCGGCACGGCGTTCCGGGCCATGAAGTACATGACGGGCTCCCACCCCTTCCGGGTAGTGGCCTTCGTGGAGCTGATCTCGCGCTACCTGCGGGAGGGCCGCATCCAGCTCCGAAGGGACACGCTTCCCGGCTCGGTCACGTACCACGATCCGTGCCAGATCGGCCGCAATGGCGGCGTCCTGGAGGAGCCCCGGCACGTGATCCGAGCGCTCACCTCGGACTTCGTGGAGCTCGCGCCCAACCGCGGCGACAACTGGTGCTGCGGAGGAGGAGGAGGGCTGGTGGCCCTGGGAGAGAAGGACTTCCGCATGAAGTCCGCCCGGGTCAAGGCGGACCAGGTCCGGGCTTCCCATGCCGCGGTCCTCACCACCGCGTGCGAGAACTGCCACACCCAGCTCACCGACCTCAACGAGCACTACGGCCTGGGCATGAAAGTGGAGTTCCTGTCCAAGCTGGTGGCAGACGCCCTGGTAAAGTAGCGCCCGGGCTACCCTGCCCGAGGCGCGCGGACGGCACGTGCCAGCTCGTCCACCGCGGACGGATTCAGCCGGGACAGGTCCCCGGATGGATGCGGCAGGGCCCGCACCAGGAGCCGGTCCAGGAACGTGAGCCGCTCGTAGCGGATTTCTCCCCCGGGGAATACCCGCGCCACGGCGTGGGCGAGCAGCCAGTCCGGGAACGCGGACTGCATCTGCACGTCAGCTTCCTCTCCCGTGTACAGGCAGCACAGGAAAAGGCCCACCCGGCGGCCGAGCAGCAGGGGGCGGTGCCTCTCGCAGAAGCTCCCCACCTGTCTCTGGATGCGGCCGGCGTGGATGGAGCCGCCGATCAAGACGGTGTCGTACGCCGCCACGTCCGGCGCGGGAGATGCGGCGAGGTCGCACACGGTCACCTCCCCGCCGATCCTCTCGGCGAGCTGGCGAGCAACGGAAGCCGTGGTCCCGTACTTGGTCCGGTAGGCGATCAGCGTCTTCATTTCGCGGCCTCCTGTGCTGCGCCTCTCTCGGCCCGGGCGGCCTCCTCGAGGCTCCGGCGCACGTGGTACAGCCGGTTCCTCAGGTACAGCACGATGTCGATCCCGACCATGAGCGCGTTCAGGCCATAGAGGAAGATGACCAGGTCGTAATGGAAGATCAGCTTGTGCAGGATCCCCGCCATGTAGCCCACGAAGACGATGATGAGAAAGAACAGGCTCTTGCCGGCTACTGCCCGCGTTCGCAGCGACTTGTAGATGGAAACCGGCCACGCCGCCCCGAAACAGACGAGCATCGTGATCTCGAAGACGCTCACCGGCTTTCCTCCTCCAGGAGCCCATCCCTCACCATCCCGCCTCCTTCAGCACGGCGTCCATGGCGGCCGCCGCGGCCGTCTGTCCCAGCCGTGCCGCCGAACCAAGGGCCGGCTCCACCCGTGGCTCCCAGGCCACCTCGCCCGCGTAGCGTGCGTGGAACCGGGACGCGAGGGCACGCACGGGCGAGCCATCACCACGCGTCATGTTGGCAATCACCCCGGCCACCGGCACGTGCACCTCGGCGAGGAAGCCCAGGAGCCGTTCGACCACCGGGATGGACGCGGCGGACGGCGTGGAGACCACGAACGCTTCCAGGCGAGGCACCAGCCGGGCAAGATCCATGACTTCCTCCCCGATCCCGGGCGGCAGATCGAGCAGGAGAGCATCCAGCGGTCCCCAGATGGTGACGGCAAGCAGCTCGAGGATGGCATCCGAGACCTCGTGACCGCGGAGGGCCAGGGCGCGGTTTCCCGCAAGCACCCCGGCGCTCATCAGGACCAGCCCGCCGCCCCGGGCGGATTCGAGGTCGGTCACCGGCAGCGGCAGGATGCCCTTGTCTTCCCGCGGCATGCGCGGCGTGACGCCGAGAAACAGGTGGGCCGTGCTGCCCTGCAGGTCCAGGTCCAGGATGCCGACGTTCTTCCCACGGGCGGCAAGGACGAGCCCGGCCAGGGTGGTGCACAACGTCTTGCCTACCCCGCCCTTGGCGGAGCAGAAGGCGGCGATCCTGCCGATGCCCGCGAGCCGGGACGCCACGACGGATGAGCGCGGGTCGATCATGCGCAGGACCCGGCGCCGTCCAGCGTGAGGCTTTCGATTCGAACCCCGCGGCCGGCCTGTACGCGGTAGTCCGGGCTTCCGCAGGAGGGGCAGCGTACGAACGCGTGGGCTGTCTCCGGCAGGAAGTGGATGGCTTCCCGGGCATCTTCCTCCAGGCCGGTGCACTCGGCGAGCGTCCACTCGCGCCCGCAGTTCGTGCAGCGGAAGCGGGCCGGATCGGTCTGCAGCGTGTAGGAAGCTGCGCGGAAAGGCCGCTCCTGCAGCAGCGTCTCCAGCGCGAAGGTGAAGATCTCGCGGTCGATTGCCTGTAATTCCCCCAGGAGCACGGTAACGCCCAGGAGGCAGGACGGGTGACGACTGCCGAGGGCAGCGGCGGTGGCCTCGATCACGGATTCCGCGAGGGCCCATTCATGCATGCGCGGGATCCCCGCCCCTCAGGGCAGCCGGCTCACGAGGTCCCGCACCCACGCGTCCGTGACGGAGTAGATGCGGCGGTTGCCCACGATGCGCGAGGCGACGATCTTCTCACGCTTGAGAACCGCGAGGTGCTGGGAGACCACGGGCTGGGGCTCCCCGACGCAATGCCAGAGATCGCTCACGCACGGTTCGCTGCTCTCGATTGCGCGCAGCAGCTTCAGGCGAACCGGGTGACCGCACACCTTGAGAGCCCTGGCGATGCGGGGGATGGCAGCAGCGGTGGACGATTTCAGCGCAATCTTGTTTTTTTCCATGGTCTTCGGTATGTTCGCCTTCTATTCTACCGAGAGTCTACCGAGAGGAGCCGTTCGTTTCAAGGCAATGCAGGCAGCGACCGACTTGATCTACCTGGACTGGGCTGCCTCGGCTCCCCCGGAACCGGCCGTCCTGGAGGAGGCGCAGGAGGTATCCCTGCGCTACTTCGCCAATCCCTCGTCCCCGCACGCCGCCGGCCGGCGTGCCGAGGAGAAGCTGGCGGAAGCCCGCGCGCGGTTCGCCGGAACGCTGGGCGTGCAGCCGCGGGAGATCGTCTTCACCTCCGGCGGCACGGAATCCAACACCGCGCTGCTGCTCTCCCTGATTGACCGCCACCGGCTCGGTGGCGTGGAACGGCAGAAGGCTGCCATGGTCACCACGGAAATCGAGCACGCCTCGGTTTACGAGCAGGCCCGCATCCTGCAGGCGCACGGCATTGGCTGCACGTTCGTGCGCCCGGGGGCGGACGGAACCGTGGACCCCCAGGCAGTGGCGGCCGCGGTGAACCCGCACACGGTGCTGGTCTCCGTGATGCTCGTGAACAACGAGACCGGCGCGGTGCAGGACGTGGCCGCGGTGGCGCGCGCGGTGCGGGATGCGTCTCGCGGCGGACGGCGCGTGCTGCTCCATACCGATGCCGTCCAGGCGCTCGGGAAGATCCCGTTCTCCCTGGAGGAGTTGGGCGTAGACGCCGCTTCGTTCAGCGGACACAAGATCGGGGCGCCGCGCGGGATCGGCGCGCTGTACCTGCGCGGCACCGCATCCCCGGGTTTCCTGTCGGTGGGTGGCGGCCAGGAGGCCGGCCGAAGGCCCGGCACGGAGAACCTGGCGGGAATCGCCGCGCTCGCCTCGGCCGCCGTCCTGCGGAGGGAGCACCTGGAGGAGAACCTCGCAACGGCCCGGGAGAACGCGCGCATCCTGGTCGAGGGCCTGCGGAGCATCCGCGGCGCCTGGACCATTCCCGTCACGCGGGATCCCGCCGACACGGCGAAGTGGTCGCCCTACATCGTTTCCGCCGCGTTTCCTCCCCTCCCCGCGGAGGTGGTGGTGCGCGCCGCCGAGGAGCGCGGCTACTGCATCTCCGCGGGCTCCGCGTGCTCCTCGCGGAAGAAGGACCGCACGCGCGTGCCGGAGAGCATGGGCCTCCCCACGGAGACGGCGCGCTGCGCGGTACGGATCTCCATCGGGCCGTCGACCACTGCCGGGCACATCCGGGGCTTCCTGTCCGCCTTGTCGGAGGCGCTGCCCCCGCTGATCGCCATCTCGCAGGGACGCGGGGCATGAGCGACATCCTCTTCCTGGTGAAGTACGGCGAGATCGCGCTCAAGAAGCGAAACCGCGGCGCCTTCATCAAGCGCCTCAAGGACTCCATCCACGAGAGGCTGCCCGACCTCCGCTTCGAGGTGACCGACACCTTCCAGCGCGTATTCGTGAAGTGCTCCGAGCAGGACCGGGAGGCGGTCTCCGGGGCGCTGGCCCGCACCTTCGGGATCGTCTCGTTCTGCGAGACCGTGCGGGTGCCCGCGGACATCTCGGCCGTGGAGCGCGCGGCGGTGGACCTGGCGCGCTCTTACGTGGAAGCCGGCAAGGGGCCCCGGTTCAAGGCCGAGGTGCGCCGGGCGGAGAAGACCTTCCCGTTCACGTCCTACGAGATTGCCTGCCGCATCGGTGACCTGCTCCTGTCGAAGTTCCCGGGGCTCACCGTGGACGTGCACCAGCCCGACTGGGTCATCACCGTGGAGATGCGGGAGTGCGGGTATCTCTACGGGCCGTCCACGCGGGGCCCCTACGGGCTGCCCGGCGGCAGCTCGGGCCGCGGGCTGCTGCTTCTCTCGGGAGGAATCGACTCACCGGTGGCGGGCTGGATGATGGGAAAGCGCGGCATGGCGCTGGAGGCGATCTACTTCCACTCCGCGCCGTTCACGTCCGAGAAGGCGCGGGAAAAGGTCGAGGACCTCGTGCGCACGCTGCGGGCGTGGATCCCCGCCATCCGGCTGCACGTGGTGCATTTCACGCCGGTCCTCGCCCGTATCAAGGAACGGGCCAAGGACGAGGAGGTCACGCTCCTCATGCGCGCATGCATGATGCGCTTGTCCACGCTGATGGCCGAACGTACCGGCGCCATGTGCCTGGTTACGGGGGAGAGCCTGGGACAGGTAGCCAGCCAGACGGTGGAGAGCATGGCGTTCACCGGTGCCTACGCGGGCCCGCCGGTCTTCCGCCCGCTGGTAGGAATGAACAAGGAAGAGATCATCGCCATCGCGGAGCGGATCGAAACCTTCGAGATCTCCAACCGGCCGTTCGCGGACTGCTGCACGGTTTTCGCGCCCGAGCGTCCCATCGTGCATCCCGACCTGCAGAAGATGAGACGCGCGTACGAGCGACTGGAGGTGGAGGAGCTGCTCCTGGCTGCGCTGGAGGATACCCTTGAAGCCGCGCGGGGGCCGGCGCAGTCCAGCAGGAGCCCTGGGCCGGGGACCTGACGGCGCCTCTATCGCAAGGACCGTCTCAGGACGCGGGGGTCTTCTCCCTGGTGCCCTTGTCTTTGGAACCTTTCTCCATGGACGACCTGGACGAGCTCTCGGGGGAAGACTTCTTGTCGGAGCTGCCGGTTGAGCTGCCGGAGCCTTCCGAGGAGCCCTCCGACTTCTTCCCGTTTCCACCCGTCAGCGCGGAGCTCTTCTTGTAGTCGGTCGTGTAGAACCCGCTTCCTTTGAAGATCACGCCCATCCCGCCGTTAATGACCCGCCGCACGGAGGCCTTGCACTTGGGGCACGTCGTGAGCGGGTCCTCCTTGATGCTCTGGAGCGCCTCGAATGTGTGACCGTTCGAGCACTTGTACTCATATGTGGGCATAGTCGAAACTCCTGACAGCGTGGAAGAGGTGCCGCCGTTCCCGGTCATTCGGAGGCCGCATCATCCTCGCCTGCAAATATAGACAAAAGCAACTTTCATGGCAACAGGCCCTTTCGCGGACGGCGAAACGCCCGCGCCAGCCGCCCGCCCGCGGCAGCGGTCCTTGAGACAGTCCGGCAGCGCAATCCGCGCGTCCGGCGCCATCAATCCGTCATCCGGACCGGAATGCCTGCGCCCGCGAGGTAGTGCTTGATGGCGCCTACGGTCCATTCTCCATAATGGACCATCGAGGCGACGAGGGCAGCGTCCGCCCCCGCCTCCCTGAGCACCTGCACCAGGTGTTCGGGCTTTCCCGCACCGCCCGAGGCGACCACGGGGATGCCGACCGAGGTCGAGATGAGGCCGGTGGCCACGAGGTCATACCCGTCTTTCGTGCCGTCCGCGTCGATGGAGTTCAGCACGATCTCCCCGGCGCCGAGGGACTCCGCCTTGCGCGCCCAGGTGAGGGCGTCCATGCCGGTGCGCGTTCGCCCGCCGTCGATTACCACCTCGTAGCCGCAGGGCTGCCCCGGGCTTCGAGCGATGTCCATTCCCAGGACGATGCACTGCGTGCCGTACAGCGCGGCGCCGCCGGTGATGATCTCGGGACGGCGGACCGCCGCCGAGTTG
>Ga0335069_10006830_pt1 | contig 16528 bp, 13 predicted proteins | sample Lox_Sample_11_FD_206714 | JGI IMG/M metagenome (GOLD analysis project Ga0335069, IMG submission 206714) | Soil microbial communities from Loxahatchee National Wildlife Refuge, Florida, United States - Lox_Sample_1.1 | ecosystem: Environmental > Terrestrial > Soil > Wetlands | place: USA...
CCGAGGTCGCGGCGGCGGGTCGTGCGCCTGTCGAATCGGCACTGCGCCGGCTCGCTCGGGGGCACCCGGCGCTCTCGGCGGAGATCCGCGCGCTGCTGCGCGAGATCGTGCTGGCGGTCGGGCCCTCGGACCCGGGCGCCTGGAGCTTCGACGGCGCGTCTTCGTTCATGCTGTGGGGCGCGGTCGTGCTGAACGCAGCGGGGAGCCCGAGCGCGCTCGAGACGATCCAGGCTCTCGCGCACGAGAGCGCGCACAACCTGCTCTTCGGGCTCGGCGTCGATGGCCCGCTGGTCGAGAAAGTCGGCCTCGAGCGCTTCCCCTCGCCGCTGCGCGTCGATGCGCGCCCGATCGACGGGATCTTCCATGCGACCTTCGTGACGGCGCGCATGCAGCACGCGGTGACCTCGCTGCGCGCGGCGGGCGCGCTCGAGCCCGCGGAACGAGACGAGGCCGAGCAGGTGCTGGCCGGGAACGCGGCTCTATTCGCAAAGGGGCTCGCGACCCTCGATCGGCACGCGAAGCTGACTCCGCTCGGCGAGGCCGTGCTGGCTGGCGCCCGCGCGATGATGGAGCGCTGCGCGTGGTAGCCTGCGCCATCCCAGGCGACGACGTCCTTCGATGGCAGATCCCGACGAGCTGAAGCTCTACTTCGACTACAAGAGCCCCTTCGCGTATCTCGCGATGGAGCCGGCGCTCGATCTCCCGGCGCGCTACGCGCTGCGGCTGCGGCCGCTGCCGTTCCTGCTGCGCATCAAGGGAAAGGGAGAGCGCAGCGTCTACTCGGAGTGGAAGGTCCGCTACTCGTATCTCGACGCGCGGCGCTGGGCCAACCGGCGCGGCGGCTTCGCGATCCGCGGCCCGCAGAAGGTCTACGACTCGCGCCCCGCGCTGATCGGCGGGCTCTTCGCCCTGCGCGAGGGCGGCTTCCGCGATTACTCGCTCGCGGCCTTCCGTGGCTTCTTCGAGCGCACACTCGAGATCGACCGACCCGAGGCGATCGGCGCGCTGCTCGAGAGCCAGGGACACTCGGAAGTGGCGTACCGAGCGTACCTGGAGAAGGAGGGCGCCGACGAGCTCGAGCGCTGCATCGACGAGGGCCACGAGGACCAGGTCTTCGGGGTGCCGATCTTCGTCTTCCGCGGCGAGCCCTTCTGGGGCTACGACCGCATGCCGCTGCTCGAGGAGCGATTGCGCGCGTGCGGGCTCGCGCGCGAGGCGGTCGCGGCGGAAGGTCGCGCGTGAAGCGGCTCGAGGGACGCGTCGCGGTGGTGACGGGCGCGGGGCGCGGCATCGGCCGCGGCGTCGCGCGCCGGCTCGCGCGTGAAGGCGCGGCGGTGGTGGTCGCGGAGCTCGATCCCGAGAGCGGCGCGCGCTGCGCCAAGGAGCTGCGCGACGAGCTCGGCGCGAAGGTGCTCTTCCTCCGCACCGACGTCGGCCGCAAGGAAGACGTGCTCGCGATGATCGAGCGCTCGGTCGCGGTGCTCGGCAGCGTCGACGTGCTCGTCAACAACGCCTGGGGCGGCGGCACGACCGAGCGGCTCGAGCGCAAGACCGACGCGATGATGGAGCACGGCTTCCGCGTCGGTCTGATGAGCGCCTTCTGGGCCATGCAGGCCGCCTTCCCGCACATGCGCGCGAGGCGCTGGGGCCGCATCGTGAACGTCTGCTCGCTGAACGGCGTCAACGCGCACATGTACACGGTCGAGTACAACACGGCGAAGGAGGCGCTGCGCACATTGACCCGCACCGCGGCGCGCGAGTGGGCACGACACGGGATCTGCGCCAACGCGATCTGTCCGGCGGCGGTGTCGGTGCAGTACGAGGCCTTCCGCGCCGCCAACCCGGAGCTCGCGGCGCGCCTCACCGCGCAGAATCCGATGGGCCGAATGGGCGATCCGGAGGAGGACATCGCGCCGGTGGTCGCGTTCCTCGCCTCGGACGACGCGCGCTACGTGACCGGCAACACGATCCACGCCGACGGCGGCGGCCACATCAACGGCGTCGCGTGGGCGCCGGAGCTGCCCGACTAACGAGGTATTCATGCCGATCGAGCATCTCTCGCCGCAGGACGGACCGGAACGGATCGCGGAGGCGCTGGCGCGCGACGGCTGCGCGATCGTCGACCGCGTGCTCGCGCCGCCCCGTCGCGCGGAGCTCGAGCATGAGCTGGCGCCGTGGATCTCCGCCACGCCGCCCGGCCGCGACGACTTCGCCGGGCGCCGCACGCGCCGCACCGGCGGCCTGGTGGCGCGCTCTCCCCTCTGCCGCGAGCTGATCGCTCACCCGCTCGTGCTCGACGCCGTGAAGGCGGTGCTGCACCGGGCGACGAGCTTCCATCTGCATCTCACCCAGGTGATCGCGATCGGTCCCGGCGAGCCCGCACAGCCGGTGCATCGCGACCAGTGGGCCTTCGACTTCTTCCCGTTCCCGAAGGGCTACGAGGTGCAGTGCAACACGATCTGGGCGCTCACCGACTTCAGCGAGGAGAACGGGGCGACGCGCGTGATCCCCGGCAGCCATCGCTTCGACGACAAGCTCCAGCTCTCGGTGGCCGACACGGAGCCCGCGGAGATGGAAGCTGGCGGGGTCCTCTTCTACACCGGCGCGCTCTACCACGGCGCCGGCGCGAACCGCAGCCAGGCGACACGCACGGGGATCAACCTGACGTATGCTTCCTCCTGGCTGCGCCAGGAGGAAAACCAGTATCTCTCGTGCCCCGCGGAGGTCGCGCGCACCTTGCCGACGCCGCTGCTGCGGCTGATGGGCTACGCGCGGGGCGCCTACGCGCTCGGCTACGTGGACGACACGCGGGATCCGATCGAGGTGCTGCGTCCGGAGGCCGGCGTGGACGACGGCCTCGGTCAGCTCGAGCGGGCGCGCGACCAGCTGAGGGTGCGCTAGCCCGCTCGCAACGCCCCGCTCGAGCGCGTCGCGAGCGGTATCTGGTAGATCCGCCGGACGTTGTCGCCGAGCACGGCGGCGCGCGTCGCCGGCGAGAGCGGCGCGACGAAGCGCTCGAGCGAGCGCGCCCAGCTCCCCGGGTGGTCCGGGTGCGGGTAGTCGGTCGCCCACACGAAGCAGTGTGCGCCGACCGCGTCGATGATGTGCGGCGCCGCCTTCTCGTCCGGGTCGCCCGAGATGAAACACTGGCGGCGGAAGTACTCGGACGGCGGCATGCGGAGCGGCAGGCCCTTCGCCGAGATCGTCTCGTAGACCGCGTCCATGCGGTCGAGGAAGGAGCCGATCCAGCCGCAGCCGACCTCGAGCACGCCGAGCCTGAGCTCCGGGAAGCGCTCGAGCGCCCCCATCGTGAAGAACGAGAGCAAGGCCTGCTGCGAGCCCTGGCGACCCATCACGTTGTAGAAGTACTCGCGCTCTCGGCCCATGAAGCCGAAGCGGAAGGGCATCGCGAAGGTCGGCTCGTAGGTCGGATGGATCGCGATCGGCACGTCGAGCTCCACCGCGGCGCGGTAGAGCGGATCGTGATCCGGGTGGCCGTGAGGCCTCCGCGTGTGCGTGAAGGGCGCGACCCAGCCGCCGCGACAGCCGTCGGCGACCGCGCGGCGAAGCTCGTCCGCGGCCTTCTCCGGCTCGAAGAGCGAGAGGTGCGCGACCGGCACGAGTCGGCCGCCCGAGTCGCGGCAGAAGTCCGCGATCCAGCGGTTGTAGGCGCGTTGATAGGCGAGCGTCAGCTCGGGATCCGTGACCTCGCACTCCCAGAGCAGGCCCAAGGTCGGGTAGAGCACGGTCTGATCGAGGTTCTCCCGGTCGAGGAGCGCGATGCGCTCCTTCGCGTCGCCGCCGCCGAAGGGGATGTGGTCCATGTAGCGGCGATCGGGGCCGCGCCGGACCTCGAGATCGCCCATCGCGCCGAGCAGCCCGAGCACGCCCTTCGTCGTGCGCTCCGACGCGCGTCCGTCGAGCTCGAGGTACTCGAGGCCGTCTGCGTCGGTGCGGATCTGGAGCGCGCGCGGGCGATATCGCTCTTCCAGGTACTCGCGCCAGAGCCAGTCGGGCTCGAGCACGTGTCCGTCGGCGTCGACGGTGCCGTCGTAGGGGAAGCGGACGATCTCGTAGGGCATGGGGGCCTCCCTGGCCGTGCGAGGCAGAGCCGCCTGCGGCGGCCATCTGTTCCTCCTCGGCGCCTCTGCCTCGCACGGCGTGCGGCCAGTGTACTCTGGTCGCGCGCGCCGCTGCGCGCGCCGGAGGTCCGACATGCCGGAGTTCTGCAAGGTCGAGCGCGACGGCCACCTGCTCGTCGTGACCCTGAACCGACCCGACGTGATGAACGCGCTGCACCCGCCCGCGAACTTCGAGCTCGAGAAGGTCTTCGACGACTTCGTCGCCGACCCCGATCTGTGGGTCGCGATCCTGACGGGCGCGGGCGACCGCGCCTTCAGCGCCGGCAACGACCTCAAGTTCACCGCGAAGGCCGGCGGAAAGCTCGACATCAACCCGAAGGGCTTCGCCGGCATCACGGCGCGCTTCGACAACCCGAAGCCGCTGATCGCGGCCGTGAACGGCGTCGCGATGGGCGGCGGCTTCGAGATCGCGCTCGCATGCGATCTGATCGTCGCGTCGGAGAACGCCGTCTTCGCGCTCCCCGAGCCGCGCGTCGGGCTCGCGGCGCTCGCCGGCGGCATGCACCGGCTGCCGCGCGCGATCCCGCTGAAGCACGCGATGGGCATGCTGCTGACCGGGCGCCGCGTCTCCGCGCGCGAAGGCGAGCGGCTCGGCTTCGTGAACGAGGTCGTGCCGCAGGCCGAGCTGATGGCCGCGGCGAAGCGCTGGGCCGCGCAGATCCTCGAGTGCGCGCCGCTCTCGGTGCGCGCATCGAAGCAGTCGGCCTACGACGGGCTCGACCGGCCCGTCGAGGAGGCGATGCGCGCGCGCTACGAGCAGGTCGTCGCGATGGTGAAGAGCGAGGACTTCCTCGAGGGCCCGCGCGCGTTCGCGGAGAAGCGCCCGCCGAGGTGGACAGGGCGCTAAGGGTCGTCCGCGATCGCTCGTGGCCCGCGAGTGGAAGACACTGGACCGCGTCGCTACGCAGCGCGGTGAGCTCGAGCTCCGGCGCCGCGGCGACTCCGACTTCCTGATCGCGCTCGCGGGCCGCGTGATCATGACGAGCGCGTCGCAGCGCTCGGAGGCGCTGCTGGCCGAGCTCGCCTGCAACGCGCTCGGGCCGCGCCGGCGCCCGCGCGTGCTCGTCGCGGGTCTCGGCATGGGCGTCACCTTGCGCGCTGCGCTCGACCGCCTGCCGCCGGGCGCGCGCGTGGAGGTGGCGGAGCTCGAGCCGGCCGTCGTCTCCTGGTGTCGCGGTCCGCTCGCCGAACTGACGCGCGACGCGCAGGGCGATCCGCGTGTGCGCGTGCGAACCGAGGACGTCGGCGAGGCGATCGCCCGCGCGGCGTCGGGCCGCGCGCCGCGCTTCGACGCGATCCTGCTCGATCTCTTCGAGGGCCCCGGCGGCGAGGAGGATCCGATCTTCGGCCGCGACGGAGTCGCGCGGCTCCGCGCGGCGCTGGCGGAGGACGGCGTGGTCGCCGTGTGGTCCGAGCGCCCGGACGCGCGCTTCGAGAAGCGCCTCCGCGGCGCCGGCTTCCGCGCCACGAGCGCGCGCTCGCGCGGCGCGCTGCGCCACTCGGTCACGCTTGCGAGGACGTGCTAGACACCCCGCCCGGTGAGCGAGCCCCGGCCGGGGACGCGCGCACGCGAGCGCGGCGCGCCCGCTATTGGTTCGAGTAGGATGGCGCGCGGAGGAACTCCATGGCCGACGATCATCCGGCCCGCGTCGCGGGCGAGCGCTCGCGCGCGGCGGTCGCCCGCGGCGACCGCGAGGCCTGGCTCGCGCTCTTCGCCGACGACGCGATCGTCGAGGATCCGATCGGCGTCTCGCCGCTCGACCCGACCGGCAAGGGACACCGCGGCAAGGCCGCCATCGCCGCCTTCTGGGACGGCGTGATCATGCGCGTGCCGGGGACGCGCATCGAGTTCGACTACCACACGCAGTACGCGGTCGGCGACGAGTGCGCCTGCGTCGGCAGTCTCACGAATCACTTTCCGAACGGCGCGAGCTACCGCGTCGAAGGCGTCTTCGTCTATCGCGTGAACGCCGAGGGCAGACTGGTGTCGCTGCGCACCTACTGGGAGCACCAGAAGGGCGTGTTCCGCCCGCCGGCTGCCCGCAAGGCCTGAGGCTTCAGCGAGGCGCGCCCGGGCGGGTTTCGCCGACACGCGGCTCGGGCGGACCCGCGCCGACGGGCGGCAGGTTCGGCCACGGGATCCGCTCGCGCAGCCACTCGCCGAAGGAGCGGATGCCGGAGGCGCCCGCGTCGATCCACTCGAAGGGCTGGCAGCCCTCTGTCGGACCCGTTCCTGCGAGGAAGAGCTCGGGCTCACCGCCGCAGCGGATGCCGGCCGGATGCCCGGGCGATGCCACCACGCGGATCTCCTCGAGCTCCTGCGGCGGCGGGAAGTCGCGGCCGCCTCTCGCGCCGAGCGCGCCGACGGCGAACTCCGCGAAGAGCGGCAGCGCGGCGCGCGACGCCGATTGGTGCAGGCTCGCGCCGTCGTCGAAGCCCATCCAGACGCCGGCCACCAGGGTTGGCGTGTAGCCGACGAACCAGGCGTCGCGGTAGTCGTCAGTCGTGCCGGTCTTGCCGGCGAGCGGCCCCGTGAAGCGCGAGCGCAGCGACGCACCGGTGCCGCGGTCGACCACGCCGCGCAGCGCGGAGGTGAGGAGATCCGCGAGCGCCGGGTCGATCGCGTTCGCGCCCGACGGCTCGAGCCCCTGCGCGATCGCGCCGTCGGCGTCGCGCGCGCCGACGAGCGTGCGGAGCTGCGCGTGCCAGCCGCGCGCCGCGAGCACCGCGTAGGCGCGCGTCATCTCGAGGAGCGTCGTCTCCGAGGTGCCCAGCACGAGGCTCGGCACCGCGCGCATCGGGCTCTCGATGCCTAGGCTGCGCGCCGCGCGCACGATGCTCTCGGGGCCGATCTCCTGGCCGAGGCGCACCATCGGCACGTTCAGCGAGTGCTCGATCGCCTGGCGCAAGGTGACGGGTCCGCGGAACGTCCCGTCGTAGTTGGTCGGCTGCCAGAGACCCTCGGGCGTGTCGAGCGAGAAGGGCTCGTCGTCGAGGAGGGTCGCGAGCGTGAAGCGCGGGGGCGCGGCTCCGTCGGGCGAGAGCGCGGCCAGCGCGGCGACCGGCTTGAACAGGCTGCCCGGCTGGCGCCACGCCTCGCGCGCTCGGTCGAACTGGCTGCTGCCGTACTCGCGGCCGCCGACGTGCGCGTAGAGCTCGCCCGTGCGCGGTTCCATCGCGACGAGCGCGGCCTGGAGCGGGGAGTCGTCGCGCCGCAGCTTCGGTGAACGGTCCTCCGCGCGCGCGACGCCGTCGGCGACGGCGCGCTCGGCGATGCGTTGCAGCCGCAGGTCGAGCGTCGTGTCGAAGCGCCAGCCGTCGCGCGCGAGGTCGACGGCCGGGAAGCGCCGCGCGATCTCGCTCCGCACCGCGTCGACGAACCAGCGCGAGGAGGCCGGGGGCGACCACGACTCGAGCACGCCGAGCGGCGACGCGACCGCCGCGGCGTAGGCGGCCTCGTCGATGCGCCCCTGCTCGCGCATGCGCGAGAGCACCTCGTCGCGGCGGTCGCGCGCGAGCGCCGGATCGCGGCGCGGCTCGTAGAGCATCGGGCCGCGCAGCATGCCGGCGAGCAGCGCCGACTGTGCGAGCGTCAGCTGCTCGGGTCGGACGCCGAAGTAGTGTCGCGCCGCGGACGCGATGCCGTGGATCGCCACGCCGCCGGCCTGCCCGAGGTAGACCTCGTTGCAGTACGCCTCGAGGATCTCGCGCTTGTCGAGTCGCCACTCGAGCAGCAGCGCGAGCGGCAGCTCCTGGAGCTTGCGCCAGAGCGTGCGCTCGCGGCCGAGGTAGAGGTTCTTGGCGAGCTGCTGCGTCAAGGTGCTGCCGCCCTCGACGACGTGGCCGGCGCGCAGGTTCGAGAGCATGGCGCCGATCGTGCGGCGCAGATCGAGGCCCGCGTGCTGGAAGAAGCGCTGATCCTCGATCGCGAGCACCGCGTCGACGAGGTGCGCGGGCAGCGCGTCGAGGCGGACCGGCTCGCGGTCGCGACCGCTCTCCGGGTAGAAGGCGCCGATCGCCGCGCCTTCGACGCGTCTCTCCGAGAGCGGCTCACCCGCGGCATCGACGAGTGACTCGACCTGCCCGTCGCCCCCGATGCGCACGCGCGCGACGCCGCCCGGCTCCTCGCCCGCCGCGTCGGCGAAGGGACGGAGATCGATCGTGAAGCGGCGACCCGCGCGCGCGTACTCTCCCGGGTGTTGGGGCTCGCTCGCGCGCCGGTAGCCCGCGCCGCGGAGCTGGTCCTCGAGCGCGGCCGCGTCGAGCGTCGCGCCGACGCGCAGCGAGAGCGGCCGCGAGTAGACGCGCGAGGGGCCGCGCGAGCCGTGGTCGAGCCGGCGGCTCGGCAGCTCGAGCGCGAGGAGGCGCGCGAGCGCGGAGCCGAGCACGGCGGCCGTGAAGAATGCGGCCGCAACGGTCGTGACGAGGAGCCAGCGCTTCATGCAGTTGCTTCCATCTTAACGACCCGCGGCGCAGATCCTTTGTTCGCGATCCCCGCAGGTGCGCTCTGATAGACTGGCCCCTCGTCTCCGACGAGGAGGGCGCGTGTGCCGTTCGAGGACTTCGTCGTCTGCGACAGTGACATGCACATCTTCGAGCCGCCGGACCTGTGGCAGCGCTACATCGCCGAGGAGTTCCGGCACGCGGCGCCCGTCGGCATGACGGATCTGCGCCGCGACATCCGCGTGCGGCTCAAGTCGCAGGTGCTGCTGAAAGGCGGACCGGTCCGGCCGCTGCGCGAGCGCGGTCGCAGCGGGATCGGCTGGCGCCCGGATCAGGACGAGGCCTACGCCTCCGCCGAGGCGCGCGGCTGGGACGTCGCGAGTCAGCTCGAGGCGATGGAGCGCGAGGGACTCGACCTCGCGGTGCTCTTCCCGACGCGCGGCCTCTTCGTGCTCGCGCTCGACTCGACGGAGACGATCGGCTGCGACGGGCTCGAGCCCGAGTTCGCGGCGGCGATCGCGCGCGCCTACAACGACTGGCTGCACGACTTCGCGAGCCAGGCGCCGCAGCGACTGTTCGGCGCGGGCATGGTGGCGCCGCACGACGTGCCCTCGGCCGTCTCCGAAGTGCGTCGCTGCGTCGACGAGCTCGGCTTCAAGGCGATCTTCCTGGCGCCGGGCTGCGTGAATCGCCGTCCCTGGCACCACCGGGCCTACGACCCGCTGTGGGCCGAGATCGAGCGCGCCGGCGTGCCGATCGGCTTCCACGGCGGCGGGCGCACCTCGCTGCTCCCCGACTTCTCGCTCGGCGACGTCTTCGGCGACAAGCTGATGCTCTGGCACACATTCAACCAGCCGCTCGGCGTGATGGCCGCCGCGGTCTCGCTCTGCGGCGGCGGCGTGCTCGAGCGCTTCCCGCGCATGAAGGTCGCGCTGCTCGAGGGCAACTGCTCGTGGGCGCCGTGGCTGATGCACCGGCTCGACGAGCACTACGAGTGGACCGGCTGGTACGAGGCGCGCGAGCTCTCGAAGAAGCCCTCGGAGTACTTCCGCAACAACTGTTGGGTGTCGGTCGAAGCGGACGAGGAGACCGTCGTCCACTACATCGACTGGTTCGGCGACGACAACCTCGTCTTCTCCACCGACTTCCCGCACGGCGACTCGCAGTACCCGCACGCGGTCGAGAGCTTCCGCAAGCTGCCGCTCTCGGAGGAGACGCAGCGGAAGATCGTCGGCGACAACTGGAGCCGCCTCTACGACATCCCGCTCGCGAGACACGCTGCGCGGTAGTCTCCGGCGGGTGAGCGACGCGGGAGCGCTGCGAGATCCCGTCTGCGGGATGACGGTGGCCGAAGGCCGCGGCCACCGCGCGGAGCACGCGGGCCGGACGTTCGGGTTCTGCTCGGCGCGCTGCCTGGAGAAGTTCCGCGCGAACCCGGAGCAGTACGCGTCGCCGCCGGCGCCGCCCGAGGCCGCGCCGCCCACGCCCGCGGCGCCGCCCGGTGCGCTCTACACCTGCCCGATGCACCCCGAGATCGTGCGCGAGGGGCCGGGCGCGTGTCCGATCTGCGGGATGGCGCTCGAGCTGCTCCACGGGGTCGGCGCGGAGGGCGACCCCGAGCTCGACGACATGACGCGCCGCTTCCGCCTGAGCCTGGCGCTCACCTTGCCCGTGTTCGCGATCGCGATGGGCGAGATGCTCGGGCTGCCGCCTCTCGCGCATGCGCCGCGTCCGGCGCTCGGCTGGGTCGAGCTCGCGCTCGCCACGCCCGTCGTGCTCTTCTGCGGCCGGCCCTTCTTCCAGCGCGGCGCGGCGTCGCTGCGCACGCGACACCTCAACATGTTCAGCTTGATCGCGCTCGGGACGGGCGCGGCGTGGCTCTACAGCGCGCTCGCGACGGTCGCGCCAGGACTCTTCCCCGACTCCTTCCGAGGTCACGACGGGCAGGTGGCGGTCTACTTCGAGGCCGCCGCGGTGATCGTGACCCTGGTGCTGCTCGGCCAGGTGCTCGAGCTGCGCGCGCGCAGCCGGACCGGTGCCGCGATCCGCCTGCTGCTCGGTCTCGCGCCGCGCAGCGCTCGCCGCATCGAGTCGGACGGCCGTGAGCACGACGTGCCGCTCGAGGACGTGCGCGTCGGCGACCGCCTGCGCGTGCGGCCCGGCGAGAAGATCCCGGTCGACGGCGTCGTGCTCGAAGGCGGGAGCGCGGTCGACGAGTCGATGCTGACGGGCGAGCCGATGCCGGTCGCGAAGTCAGCGGGCGACCGCGTGACCGGCGCGACCGTCAACGGCACGGGCTCGCTGGTGTTGCGCGCGGAGCGCGTCGGCGCCGAGTCGCTGCTCGCGCAGATCGTCGAGAGGGTGGCCGCCGCGCAGCGGAGCCGCGCGCCGATCCAGGGCCTCGCCGACACGGTGTCTGGGATCTTCGTGCCGGCGGTGATCGGCGTCGCCACGCTGACCTTCGTGCTGTGGGCCTGGTTCGGTCCCGAGCCGCGCATGGCCTTCGCGCTGATCGCGGCCGTCGGCGTGCTGATCATCGCGTGCCCCTGCGCGCTGGGGCTCGCGACGCCGATGTCGATCCTGGTCGCGACCGGGCGCGCCGCGCTCCAGGGCGTGCTCTTCCGCAACGCCGAGGCGATCGAGCGCCTGCGCGCGGTCGACACGATCGTCGTCGACAAGACCGGCACCTTGACCGAGGGGAAGCCCAGGCTCGTGGAGCTCGTCGCCGCCCCGGGCTCTCGCGATGACGAGCTGCTACGACTCGCGGCGGCGCTCGAGCGCGCGAGCGAGCACCCGCTCGCGCAGGCGATCGCGGCCGGCGCGGCCGAGCGCGGCCTCACGCTGCCCGCCGTCTCGGGCTTCGAGTCGCGCACCGGACGCGGCGTCGTCGGCGAGGCGGACTCGAAGCGGGTCGCCGTCGGCAGCCGGGCGCTGCTCGAAGAGCAGGGCGTCGACCCGGGCTCGCTCGCCGCGCGCGCCGAGCGGCTTCGCGCCGAGGGACACACGGTGATGTTCGTCGCGATCGACGCGAAGCTCGCGGGACTCCTCGGCGTCGCGGACCCGATCAAGGCCTCGACCCCGGAAGCGCTGCGCGGCCTTCGCGACGAGGGCCTGCGCGTCGTACTGCTGACCGGCGACCACGTCGCGACCGCGGAGGCGGTCGGCCGGCGGCTCGGCATCGACGAGGTGATCGCCGAGGTGCTGCCCGATCAGAAGGCCGACGTGGTGCGCCGGCTCCAGCGCGAGGGTCGCGTGGTCGCGATGGCGGGCGACGGACTCAACGACGCGCCCGCGCTCGCGCAGGCGGATGTCGGCATCGCGATGGGCACCGGCACCGACGTCGCGATGGAGAGCGCGGGAGTGACCCTGGTGCGCGGCGACCTGCGCGGCATCGTGCGCGCGCGCCGGCTCTCGCGCGCGACGATGCGGAACATCCGCCAGAACCTCTTCTTCGCCTTCGTCTACAACGCGCTCGGCGTGCCGATCGCGGCGGGCGCGCTCTATCCATGGCTCGGCGTGCGGCTCGATCCGATGATCGCCGCCGCCGCGATGAGCCTCAGCTCGGTGTCGGTGATCGCCAATGCGCTCCGGCTGCGGCGCGCCAGCCCAGGCTAGGCGGCCCGCAGCTCGGCCGGTCCCTCGCGGTGCGGCACCAGCGTCCACCGGCGCGTGTGATACCGCTCCACCGCCGGCCGGTGCGCGATCGAGACGACGCTCGCCTTCGGCAGCCGCTCGGCCAGGATCGCGTAGAGGCGCGCCTCGGTCTCCTCGTCGAGCGCGCCCGTAGCGTCGTCGAGGAAGACCCAGTCGGGCTGGTGGAGCAGCACGCGCGCGAAGGCGAGCCGCTGCTGCTCGCCGGTCGAGAGGCGCTTCTCCCAGTGGTCCGTCTCGTCGAGCCGCGCGATCAGCTCGTCGAGCTCGAAGGTCCGCAGCACCTCGCGGATGCGCGCGTCGGGGAAGCTGCCCTCCGGAGCCGGATACGACACCGCCGCGCGCAGCGTCGCGATCGGCAGGTAGGGCTGCTGAGAGAGGAACATCGAGCGCGCGCCGCGCGGGACCTCGATGCGGCCGTGGCCGAACGGCCAGTGGCCGGCGATCGCGCGGAGCAGCGTCGTCTGCCCGGCGCCGGAAGGGCCGACCACGACGACGTGCTCGCCCGGCGCGACCGCGGCGTCGTCCCCTTCGAGGAGCGCGCGCCCGCTCGGCAGATCGAGGTGCAGGTCGTGCAGGCGCAGCGCGCCGCCGTCACCGGGCTCGACCCGTACGCCGCCCGGCTGCTCGACGCGCTCGCGCGTCGATTCGATCGCGTCCATGAAGGTCAGGAGCCGCTCGATGCTGGCGCGCCACTGCGCGATCTCCTGGTAGGCGTTCACGACCCAGACCAGCGCGCCCGATACCTGCCCGTATGCGATGCCGGTCTGCGCGACGCGTCCGAGCGTCAGCTGCCCGAGGAAGTAGCCCGGCGCTGCGACCAGCAGCGGCACCGCGCTGTTCAGCTGTCCGATGCCGGTCGTGAAGAGCGTCAGGTTCCGCTGCGCGCGGATCAGGTGCCACCAGTTCGAGATCACGCGCGTGAAGCGCTCGCGCGCGCCGAGCCGCTCGCGCTCCTCGCCGTCGGCGAGGCCGACCGCCTCGGCGTTCTCGCGGAAGCGCACCAGCCCGAAGCGGAAGTCGGCCTCGAAGCGCAAGCGGTCGAAGTTGATCGGGACGAGGCGGCGCCCGATGCGGTGGGTGATCCAGCTCGCGACCAGCGCATAGGCGATCGCCACCCACATCATGAAGCCCGGGACGTGGAACTGCGTGCCGCCGAGGCGCAGCGGCCAGTCGCCCGAGAGGCTCCAGAGGAGGCCCGCGAAGGAGACGAGCGTCGCGATCGCCGAGAGCAGCGAAAGCGAGAGGCCGAGCGCGCTGGCCACATAGTTGCGGGCGTCCTCCGCGATGCGCTGGTCGGGGTTGTCGGCCTTTGCGTGCAGGAGCTCCATCTGGCAGCAGGCATGCGGGCTGATCCACTGCTCGAGCAGATGGCCCGTGAGCCAGCTCCGCCAGCGGATCTCGAGCGCCTGGCGCACGTAGATGCGATAGGTCGAGACGAGCACGAACAGCAGCACGATGCCGGCGAAGAGACCGACACCGGCGAAGAAGTCGGAGGCGACGCGGTCCTGGAGCGCGTCGTAGATGCGGCGCTGCGCGTCGGCCAGCTCGAAGGTCCCGTAGACGGTGCCGAACTCGAGCCCGATGGCGAGCGCGAGCAGCAGGCCGCCCTTCACGGCGTCGGGCGAGCGCCAGTACAGGCGCGTCAGACGCCACAGGCGGCGCGCGAAGTTCAGGCCGAAGAGCGGCCGCGTGAATCGCTGCAAGGGTAACTCCTCCGCTTCGGGGCGGCCGTCAGCGCGCCGACTCGGGCCAGAGCGATGCGACGAGCGCTGGATCGGGGCTCTCGACACGCAGTCGCGTCAGCCGGGTGCTGGCGATGCGCCAGCGGCCGTCCGCGCAGCGCCGGTACTCCTCGTGGTAGTGGCCCCAGCCGTCGAGCACGAAGCCCGGCCCGCGCAGCTGGTCGTACATCGCCCAGACGCCGGTCGCCGAGTCGGGTCCCGTGAATTCGATCTCGGGCATGTGGCCGTGGTGCACCGTGATCACGCGCTCGATGAAGCCGCGCACGTAGCGGACGATCGCGTCGCGACCGCGCACGGCGGGCGAGTCCGCGGGGCCGCTCTGCATCGAGCAGTCCTCGCAGAAGACGTCGGCCCAGAGCGCCCACTGCTTCGTGTCCATCAGCCGGAAGTAGCGCGCCTTGAGCTGCTTGATCGCTTCGAGGTCGGCGAGCCGATTCGCATCCATCGCGGACTCCTGGCGGGGCGCACACGGTACTCCGACCGGTCCGCGATCCGCGCGAGTCGATCAAGAGGGACCTTCGTCCGGCCGATCCGAGCCGCTGGGGACGAACCGCGTGCACGATCTGATCCGGGAGTATGCGTCGATCGGCGTCCTCGCCGGTCTGTCCCAGATCACGTATCTTGCGGTGGCGTTCGGCGTCGGCGGCCTGCTCTTCACGCGCGGGCGCCGCTCCGGCGAGTGGACGCAGTGGCTGCTCGGACTGCATCTCGTCCTCTCGATGGGCATCGGCTACCTGCTGACCTGCGCCGGTACGGTCGCGGCGGAGTTCGGCACGGCGATGCCGACGGCGGTCCTCGCCACGGTGCTGACCCTCGGGTACGCATCGTCGTCCGCCGGCCTCACCACGACCCTCCACTTCACGCGCCGCGTGTTCCGGCCGGGGCGCGGCGTCGCCTTCGCCTTCTCCGTCGCGAGCGGAGCCGCGATCTGGATCGGCTGGCTCGGCTACGTGGTCTCCGGCGGCGTCGCGCACGGGCGCTTCGAGGGCACGTGGTACTGGGTGATGACGGTCGGGATGTTCGCGTGCAACGGCTGGGTGGCCTTCGAGCCGCTCCGCTACTACGCGCAGCTCCGGCGCCGCGTGCGACTCGGTCTGTGCGAACCGATCGTGGCCGAGCGCATGCTGCTCTGGGGTCTCGGCTCGGTGGCGCGCGCCTCGATGGTGTTGATGGGTCCCATCACGTCCCGTCATCTCGAGACGCTCGGCGACTCGCAGGTCGCCCGCCTCTCGGCGGGCGCGTCGGTGCTCGTGCTGACGTCGCTGCTCGGGCTGCTGACCGCCGGCTCGTACTGGCTCGCGTTCGAGCCGCCGCGCGCGTACGTGCGCTGGGTCGAGCAGCGCGGCGAGCGCATCCGCGCGTCCGCGACGCGCTGACGCAGTGCGGCGTTCCTGAGGGGCCTTTTCCGTCGGAGGGGTGTGCGATCGCCGCGCGGCGTGCTATGCGAACAGTATGTCGCTCGCGCTCTCTCGGGAGCCCGGCCGACCGCGGGCCTCGACACCGATCTCCCATTTCGCGCTGCGGCGGCTGCTCGACGCCGTCGGCAGACCCCCGATCACCTTCGTGCTGTGGGACGGCGCGGAGATCGGCGCGGAACACGGCGTGGTCGCGCGCGTGCACGTGCGCTCCGCGCTCTCTGGAGCCTGCTGCGCAATCCGAGCCTCGGCTTCGGCGAGGCGTACGCCGACGGGCAGCTCGTCGTCGAGGGCGATCTCGCGCAGACACTCGACGTCGTGTTCCGCTCCTCGCAGCAGGCGCCGGGCATCGCGCGCTACCTGATCGACGCTCTCGGCGCGCGCCGCCGCCGCAACACGCTCTCCCGCTCGCGCGCGAATGTCCACCACCACTACGACCTCGGCAACGAGTTCTACGCGCGCTGGCTCGACGCGGACCTGATCTACACCTGCGCGTACTTCGAGGATCCGCGGCTCTCGCTCGAGCAGGCGCAGCGGGCGAAGCTCGACCACGTCTGCCGCAAGCTGCGGCTACGGCCGGGAGAGCGCGTGCTCGAGGCGGGCTGCGGCTGGGGCGCGCTCGCGCTCCACATGGCCGAGCACTACGGCGTCACGGTGCAGGCCTTCAACGTGTCGTCGGAGCAGATCGTCCACGCGCGCGCCGCGGCGCTGCGCCGCGGCCTGCGCCGCCGGGTCGAGTTCATCGAGGACGACTACCGCAGCGCGCAGGGCCGCTTCGACGCCTTCGTCTCGATCGGCATGCTGGAGCACGTCGGCCGGAGCCACTTTGCGTCGCTCGGCGAACTGGTCGAGCGCCGGCTCGAGCCGGACGGTCGCGGCCTGCTGCACTTCATCGGCCACGCGCGCCCCTGGCGCATGAATCCGTGGATCGAGCGCAACATCTTCCCGGGCGCCTACATCCCCGCACTCTCGGAGGTGCTGCCGCTTCTCGAGCAGCACGGACTCGCCGTGGCCGACGTCGAGAATCTGAGGCGCCACTACGCGCTCACGCTGGAGCACTGGCTGGAGCGCTTCGAGAAGCAGGGCGACTGGGTCGAGTCGCGCTACGACGCGCGCTTCGTGCGGACCTGGC
>Ga0335069_10006831_pt1 | contig 16525 bp, 21 predicted proteins | sample Lox_Sample_11_FD_206714 | JGI IMG/M metagenome (GOLD analysis project Ga0335069, IMG submission 206714) | Soil microbial communities from Loxahatchee National Wildlife Refuge, Florida, United States - Lox_Sample_1.1 | ecosystem: Environmental > Terrestrial > Soil > Wetlands | place: USA...
GCCGACTTGTTTACACTCTGTGGCCATAAGGCTGTCACTCCTTCTTGGCAGATTTTCTTTTCGACAAAAGACTTATGCCAGAAATGACAGCCTTTTTCTATTGCTTAGTGAGATATTCAGGCTAGTGGTTGATTTTGCGGCGGATCACGCCGATGGCGCCAAGCAGTCCCGAGCCTAGCAGGCCAAGTGTGCCCGGTTCAGGAACGGACGAAGTAGCGTAGATTGCAAACGATTCCGAACAATACCCGCCTGGCAGGTCAGCGCTGCAAGGACCGTTGCCGGGGGTCGAGTACCCCCACGAACTTTCCCACGCCACCGAACCCGTGCCGTTACCCAAGGGACCGTCGTTCTCATCCCAGTACACGGGATTACCCGACCCTACCGCCGCGTTTTGCAGTTCGAGGAAATACGTGCCCGCTGCGAGTGCCTGGCTTAGGCTGAAGCTGTCGACAAAGATGTTATAGCCGTAGGCGTTGGTGCCCAGAGACAATGCAGTCAAGCTTGCGCCAGTCCCGGAGGCAACTACAGTGCCGCCCGCGGTGGTATCGGGACCGCCCGACAGAATGCTCCAGTCAACCGTGCCGCCGGAATCGCCGGGGAAGTTCCAGACGCCAAAGGCCACCCCTGTAACGGTGCCGGCTGACGACAGCGTAAACGAGTTCGATACCCTATAACCAAAGTTTATCGTGAACCCGTCGATGCTGCCGTTGACTTCGCCGTTGCAGTAAGCAGAACCCGGGCAGATACTGCTCGCGGATAGGCTGGGCTGTAGGCTGGTGCTCGTTGTTGCAAACGCACCAGTGCTTCCCGCCGACGCCTGCGAGGTGAGCATGACACCCATCAGGGCCAGCATGCACAACAATGTAAGCTTCGTCTTCATTGAGTTTCCCCTCCCGATCAGTTCAATTTGCGACCACGTGCCGAAAAACGGTCGTCTAAATCCAAATTTCCGTTTTAGGCCATAATGGCGAACTACTATATATGCTTTCGGGGTTCCAGCGCAAAATTATTTTTGGGCTGGGCCCAGGGCTCGGGACACGGTCCCGTCCGGCCCAATTCGGGTCCCCCAACTGCTGACCACGGCCTTCCCATCCGGTCTTGTCAGACAACCCTCCGTCCCCTCTCCACTGTGGAGCGATTTTCCAACTCCCACAGCTCCGGCTATCCCGCCCGAAGCGAGAGCCGGGCGGTCGTCGTGACCATACTGCCAAACAACCACTTCGTCAGATGGTTCTCCGCTAATACCAGCCAATAATAGCGGGCATGTTTCACCATACGTCATCCCGCGTCCGGGAGAGAACGGCTCGATTTAGGCGTAAATGCGGTTACCGTAACCGCTGTTCACCTGTAAGTGATTGTGCGACATAGCCGAATTTGGAGAGTTGACACGATTGTCTTGGCTCAGTCTGAACTGGAGAGAAGGCGCTCTCCGTTAGTGAGTATTCCGCCCTTCGGGCGGGGATTTTCAAGGCATTGGGGTCTTTCGATCCGATGAGGATTTGGGAGGCAGCGCAAGAAGCTCGTTCCAGCGCTGCCGATCATCGTCTCGATGAGCCCACCCGGCTATCCCTCGGCGTGGTTGCATCCCTGCAGAGCCCGCTTCCGTTTCACCTGGCGACGTTCATTGTAGCTCCGTAGCTCATGACTTGGAGACCTTTGGTGGCAAAGCGACGTTGGCGGAGCCTCCGCTCGTCGCTCATTTATACAATCGCGTACTGATACAGTGGGTCCTTGCAGTTCTGGCCTTCTGCAAACTCGCTTGGCACGCGCTCCTTTCCCCAGATTGTTTTCCCGGCCCGCTTCGGCTGCTTAAAAAAGTGCTCGTTTCTCTGATCAAAATATCGATCAATTGCGTGTTTAGCGTCCTCCACCGAAGGGTAATCGCTGTTGTGAATGATTGCCTTAGCCATTCCGCTGAATACCGACTCGATCACGTTTAAGAACTGCGCACCAGCAGGCAGCGGGGCAGTTTTCACTACGGGATAACCATCTACTGATGCTTGGCGGTTGATTCTTTCCAGGTGTGCGACCAGCTTCTTCGACACGTGCCATGAGGCCGCGTCCCACGATAGATAGATCGTTCTACAGGTACGGTACTGAGCACGCAAAAGATCCGCCATCTTGATCATTTCGTCGGTGTTCTTCTTGAAAGAGTAGAAATGACTTACCTGGTTCCTCGATAGCTCAAGAGCGGCGGTTAGGATCATCCACCCTTTTGACTTCTGCCACTGCGGAACTACGTATTGCTCCCCCGGGGCGACTCGCTTGATGCCCCCTTTCTGCTTAACGGCGAACGGCCCAAATTCGTCAATCGAGAAAAAGGCTTCATCGGGTCTGAGTTCGGAGAGGATCTTCTTAACGGCCTCTAGTTTAGTGCGGTAGTCGGGATCTTTGCTTGTGAGGACGACGCGAGCACGGCACCACTTGTAACCAGCTTCTTTGATGATTCTACGAATGACATCCTTGCTAAGAGGTTGGTGTTGCTCGCTCAATATTTTCTGAAGATCGACCATTCTCCACGTGGTTCGGTTGATGTTGTGCGCGGCCGGTGGCGAGTGCAATAAGGCGAACACTGCACTTTTTATGCTGTCCTTGTCTGACTTCTTAGTGCTCCGAGAACTCCTGGCAAACAGCAACTTTGTGCCGCCTTCACGAAACAGCTTCCAATAGTTCAGCGATGTCTGCTTGGAGACTTGGAGGAAACAACGGCTTGACGCACAGGTGATACCGCGCAGACGGCCCAGCACGGTCATAGATTTGTTTCGCATCGAGAGCTTTCCTCCGGTGGCCGCTGAAACGAGTGCCTCTAATTCCGATAATGGAACTTCGCCCAGTTCCTTCGTCATGATGTCTAGCGGTAAGGCCCCTTGCAGCACACTACGCATCCACTCGAACGCTCGTTCTCGCCTCTCTCGACCCCGCTGGAAACGCCGAGGTTTTGGGGCAAAGATAGGCTTGATCAGTCGTTCGAGACTTTTCTGAGCGAGCTGTGGCTCTGCTCCGAAGCACAAAACGCGAAGCATTCGCACCGCTTCTCTCTCGGGGAGAGACTTGAGAACCATGTATGTGATCTGAGCCGGATCTTCCGATTCAAATGAAGGTTCCCCCAACCCTTCGCCTTGTGATTTGCGACCTGTTTTCGTATTGGCACTTGCAATCAAACGTGCTCGGCGCACGTAGTCCTTGACGATGGTGTAACCGCCGCCGAACCCGTGCTCCGCTCGCAAACGGTCGAAGATCCGCTGAGCGGTGTGCCGCTGTTTGGCTGGTTTGCTCTGGTCTTCTTCCAGAATCGCGTCGATCACGCCTACCCACGGCCCCAGTGTGGGCCGCTTCGGTGGCTCTTTCCGTCGGTAGCCCGGTGGCAAGGTGAACTTCAACATCTTCCGCACCGTCTGCCAGGAGATCCCTGTTTCCAGCGCCATTCGCCTCTGCGAGACACCTCCTGTCAATACCCGTCGGCGAATCCTAGTCCACTGTGCGATGTCTTTGAACATTTACTGCCTCCTCATACGATGTGACACGGGACCTCATTGCAGCGCCCCGGATTACAGGATTCTCGGGCGGCTTCCTTCCGACGGATCTGCCGTTGATGTCTGGCCGCAGCCAACTTCCGGTCGCGCTCAGCGTGGATCAACTCCTGATGGCCGGCGAGCATGTCCTTCGGCGTGATGTAGCCAATGGCACTGTTCAAGCGGATGCTGTTGTAATGCTCGACGTACGCCTGCACCAAACGCTGCGCATCTTCTAGCGAGAGCGGTGTTCCAGGTCGGATGCATTCGCTTTTCAGCGACTTGTGCCAGCGCTCGATTTTGCCGTTCGATTGCGGATAGTAAGGTGAAGTTCGGACATGCGTCATGCCGGAGATTCGAATGAACTCCTTGAAGTCGCGGGCGATGAACTGCGGCCCGTTGTCCGAGATGATACGCGGCTTTGCCTCCGGGTACTTTTCCTTGGCCCGTTCGAGAATTACCTCGATGTCAGTCTCCCTCATCGACTCTCGCAGGTCCCAATGCACGATAGAACGACTGTACCCATCCAGGACGCTGCATAAGTAATAGAAGGTCCCGCAGACGTTGATATAGGAAACATCGATATGCCAATGTTGATGCGGCTGGAGCGGCTGCTCGAAGCCGGTCCCCTTGCGCGACGGCTTAGCTTTCCAACGGGATAGCAGTCCTGCTTGCTTCAACACCCGCCAAACGCTCGCCGGGCTGACAGCCACAACGTCGGCGTCGAGCATCATGAACGTCAGCCGCCGATAGCCTTCCAATGGATTCTTCAGATGGAAATCGATGATCGCTTCTTTCTCCCATAGCTCCAACCAGAAATCGCGGGGAACCCAACCGTTGTGCTCGTTGACGCAACCGTAGCGCTGCCGCCAGTCATAGAACTTGCTGGCGGTCACGCCCAGCCAGTGAATGAATCGCCCGACGCTGATCTCGGTCTTCTCCGACCAGCGCCGGACAAAATCTACCACTTGGTCCCGCACGTCATGCGGTACCCAGTTGCCGGTTAGAGTTCCCCAAGAGTTTTTTTTAGCGCGATGTGTTCCGCCATCAACTCGGCCAGGACTTCGTCCTTGGTCTGCACCTTCTTCTCCAAGAACTCAATCCGTTTCTGCTTCTCCTCCACCTGGCGGTGGGGCCGCTCCTGGGCCTGAAAGGCAGCCGCTCCGTTCTCGAAGAACTCCTTTTGCCAGCGGTAGAAAACCGTTGGCCGCAGGCCCACTTCCTCACACAGGTCCGAGACGGGCACCTTGTCCAAAAGGTGCCGCCTCAAAATGGCCACCTTCTCTTCTGCGCTGTAATGCTTTTTTGCCTTCCTCATACGTTCGCTCCGCTATCTTAACGGAGGAACGCTCTCTCCATTTCCATCTGAGGCGGGACACGATGTTGACAGATAACCGGACTTACGAGGTTCTGGACACAGCCGAGTTAGCAAAGCGATGGCACGTCCCTGAGAGTTGGATTCGGGAGCAAACCCGCTGCCGAGCCGCCGACCCTTTGCCTTGCGTTCGTCTTGGGCGCTATGTGCGTTTCGAGTGGGACAGCCCCAAGCTGGTCGCATGGTGGGCGAAACGGCGGACGCAATGAATCGGACTGAGGGAGAAATTGGGTTATGGGTCTTTATTGCTTGGAGGCTCCTATGACGCACATGTGCGCTAAATGGCACACTTGGCGAGACAGGGCAGCAAAATCATTTATCGGGACAGCGATTATCATCTGCATCATTGTGCTCGCTGCAAGCGGAATACTTCTTGTAGTCCTCTCGCGGGTCGAGATACATGCAAAATTCAGTCCAATGCGCACAACCAAAAATATCCTTGTAATCGATACGTCCAAAGACATACAGAGTTTTATTGACCTTGAGGTCATCAAGGGCCGCTTGGGTGAGTTTGTCCGTGGCGCTTCCATGATAGGGGTAAATCGTAATGAGCCTACTCGCTCCCGGTGCCAAGATCCCCCTACCTACTCGCCTGATTTGGCTCAACTTGCTAAATTGGGGTGGCCCTCCCTTTGCTACGGGATCGCCCATGACAGCGGAACGAAGGTTCTTGGCAAAAGTTTTCCCAGTGTTCTTCATTTCCACGAGAATTGCGAATGGCCTATCAGCCTCTGGAGACCCGTCGATGCCGACCTCGGCAACCCATGCCCTCTGATCCAAACGCAGTTGCTCGACAGTAATCTGATAGGACTTTTTGAAGTTGTCTTGCGAATCAGACAGCGCAGATTGGGCAATCTTTTGTTGTGCTGTGATAGAAGCGGAATTATCGAGCTTCGCTTGCTCAATAGCATCGTAGGCCGCCTTAGCAGCCTTTTTGGCGGCATTGGCTTGTCGAGCGGCGTAGAACGTATAGAACCCAGTGATGAAGACCAAGAGAATCGCACACGCTGCCTCAATCCATATTGGTGCTTTGTGGAGATAGCGGCGGCACTTTCGCTTTCTGCGCTGGCGCTTTTTCTCTTTGTCTGCGGCGGTGTTGTCGATGATTGGCGGTGGTACTGGAGGCTCGCCTGTTGGACTGGCAGCGGGGCTTCGGTTGCCCTCTGCTGGAAACTCATTCATGTGGCGCTCGCTTATCGCTGTTGGTTTGGATAAGGTTGTGTGTATGAAAGCAGAATACAAAGAAGGCCCGGAAGCAAGCGAAAACTTCGAAAAGTTGGCGAAGGCTGTTCTTCGGGCAGGAAACCCGAAGAAACAGCCCAAGAAGAAGGCGGCTAAACGCCGCAAAACGTCCGGCAAGAACGCGGGTTAGAACGGTTCCTCTTGCCCCGTCCCTGCCGCTGGATGGTGGAGCGCGGCAACCTGTTTGCCTGTCAGTTGGCGTAAGTGAGGAGCTTCCCATTGTTGCAATTCTCTGATTTTCTCTCTTGACATCTAACGTAGCGGTACGTATGATAAAGAATATGAGAGCCAAGAAGAACCCGAACGCGGTAGCACTTGGGAAACTGGGCGGAAAGGCGCGGGCTGCGAGTCTGTCTGCGACGGAACGCTCGGAGGCCGCCAGCAAAGCTGGGAAGGCCCGCAGCGAGAAGTTGTCGGCTGCCGAACGCTCCCGTATAGCAAAGCTGGCAGTACAAGCCCGTGAGCGGAAACGTAAACAAGAGAAACGTGACAGGAAGGGAGGAAATTGAGATGAAGCGTAAGCGAGACCAGTCGGGCCAGATATTCAAAAGGCACGGCAGTTGGTACGTGCGCTTTTACGAGAGCCGAGTTATCGAGGGCGAAGTGAAGCGCATTAGGCTGGCAAAACGTTTGGGCGAAGTGACAACACGGGGGAAGCGTCCGCCTGCCGAAGTTGAAAAACAGGCAGATGAACTTATTTCCACTGTCAACCGCCCGCAACTGATACCCGAGAATGTGGTCACACTCAGGGATTTCGTGGAACGGGTTTACTTTCCTAGAATCGAGCCTCGGATGCGTCCATCCACGTTGAAGGGCTATCGGGACATCTGGGGCAATCACCTCAAGCCTCGCTGCGCACAGGTTTGGGTAAAGGACGTGAAGACCTATCACGTACAGCAATGGCTGGACGACATTGCACAACCTGGAACGCTGAGCAGACGGTCACTCCAGCACATCAAGTGCTCTCTGAGCGCAATTTTTAAGCTGGCGAAACAGCAAGGGTACTTTGTGGGAGAGAACCCCGTCCGAGATACTGCGGTCGCTCCAAGCGCCAAAGAACCGCAGCAAACGTATGCCTACAGCTTGGATGAGATCAGGGCCATACTTGCTGTGCTCCCTGACCCCGCAGCGACCATCTTCGCCACTGCCGCCTTCACGGGGTTACGCCGAGGAGAGATTCGCGGGATGCGATGGGAGGATTATCGGGATGGGGAAATCCACGTAACGCAGTCGGTGTGGGAGGGACACACGACCGAACCGAAAACCTTTCAGAGCCGGGGGGCGGTGCCGATCATTCGCCCACTTGCGAGGATGTTGGAGGGGCATCGGATGCGCTGCGGGAATCCTGAGTCCGGCCCGATCTTCGCTGCCAGCAACGGCAAGCCGGTCAGCATGAACAATGTTCTGGGACGTGCGATTCTGCCCGCTCTCAGAAAGGCTAAGTTGGACTCGGTGTGGCACGGTTGGCACGCTGCCCGGCGGGGCTTGGGGGAGCAACTTGTACGCTCTCGGCATCCCTGAAAAAACCATTCAGGCGATTCTACGTCACGCGAACGTGAGCACCACGAACACGTACTACATCAAGACCGCACCAGCCGATGCAATGGCGGCAATGGCGAAGTTGGAAAGCGCCGTCCCGCAATTGGGCAACGATTGGGCAACAGAAACGACGGATTCGCAACTCCCCGTTGCGGTAAACTAAGGTAGTCCAACCTGTTACGACGAGTGGCCCTGTAGCTCAGATGGATAGAGCAGCGGTTTCCTAAACCGTTGGTCGGCAGTTCGACTCTGCCCAGGGCCTCCACCCTAACTCACTGAAATCGCTAGGAATGCCGACAGAGGATGTCGGGCGATTTCGGGATTCTGTTGACACTTAGTTGACACTTAAGGAATCAGGCAGCGCCTGCTCCAGTTTTGCCATCGCATCCGTGACCTGTTGCGGGGCGGTCTTGATGTAGTACGTGTTCGTGGTGCTCACGTTCGCGTGTCTCAAGATGTCCTGTATCGCCTTCTCAGGAACACCCAGAGCGTAGAGGTTGCTACCTAGCCCGCGCCGTGCTGCGTGCCAACCGTGCCACTCGGGGCGCGATGCGTCCCGCTTGAATACGTGGTCTGCGTCCGCATGATGCGCCCTGTCCTTCCGGCAGTGCTCACAGCGGTCCAGGGCGGGCAGAATTTCCCGATGTAACAGGTTGTTGAGGTTTATCGGATTGCCGCTCTGATTGGCGAACATCGGCCCACTCTGCGGATTACCCCGGCGCATCCGGTACAAGTCCAAGCGATCAGCGAGTTGCTTGATAACAGGCACAGCGCCCCTGCTTCGCCTTGTCTTGGGTTCATTGACCTGCCCTTCCCATATTGCCCGTGTCACTCTCAGATAGCCGTCTTGGTAGTTTTCCCAAAGCAGCCCTTGCAGTTTGCTCCGGCGCAAGCCCGCGTAGGCGGCAACCGCAAAAGCCGTCGCGGATGTCTCAGGGAGATGCAAAAGCACTGACTGAATCTCGTCCAAGTCGTAGGCATACGTTTCTTGCGGTTCTGCTGCCTTTGGGCTAATCGCCGTATCGCGGACGGGGTTCTCTCCCATGTAATAGCCCTGCTGCTTTGCCAGCTTGAAAACGGCGCTGATGAACGTCTTGATGTGCCTCAGGGAGTTGCGTCCCAACGTGCCGGGCTTGGACATGGAATCCATCCAGCCCTGAACGTGGAACGTGCGAACGTCTTTCAGCCAATCGCCAGCGCAACGAGCGGCGACGTGGTTTTCCCAGATGTCGCGGTATCCCTTGAGGGTTGAGGGACGCTTGTGCTGTGCGATGTGCGGGAAGTAAACGCGCTCCACAAAGTCCCTGATCGTCAAAACGCGATCTGGAGTCGCGTTGGTTACGTTGGCAGCCCTCACGATTGCTTGGGCCTGATCTTCGATTGACTTTGGCGGACGCTTGCCGCGTGTCGTTACAGGTTCGATCTGTGTAGCTATGCGGACGTGTTCAACCGCCCCGTTGACCACACGATCCTCGAAGTAACGCACGTACCAATTGCCGCGTGCCTTGTATATGGTTCCGTTCTGTTCACGTTTGCGTTTCACTTTACCCTTCCCTTTCCTTGAAGCCTCCGCTTGCGTTCGCGGGCTTCAACAGCGAGCTTGGCGATGCGTCTCCGATCTGCAGCCGAGAGACTCCTATTCCGTTCCGCTGCGCCTTTCTTGGCAATCGCTTTGCGTTCCGCCGCTGACAGCTTCGCTGCCCTCGCCTTCCCGCCCAAGCTGCCGAGTCTTACTGCATTCGGGTTCTTCTTCTTCGCCATGTCCCTGATTATCTCGCTTAGCGCTAAGCCAGTTAAGGGAGAAATTGAGAGAATCTCACATACTTCAACGGACAGTGCAGAATTTTCACCGTCGCCCTGGTTCATTGTGTCCGCCGTTTCGCCCACCATGCGACCAGCTTTGGGCTGTCCCACTCGAATCGCACATAGCGCCCAAGGCGAACGCAAGGCAGAGGATCAGCCGCCCGGTTGCGGGTTTGCTCTCGAACCCAACTCTCCGGGACGTGCCAACGCTTTGCCAACTCGCTAGCATCCAGAACCTCGAAAGTCTGTTTATCTGTCAACATCGTGTCAACGCTCCAAATTCGGCTTTGTCGCACAATCACTTACAGGTGAACAGCGGTTACGGTAACCGCAGTTCTCGTTTCTGCCAGCGGGACTGACAGGCTTTGACCCCTGCCAGCCCCGCTCCGGGTAGTCGTGCTTGTGGTCACTACCCAAGCTCATCAATTCCTCGTCCAGGCGCTTCTGAAAGAAACAACTACAGCCGCGCTGCTTCGCGCCCCTGCCACGGGTGTGTTCTCCGTGTTGCTGTGTTGGTCGGTTGAAGAGGTTGCATGTGTTCTCTGTGTTCAAGTGTTAGAGGGTTGTGGGTTAGAGGGTTGAGAGGTTGTCGTGCCCCGCTTGCACAGGTGAATCTCTCTCACGATGCTGTACCAGTGTTCGGGAGCACGAGGCTTGCCTTCCCGATCCAGCTTGACGGTCACAACTTCGATGTCGTAGCGAACGCCGATAAAGATTTCCATGCCTGCTTCGAGCGATGGCGGCTGGTCGCCGTTCACTTCCACATACAACCGCCGGAAACGGCTCTGCGGCCCCGCGTAGGGCCGTTCCGGGTTCTTGCCCAGCCCGAGAAACGCGCAGAGCCGCCCCGTGTAAGGGCGGCCCGTGTAGTTCTCCGGCCCAAGCACCAGCCGGGCAATCCACTTTCGCCACTGGCGAGCCCAAGCGAACGTCGCCTCAGAGCAGACGGCGACATAGGAGCCGGGGTCAAGGAACGGAAACGGCTCAGACAGGGAGATAGATAGCGGCCGTTTTCCGGCAGGACGACCTGATGGGTCACTTCCAGCCTCCGAATGCGTTCTGGCGCTCACAGTGCCCTTCCTGCTGCAGTCCGAAGCCGCGTAATTTGCTTTTCGATCTGAGCAGGGGAGAGCTGCCGTTTCCGGCGCACTCCCGCTGCCCTGATCGCGGCCTTCTCTTGTTCGGGACTGCTCGGGTCGAAATACGCCGCTCCTTCGCGGTCGCCGTCCTGAACCACTACAAATCCGAGCCGGACCAACCGCGTTCGGGTGACACGCCAGTACTGCTTGCGGGGTGTAGACGGGATAACGATTACGCCGAGGTGCTGGTCGTCGTATTCGTAGATGTGGCCGAGTTTGCCGAGAGCGATCAAGGTGCCATCGGCGTCAATGCGCGTCTTCAATCGCTCTCGGGCCGAGAAATCCTGCAGATGGTTGCTGACGTTGGGCGACTGCTTCACTGCCGATCTCCATCGCGCTCAGGGTCAAACAGTAGCCAGTAGCGGGAGTGCAGGACTCCCTTGATGCTCTCAAGCTCATTTATGACCTTGAAGCCAAGGTCGCGGATTTCTTTCATTCGTGCGCCGTGCTGGGCAATTCCGAGATGCATGATTTCAGGCAATTCGAGTGCCTTGCCCTCGTCGCGCCGCTCTCGCAGCTTGGCGATCAGCAGTTCTGTCTGCGTGGGTCGTTGCCAGAGTCCGCCAGTCATTGCGCACCAAATCCTTTCTCAGGGTGGCTTGCAAGACGGCGTGAGTTTGGTGCAAACTGTTTTCGATACACGAGCAGTTCCTTTCTCCCCCGGTCACAGTCGGGGGATTCTTTTAGGTGGACAATCGGTCAGTTTTGTTGCAGCTTGGCACTCCAGCGCAAGCTCGATCCGCTTCGAGAAATGTTCGGAGATGGCGGACCTCGATAACGGTTCTGCGGCCCACCTTCGTCGCTGGTAGTTCGTTAGCTCGGATGTAGTTTTGGATTGTGCGGACGGAAACCCCGATCATCTCGGCGGCTTCGCCAGGACTAACTGCTAATCGCTCGATTCGCTGTCTCATGCGCGAATCATCGTGCACCTGCATGAATGTTGGGAGAGGAGAAATCGCGTGAACAGCGGATGCGGCGATTTTTCCGCAGTTCAGACATGCCGGAGAGATGATTCTTACTTACTACGTGTTGCGGCAGCACGCTTGGCAGCGGCGCGAAGGCTGCCCATTCCTTTGGGGGATGTCAACTCGTGGTATTTGACCAGCTTTCGCAATCTATCGCGGTTGAATCCACTGTCCCGAAGCGCCGCCTGAAGCAGAGTTGAGAGCCTGTTCCAATGCGGGCTCCCGGTATGGTGTTCGACAAACCTAACTAAACCAATGATGTCGCGTGTTTGCGGCTTGGTGCGATGCCGCAGCGGAGTCGGGCGAATATATTGCTCATCGTAAGCCGCCTGTTCGATCAGAGTGTTTGCGTACACTTTCAGTTCTTCGATTGGAGGTTGAGGAAACGGAAGGCGCGAGAATCCAAACTGTTGGAGCTTTTCAACATCCTTCGCCAGCCGCTCTGTCATTTGTTGAACTGACTTGGCTGAGCGTCTAAACTCGCGAACTTTGGCTGCCGGAACGACATAACCAGGCGCGGCAATGCGAATCTGAGGCCTTGGTGAGTCATCAATCTCAGGTTTGGAAATGATCCAAAGTAAGTGCAAGACCAGGCGGTGGAATTGTTCCCGGTCACCGGAAGTAGGTTTCAGAGCTTTAAGCGCCGCCTTCTGCTTGGCCGTTTCTAACTCGAAGACGTATGAAGAACCCGACTGTTGCACTAGCGTCACCCTTCCGTGACCTTCCCGCTTTATGGGGTGACCTGGAAGGCGGGACGGGAAGGCATCCCGCCTTATCGCCGCCGATGATCAGTCAGCAGCTATCCGGCTGAGAAGATTCTAGCGCGAGGCAGACTGCCGTTGCTGCAGGCGGCTGCAAGGTGAGGGCTCATGGGTAATTGGCTTTGGCTCGGCCAATACATAAGCCCGCTATCCCACCGGGGTATACCCCTTACAGGCTTGGTCTCCGATACCGAAGACCCATCGCTCGGGCGGAACTACCGCCCGTGGGCATGATGGTTACTTTCGTGAGTCAGTCTGCACGTTGTCACTTGCTTTCGATCACAGGAGCCGTAAGTCTTGAGATGCGCCACATTCTCCGAGAAGGATGGCGTTCACAGTTGAATCCAGGGAAGTACAGGTGGTAGGCAGTATTGCTTTTGTTCCCATGACTTGGCTCGCGGTGAGAGCAAGCCGATTGGCAATGCGCGTTGGGGTCGTTCTCTTGGACGGGAGAGCGGCCCCACGGATGTTCCCAACGTGCCATCAATGGATGCGCCGACAATGTGCCCGAACTGTGGAACGGAATCAATTGAGCCGACGTTTCTATACGCGACTCTGTCAGTTTCGCTGGTCACCGCGATCCAGTAAAGGAAAGCGCGTGCGAATCTTAGGAATCCTTGCAGGAGTGTCGTGCCTTGTGTTGCTGGCGGCTTGCGGAGGCAGCGGCGGCAGCAGCAGCAGCAGCAGCAGCGGCACTCCCGCAACACCTACAATTACCCTGGTGACCGTGAGTTGTTCGCCGACCCCGATTCAATCATTGCAGACCAGCCAATGCACGGCTTTGGTTTCGGGCACGGGCAACTTCAGTTCAACCGAGATATGGACTGCCAGCGGTGGCGGAACGATTAACGCATCCTCCGGCCTCTTCACTGCGGCCGCCGTGCGCTCCAGCACTCAGGTCACAATCACGGCCACCTCGGCGCAGGACTTGACCAAGAGCGGTTCCACTGGATTGACAGTTACCGCCCAGATCCCACATGCGGTTGACCTATCTTGGGTTGCCAGCAACTCGCCCGCCGTGGCGGGTTACAACGCCTACCGTTCCACCGTCTCGGGCGGACCGTACACGAAGCTCAATTCCAGCTTGATTGCGAACACCAGCTACACCGACCAGATGGTGCAGAGTGGCCATACCTATTATTACGTAGCCTCGGCGGTCGACTCACAAGGTCTGGAGAGCATTTACTCAAACGAAGCTGTCGTTAGCGTCCCATGACCGACTGCATTCCTGTCCGACTGAGGAGGCTCTGAACTACCCCCAGCCGACCCACTTTTGCCCCACGAAAGTGCTTGAGTGTCTCCAGCGATTCGGCATAAGCTGAGGGTATGAATCCTGAGATCACGAACCAAACACCTAAGCGGCGCACACTCCCCGAAGCGGCGAAGCCCTATCGCTGGAAGAAGGGCGGGCCAAGCCCGAATCCAGGCGGTAGGCCACGGACGGCGCATATCTCTCAAGCGTTACGAGCTGTGCTGGAGAGCGGCGAAGCGGTGCGGTTGGCGTCCGAGTTGGTTGCGCTCGCGGCAGGTCGCAAGAAAGGTACTGCCGTGCAAATCGCTGCTCTGCGCGAGATTGCAGACCGGACGGAAGGGAAAGCCCAACAAACGGTAGAGGTGGATGCCGATTTCCATTCCAGCCTCGCGGAACGTATCGCAGCGGCGCGCAAGCGCATGATCGAACCCATTGGAGAGAAGATTACTCTCTGAACACGTGACCCTAAATTAGAGACAAAGGGCGGGACCGTGAAAATGAGGATGTTCTGTCTGCTTTCGTTATTGCCATTCGTAGGCTGTGGCTACATTCCTGACCACGCCCATAGCGCCCCTAAGAGCGTAGAAGCTGACGGAACGCATTACTTGGCCTGCGAAGGCATGATTCTGGTTTACAGTCCTTCTAAAGAGGTCGCCAGCGCCTCATCAAAGACCTACGAAATTGAATTTACCGACGACTACGGAAAGCCCGTAGACCTCAAGCTAGTAGGCTCCTACATGATCACAGATGCTCCGAGCGATGCTCACTACGCGATGTCTGATTACGCAAATCCTGCAAACATGACAACCGCGTACTCAAACGGGACACCATTCACGCCGGGTGTGATTGTTCTGTGGGGTGACAAAGGGTCTTTGGGTAGAGCCAAGTGGAAGGGGCCTGGGGAATGGCTGCCTGTACCGTGTCAGTAGTAATGCTTTAGCGAAACGAGTCACGCGCCGATTCGTTCGACGGTCACTGTGATCTTCGAGTCTTGTTCTATCTTCTCCACCCACAGACGGAGATGCTTGCCCAGCAGTTCGTAGGCTCGAAGCTTGTCGGCGTGTTTGGCTGTGGTGTCATCGGCGATGGCCCGGATTCCCTCTAGGACGTATCTCTCTGTGATCCCGCACATTTCGGCCCGACGCAGTAATTCCGCGTCAATTGCACCCTTAATCTCAGGAATTGTTAACAGGCGGGAAGCAGCGGCGGCGGCGGATTTCCCGCTGTAACCCGCCAGAATTGCGGACTTTGTACCGTTTCCGGTTTCCAGATAATGGCGAATGAAAGCCTGGTGACGGGGCTTCGGTTTTTGGGCTTTGGCACGAGGGGTTCGTGAAGGTGGGAGCAAGATTCCTGCAAGGTCATGTGAAGGTGTAGCGCTCACAGGCTGATTCTAGCGCAACTCTCGACGGGTCACCCAGCCCCAACCCGAGCGCTCAGCCGGGATTACCTTCCAGTTGGCGATGTCGCAACACTTACCGTGATCAGCTCCCAGCAGTCCAAGAGTAGGTATTCGGATTCCGTGGAACTGCAGAATTTTGCGGTAACCATTCTGCCTATTACCTGCTAACCATCATTCTTTTCAATGGCTAACAGTGGTGACAAACGTGCTAGTACGAAAACAAATATTTCGCGTTACGGGTCCATCCATCTCCCAATTCAGATTCCGAGAAAGGTGCGCAAAGGTAAGACCATGCTCAACAAAACTCTAACAATGTGGTTATTGGCCGCGATGCTGGCCGGAGCGGTTGTCCAGGCAAACGCAGGAAATATCGTAGTGGATCCGGGTTTTGAAAACGGCACCCCTGGCTCTTACACGGGGGATATGGGAGACGGCTGGTTTGTTGCGGCTGGCACTGGCGCTATCTGCAACAATTCTGGCGCCGGCTGCGGCAGCGCCGGTGTTGCCCATGCAGGAACTCAAATGGCCTTTCTGGATTGGAGCAATACCTTCAATACGATCACTCAGACTCTGGCCACAGTCATAGGCGAGACCTATACGATCTCCTACTTTGTGGCCGGTACGCAACCGAACTTCCTTGAGGTCACGTTCGGTAGTTCAACTTTGTTCAATGGAACCTCTCCGACTAACGGCGTCAGTTCTCCGAGCGACTACGTGCAGTACACCTTCAATTCCACCGCAACCTCGACGAGCACGGTGTTGGCCTTCTCAGGCCAACGCACAGTGGGAGGTGAAGTGCTCCTCGACGATGTCAGCGTGACCGCCAGTAGCGTTCCTGAGCCATCGAGCCTGCTGCTGGTCGGCAGCGGCATGGCGGGTATCATTGGGGTCGTTCGCAGCAAGATGAATGGCTAGGCGTACAGATCAGCGTTTCTAAAGCCGCTCTGTAGGGGACCTTGTTCGTGTGATAACTGTCGACATCAGGCCATGTCGAACCCTAACCCGAACGGGCTGCTCAGCCGGATTAACTGCGACATGGGGATATCTCAACAACTATCCGAGGAACACCAGAAACAGGCCAGTGTCCGGCTAGCGACATTCCGACTACTGCACGACATGCTCCGCCCGGCCATAGCCGGGCTAGAACAGCGATCCTCGATTGAGAGGCACTCAGCAACTTGAGTGTGCTTTGCCGACCGGACCGTCGCTGTTTGGCCTAAACCGCCCTACCAAGGAGAATATCTGGGCGCTGGAGGCCCCTGAAGGGTACACAGTATCTGGCGACTGGGAGCGAAAACGGAAATTCTGGTCAACCGCAGTTCGGGAATATGCAGTCGATTTTCCCGCCCCAAGGGGGTTTTGGCCTTGCCGCTCAATCACGGCTGGCTTTCATTGTAGTGGCACAATTTTGCCATTTGGTGATCTCGCATGTGAAATCTTTTGCACATCACAATTGAGGGAGTTCTAGTAGTATGTCTATTATCAATGGCTTAAGTCGCTCCTACTTTGGCTGTACAATTGCAGCATCCACCCCA
>Ga0335069_10006832_pt1 | contig 16525 bp, 16 predicted proteins | sample Lox_Sample_11_FD_206714 | JGI IMG/M metagenome (GOLD analysis project Ga0335069, IMG submission 206714) | Soil microbial communities from Loxahatchee National Wildlife Refuge, Florida, United States - Lox_Sample_1.1 | ecosystem: Environmental > Terrestrial > Soil > Wetlands | place: USA...
TTGAGATTAATTGTCGTTAACCAAATTTTTAAAGTTCTCGTAAATCTTCAGCCCGGCGGCCTGGCTCTTTTCCGGGTGGAATTGGGTGCCGAACACGTTTTTCTCCCAGACCATGCAGGTGAAGTCCACGCCATAATTGCATTGGGCAGCGACGATCGCCTGGTTTTCGGGCACCACGTAATAGGAATGCACGAAATAGAGATACTCGCCTTCCTTCAAATCCTTCAGCAAGGGGTTACCGGTCTTTTTGATCTGGATCTGGTTCCAACCCATGTGGGGGATTTTCTGGTCACCCTTGAAGCGCACCACTCGGCCGGGGAAAACGCCTAAACCCTTGGAGACACCGAATTCCTCGCTCTCCGCGAAGAGCATCTGGAGTCCCACGCAAACCCCCAGGAAGGGCTTACCCGAGGCGATGTAGGCCGTGATGGCCTTGGCCAGTTCGGAGCGGTGCATGGCGTCCATGGAATCCTTGAAGGCGCCCACGCCCGGCAGGACCACGCCGTCGGATTTTTCCACGTCACGCCAATCCGAGGTCACGCGCGTCTCAGCCCCGACCTTTTCCAGGGCCTTGGCCACGCTGTGCAGGTTGCCGACTCCATAATCCACGACGGAAATCATGTTAAACCTCAAAAATAAATGTTAACCACCAAGACACCAAGGGCACCAAGAAAGAGAAAATAAATTTGTTCCTAAAAATCCTTGGTTTAGCTTGCCTTGGTGAACTTGGTGCCTTGGTGGTTCAACAGGGTTTAAAGATTGCCTTTGGTTGACGGAACGCCCTTCACCTTGGCGTCGGGAGCCGTCGCCATCTTGAGCGCCCGGGCGAAGCTTTTAAAGGCGGCCTCCACGATATGATGGCTGTTGCGGCCGTGGATAGCCTCCAAGTGCAGGTTGAACTTGCCGTTGTCGGTGGCGGCCTTGAAGAAATCCTCCACCAACTCGGTGTCGAAGGTCCCGATGCGCTTCTTGGTATTCAGGTTCAGGGCGAAGTTCATGTAACTGCGCCCGCTCAAGTCCACGACGCACCGGACCAGCGCCTCGTCCAAAGGCACGTAAAAGAAGCCATAGCGGCTGATGCCCGCCTTGTCGCCCAGGGCCTTTTCCAGCGCCGTGCCCAGGCAAATGCCGATGTCCTCCACCGTATGATGGTCATCCACTTGGGTGTCGCCGGCGGCCTTGACGGTGAGATCGAACCCGCTGTGCTTGCTGAAGGCTTCCAACATGTGGGAAAGGAAGGGCACGGGCGTTTTCACCTGGGGTTTGCCCGAGCCATCCAAATTTAAGGTCAACTGGATGTTGGTTTCTTTGGTCTTTCGGTTGATGGTGGCGGTGCGCTTGCCCATAAAAGTCTCCCAAAATTAAAGGAGCTCGTTGAGCCCCGTTAAAAGCCGGCTATTCTGCCCGGCCGTTCCCACTGTTATCCTCAAAGCGTTCCGAAGCCTTAGGTGGGGGAAGTATCTTACCAAAACACCCTTCTTTTTGAGATTTTTGTAAATTTCCTCGGCTTGAAGGCGCTCCGGGCATTCCGCCAGGAAGAAATTGGCTTGGCTGTCGGTCACCCGAAATCCCACGTTCCGGAGGGCTTCGATGAGGCTGTTCCGCTCGAAGCGGATTTTCTCGACGTTGCGCTTCATATCCTTCAGTCCCTCGGGACTTAAGGCCGCGAGTCCGATAGCCTGGGTGACGCGGTTCACGTTGTAGGAGTCTTTCACTTTCATCAATTGGGCGATCACGTCCGGGTTGCCAAAGGTATAGCCCAGCCGCGCCCCCGCCAAAGAAAAGGATTTCGACATGGTCCGAAGGATCAGGACATTGGGGCATTGACGGGCCAGGTCCAGGCAGTTCTTGTCGGCAAAATCCACGTAAGCCTCGTCAATCAACACCAAACCCATGGCTTTTTTGCAGAAGGATTTCATATCCGCCATCGGGAAGCAGTTCCCTACCGGCGGATTAGGATAACCCCAAAGGGTAAGACGGGCAATCTGGGAGAACTTTCTGAAGTCTAAACCCCAATCCTGATCCAGCTTCACTTCCTTGGTCCGAGCCTCACGGATTTGAGCCAGTATTGGGTAAAGGCTGTAAGTGATGTCGGGATACTGGACCAAGTCGCCTTTCCCCAACGAGGCGTTGAACAAGAGGGAGAGGATTTCATCCGACCCATTCCCCACCAGGATTCCCCCGACCGGCCAGCGGTAAACCTTGGATAAGGCTTGTCGCAGGGTGTCAGCGGCGGGTTCGGGGTAAAGGCGCAGGCGGGCATCAGCGGCTTGCCGGACGGCTTTAAGGACCTCGCCCGAGGGCGGGAAAGGATTCTCGTTCGTATTGAGCTTGACGACATTGGGGTCTTTGGGTTGTTCGCCGGGAACGTAGCCCTTCATCTTGAGGATAGCGGGGCGGAACCAGTTTTGAAGTCGGTTGGATTTCATGGAAATTCCAAATTCTCAGATGTTCTTGGTGACCTTGGTGGCTTGGTGGTTCAACCGTTGTTGTCTTTGCCGAGCCGGAACATCACGCTTTGGGCATGGGCGCCCAGGCCCTCTTCCTCAGCGAAGTCCACAGTAGGTTTGCCAAGGGCCTTTAATCCGGGCTTTTTCATCTCAAGCATGTTGGTGCGCTTGAGGAAATCAAACACGGAGAGACCGGAAGAGAACCGGGCCGTACCGCCCGTGGGAAGCACGTGGTTGGTGCCGGCCGTGTAATCCCCGAAGGCCTCAGGGGTCATCGGCCCGATGAAGATGGCCCCCGCGTGGCGGAGGTCCGGCATCCAATTGCGGGCGTCCTTGGCGAGAATTTCCAGGTGCTCGGGCGCGAACCGATTGGAGAATTCCTCGGCTTGTTGGCGGTTCCTCACCACGATAACCGCGCCACGGCTTTTGATGGAATCCGCCGCGATTTGCTCCCGTTCCAAAAGTTCCAACTGCAATTCCACTTCCTTGGCGACCTCCTGGGCGTATTTCGCCGAAGGGGTGACGAGGAGCGGCATGGCCATTTCATCGTGTTCGGCCTGGGCCAAGAGGTCCGCCGCCGCCCAGGCGGCGGGCACCGTGCCGTCGGCCAGGATGAGAACCTCGCTGGGTCCGGGAAACCCGTCAATGCCGACTTGGCCGAAAACCCTTCGCTTGGCCAGGGCCACGAAGAGATTGCCGGGGCCGGTGATCTTGTCCACCGCCGGGACCGACTTGGTGCCGTAAGCCAGGGCCGCAATGGCCTGGGCGCCGCCGATCTTAAGGACAACGTCCGCTCTCGCGAAATAGGCGGCCGCTAGGACAATGGGGTTCACTTTGCCGTCTTTCTTGACCGGCGTGACCAGGACGACCTGCTTCACCCCGGCCACCTTGGCGGGGATAACGTTCATGATGACCGAAGAGGGATAGGCGGCCAAACCGCCCGGCACGTAAAGCCCCACCCGGTCAATGGGGGTCCAGCGCTGCCCCAAGCCCATTTGGGAGCTGTTATGGAACCAGCGGGAAGGTTTTTCCTTGGTGTGGAAGGCCCGGACGTTGCGGATGGCGGTCTTGATCGCCACTTCCATGGGAAATTCCAGGTGGTTCAATGCCTGTTGGATCTCAGCCTTGGTCACTCGGATGTTTTTGGCGTTTGCCGCGAACCCGTCAAATTTACGGGTATAGCCGAATAAGGCGCTATCGCCCTTCTTCCGCACGTCTTCCACAATGCGGTCCACGGCCTGCTCCGGCGTCAACTCACGTCCGAAGACCTTCTTGGTGAGTGACGCGCGGCTTCCCGCGCCCTTGAGAACCAGTAACGGTTCCCGGGCGATAAGCTTTTCGACCGACTTACGATCTTTTGATTTGGAGTAATTTAGAACTCGCATAAAAATCCTTTAATCGATCCGATGAATGTCCGCGCCGAGGGCCGAGAGTTTCTGCTCGATTTTCTCATATCCACGGTCCAAATGGTAAATGCGCTGGACTAGGGTTTCACCTTGGGCCACCAGGCCCGCCAAGATGAGGGCCGCGCTGGCCCGCAGGTCCGAGGCCATCACCGGAGCGCCTGTCAGCTTCTCCACGCCCTTCACCACCGCGTGGCTGCGGTCGATGTTGATATCGGCGCCCATGCGGTTCATCTCGAAAACATGCATAAAGCGGTTTTCCCAAATAGTTTCCGTCACGATGCTGATGCCGGGCACCACCGCCAAAAGGGCCATGATCTGGGCCTGCATATCCGTGGGAAACCCCGGATAAGGAAGGATCATGACATCCGCCGGTTTATAAGACCCAGTTCCCTTCACCCGGATTCCCTCCGTGGAGATATCTATCTGTACGCCGATCTGACGGAGCTTGTCTATGACCGCGGTCAGGTGCTCGGGCTCAGCCTTTTTCAGTAGGACATCTCCCCGAGTAATGGCCGCCCCCACCATGAAGGTTCCCGCCTCCACCCGGTCCGGGATAACCGAATAATCGATGCCTCTCAAACGTTTCTTGCCGGCGATGACGAGGCGTGAGGTGCCGCCGCCCTCGATCTGAGCGCCCATGGAATTAAGGAAGTTGACCAAGTCCCCCACTTCAGGTTCCGAGGAGGCGGATTCGATGACGGTCGTTCCCTCGGCGGCGGTCGCGGCCAAGAGCACGTTGACGGTGGCCCCCACGCTTGGGCCGTGCGGCCCGGCCAAATAGATGGTCGCTCCCTTGAGCTTCGAGGCTTTGGCGTGCACGTAACCGTGCTCGATGGAAACCTTGGCGCCCAATTGCTCCACACCCTTCAGGTGCAGGTCAATGGGCCGGGCCCCAATGGCACAGCCTCCGGGCAGGGAAACCTTGGCTTCCCCCAAGCGGGCCAAGCAGGCGCCGAGGGAATAGATGGAAGCCCGCATGGTCTTCACCAACTCGTAGGGGGCCTCGAACTTGTTGAAACCGGCGGGGTCAATATGGAGCCGGTGGTCCTCCAAGGCGGCCTTGGACCCTAGCTTGCGGAGCACCTCCGCCATGGTCTTGATGTCGTTGAGGTAAGGAACGTTTTGAAGGTTGGAGGGAGACTCGCCCAGGAGGGCGGCGGTCATGACGGGCAGGGTGGCGTTCTTGGAGCCGCTGATCTCCACCGTGCCCTTAAGGGCCTTGCCGCCCTTCACCGAGATCTTTTGCATAAAAACCCCTAACCTAAATTTGAACCACCAAGGCACCAAAAGCACCAAGCAAGACAATGCGCTCATCAACCAGCCCTAAAACTAAAAAAGCCGTCTTAAAAAGACAGCTTTAGGATAAACAATAAAAATCAAAAATTTTATTCTGTCGCTTTTCTGGGTGCCCTTGGTGCCTTGGTGGTTAACAGCCGTTAAAAATAAAAAAGAAGCAGGCTATAAGCCGAATTCTGTCGAGGTGATCATTTCTCTCGCGGGTTCCGTTACCGGCCCCGTCCTTGCGATCTTACCCGAAGGCCCCCTCTTCCTCGCGGAAGAGAGTGGGGCGGACCGCCCCAAAGCCTCCCTATTTGATCTTGCTCCGGATGGGGTTTGCCTTGCCGTCACACTCGCGTGGAACGCGGTGGGCTCTTACCCCACCATTTCACCCTTACTCCTTGGTCCTTTAGGGGCCTCGGAGCGGTTTGTTTTCTGTGGCACTTTCCTTCAGTCCCGCCGATTTTCACCGGCGAAACCGACCGGGTGTTACCCGGCATCCTGTCCTATGGAGTTCGGACTTTCCTCACCCCCGCGCCCAAAGAGCCGGGAGCGCGATCACGCGCCTGCTTCCAGAAGGCATAATAAGCGGAAAGAAGGCCAAAATCCAGTAGCCCCGCGATGAGGCCCGTCCTTCTTACTTCTTGGGCCCCGCGAAATACCAGATGATCACCCCCAAGAGCGGCAGGACGAGGATCAGGACGACCCAAAGGGCCTTGGTCCCCGTCGAGGCTTTCCCCTGGATGATGTTGAGGATCGCGTAAACATCCGCGATAAGAACCAACAACCCGATGAGCGCGTGCATAGATCCCCCTTTTTATCGAATAAACAACCGCCGCTACCCTAACCTTTTCCAGCCGAAAAATGCTGGTCGATTCCCTTATTGGCCAGCTTGTCCGCGTGCTTGTTCTGTTCGCGGGGCACGTGTTTGTAGCCGGTAATCTTCAAATGCCGAAGGTACTCTTGCGCCCTTTGATAGAGCGGCTTAATGTTTTCGTGCTTCACCTTATACTCCCCCGCCAGTTGCCTGATGAGGAGCTGGCTGTCGGCGAGGATTTCCACCGGCGAGCACTTGTGCTTCACGCAGTAGTCCAAAGCCTCCAGAAGCGCCTCGTACTCGGCCACGTTATTGGTGACCTCGCCGATGTACTTGGCGATTTCGTGGACGACCTCACCGTCCCTCAGGATGACCGCCCCGATCCCCGCGGGCCCCGGATTCCCACGGGAGGCGCCGTCACTGTAAATTTGGTAGGACATTTTTCTCCCCGAGGAATGAGAATCCCCATCCCTTTTGTGACCCTCATCCCGCTTCCACGTTAACGGCGGGTAAATTTCCCGCATCATAACAAATTTGTCGTTTCCGCCCGCGTCAATATTCCAGCAAATTTGAAAATAATTTAAATTAGCCTTCGGGTCTCCACAGGATACGAATATAATTTCGTCAACTCCTCTTCAACACCAAGGTATAAACCGTGTCCTTCCTCACCGACTATAGCGACCTCGACCCGAAAGTGATCCTGGAAAAGGAACTCGTCGAAGTCCATTTCCAGCCCATCTTCTCCATCCGCGAGAAAAAAATAATCGGTTTTGAGGGTCTTTCACGGGGCATCCATCCCGTTTCCGGCCGCCTCGTGCCACCCCTTCCCCTTCTCAAGGCCGCCAAGGAAGCCGACCTGACCCTGGAGATGGACCGATTATTCCGGAAGAAAATCCTGGAAACCTTTAAACATTGTTGTCCGGCCCCCCATGACCTGCTGTTAACCTTGAACTTTGAAACCTCCATCATCGACAAGGAAATCGGGACCCTTCACCTGATCCAGCTATGCCGCCAGTTGAACTTGGACCCCTCCAACGTGGTCATCGAGATCCTGGAATCCAAGGTGAAAGGCGTCGAGGCGCTATCCCGTTTCGTCCATATCCATCGGGAACACGGGTTCCTCATCGCGCTCGACGACGTGGGCAAAGGGCATTCCAACCTGGACCGAATCCCGATTATCCAGCCCGACATCATCAAAATCGACCGGTCCCTGGTCATGGACCTCCAGGACAACTACTTCCAACAAGAGATTTTCAAATCGCTCGTACTTCTTTCTCAAAAGATCGGGGCTCTGGCCTTGGCGGAGGGGGTCGAGACCGAGGAAGAGACCTTAGAGTCGCTTGAATTGGGAGCCGACCTGCTTCAAGGCTACTATATTGCCAAGCCGCAGGAACCCAGCAGCGACTTCGTGGGACTCATTACCGGCATTTTGGATCCCATCGCCGATAAATTCCGCAAGCGGATGGTGGAAAAATTCAACATCAAAAAAATCCAGCATGAGCGTTACGGCATGATGATTGAAAGCTTGGCCGCGGATCTCTCGAAACTGCCGGAAAGTGAAATGGATGGGAAAATCTCAAGCGAGCTATTAAACCACCCCATCGCCAAGGCCATCTATGTCCTCGACAACAAGGGCATCCAGAGCACGATCATCTCCTGCAAAACCGAACAAGGGCCCCGGAAAGGCATCTTCCGCCTGCCCCCCAAAGGCACCGATTATTCCATGCGGGATTATTATTTCACCTTGGTGGAGCCCAGTTACAACCGGGGAACCTACACCAGCGACCCCTACATTTCCCCAGCCACCGGGATTTTCTGCGTGACCATCTCCACCCGGTTCAAGGACAAGAACGGGGTGCCGCTCATTTTGTGCGTGGATGTGGTGCCCACCTACCTCAAAAACATGGGCCGCATCATGACGCTCTTCGGCGGCTAAAACCAAATCCACCGCCAAGACGCCAAGACGCGAAGTTCAGCTTTCCATAAAACATTTTCGATCGAATCATTTTTTTATTCGTTTTGAGTTTGCGCCTTCAAGACTTTCTTGGCGTCTTGGCGGTGAGGTTACTGTTTTAAGGCTTTTCGAATGGCGAGGGAATCCTTCAATACCTTGCGGAAGGTCTCAAAGGTGATTTGGGTGGCCGCGTCCGACTTGGCCTTGGGCGGGTTGGGATGCACTTCCAGGAACAAGGCGTCGGCCCCGGCGGCCACGGCCGCCCGGACCAGGGTGGGCACGTGTTCCCGGGTTCCCCCGCTGGAGGTACCCTTGGCGGCGGGCTGTTGGACGCTGTGGGTGCCGTCGAAAACAACCGGACAGCCGGTTTTCTTCATCTCCGGGATCCCTCGGAAATCCACCACCAGATTGTTGTAACCGAAGGAAGTTCCCCGCTCGGTCAACCAAACCTCCTCCGCCCCGGACCCGTATAACTTCTCCACCACATTTTCCATTTCCCATGGCGCCATGAACTGACCCTTTTTCACGTTCACGACCTTTCCCGTGTGGGCGGCGGCCGTTAACAAGCTGGTCTGGCGGGATAAAAAAGCTGGGATTTGAAGCACATCCGCCACCTGGGCCGCGGCCTTCACCTCGCTGATCTCATGAACGTCCGTCAGGATGGGTATCCCTACTTGCTTTTTCACGAAGGCTAAGGCCGCCAGGCCTTCCCGAATACCGGGTCCCCGGAAGCTCTTTCCCGACGAGCGGTTCGCCTTGTCGTAGGAGGACTTAAAGACGAGCGGAACCCGAAAACTGTCGGTGATCCGCTTGATGGTTTTGGCGGTTTTGAAAAGAAAATCCGGGCCTTCCACCACACAAGGCCCGGCAATCACGAAAAACTTCCCGTTTTTTCCCAATTGCGTTACGTCATTCAAGGTGAACCTCGGTCGGGTTTATTTTTTGATTTTTTTCGAACCGTATTTTACCGCCGCCTTCACGAATTCCCTGAACAGGGGTTGGGGCGCCAGGGGCTTGCTCTTCAATTCCGGGTGGAATTGTACCCCCACAAACCAAGGATGGTGCGGCAATTCCACCATTTCCACCAGGTTGCCATCAGGGGACAAACCGGTCAACCTCATTCCCTTCTCGGTCAACTGCTTGCGGTAGTGGTTGTTGAATTCGTAGCGGTGCCGGTGCCGCTCGTGGATGAGGGTCTGCTTGTAAGCCTGGTAGGCCTTGCTTCCCTTTTCCACCTTACAAGGGTAGCTGCCCAACCGCATGGTTCCTCCCAGACCCTGCACCTTCAGTTGGTCTTCCATGAGGGTGATCACCTGGTGGGGCGTGTTCTGGTCGAACTCCCCGCTGTTGGCCCGTTTCAACCCCACCACGTCGCGGGCGAACTCGATGACCGCGCATTGCATCCCCAGGCAGATGCCAAAGAACGGGATTTTTCTTTCCCGCACGTAACGGATAACCTCGATCTTTCCTTCGATCCCCCGGTCGCCGAACCCGCCGGGGACCAGGACCCCGGAGACGCCCTTCAGGAGGGCGGCGGCCCCCCGGCGCTCCACTTCCTCCGAATCCACCCAGCGCATTTTCACCTTCGCGCGGCTGGGCACCCCCGCGTGGACGAAAGCCTCGATGATGGACTTGTAGGCGTCGTGCAGTTCCACGTACTTGCCCGCGATGGCGATTTCCACTTCCCGCTGGGGATGGTAAACCTTGTTCACGAAGGAGGCCCATTGGGTGATATTGGCCTTCTTCGCCCTCAAGTGGAGTTTCTTGACGATGTAATCGTCCAATCCCTCCTCGTGAAACTTCAGTGGCACCTCATAAATAGAGGCCACGTCCCGGGCCTCGAAAACCGCCTGGGGCTCCACGTTACAGAAAAGGGAGATCTTGGAGCGGACTTCCTCGTTCAGTTCTTTCTCGGTACGGCAAAGAATAATGTCCGGCTGGATACCGATGCCCCGAAGCTCGGCCACGGTCTTTTGGGTGGGCTTGGTCTTGAGTTCCCCCGAGGCCCCGATATAGGGCAGGAGGGTCAAGTGGATATTCAAGGCGTTGTCGCGCCCCACGTCGAACCGGAACTGGCGGATGGCCTCCAAAAAGGGCAAGCTCTCGATGTCCCCGATGGTTCCCCCGACCTCCACCATGCAGACGTCGGCGGGTTTGCCGCCGTTCTGGGACACCCGGAGGATGCGTTCCTTGATCTCGTTGGTGATATGTGGAACCACCTGCACGGTTTTGCCAAGATAGTCGCCCTTGCGCTCCTTGGAGATGACGGTATTGTAGATTTTGCCGGTGGTGACGTTGTTGTTCTGGCTCATGTGGGAGGAGAGGAACCGCTCGTAGTGGCCCAGATCCAGGTCGGTCTCGGCCCCGTCGTCCAGCACGAAAACCTCCCCATGCTGGTAAGGGCTCATGGTGCCCGGATCGACGTTAATATAGGGATCGAACTTGGCGCTGATCACCTTCAAGCCCCTGGATTCCAGAAGCCTCCCGATGGAGGCCGAGGCGATGCCCTTGCCTAAGGATGAAACCACGCCTCCAGTAACAAATATGTACTTCGTCATTCACAATCCTCCGGTTTTCCTATTTTTCACTCGCGCTCAACAGTTCAAAGTGCGAAGTTCTCAGTTCGAAGTTTTGGAAAGTTTTTGTTGCCCAAGCCAACAAAAACATCATTTACTTCAAACTACTAACTTCGAACTTCTAACTCCGACGCCTCAAATATCTTTCGACTTTTGAGACGTCGGAAGGCACATCCACCGCGATAGACTCCACCTTCCGTACCGCCGCGCGGATCAAAACCCCGTTTTCCATGGCTCGCAACTGCTCCAATTTTTCGGTCAATTCCAATGGGGTGGGCTTCAGGGAAGACATCATTTGCAGCCAGCCGGGCCGGTACCCGTAAAGCCCCATGTGCTTGTAGGCTTGGGGCATCCCGCCACCCGCGGTGAGCTTAGTCGAACCGTCCCGAGGATAAGGAATCGGAGCGCGGGAAAAATAAAGCACGTCGCCCTTGGGCCCTAAAACGGCCTTTACCACATTCGGGTCAAGCCACTCTTTTTTGTCGGATAAGGGGATTACAACAGTAGACATCAGGATCCGCCGGTCCTTTTGGAGCACCTCGACCGCCGCGTCAATGGCCTGGGGCGCCATGACCGGCTCATCCCCCTGGATATTCACGACAATGTCGGCCTTTGTGGCCCTCACGGCATAAGCGATCCGGTCGGTGCCAGATTTCAAGGCAGGCGATGTCATCACGGCCTTCGCCCCCGCCTTTTCCACCACCTCGGCGATGCGGCGGTCATCGGTCGCCACCCAAACTTCGCTTAAGCGCTTGGCTTTTTGGGCCTGGCGGACCACCCGCACGATCATGGGCACCCCGGCGATAAGGACCAGGGGCTTTCCGGGAAAGCGCTGCGCGCCGAACCTTGAGGGGATGACCCCAATCACTCTTGGGCTCATTCTTTTGACCCGAACCTTTCCACCACCATCTGGATCAGGTTGGTCGTGGACCGGCCTTCCACCACGGGGATATTCATCACTTTTCCGCCCCAGGATTGGACGAGGTCTCCCCCAATGATCTTATCCACGGCCCAGTCGCCGCCCTTGACCAGGATGTCGGGCCGTAAAATCTTGATGATGTTATAGGGGTTTTCCTCCTCGAAAAAAGTCGTGTAATCCACGCATTCGAGGGCCAGGAGCATTTCCGCGCGTTCAGCTAAGGGAAGGAGGGGTTTTAAAGGGCCCTTGATGCGCCGCACGGAGGCGTCGCTGTTCAAGCCCACCACCAGCAGGTCGCCCTGCTTGCGGGCCTCCTGGAGGTAGGTCACATGGCCCAAATGCAGGAGATCGAAGACTCCATTGGTGAAGACTGCTTTTTTGCCTTGGCTTTGAAGGTTTCGGAGGACCGGCGCTAACTTGGAAGGTTCTAAAAAATGATCCAATTCATTTCTACTTCACTCGGGATGGACAATTATAGGGAATGAGGTTGGTTCTGGCAAGTTTTGAAATTTTTGTGGAACAACAAGTGGAACACCAAAATATTCCACCCGGCGGTGGAAACCATTTTGAAATTCCGGGGCTCCAAAAATATTTCAGGCGGATTTCAAGACCAGTTTGACGACTTGGGGACGGCAGAGGGTTCGTATCGGCGGGAACCCGCCGATTCCCCGGTGGATGAAAAGGGTCACTCCTTTTTCCCGCATAAAGCCCGCCGCGTATTTGCGGCCCTGCACCGTAGGAACGATCAGGGGGCCGATGACGGGGAAACAAATTTGCCCGCCATGGCAATGGCCGGAGATCTGGAGATTCACACCCAATTTTTTGGCTAGGTAAAAATGGTCCGGCTGGTGGGCCAACAGGATCTTGGCGTCCCCTTTGGCCGCCAATAATGGGGCCTCGTTTTTTTTCCCTTCCCACAAGTCATCCACACCTAGTAGGGCCAAGGTTTTGCCTTTGCGTTTCAAGTAAACCACCTCATTTTGAAGCACCCGGAAGCCGTCATCCTCCAGGGCTTTTCGCATGCCCGGGCCATCCGCCCAGTGGTCGTGGTTCCCCAAAAGCGCGTAAGCGCCCAGGGGCGCCTTGAAACCCCTCAAAAGTCCCCTCATGGCGGGGATATCCTTGGCGAAGGAAACAAAGTCCCCCGTAAAAGTGTAGAGGTCCGGTTTCAGCTTTTTGGCCTCCTCCACGACCATCCTCAGGAAATCCTTATGGATATATTTTCCAAAGTGGATATCGGAAACCTGCACGATCGATAGCCCGGAAAAAGCCTCGGGCCAGCCCGGTAGGGGAACCTCGTATTCCACCACCTCCAGGTCGTAAAGCTGGTTATCGATGAAAAGCTTTTCCAGGAAAGCCAGCGGTAGCTTGAACCGGGGGGGATGATTGGGGAAGGCCTGCCGGGTCATGTGGGCTGGCACCTTTTGGACCCTGAACCAATGCCATTCCAGGTGGTTGACCGCCATGAAAAGCACCCAGAGCGCGGAGGCTGCCACAAAGACCTTCCATTGGACCGGCAAACCCATAAAACTTTCGGGATCAAAATCCCAAGCATGGGCCAATCGTATAATGAAAAAGGTTTCCAGCGCCGCGAAAAACAGGGTCCAGAGGACGACCCAAAAACCCTCCGGGATAATCCTCCGAGGATGGAAACTTACCCGATTGACGATATAGACGAAAATCAGGAACTGACAGAAAAGGAAAAACCAGAAATAAGGGTTAAAGAGCATCATCGTTGCCCACCCTCGGCCCGGTTGGCGATCAGCACATAATCACCGGCCTGGGTCACGGGGTACCATTCCCGCACTTTTGACCGGATCTCGGCCATGTCGCCCTGGTGGGCGAAGCACAACACCAGGCGGTTTTGCCGGAAGGATTCGGCGACATTCTCCACCTTATCAAAGAGGGGTTCAATCGCGTGGTCCGAGTAAAAAAGCATCGCGTTGTTCAGGCTGTAGTATTCCTCGCGAAGACCTAAAATGCTCGCGCCCCTCTCCGCGTAGGCCTTAACCGTGGGCGCGAGGGTCCGCACGTCGTGTTCCCTTTCGCTATCGAGTGAAATGGGCAGGAAGTTCACCAGCAACGCGGCCAGGACGCCCAGTGACAGGAAGGTTTTCCCGAGGGCGGCCTTTGTCGGTTCCGCCAAAAGATGATCCAACGCGTAAGCCGCAAAGAAGGCCAGCGCCGGAAAAATGGGCATGAAATACCAAAGCGGCCGGGTATGCGTGAGGCTGACACCCAATGTGGGAAGAGCGGCCCAAAGAACCACTAAAAACAGGTTTTCATGTTCCCAAAATTTCGCCATCACCGAGAAAAAAAATCCCAGTAAGGCCAGAGGAAACCAAGGCCAGTAAAAGGTGGCCAAGTCGCGCAAAAAACTGAAGTGGTAATACCAAGGCTCGGGGCCTGTCTGGAACCCCCGATGAAGGATCAGCCAGCCGAAATGAGCGCTGAGGAATTCATTCCCAAAGTGAAGATATTCCACCACGTACCAACTACTGCCCAATCCCAGGCCCAGCAGAAGACCCAATGGTAAATATAGATTGGCGCCCTTCTCCCCATGGGACCCCAAGAATAAATAAGCCAGTGGAATGACGAGGGCCGAAAAACCCAGAAGACTTTTGTCCAAAAGGGCGAGGCCCAGGAAAAGGCCCCAGGCCAGGAAAAAACGGGAATCCTTATGCGTGGCCAGCCAGAAAAAGAACAGGGCGGCGGTGACGAGAAAAGTCAGCGTCACATCCACCATCGCGTGCCGGCCAAATTTCATGAAAGGATAGGTTGTGGCCAGGACAAAGGCCCCGAAAAGTCCAACCCAAGTGTTGAAGAGGACCCGGCCCATGAAATAAAGCAGCACGACCGTAGAGACCCCCATGAGGGCCGAAGGAAGCTTCGCCGAGAACTCGCTGACCCCGAAAACCTTGTAGGCAAGGGCCATGAGCCACATATAAAAAGGCGGATTCTCAAAAGCCGGGTGGTGATTGAAAGTTAAAACCCACCAGTCATGGTTTTGGAGGATTTCCTTGGCTTTCTCGGCGTAAAAACAGTCATCGAAATTGGCCATGCCATGCTGTCCCAGTTTCGAGAGGAAAATCCCGCAGGAAAACAAGGCCAACGGGAGGATTGGATGAATGGCCCAGGAAGTTTTATTGTCCGGCCGGCTCACGTCTTATTGCGGGGTATATTCGGGAAAAACTTGGAATGCACCAAGCCCATCTTCGATAGGCGGAACACCAAAGCCGTCCAGAGGCAACCTAGTCCGTAGATGGAACTACGGATGAAGTTGATGGAGGAGGCTTCGGGGAAATACTTCGCGGGACAAGTAATTTCACCGATATTGAACCCCAAATATATGATTTGCGAAAGCATTTGATTGTCGAAAACGAAATCCTCCGAGTTCATTTCCACGGGCACCGTCTCCAAAACCTTCCGTGTGTAACCACGATAACCGGTGTGGTACTCCGACATTTTGGCCCCCATCAAAACATTTTGGGCGAACGTCAGGAAACGATTGCTGATGTATTTATAAAGGGGCATGCCGCCCCTCAGCGCCTGCCCTCCCAATATTCGGGAACCCAAAACCACGTCATAAAGGCCGGACGCCAACAAATGAGCCATTGCGGCAATTAATTTGGGGGTGTATTGGTAATCGGGGTGCAACATGATAACAATATCCGCCTTGCTTTCCAACGCGGCCTTGTAGCAGGTTTTTTGGTTCCCGCCATAGCCCCGATTTTTGGGATGCACGATTGTTTTGATTCGCAATTTCCGGGCTAACTTCGCGGTCTCATCGTGGCTGGCGTCATCCACCAAGATAACTTCGTCCACGATCTCCTTGGGGATCTCATCGTAGGTTTTTTTCAATGTCCTCTCAGCGTTGTAAGCCGGCATAACGATGACGACTTTCTTTTTTCCGATCATCTGGGTCCTTTACGCGCGTTTACCGGATAGTTCCGGGGGAGTGAACGGCCATAGGCAGATTCAATTTACCAGTTTTCCCTTTTTCATGGCCTTTTTATTGGGGTTAAGGAAAGCATTCATCGCTGGGATTCATTGAATGAGCGGGTTGCTTCGACAATCTTAAAGAAGATAATGGATGGACAACATTGCCGTTGATGATATATTTAATTTGTTTGATATTTTAGCTTATTTTTTATTCAAACAAATTTAAGGTGCCCATATGGCCATACCCGCGGTTTCCCAAGAACTTTTTCCCTACAGCCGTTGGAACTCACAAATCCCCCAATTAAGGCCCCAATACAGGTCGGCGAAACCCTATCCCCACATCGTCCTCAAAAACCTTCTGGAAGACGAGGTCGCCCAGAAAGCCATGAATGAATTTCCCAAACCCACGGACACGAACTGGATCCAGTATAAGCATTTCAATGAACGCAAATTGGGCAAATCCAAGCGGGAGGAATTCCCGCCTCTTTTGGGTCGCCTCGTGGATGAGTTCAATTCCAAGGAGTTCCTTCGGTTCTTGACGGATTTAACGGGGATCGAAAACCTGCTAGCCGATCCCATGTTGGACGGGGGGGGCATGCATCAAAGCGGGCCGGGTGGGTTCCTCAACATCCACGCCGACTTCACCACGCACCATTACCAGCCTTGGCGCAGGCGCATCAACCTCATTTTGTACTTAAACGAAGGCTGGCTGGCGGAATGGAACGGGAATCTGGAAATTTGGGACAAGGAAATGAAAAATTGCGTGGAAAAGGTTGTTCCCGTCCTTAATACCGCCATCATTTTCAATACGGACGAACATTCCCATCACGGCCTGCCGGATAAAATTAAATGCCCGGAAGGAATGACCCGTAAAAGCTTGGCGCTTTATTACTATACCCAACTGGAGGATTCGAGTTACAAGCCCATATCCACCAATTACCAGGCGAGACCAGGAGACGGCTGGCGCGCCCCTTTCATCTGGTTGGATAAGAAATTTGTCCATGGGTATTCCGTGCTGAAGACCCGACTTGGCCTATCGGATGATTTCGCGAGCAAGATCTTGGGCTTTTTCGGCGGGAGAAAATAATATTGAAGGGGCCTTGGTTAGGCGTGGCTCGGCCTGATCAACCTTATCAAGACCAGTAACACCACCGCCCCCAAAACGGACATGCCGAAAACACCC
>Ga0335069_10006833_pt1 | contig 16520 bp, 14 predicted proteins | sample Lox_Sample_11_FD_206714 | JGI IMG/M metagenome (GOLD analysis project Ga0335069, IMG submission 206714) | Soil microbial communities from Loxahatchee National Wildlife Refuge, Florida, United States - Lox_Sample_1.1 | ecosystem: Environmental > Terrestrial > Soil > Wetlands | place: USA...
AGGAGCATCGGCTACCCGGTCATCATCAAGGCCTCCGGCGGCGGCGGCGGGCGCGGCATGCGCGTCGTGCACTCGGAGGCGGCGCTCCTTAACCTGGTGAACGTGACCAAGGCCGAGGCGCAGGCGGCCTTCGGCAACGATCAGGTGTACATGGAGAAGTTCCTCGAGCGGCCGCGCCACATCGAGTTCCAGGTGGTCGCCGACAGCCACGGCCACGTCGTCGTGCTCGGCGAGCGCGACTGCTCGCTGCAGCGCCGCCACCAGAAGATCGTCGAGGAGGCGCCGGCACCCGGCATCACGCCGAAGCAGCGCGCGCAGATGATCGAGAGCATCACCGCGGCGCTGTCGCGGGTCGGCTACCGCGGCGCCGGCACGCTCGAGTTCCTGTACGAGGACGGGCGCTTCTACTTCATCGAGATGAACACCCGCATCCAGGTGGAGCACCCGGTCACCGAGATGGTGACCGGCATCGACCTCGTCAAGCTGCAGCTCAAGATCGCGGCCGGCGAGAAGCTGCCGTTCACGCAGGAGGACATCGAGATCCGCGGCCACGCGATCGAGTGCCGCATCAACGCCGAGGACCCGAAGGGCTTCGTGCCGAGCCCGGGACCGGTGCGCCTCTGGCACCCGCCGGGCGGGCCGGGCATCCGCGTCGACAGCCATCTGTACACCGGCTACAACGTGCCGCCGTACTACGACTCGCTGATCGCGAAGGTCATCGCGCACGGCGAGGACCGCGAGACCGCGATCGCGCGCATGCGCAATGCGCTCTCCGAGATGGTCGTCGAGGGCATCAAGACCAACGCGCCGCTGCACCAGGAGATCTTCGGCCACACCGCGTTCCGGCAGGGCGGCCTCGACATCCACTACCTCGAGCGCCGGCTCGGCCTCAAGTAGGCCGCGCCCGGCGTCCCGCCGGCGCGCACGCCCGGCGCCCCGCCCGCCCGTGCCATTCCTGCAAGTGCACCTGACGCTCGCCGGCCTCGACCCGGACGCGGCCGAGGCCGCGTGCTTTGCGGCCGGAGCGCTCGCCGTGACGCTGTCGGACGCGGGCGATGCGCCGATCCTCGAGCCCAAGCCGGGCGCGACGCCGCTCTGGCCGACCGTGGCGCTGTCGGCGCTCTACGACCCGGCGACGGCGCCGGAGGCCCTGGCGGCGACGCTGCGCCAGGCGCTCGGCAGGCCCGGGCTCGAGCTGCGCTTCGAGACCCTGGCCGACCGCGCGTGGGAGCGCGAATGGCTCAAGGACTTCAGGCCGATGCGCTTCGGCCGCCGGCTCTGGATCTGCCCGGGCGGCCAGGCGCCGCCGGCCGAGGCCACGGCCGCGGACCCGCCGGTCATCGTCTGGCTCGATCCCGGCCTCGCCTTCGGCACCGGCACGCACGCCACGACCGCGCTCTGCCTCGAGTGGCTGGACGGCGCGCCGCTCGACGGGCGGCGCGTGCTCGACGTCGGCACCGGCTCCGGCATCCTCGCGATCGCGGCGCTCGCGCTCGGCGCGGCCGCCGTGCACGCGCAGGACATCGACCCGCAGGCGCTGATCGCCGTGCGCGACAACGCCGCGCGCAACGGCATCGGCGCCGCGCTCGAGATCGCCCCGGCCGAGGCCCCCTGGGGCGCGGACTACGACGTCGTGCTCGCCAACATCCTCGCCGAGCCCCTGGTGGCGCTCGCCCCGGCCATCGCGGCGGTGAGCCGCGCCGGCGGCGCGGTGGTGCTGTCGGGCCTGCTCAGCGCGCAGGCCGACGCCGTGGCGGCGGCGTACGCGCCGTGGTTTGATATGCAGGGCCCGCGGCAGCGCGACGGCTGGGCCCTGCTGGTCGGCCGACGTCGCGCGTGAGGCGAGAGCGTGTATACGCAATGTCCTGAATGCGGCACGGTGTTCCGGGTCACGGCCCCGGTGCTGCGCGCGGCGCAGGGCCAGGTGCGCTGCGGCGTCTGCGACGCGAGCTTCGATGCGCTGCGGTTCCTGACCGACGACGTCGAGCTCGAGGTCAACGCCGCCTCCGCCTCGCGCATCGTCGGCGCACCCGCCGAGACGCGCGCGCCCCCGCCCCCGCCCCCGCCCCCGCCGCCGCCGCCGCCGCCGCGCAACGCGCCGCAGCCGCCCGCGCCGCCGCGCAGCGCGCCGCCGGCCCGCGAACTCGGCGCCGCGACGCGCAACCGTCCCTCCGCCGACGAGGAACGCGAGCTCGGCGAGATCGCCGCCATCCTCGCCCGCGGCGGCCAGCCGCGCGGCTCGGCGACCGCGGCGCCCACCGCGGCACCGGCCGGGCCGCCCGCCGCGACGCGCGCGGCCGCGCCGGTCCCGAAGCCGGGTCCGGCAGCGGGCACCGCGACGGCACCGGCGGCGCCGGCCGCGGACGACGGCGAGGTCAACATTCTCGAGCCGGCCGACGTCGAGGACATCGTGATCGGCGACGATGCCGGCGAGCACATCTCCGATGCGGCGCTCGAGTTCGACCTGCCGGCCGACAGCTGGGAGCAGGTGTTCGTGCGCGACCCGGCCGCGGCGCGCGCGGCACCGCTCGACCTCGACCTGGCGGGCGACCGCCCCGCCGCCGGCGACGCGCGGTTCGAGGCGCCGGACGAGCTCATGATCCTGGAGATCGCCGACGATCCGCTCGCCCGCACCGACGAGTACCGGGTCCCCGACTTCGCCGCCGAGCTCGAGCTCGAGCCGCAGCAGGTCAGCGAGCTCGCGCCGGCCGAGGTCGCCGAGCTCGAGCACCGGCCCGGCGCCGCGGCGCCGGCGGCGCGGGCATCGGCCGCGCCGCGCGAGGCGGCGCCGGCGTGGACGCCGGTGCCGGTCGAGCCGGGGGCGGCGGCGGAGTTCGAGCCGGCGGGCGGGCACGCCGGCCGCGGGCGCACCTCGGGGCCGCGCCGGCTCGCCGCGGCTGCGGCCGCGGTGCTGCTCGCGCTCGGGCTCGCCGTGCAGGTGGTGCACCACTATCGCGACGCGCTGGCCGAGTCATCGCTGTCCGGCCCCGCCCTCGCGGCCCTGTACGCACGGCTCGGCGTGCCGCTCGAGCCGCGCTGGAACCTCGGCGCCTACGACGTGCGCCAATGGGGCGCGCAGAGCGAGGAGATCGCGGGCGTGCTCAGGCTGCGCGCCAGCATCGTCAACCGCGCGACGCGTGCCCAGCCGTTCCCGCTGCTGCGCGTCACGCTCGAGGACCGCTTCGGCTCGCAGGTGGGACGGCGCGAGTTCACGCCGGCGGAGTACCTGCCCGGCCGGACCGCGCCGCGCGAACTGCTGGGCGCGGGCGCGCGCGCCGACGCCGACCTCAGCCTCGCCGACCCCGGCAACCTCGCGGTCGGCTTCGAGCTCGACGTGTGCCTGCCGCGCCACGGGGCGCTCTACTGTGGCGCCGACGCCAAGGCCGGCGGCGGCTGATGCGCATCGGGCCCTTCGAGCTCGCCGCGCCGCTCGCGCTGGCGCCGATGGCCGGCGTGACCGACCGGCCGTTCCGGCTGCTGTGCCGCCGGCTGGGCGCGGGGCTCGCCGCCTCGGAGATGGTGACCTCGGACGTGCGGCTGTGGCACACGCCCAAATCGCAGCGCCGCATGGACCATGCCGGCGAGCCCGAGCCGCGCGTCGTGCAGATCGCCGGCGGCGAGCCGGCGATGATGGCGGACGCGGCGCGCCGCAACGTCGACCTCGGCGCCCAGATCATCGACATCAACATGGGCTGCCCGGCGAAGAAGGTCTGCAACCGCGCGGCGGGCTCGGCGCTGTTGCGCGACGAGCCGCTGGTCGCCGCCATCCTCGCTGCGGTGGTGCGCGCGGTGCAGGTCCCGGTCACGCTCAAGCTGCGCACCGGCTGGGACGCGGCCAGCCGCAACGGGCCGCGCGTCGCGCGGCTCGCGGCCGAGCTCGGCGTGCAGGCGCTCGCGGTCCACGGCCGGACGCGGGCGGACCGCTATCAGGGCGCCGCCGAATACGCAACCATCCGCGCGATCAAGGACGCGGTGCGGATTCCGGTTTTTGCGAATGGCGACATCGACTCCGGCGCGAAAGCGCGCGCGGTACTCGAAGAAAGCGGCGCAGATGCCGTGATGATCGGGCGCGCGGCGCAGGGCCGGCCGTGGATCTTTCGCGAAGTACGGCATTTCCTTACGACCGGCCGCGAGCTGCCGCCGCCGGCGCGCGCCGAAGTCCGTGATATCATGCTCGCGCACCTGGACCAGCTGTACGCCTTCTACGGCGAGCACGCCGGGGTCCGGGTGGCACGCAAGCATCTCGGCTGGTATCGCGACGCGGCGCTGCCGGCCCACCAGAGCCAACGAGACGACACACTCGCCGTAACCAGCGCCGACGCGCTGTTTCGAGAGATGCGCGTCGCCGAGTCGGCCGCGGTGCAGCTGGCGCTCGCGCGCGCGTGGTTGGAGGCGGCGGTCGGCGATGCGCCGGCGGCCGGGGAGCACGAAGAGCCGGAGCCGGGTTCGGGATCGCCGTGGCGCGACCGGCCGCGGCCAAGGGCCATGGTCGCGTAGGGCGCGGCCGCTGCCCGCGACCGGCGGGACGACGGGGACGACACGATGGCGAACGGCAGAAAGGCGACCCGCGCGCGTCGCGAGATCGTGGTCCGCGCACCGCCGCGCGGCGGCCTGAAGGACGTGCCGCTGCGCGAGCACGCCGAGGCTGCGCTCGGCGCCTACTTCGAGCGGCTCAACGGCCACCGCCCTTCGGGGCTCTACGAGCTCGTGATGCGCGAGGTCGAGGAGCCGCTGTTCCGCGCGGTCATGCGCCACACCGCCGGCAACCAGTGCCGCGCCGCCGAGATCCTCGGCATCAATCGCGGCACGCTCAGGCGCAAGCTCGAGGACTACGGACTTGACGAGTAGCGGCGTCGCCCGGGCACCGGTGCGGCGCGCGCTGCTCAGCGTCTCCGACAAGCGCGGCATCGTCGAGCTCGGCCAGGCGCTCGCGGCGCGCGGCGTCGCGCTCCTGTCCACCGGCGGCACGGCGAGGCTGCTCGCCGGCGCCGGCCTCGCGGTCACGGAAGTCTCCGCCTACACCGGCTTCCCCGAGATCATGGACGGCCGCGTCAAGACGCTGCACCCGCGCGTGCACGGCGCGCTGCTCGGCCGGCGCGGCACCGACGACGCGGTCATGCGCGAGCACGGCATCGAGCCGATCGACCTGCTGGTCGTCAACCTCTACCCCTTCGCCGCGACCGTCGCGCGCCCCGACGCGAGCTACGCGGACGGCGTCGAGAACATCGACATCGGCGGGCCGGCGATGCTGCGCGCAGCGGCCAAGAACCACGAGCACGTCGCGGTGCTGGTCGATCCCGCCGACTACGCCGCGCTGCTCGCCGCGCTCGATGCCGGCGGCACCGACTTCGCGCTCAGGCAGCGGCTCGCGGCGCACGCCTACGCGCACACCGCACGCTACGACACGATGGTCGCCGACTGGCTCGGCCGCGCCGCGCGGGCCGACGCGGCCGGCTTCCCCGAGACGCTCGAGCTGCGCTACGTCAAGAAGCTCGAGCTGCGCTACGGCGAGAACCCGCACCAGCGCGGCGCGTTCTACGCCGACGCGGTCGCGGGCGGCGTCGGCATCGCCGCCGGCCGCCAGCTGCAGGGCAAGGAGCTGTCCTACAACAACATCGCCGACGCCGACACCGCGCTCGAGTGCGTGCGGCAGTTCGCCGAGCCCGCCTGCGTCATCGTCAAGCACGCCAACCCCTGCGGCGTGGCGCTGGCGGCGACGCCCGAGGCCGCCTACCGGCAGGCCTACCGCACCGACCCGACCTCGGCCTTCGGCGGCATCATCGCCTTCAACCGCGCGCTCGACGCCGCCACCGCGCGCGCGATCGTCGAGCAGCAGTTCGTCGAGGTGATCGTCGCGCCAGCCGCCGCCGCGGACGCGCTCGCGGTCACCGCCGCCAAGGCGAACGTGCGCGTGCTGGTGACGGGCGAGCTCGGCGGCCCGTCCGGGGCGGCGCTCGAGTACCGCAGCGTCGCCGGCGGGCTGCTGGTGCAGGACCGCGACACGGGCGCGCTCGACGCCGCCGCCCTCAGGGTCGTCACGCGCCGCGTGCCGGACGCGCGCGAGCTCGCCGACCTCGAGTTCGCCTGGCGTGTCTGCAAGTACGTCAAGTCGAACGCCATCGTCTACGCCCGCGACCGGCTGACGCTCGGCATCGGCGCGGGCCAGATGAGCCGGGTCGTCTCGAGCCGCATCGCCGCGATGAAGGCCTCCGACGCGGGGTTCGCGGTGCGCGGTGCGGCGATGGCCTCGGACGCGTTCTTCCCGTTCCGCGACGGTCTCGACGTCGCCGCCGAGTACGGCATCGGCGCGGTGATCCAGCCGGGCGGCTCGCTGCGCGACGACGAGGTCATCGCCGCCGCCGACGAGCACGGCATGGCGATGGTGTTCACCGGCATGCGCCACTTCCGCCACTGACGGCCGCGGGGCTCCGATGCGCGTACTGATCGTCGGGTCCGGCGGCCGCGAGCACGCGCTGGCGTGGAAGGTCGCCGCCTCGCCGCGCGTCGCGCGCGTGTTCCTCGCCCCGGGCAACGCCGGCACCGCCGCCGAGGCACGCTGCGAGAACGTGGCGATCGCCGCCGACGACATCGCGGCGCTCGTGGCGTTCGCGCGCCGCGAGCGCATCGACCTGACGATCGTCGGCCCGGAGCTGCCGCTGGTGCTCGGCATCGTCGACGAGTTCCAGGCCGCCGGGCTGCGCTGCTTCGGCCCGACACGCGCCTGCGCGCGGCTCGAGGGCTCGAAGGCCTTCGCCAAGGAGTTCCTGGCGCGGCACCGGATCCCGAGCGCCGGCTACGCGCGCTTCACGCGCGCGGACTTCGACCCGGCCTTCGTGCGCGCGCGGCGCCCGCCGATCGTGGTCAAGGCCGATGGCCTCGCGGCCGGCAAGGGCGTGGTGATCGCCGCGACGCACGCCGAGGCCTGCGCGGCCATCGAGGCGATGTTCGCCGGCAGCTTCGGCAGCGCCGGCGACACGGTCGTGGTCGAGGAGTTCCTGCCGGGCGAGGAAGCGAGCTTCATCGTCGTCGTCGACGGCGCACGGGCGCTGCCGCTCGCGACCTCGCAGGACCACAAGCGGGTCGGCGACGGCGACCAGGGCCCGAACACCGGCGGCATGGGCGCCTATTCGCCCGCGCCGGTGGTCAGCGCCGAGCTGCACGCCCGCATCATGCGCGAGGTCATCGAGCCCACGGTGCGCGGGCTGGTCGCGGACGGCACGCCCTACACGGGCTTCCTGTACGCGGGCCTGATGATCGCCCCGGACGGCACGCCGAACGTCATCGAGTTCAACTGCCGGCTCGGCGACCCCGAGACGCAGCCGATCCTGATGCGGCTCGAGTCCGACCTCGTCGAGCTCGTCGAGGCGGCGCTCGAGGGCCGGCTCGCGACCGCCGCGCCGCGCTGGGACAGCCGCGCCGCGGTCGGCGTCGTGCTGGCCGCGGCCGGCTACCCGCAGGCGCCGCGCCAGGGCGACCCGATCGAGGGGCTGGCGGCGGCGGCGCGCCTGCCGGGCAAGGTGTTCCACGCCGGCACCGCGCGGCGGGGCGAGGCGGTGGTCACCGCAGGCGGGCGCGTGCTGTGCGCCGTCGGCCGCGGCGCCACGGTCGCCGCCGCGCAGCGCGAGGCCTACGCGCTGGTCGACGTGATCCGCTTCGCCGGCATGCAGTGCCGCCGCGACATCGGCTACCGTGCGATCGCGCGCGAGCAGGCGGCCGCCGGATGAGCCACCTCTCGATCCGGCGGCCGCACGCGCTCAAGCACGCCGAGGCGCACCGGCGCATCCAGCACGTCGCCGACCGCCTCTCCGAGCGCTTCGGTGCCGCCTGCCGCTGGGAGGGCGACCTGCTGCGCATCGAGCACCCGAACGTCAACGGCACCGTGCGCGTCGGGCGCGACGAGATCGTGGTCGACGCCCGCCTCGGCTTCGCGCTGTCGATGTTCCGCGGCCGCGCCGAGTCCGAGATCGCCCGCATCCTCGACCGCGAGCTCGCCGGGTGAGCGGCGCCGCGCCGCGCATCCGCCGCGCCACGCCCGCCGACGCGGCCGAGCTCGCCGCCTTCGCGGTGCGCGCGTTCCGCGAGGCCTACGGCCCGCGCAACGAGCCTGCCGACGTGGAGCTGCACGTCGCCGAGACCTACGATGCGGACCAGACCGCGGCCGAGCTCGCCGACGCCGCGGTGCGCTGCCTGCTGGCGCTCGAGGACGGCGCCATCGTCGGCTACGCGCTGCTCGGCGCGGGCCGCGCGCACGCCGCGGTCGCGGCGCGCGCGCCGTGCGAGGTGCGCCGCTTCTACGTCGACGGCAGCCGGCACGGTCGCGGCGTCGCCGCGGCGCTGATGGCGGCCGCGGTGGACGAGGCCCGCGACGCCGGCTGCGACCGGCTCTGGCTCACGACCTGGGAGCACAGCCTGCGGGCGCGGCGCTTCTATGCAAAGAGCGGCTTCGACGACGTCGGTACGACCACCTTCCGGCTCGGCGCGAGCCTGCAGACCGACCGGCTGCTGGTGCGCCCGCTCGACTGAGGTCCGGCGGCGGCCCCGGGGGCGCTAGAATGCCGGCCTCGCCCCAGGAGGGTCCGATGCCCGCCAGCCACGCCCCGCGCCTCGCCGCACTCCTCTGCCTCGCCGCCGCCACCGCCGCCGCCGCCGCCGCGCCGCCCGCGACTCCCGCGACTCCCGCGCCGGATCCCGCACTGCTCGCGCTGGTGGCGAGCCCGGCGCGCGAGCCCCGCTTCGTCGCCCGCGACCCGGCGCGCCACCCGGCCGAGGAGCTGACGTTCTTCGGCCTCAAGCCGTCGATGACGGTCGTCGAGCTCTGGCCCGGCGGCGGCTACTGGACCGAGATCCTCGGGCCCTACGTCGCCAAGCAGGGCCACTACTACGTCGCGCTGCCGTCGCCGGGCAACGCCGAGGAGGACGCCAACGTCGCGCGCTGGCGCGCCCGCGTCGCGGCGCAGAGGGACCGGCTCGGCGACCTCATCGAGACGACGCTCGGGCCCGGCCACTTCGACATCGCGCCGGCCGGCTCCGCGGACCTCGTGCTGACGTTCCGCAACATCCACAACTGGATGGAGGCGGGCTACGTCGACGACGTGTTCGCGGCCTGCTACAAGGCGCTGAAGCCGGGCGGCATCCTCGGCGTCGAGGGCCACCGCGGCCGCGCCGACCAGCCGCAGGACCCGAAGGCCCCGACCGGCTACGTGCGCGAGGACTACGCGATCGCGCTCGCCAGGAAGGCCGGCTTCGAGTTCGTCGGCTCTTCCGAGATCGACGCCAATCCGAGGGACACCAAGGACTGGGTGGACGGCGTCTGGACCCTGCCGCCGACGCTGTCGCAGGGCGACAAGGATCGCGCCCGCTACGTCGCGATCGGCGAGGCCGACAACTTCGTGCTCAAGTTCCGCAAGCCCGCGCGCTGAGCCGCGGGCCAGGGCGCGGGCCGCCGGCCGCGCTCAGAACTTCAGCTGCAGCGCGACGCCGATCGTCCGCGGCTGGTTCGTCAGGTAGCCGACGCGGGCGCTGCGGCCGCGCTCGTAGTCGAGCGCGAGGCGGGCGCTCTCGTTCCAGATGTTGTTGACGTAACCCGCGAACTCCCAGCGGTCGGTGCGCACGCCGGCGCGGATGTTGCCGAGCGAGTACGCCGGCAGCTGCGGGTTGAAGGTCACCGTCGTCGAGGCGGGCACGTTGCCGTACAGGAACAGCCGCGCCGCGCCGTTGGCCTGGTCGGCGCCATTGGCGCTGATCAGGCCGAAGTTCGGCGCCTCGTTCTCGAACTGCGAGTAGGAGGAGCCGACGTACTGCACGGTCAGCGAGGTGAAGAAGTCGCGGCTGTCCTCCAGCGGGTGCGTGAAGGCGATGTTGCCGGCCGCCTGGAACTGCGGCGCGGTCGGCAGGCGGTTGCCGGAGGCGAGGCCGCCGATCGGGTTGCCGGCGTCGTCGGTGACCGAGGACTGCAGCTTGGCGTCGATCCAGGTCGCCGACAGGCCGAAGTCCCAGGCCGCGTTCGGCCGGGCGAACAGCTCGGCCTCGAGGCCGGTGCTGCGCGCCTTCGGCACGTTCACGACGAGGCGCGACGAGCAGGCCGCGACCGTGACCGTCGCCTGCAGGTTCTTGATGTCGGCGTAGAACGCCGACACGTTGAGCGTCACCTTGCGGTCCAGGAAGCGGAACTTGGAGCCGAGCTCGTAGTTCCAGGTGGTCTCGTCGTCCCAGGTCGTCAGGTTGCCGTACGGCGAGCTGGTGCAGCCGGGGATGCCGGTGTTGATCGGGTCGTTGATGCCGCCCAGCCGGAAGCCCTTGGCGGCCTGCGCGTAGAACTGCGCGTCCTCGCTGACCTTGTAGCTGATGATCGCGCGCGGCGAGACGCCGCTCGAGCTCACCGACGCCGGCACGTTGACCGCCACGGTCGCGAACACGCCGCCGAAGTTGAGCACCCGGTCCTCGTCGAACTTGTAGTAGCGCAGCCCGCCGGTCAGGCCGAGGGCGTCGGTCACGTGCCAGGTGAGCTCGCCGAAGGCGGCGTACTGCTTGCCGTGGTAGACGATGTCCGAATAGAACGGCGTATCGGGCGGCGCGTTCACCTCGGAGCCCGGCACGCCGATCAGCGCGTCGTAGCCGGCGGTCGGCAGGTTCTGGCCGTAGCGGCGGTCGACGTGCTGGAAGAACCCGCCCACCAGCCAGTCGACCGCGTGCACGCCGTTGGAGGCGAGGCGCACCTCCTCGGACAGCACGTTCAGGTGCGTGTGGTCCAGCAGCGGCGAGTCGAGGCGCACCTCCGGGATCTCGCCGAAGATCTGGTAGGTCACGCTGCCGGTCAGCTGCGAGGCGTCGCGCGTCACGAGCAGGGTGCGGTGCGTATACGAGCTGATCGAGGTCAGCGTCGCGGCGCCGAAGTCGTAGTCGAGCTTGAGGTCGCCGAGCAGGAAGTCGTCGCTCATGCCCTCGCGCAGCTGCGTGTACTGCTGCCGGTCGCCGATCGTCACCGGCGGCTGGGTCGTGGTGTAGGGATTGGCGAGGATGTTGTAGAGGTCGACGCGCGGGAAACCGTTGGTGTCGAGCGTCTGGTAGACGATGCGCGGCGTCACCGACAGCTGCTCGGTCGGCTTCCACAGCATCGCCAGGCGAAAGCCGGCGCGGTCGCCGTCGTTGACGCCCTTGATGACGTGGCCGTCCGGCTGGATCGCGTCGATGAAGCCGGGCAGATGGTGCTCGTAGCCGGCGAAGCGGATCGCCGCCGTGTCGCCGACCGGCAGGTTGACGGCGGCGCGGACGCTGCCGCCGAGCGTGCCGCTCTGCGGCTGCTCGAACGCGGCGTCGGTGGTGGCCTGGAACGCGCCGAGCCTCGGCTGCGCGGTGATGTAGCGCACGGTTCCGGAGGAGGAGCCCGCGCCGAACAGCGTGCCCTGCGGCCCGCGCAGCACCTCGAAGCGGTCGAGGTCGAAGAGCTCGAGGTCCGGGGTGAACAGCGCGATGGAGATCGGCGATTCGTCGAGGTAGACGCCGACCTGCTCCTTGACGCCCGGCTGGTCGCGGATCACCTGGCCGGAGCTGATGCCGCGGATCGCCATCTGGCTCTGGCCGGGGCCGAGGTCGGCGATCGCGAGCCCGGCGACGTTGCGCGCGAGGTCGACGATGTTGTTGGAGCCCGAGTTGCGGATCTGCTCCTGCGAGGCCGCGGCCACCGAGAACGGCACGTCCTGCAGCGAGGCCGAGCGCTTCTGCGCGGTGACGATCACCTCCTCGAGCTGGCCGCTGGCGGTGTCGGCGGCGCGGACCGCGCCGGCGGCGAGCGTCGCGGACACGGCGGCGGCGAGAATCGTAGCGGTGGAGTGACGGCTGGCCATGGAACCCCCGGCGTGGTCTCGTTATTGCGGGCTCGCGCTGTTGCGCGCACCGCACCAATCCCCGCGCCAGTATCCATAAACGCCACGGGACCCGCAATGGCCCTGTTGCGCGCCAACAACAGCAAATTCGAAGGATCGCGGCGCGTTCAGGCGCCGGTGGCGACCGCCGCGGCGGGCAGCGCGAGCGTCACGACGAGGCCGCCGCCCGGCGCGTTCTCGGCGCGCGCCGAGCCGCGGTGGGCCGCCAGCACGCGCGCCGTGATCGCGAGCCCGATGCCGTCGCCGCCGCTCTCGCGGGTGCGCGACTCGGCGACGCGGTGGAACGGATCGAAGATCCGCTCGAGCTCCGCGTCCGGCACGCCCGGGCCGTGGTCGCGGACCCGCACCCGGACCGCGTCCGCATCGGCGCCGAGCTCGAGCGCGACCGCGCTGCCCGGGGCCGTGTAGCGCAGCGCGTTGCGCACCACGTTCTCGATCGCGCTCGCGAGCCACGCGCCGTTGCCGCGCACGCGCAGCGGCGCCGCCGGCGGCTGCCAGCGGACCGTGACGCCGCGCGCCTGCGCCTCGAAGGCGGCGTCGCGCGCGATGTCGTCCAGCAGCTCGACGAGGTCCACCTCGTCGGCGAGCTCGGCGCGCGCGGCGGCGTCGAGGCGCGACAGGTGCAGCACCTGGCCGATCAGCCGGTCGAGCCGCTCGATCTCGGCCTCGAGCCGCGCGAGCTCGCGGCCCGCGTCGCTGCCCGGCTGGCGCGCGAGCCCGACCGCGACGCGCATGCGCGCGAGCGGCGAGCGCAGCTCGTGCGAGACGTCGCGCAGCAGCCGCTCGCGGCCGCGCATCAGGTCCCGCAGCCGGGCGGCCATCGCGTCGAAGTCGCGCGCCAGCGTGCCGAGTTCGTCGCCGCGCGCGCTGACCGGCGTCGCGACGCGCACGTCGAGGTTGCCGCCGGCGAGCTCGCGGGTGGCGGCACCGAGCGCGCGCACCGGGCGCGTGATCGACCGCGTCAGCAGCCAGCTCGCGGTGCCGGTGATCGCGAGCGCGAGCAGCAGCACGCCGAGGCGCGTCTCGGGGATCGCCGACAGCAGTCCGAAGGGCCGGTGCGGCGGCAGCACCAGGATGCCGTAGTGCCGGCCGTCCGGTGCGATCAGCTGCGGCAGCGGCCGCGCCGGCACGACCTCGACGCCGGGATAGTCCGGCAGGCCGCCGCGCGGCGCGCGCAGCAGCCGGCCGAAGTGCGGCGGCAGCGGCCGGCCGAGCAGCTCGCGACCGTCCTCGCCGACCACCAGCACGCGCAGGTCCATGCCGGCGGGCAGGTCGCGGCGCAGCCACGAAGTCAGCGCCGGCTCGCCGCCCTCGGCGAGCGCGTGCGCCGCCTGCTGCATCAGCTCGCCGGTGCCGCGCGGCACCTCGTCGCCGCGCTCGGCGAGCGCGAGGTAGGTGAGCCCGACGCTGCCGCCGACGATCAGCACCATGACCGCCCAGAACGCCAGGAAGATCCGCCCGTAGAGGCTGGTCACGGCGTCCCGGGTTCGTCCGGCCGGGTCAGCAGGTAGCCGGCACCGCGGATGCCGCGGATCTCGAGCTCGGCCGCAGGTCCAAGCCCGAGCTTGCGGCGCAGGTTGCTGACGTGCGTGTCGATGCTGCGGTCGTAGAGCTCGAGCTTGCGGCCGAGCGCCTGCTCGGTGAGCTGCTCGCGGCTCGCGACCCGCCCGGCAGCCCGCAGCAGCACCTCGAGCACGCGAAACTCGGCGCCCGTGAGCTCGACCGGCGCGCCGCGCATGCTGGCGCGGTGGCGCGACGGGTCGAGGCGCAGGGGCCCGAGCGTCATCGGCTCGTGCGGCGCGCGGCTCTCGCTCAGGCGCCGCAGCACCGCGCGCATCCGCGCCACCAGCTCGCGCGGGTTGAAGGGCTTGGCGAGGTAGTCGTCGGCGCCGAGCTCGAGGCCGACGATCCGGTCGACGTCGTCGCCGCGCGCGGTCAGCATCAGCACCGGCGGCGGCGACTCGCGCACGCGCAGCGCGCGCAGCACGTCGAGGCCGTTGCGTCCCGGCAGCATGACGTCGAGCACCACCAGGTCCGGCTGGCGCTCGCCGCCGGGCTCCGTCAGGCGCGCGAGCGCCTCGTCGCCGTCGTGCGCCACCGCGGCCTCGAAGCCCTCGCGGCCGAGGTACTCGGACAGCATCGCGGTCAGCTCGCGGTCGTCGTCGACCAGCAGGACTCTCGGCAGCGGCGGCGTCGCGGACATGGCGCCATGGTGAGGCCGCCGGCCGGCGCTGTCACGCCGGGCGGTGCCGCTTGACGAAACTTTGCTCCGCCTTTGCGGACCGCCGTCACAGAGCGGCGCGCGGCGCGCGCACGCTTCCCGGCAGCGGCTTCGGCCCGTGCCGAAGGAGGAGCGGACGATGGAACGCAAAGACGCGCTCGCGACGCTGGCCGGCATCGGCGCCGCGCTGATCCTCGGCGGGGTCGCCCTCGCCGCCGCGACGCAGTCCGGCACCGAGGCGACGGCCCGCGCCCCGGGGCCGGGCGGCGCGCCCGGGCTGTGGATGCCGGCCGCGATGCCGCACGGACTGCTCGGGCCGCTCGCCGAGCAGCTCAAGCTGTCGGGCGCCCAGCGCCAGGCCATCCGCGGCTGCTTCGAGCAGGCGCGGCCGGGACTCGTGCAGCTGCGCCGGCAGCTCGAGGACGGCACGGAGCTGCTGGCGCGGACCGCGCCGGACGACCCGGCCTACCAGAGCGTGGTCGCGAACGTCAGCCAGTCGGCCGCCGACCTCGCCGCGCGGTTCGTGCTGCAGACCAGCCAGCTGCGCGCCGAGGTGCACGCGCTGCTGACCCCGGAGCAGCGCAGCCGCCTCGCCGCGCTCGAGGCCCAGCAGCGCGCGGCACTGCTCGAGCAGCGCCAGGTGCGCGGCGCCGACGAACTGGCGCCGCCGCGGCGCTGAGCGCGCGCCGGCCGCCTCAGCCGGCGCGCCGCGCGGCGCGCACGTGCTCGACGTAGCGCCACAGGTACCAGCTCGCGGTGGTCCGGTACGGCGCCCAGCGCACGCCGAAGGCCGCCAGCTGGCGCGGCTTCGGCTGCCGGCGCTTGCCGTACAGCAGCCGGTAGCCCTCGCGGATGCCGAAGTCGTCCACCGGCAGGATGTCCGGCCGGTTGAGCGTGAACATCAGCAGCATCTGCGCCGTCCAGCGGCCGACCCCGCGCACCGCGGTGAGGCGCTCGATCACGGCCTCGTCGTCGAGCCGCGTCATGGCGCGCCGGTCGGGCACGGTGCCGTCGAGGGTCCTGGCCGCGACGTCCTTCATCGCGGCGAGCTTGGCGCGCGACAGGCCGCAGCCGCGCAGCCGCGCGTCGGGGGTCGCGACCAGCTGCGCGGGGCTCGGATAGCACTCGCCGTACAGGCCGCGGAAGCGGCCGAGGATCGCGGCCGCGGCGCTGCCGTGGATCTGCTGGTGCGCGATCGCCACCAGCAGCGCCTCGTACGGCGAGCCGCGCCCGCGCTTGGCGGTGCACGGGCCGACCAGCTCGATCGCCGCGGCGAGGCGCGCGTCGCGCGCCGCGAGCGCGGCGACCGCTTCCGGCGTCACCGGCCCCCTGCCCGCGCGCTCAGCGCTTCATCGAGCCGAAGAACTCGTCGTTGGTCTTGGTGTCCTTCATCTTGTCGATGAGGAATTCGACCGCGGCGAGCTCGTCCATCGGGTGCAGGAGCTTGCGGAGGATCCAGATCTTCTGCAGCTCGGCGGTGTCGGTGATCAGCTCCTCCTTGCGGGTGCCGGAGCGGTTGATGTTGACCGCCGGGTAGATGCGCTTCTCGGCGATGCGCCGGTCGAGGTGGATCTCGGAGTTGCCGGTGCCCTTGAACTCCTCGTAGATCACGTCGTCCATGCGCGAGCCGGTGTCGATCAGCGCGGTGGCGATGATCGTCAGCGAGCCGCCCTCCTCGATGTTGCGCGCCGCGCCGAAGAAGCGCTTCGGGCGTTGCAGCGCATTGGCGTCGACGCCGCCGGTCAGCACCTTGCCGGAGCTCGGGATGACCGTGTTGTAGGCGCGTGCGAGGCGGGTGATGGAGTCGAGCAGGATCACGACGTCGCGCTTGTGCTCGACGAGGCGCTTGGCCTTCTCGATCACCATCTCCGCGACCTGCACGTGCCGGCTGGCCGGCTCGTCGAAGGTCGAGGCCACGACCTCGCCCTTGACGGTGCGGGTCATCTCGGTGACTTCCTCGGGCCGCTCGTCGATCAGCAGCACGATCAGGTACACGTCCGGGTGGTTGTAGGTGATGCTGGTCGCGATGTTCTGCAGCAGCATCGTCTTGCCGGCCTTCGGTGGCGAGACGATCAGGCCGCGCTGGCCCTTGCCGAGCGGCGCGCACAGGTCGATGACCCGCGCCGTCATGTCCTCGGTGCTGCCGTTGCCGCGTTCGAGCTTCAGGCGCTTGGTCGGGTGCAGCGGCGTCAGGTTCTCGAACAGCGCCTTGTTGCGCGAGCTCTCCGGGGCGTCGAAGTTGATCTGCCCGACCTTGAGCAGCGCGAAATAGCGCTCGCCGTCCTTGGGTGGGCGGATCAGCCCGGAGATCGAGTCGCCGGTGCGCAGGTTGAAGCGCCGGATCTGGCTCGGGCTGACGTAGATGTCGTCGGGGCCGGCGAGGTAGGAGCCGTCGGCCGAGCGCAGGAAGCCGAAGC